>VOFC01003410.1_pt1 | contig 28641 bp, 33 predicted proteins | sample 5384161 | NCBI WGS metagenome assembly VOFC01 (sample SAMN12384722, study PRJNA508395) | human gut metagenome | isolation source: healthy gut B | host: Homo sapiens | reverse complement strand
TATTTCTTCAAAGCCGACATTCTCAGCAACCAGATAACTTACTCCACCGACAAGAGTATCCCTGCCAATCTGGTTACTATCAGCGGAAGACGCGCCTTTGAAGTTATCGGCCTGAATAAAAGGGGCATCAAACCGGAGAGCCTGTTGGAAGAAACACATCGCACCGAACCCAAGAAACCGGTAGACCTGCTGGAGCAGGAAAGCCTGACCCGCTTCGACCGTAACCGCAAGAACAAGAACGGCGGAGACGGCAACAATGAAACGGTAATGGAAATAATGGCGGCAACCGGAATAAAAAAGAAGAAAAAGACCCCAATAACCGACCGCAAGGCGGAGAACAGTCTGCCGCTCCGCAACAACAAGAGCAACCCAGACAGCAGGGAGACGAAAAACGGCCGCAAGGAAATGAAAGACGTTCACAACGGAATAGCAACAACCGTAAACGCCCTCACAACAACAAGCCCAAACCTCAGGGAGATAAACCTGCTCAAAATGACAAGCCTGCTCAAGAATAAGATAAAGACTCTGAGATATATCATACTGCTGTTTATCGTAAGCGCATTAGGCGCTTGCGATAAACAGACTGTATATCATGCATTCCAATCCATTCCGCAAGAGGGTTGGAAACGACAGGACACACTCCTTTTTAATGTCGCTGTGCCCGATTCGCAAACTTACTACAAACTGATAGTAGAAATTAGAAACCGCAGCACTTACCCTTACCAAAACATCAACTTATCCGTCTGCTATGACAGTCCGGAATTGAAAAAGCTACAGACAGATACACTGACAGCCGTCTTAGCCGATAAAGAAGGCATATGGAAAGGAGATGGCTGGGGCGGTTTATATCAGTCTGCATTTCCCGCAGGAAACATCAAGATAGGGGAACCCGGTGACTACCTTTTCAAAGTAGCTTATACATTACCCGACAGCCTCCTGCCCGGCATCAATGATGTGGGAATCAAATTACAACGATAATATTATACCAACCTTCTATTTCTCCCCGCATCAATACGCAGGAAGATAAACAGCAATATCGTAAAGCCCCATAACGAAGACCCCCCATAGCTGAAGAAAGGCAACGGAATACCGATAACAGGCGTCAATCCGAGTACCATCCCGATGTTTATGAAAAGATGAAACAGGAAAAATACTCAGCACCGAATATCCGTATACCCTGCCAAACGCGGACTGCTGCCGTTCTGCCAATGCAATCAGACGAAGTATCAAAGTCAGGAACAAAGAGTAATACAGCCGTCGAACCGATAAAGCCTTCTTCTTCGCCTACGGTACAGAATATGAAATCCGTATCTTGTTCGGGGAACATATTTAAGCTTAGTCTGCGTGCCGTTCAAAAAGCCTTTTCCGGTCAAGCCGCCCGAACCGATAGCAATCTTCGATTGATTTACGTTATATCCCGCTCCTGCCAAGTCCTCTTCCATGCCCAACAGAACCTTAATGCGAATCTGCTGGTGAGGTTCCAATACTTTATTGAAAAAATAGTCGCTGGAGTAGAGAAAACCTATCGAACCTATGGCAAACAAACCAATAAGAAAATAACTCCAATGGCGTTCACTCAAAGCAAGAAAGAATAAATAACACGTTACAACCACACACAATCCCCATTGCACCCATACCAGATTAAAAGGGGTTATATATTCCGAAACCAGATAAGCGACAAGCAATACGATAAAAGAACCGACGATGATATTCCGAACCGGTTCCCATTTCTTCTTATATACCCATACCATTCCACCGGCAAAGAGCAAAATCATCGACAGTACCACAAACTCTCCGATAGGTGTTGGAGTATCTGCAATAAAGACTTGATCAAAACGGATACCCACCACAAAATATACCACAGCGCAAATACCGGAGAAAAGCACTACTCCGGGCATACCTTCACGATAAAGCATCAGGAAGAAAGCCATATAAACCAATGCAGACCCCGTTTCCCGCTGAAGAATAATCAGCGTCATTGGCAGAAGAATAAGGAAAGCCAGCATCAACGCGCTCTTCCAGCTTTTTATGGTAAACGAGTAGGCGCTCATATACTTGGCCAACGCCAATGCCGTGGCAAACTTGGCAAATTCAGCCGGTTGCAGACTGACAGGCCCCAAAATCAGCCAGGACCGTGAGCCTTTGGTATCAGGAGCAATAAAAATGGTGACAACCAACAAGAGAATGAGTCCTATATATATAATGTAAGAGAACATATCATAAAGCGTGTCTTCCAGCATCAGCAGAATAAATCCCAACCCGAATGAGCAGACAATCCACATGAACTGCTTGCCAGCACGGGTAGAGAAATCAAGAAAATCACGGTCACCATAGTCGTAACTTGCCCCGCAAATACTGAACCAGCCGAATACAATCAACATCAGGTAGATTATAATCGTCACCCAATCCAATGATTTCCATATACTGTCTCTTCTTACCATTTATACTGCTACTGTTTGACTGTTTATTACCTTTCTTCGTCTCCGTACAGAATTACGCGGTTGCTGAATTCCTCCGCACGTATCTCATTCTCCGGCGATAACTTGCCATGCAAGTACTGATCCATCATCATCGCACCGATAGGGACGCCGTAGGTTGCACCAAAACCGCCATTTTCCACATACACCGCAATAGCAATCTTAGGATCATTCATCGGAGCGAATCCCATGAACACCGAATGGTCTTTACCGCGATTTTGTGCCGTACCGGTTTTACCGCATGCCTCTACACCCGGCAGGATTGTGCCGACCATACGGCAGGTTGCACTACCCGTACTACCAGTAACAGCGGCACGCATCCCCTCCACAACTTCATCGTAATATTCCCGGTCGATTGACGTGACACGGGGGTGCGGTAGATACTGTCCAGCTCATTATCCTGTATCTCCTTTACAATGTGCGGGGTTATAAAATGTCCCCGATTGGCAATGGTCGCGCCTAAATTGGCTATCTGCAACGGGGTCGCAAGAATTTCTCCCTGTCCGATGGCGATACTGATAACCGTAAGCCCGTTCCAGGAACCACGATATGCCTTATCATAGAACTTCGCATTAGGAATCAAGCCGCGTTGCTCTCCGGGAAGGTCGGTACCGAGAGGCGATAGCCGAATCCTTGGGAAACCATATGGTCTTTCCATACCGTTATGGCATTTTGAGGAGAGCCGTACTTCTTGTCGCTGAACATCCGGAACAGCCCCCAGCAAAAGTAAGAGTTACACGAAGTAGCTATGGCCGGAACCAGCGGCAATGGAGAACCATGTCCGTGACAGCCTACATGTAAGCTTCCATAATTGAATCCGTGTGCACAAGGGAAAGTAGGATAATCTTCATGGATTATTCCTTCCTGCAAAAAATGTCAATGCCTGCGCAGTCTTGAAAGTAGAGCCCGGCGGATACGCTCCCATGATTGCACGGTTCAGGAGAGGTTTCCGCTTGTCTCTTTGCAACATCCGGTGATTCTTTCCACGCTGGCGTCCAATCATTAAGTGAGGATCGAAAGTAGGAGAAGAAACCATACAGAGTATCTCTCCGTAGCCGGTTCAATGGCTACGATAGCTCCGATTTTATGCTGCAACAAACGCTCACCTAACCTCTGCAACTCAATATCGATACCTAAAGTCAGGTTCTTACCGGGCACAGAGGGACGGTCGAGCTTCCCATCCATATAATGCCCCTGAATACGTCCATGGGCATCACGAAGCAGAATCTCCACCCCTTTTCGCCACGAAGATACTTTTTCATAAGATTTCTCGATACCTTGCTTGCCTATATAATCCCCGCGGATATAATAATTATCCGCCTCAATATCTTTCTTTGACACTTCACCTATATCCCCCAACGCATGTCCGGCAGCATCGTAAGTATATTGCCGGATAGTACGCCGCTGGATGTAGAAGCCGGGAAACTTGAATAGTTTCTCCTGAAATACACCGCACTCTTCCGCCGAAAGCTGCGTCATAAACACCTGATGCGTATATCTGGAATAACCGGGATTCATCCAACGGTTCCTTACATCCTTCATCCGCTTCTGGAACTGCTCGAGCGTGATGTTCAACGCACGACATAAATCCAGCGTGTCGAGCTGTGTCACTTCGCGAGGCACGAACGTGATGTCGTATGCAGGCTGGTTAAAAACCAGCAGTTTACCGTTACGGTCATAGATAGCTCCACGCGAAGGATATTGAATCTTATTCAAAAAGGCATTGCTGTCCGCATTCTTCTTGTAATCATCCGTCATGATTTGCAAGTCGAACAGACGAATCACGTAGATAAGGACAATGACGACAGCCGCCATGCCTATCACATATTTTCGTTTCTCCAGCGTATAATCCTTCATTCAATCACAACATATGAGTTATAAATATACAAGTAACATAACTTGCAACCTCTTTTTTTACTTCTTCCGTATGCCCTCTACTGCCATTATACAAGCTACAGTCAGCAAAGTGCTTGTTACAATTCTCAGCAATAACGCACCTATGTGGGCAAAAGAAAAGAATTCAAGAGTAAGCAACATCCCGTGATGTACCAAGACACTGGCAACCAAATATTTCAAAAAGGAGAGATTCCCATTGTACGGACTGCCGGAACCAATGTATCCAGCGTATCGCGAGGTACGAACAAGCGTAAGAATGTAGGGCGCAAAAGGCTAAAAGCACCGTAGCTGCCGCATTCATTCCCGGAGTATCGGAAAGGACATCAACCGCCAGTCCAAGAAAAAAAAGCCCATAGCATCAAGGCATTACAGGGGTACATCTGACTCAAACTTCAATATCAGATATATATATAAAAACGGAGTGGCATATCCTGCAATATGCACATTGTTCAGTATCAGCACCTGCAATAATACCAGACCGACAAACCACCCTATCTTATGCAAATAATTGATTATCATTTCTCTCCTTCTTTTTCCAGCATATTCTGTTCTTCCTGTCCGCTGCGCGAAATGACACGCACATTGCTCACCTTACCGAAATCCGTAGCTAACTTTATCTTCAACAGATATGAAAGTCCGTCATGGGAATCGGACATATCATCGACCGTTCCTACCATAACTCCTTCAGGAAATACTGTGGAATAGCCACTGGTCACCACCGTATCACCCAGATTAAATTCCGCATGACGGGGCAAGTCCTTCAAATAAGCAAAACGCGAATCTCCACCTTCCCACTTCAAATAGCCGAAATAATCACTGCCCACAATCTTGCAACTGATGCTCGACTTGCTGTTCAGCAACGGAATAACCAGCGAATAGCGGGGAGAAGTCTTATACACGATACCTACTACCCCGTTTTGCATCCACTACACCCATCTCCGGACGAATGCTGTCTGACGAGCCACGGTCTAATGTAATGTAATTATCCGCCCTGTTCAAGCTGTTCTTAATGACATTCGCCTTGAATATGCGGTAATCATCCGGAGCAAGACGGGCCATGCTATATAGTTTTACGGAATCCAAGCCCTGCTCCTGCAGGCTTTTTTCCAGAAAAGCCACCCGTTGTTCCAGCCACATATTCCGGTCGAGCAAATCCTCGTTGACCGATTTCAAATGGAAGTAAGAACTGATGCCTCCCGATATCTCATAAACTTTTCCTGCCACTCCGTTTGCCGAGGTGAAATACACACTCTGCTGATAATGATTGAAACGGAACAATAAAACAAAACTGGTAACCTCTAACAGAAGAAAGAGGAACCAGTAGTTGTATTTAATAAGAAAGTTCAGTAAATTTCGCATACCTATCTCATCAGGAATGAGAAGCGGTCGACATTCTTCAGTGCAACGCCTGTACCTTTGGCAACGGCATGCAAAGGATCTTCCGCAATGTGGAACGGTATGTTAATTTTATCGGTCAGACGCTTATATACCGTTGTGCACGATGTCGGCATACAATTCGGGCGGCGTATTCTCCAATGCACTTAGAATAGCAGTCTCAATCTTAGAAATGGACTTCTCCAGACAGTGTGCCACTTCCCTGATAGCATACGGGAACCTCCATAGGAAGCGCCGTAATACGGTTCGGACCATGAACGATATAATCTTCGGGAGCATCCTCGCCCAGTTCGGTCAGGGCCGCACCTACGTTAATCTTGATACGTTCTGCCATACGCTCGCTGACCTTGACGTTATGCTGCCGGCTCATATACTCCTGGATGTCTGCCGTGAGGTCGTCGCCAGCCACGCGGATGGAGTTGTTGGAAACGATACCACCCAACGAAATAACGGCAATTTCCGTAGAACCGCCGCCTATATCAACAATCATATTACCCTCCGGCGCTTCCACATCGATGCCGATACCGATAGCAGCAGCCATGGGTTCGAATATCAGATAGACGTCGCGTCCGTCGGCATGCTCTGCAGAGTCGCGCACGGCACGCAACTCTACTTCCGTACTGCCCGAAGGAACGCCTATTACCATACGGAGCGAAGGGGAAAACAGACGGTTTCGATTGTTCACCATCTTGATAAGGCCACGGATCATCTGCTCGCAGGCATAGAAGTCGGCAATCACACCGTCGCGAAGAGGGCGGATAGTACGTATGTTCTCATGGGTCTTTTCGTGCATCAGCTTTGCTTTTTCACCCACGGCAATCATCTTGTCTGTACGACGGTCCAACGCCACCACCGAAGGCTCGTCCACTACTATCTTGCCATTTGTGGTAATGATAGTATTGGCAGTGCCAAGGTCCATCGCTATTTCTTGTGTAAAAGAGAATAATCCCATGTAAATTAAAGATTGAGAATTAAAAATTAAAAAATATCACTCATATCAGGAACTGAGAACTAAAAAGCAGGAGAAAGCATCATTCCTCAATTTTCAATTCTCAATTCTCAATTTAATCAGTGTTTAAAGTGACGGAACCTGTTATCACCATTGCGATGCCATGTTCATTGCAATAATTGAAAGAGAGCTCGTCCTTAATGCTTCCGCCCGGTTGGATAACGGCCGTAACGCCTTCATTGCCTGCAATCTCCACGCAGTCAGGGGAAGGGGAAGAAAGCATCACTTGCCATTACGGCACCGTTCAGGTCAAAACCAAAGTTCTTGGCTTTTTCAATAGCCTGCTTCAAAGCGTCTACACGGCTGGTCTGTCCCACACCGCTTGCCAGCAGCTGCTTGCCTTTAGCCAGTACGATAGCATTGGACTTGCTGTTCTTCACAATCTTGTTTGCGAAAAGCATATCTTCAACTTCCTCCGCAGTCGGAGCCTTGGTCGTTACGGTTTTCAAATCTTCGGGAGTTTCCACCTTCAGGTCACGGTCTTGCACCAGCACACCGTTCAGCAAAGAGCGGAACTGCTTCTTGGGCAAAGCAGCCTGCTTGCGCACCAGAATGATGCGGTTCTTCTTCTGACCGAGAATTTCCAGTGCATCCACATCATAATCGGGAGCTATGATAACTTCAAAGAATATCTTGTTGATTTCCTCGGCAGCAGCCTTGTCTATCACGGCATTTGTGATGAGCACACCGCCGAATGCGGATACCGGATCGCCGGCAAGCGCGTCTGTCCAAGCTTCCAATACTGTGGGACGAAGCCAGACCACAGGCATTATTATGCTTCAGTATGGCGAAAGTAGTATCTGTAAATTCATCAATCAAATCAACGGCGGCATTGATATCGAGCAAGTTGTTATAAGAGATTTCCTTACCGTGGATCTGGTCGAACATAGCATCGATATTTCCATAGAAATAACCTTTCTGATGCGGGTTTTCACCATAGCGCAAAGTCTTTTGATTGTTGGCGGACTGACGGAAAGCAGACCCTTCTTCGCCATCGAAATAGTTGAAGATGGCTGAATCGTAATGGGAAGAAACGGAAAACGCCTCTTTGGCAAACCAACGGCGTTCTTCCAGCGAAGTGGTAGCTCCATGTTCCATCAGCATATCGCGGAACGGCTGGTATTGTGCCTGAGAAGCGATGATAACCACATCATTGTAATTCTTGGCAGCGGCACGTATCAAAGAAATGCCGCCTATATCAATTTTCTCAATAATAGCCGGTTCTTCGGCACCGCTGGCAACGGTGGCTTCAAACGGATACAGGTCAACGATAACAAGGTCTATTTCGGGAATCTCATATTTTTCTCTATCTGTTGCATGTCTTGTTCCAATCCGCGACGGCAGAGGATACCTCCGAATATCTTCGGATGCAAAGTCTTAACGCGTCCACCCAGAATGGAAGGATATGTGGTAAGGTCTTCCACTGCCTTGCAGGGATATCCCAAAAGATTCTATAAATTGACGTGTTCCGCCGGTTGAAAGGAATTCTACACCTTCTTCGTGCAGTTTGGTAATAATTTCGTCCAAACCCTCTTTGTGGTAAACGGATACCAGAGCTGTTTTGATTCTTTTAGTTTCAGACATGGATTTGCGTATTAAAGTAATGCGTACATTTTACTATTCGGAATGCAAAGTTACTAATTTTGTTTATTCACACATACATTCATACACAATAAATTAGGTATAATTAAAAAGGAACTCATTATTAATTCCGATACCTTTGTACAATGATGCAGAAAAAGTCCCGTTGAAAAGGTATCCACACCTTTCCAACGGGACTGAAATCTTTTATAACAATCGCTCTGTTACCAGATAGAAACCCGTTTGTCCACCGGCACAAACATCGGGTCATTCTCTGTTATATTGAAAGCCTCATACCAAGCGCCGATTTGCGGCAAAGCACCGTTGACACGCCACTTACCCAAAGCATGCACATCACTCTTAGTACGGTTCAGCACTTCTTCCGGACGGATATTGTTTCCCCATACACCTGCATAAGCCAGGAAGAAACGCTGTTCGGGAGTAAAGACCATTCATTACAGGCAGCGGGTTGGCAGCCGTAGCTTTCTTAAATGCCTGATAAGCAACCTGCAAACCACCATGGTCAGCAATATTCTCACCCAAAGTCATACGGCCGTTACCATATACACCCGGAGCAACCTCGATACTGTCGAATACATTCACCATAACCTGTGGCACGCTCATCAAAACGTTTGGCATCTTCTTCAGTCCACCAGTCTTTCAAATTGCCGTCCTTATCGTATTGGCGTCCCTGGTCGTCAAAAGCCGTGCGTCATTTCATGACCGATTACCACTCCGATAGCGCCATAGTTGAAGGCATCGTCCGCATTCATGTCAAAGAACGGATATTGCAAAAATACCGGCTGGGAAGCAGATTTCATTCGTTGTAGGATTATAATAAGCGTTTACGGTTTGCGGAGTCATCAGCCATTCGTCTTTATCTACCGGCTTGCCGGCTTTAGCCACCATCTCTGCATGGCTTCCATTCGTTGGCACGTTCTATATTCGCCCAATATGAATCATCCTTGATTTCCAATGTAGAATAATCTTTCCATGTATCAGGATAACCTATTTTCACATGGAAAGTAGCCAGTTTCTCCAAAGCTTTCACTTTGGTAGAATCGCCCATCCAAGCAAGGTTTTTGATGCGTTCACCCAAAGCTTTCCTGCAGGTTCTTCACCAAAGTCACCATACGTTCTTTGGCTGCGGCCGGGAAATATTTCTCTACATACATCTGGCCTACCGCTTCACCCAAAGCAGAACTTACAGTGCTGACCGCTCTCTTCCAACGAGGTTGCATTTCCTGCGTACCGCTCATGGTACGTTGATAGAAATCGAAGTTCTGTTCAGCCATAGCATCATTCAGAGTACCTGCGGCAGCATCAATCAGTTTCCATTGCAAATAGAGACCTTGTTGCTCAAGAGGAAGAGTATCCAGAATTTCTTTTCAGCTTTCAGAGAATCGGCTGACCTACGATAATTTCTTTCAATCTTTTGAAATCCAAGTACTGAAGATAAGCATCCCAATCAAAAGTAGGATAATTCTTCTTCAGTTCTTCCAAAGTCATCTTGTTGTAATTGGCATGCGGATTACGCAACTCCGTACGCGAACGGAAAGCTTTGGCAAGACGTGTTTCCACATCCATCACCACTTCTACGCCTTTCTTGGCAGCAGCCTCATCAAACCCTGCCAATTGATACATTTTCTGTACATGTGCACGAAAAGCATTGCGTATCTTGGCAGTAGCCTCATCGTTCTCCAAATAATATTCGCGCTCGCCCATGCTCAAGCCGGCCTGATAAGACTGTACGGCATTCATGCTGCTGTTCATTTCATCAGCGCCTACGTACAAAAACATTGTTGTAGGATGCTTCCTTTCTTCTGCATCTCGCCCAGTAATGCATAAACCTCTTTTTTGTCCTTCAATGGCACCGAGGCGGTCAAGTTCTGCTTTAATGGGAGCCACCGTCTCCTTGTTCAGCTTCACGCTGTCCATTACGATTTTATACAAATCACCAACTTTCTGAGCTACGCTGCCGGCTTCGTGCTGCGTGGCAGCCAGCTCCTCGATGAGTCCCTGAATCTGCTTACGGTTATTTTCCGCAAGGATGGTAAAAAGAACCATACTGTGAATACTCGGCAGGAATGGGATTGTTCTTCATCCAACCGCCGCAAGCGTATTGGTAGAAATCCGTTCCGGGCAAGGCCGTTGTGTCGATATGGCAAATGAATACCGGCTGTGAGCTCAGCCTGCTTCTTGCCGGTGCTGCAAGCGCCTGTCATCAGACAGAATGCTGCAATGGGTAAAAAAATGAAATACTCTCATACTTATATAAAATAAATGTTATTATTTCCTTGTCTTCCCTCGCAGTTCAGGAAACTGCATCCCTCTTCCATCACACTGTCCGTTGGGCTTTCAGTTTCTGATGCTGTTCGTAGAGCGCCATATCCCTGCGCTTCAAGCTTCTCAATACTCCGGCGTCCGCCATTTTTAGCTTCGAGAATGGAATGGCCGCTTCCGTCTGCTCTATCTCTGCTTCACAAACATGAATGCTCCCAGAATATCACGAATCTTCAAACGAATATCCCCTTTTGCCACATAATCAATCGTATCAAAGACACTCAGATTTTCATCCAACATCTGAGCCTGATTCTGAGCAAAATAACCAATCTGTACGTTGTGCCCGATGGTCAGTTTACCTTCGTATGGGATTTCGTCCATTATACATTTCACCAAAGTGGACTTACCTTCCCCATTCTTTCCGACAAAAGCCACCTATGGCTACCATACGCCTTGGCTACATCTTCACAAATAACAGGATAGTTACCGCTACGGCTGCTACAAACGAACTTCAACCGCAAGCGCAGATTGTCCTCCTCGTCCACTTCGATGCGCTCTATCTTCTCCAGTTGCTTGATACGGCTCTGCACCTGCACGGCTTTGGTAGCTTTGGAAGCGCTCGATGAACTCTTCCGTATCCTGTATCTGTTTTTGCTGGTTTTCATAAGCGCGGAGCTGCTGTTCACGGCGTTCCTTGCGAAACGTCACAAACTCATCGTACTTCACTTTATAATCATAGATACGCCCGCAAGTTATTTCAATAGTACGGGTAGTGACATTATTCAGAAAAGCGCGGTCGTGGCTGACAAGTACCACTGCATTGGCACGGGTGGAGAGAAAGTTCTCCAACCACTGGATGCTCTCTATGTCGAGGTGGTTCGTAGGTTCATCGAGCAACAATACGTCGGGACGGCGCAACAACAAGCTGTCCATTCGCCATTGTCGTCAATATACTTCACTTCTCCGTCTATGCGCTGAATTTTGGTACGTTCTACCACGGAAGTCAACAAATGATCCGCATTGGTTCCACAGATGCCGCGGGATACCGTTCCACTCTCGCTCAATGTATTTCCTACACGGAAGCCCACCATAGCATACGTGTTTTTAGCACCTTCGGGCAGTGCAGAAAGGAACTTGCCCATTACCTGGAACGAGTCACGGCCATAGAAGTCATCGCAATTGATCACCGCAAACGGTTCCTGTATCACATCAGCTCCCATCATGACAGCATGGTTAGTTCCCCAAGGTTTTGTACGCTCCGCAGGACAAGTAAAACCCTCCGGCAGATTGTCTAAAGCCTGGAATACCAGTTCGCAAGGAATATGACCTTCATATTTAGAAATAATCTTTTCACGAAAATCTTGTTCAAAATCTTTACGGATAACAAAGACAAGTTTACCAAATCCGGCGTTGATAGCATCATAGATAGAGTAATCCATAATAGTTTCGCCGTTAGGACCCAGTCCGTCCAATTGCTTCAAGCCTCCATAACGGCTACCCATACCAGTATGCTTGCTCGTACGCTTCGGCTGGAAATCGTATGTAGCGTTTCCGCCAAACGCCAGCAGTTTATAATACTTGGCACGGTTCAACTGGTCGATGTACAGTTTGAAAGTCGTAGTGGCCGGAAAGTCATACTCCTTGTCGCCAAAGCGAGGGAAGACCACACGCGGAAACATAAGCGAGGTAGACAACCCCACTTCATAACTGTTCATCAGCGAAGAACGGTCTTTACCCGTCTGCCACTCATACGAACCGTCCAACTTTACATTCCATGCCTCACCGCCGCCAAACACATTGTTCTTCGTTACGGTGAACGAAGCTCCCGGTCCGGTCTGGTTATTGCTTTTCATCTTTACATTGAAGTCCAGTTCGGCATCATAAGGCTTGTCGAGTGCCGCATGAATATTCACATCCAGCGTATCGCACACGAATGTCGTATCACGCGGGGTATACTGCATCTCAAGATAACGGAAGATGCCTACATTATTCAAACGCTCCTGCACGCGGGTCTGACGATAAAGGCTGTAAAGACTCTGCATGGAACGTCTACGGGAAATACCCGTACTGTCCTGCACCTGGCGTTTCTGACGATACGCCTGATAGTTCAGCCATCTGTAAATCATATTGGGACGTACCCGCAGCTTGTCGTGATAATAGATGCGCAGGCCTTTGTAGTCGATACTGTCATTAGGGGTCTGTCCCTGCTTGCCATACAGATAAAAAAAGCTTTCTTGCCTACATAAAACGGTTTCTCGGCAACGGAAGGCATGCCGGGAGCAGGAACCATGCGCATGGCAACATGTCCGCCGGGCACTAAGGTCGTATCCGCCTGATAAGTCAGATAATCGGGACGGAAATAATAGCACCCTACATTGCGCAGCAAAGTACTGATACGGGTACGTTCTCCGTCGAGGTCGGTCACGTTGAACTGTTCTCCCGGACTGATAAGCGAACGGCGCCGGCTCATATTCATAATGCGCAAGGTACGCTCACTGAAACCGTGATAATAGACCGTATCGATAAAATAAGGGTTGCGCATATCCACCGTGTATTGCAGCTTTGCTTTTCAAAGAATCCTTTCGGATCGATGAACGTTTTATAGCTGACCGTTCCGTTAAAGTAGCCGTAATCGCGCAATAAATTGGCGGCTGCCTTCTGCCGGATATCGGGATTGACAGAGACATCAGTACATGGGCTTTGCCGCAAAGCGGTTGAATATCCACCTGCCAAAGCCTTTCTCATATTTCACAAAGCCATTGTAAATCCATAACCCCATAGGAAAAGGTATGCGAATAGTGGAACTACCCAGCAAAGAATTGTTCGGAGCAGTGGCAAGCGCCGCTTCAACCTCTTCCATGGCGGTCTCGCCTACCGGAGTCGTTGCTACGGTTCTCGACAATCATCGTTTTTTGTCCCGTATACAGGATTTCACCTTCCGGCAAATGCTTGGTTGTGGAACATCCTGCCAGCAAACAGTATGCCCGCCATATATACTATCAGTCGTTTCATATCATTCTACAGTTTGCTTCTTCTTTTTTTTCCTGAAGATAAAAAGTTCGCCCAGGCGGTCCATTTTGCGACGAAGCACAAGGCCGACTCCGGTTTCCGTTATTTCCCCGTCGAGCACACTCTCGTAGTTCTTGTCATAGAACACACGGACATAGCGCGTACCGGACGTATCAAGGCGGTACTCAAGCGAAATATTGTCGATAAACGATTCCGCATCATTCGTGGCATTGGCGCCGGTTGTCACCTTTACCGATGACAATCTGCACACGGTCGTTGAAAAGACGCTGCGAATAGCGGAAGCTATAATCCGTCTGCTTGTCACCCGTTTCGGCTGACGTACGGTCTTCCATACCCATAGTGAAACTTGCGTTGATGCTTTGGAAAGCCGAGCCTGCCAATGAGTTGATCTGACTTTGGATAACACTGTTCAAAGCACTGCCCATAGACAATCCGCCGCCTTTGACACCGCTGTTCATATAAATACCGGTCGCCAGCATGGCAATGGCCTGTTTGCTACGCTCCTCAGTACCCATAGCCTGCAACTCGTTCTCATGGCTGCGTCATCCGGTGCCGTTATATCGAAGATAAGTTCGGGAGCGTCAAGGCGATTCTTTATAGCTATGGACACATCGAAATTCACCACGCGCGAACCACCGTCATCACCGTCGGCTACCGAAGCGCGCATACGCTCCGTCGCTTTCAGGTTCAGCGTCGGATTCATCGGGTCGCCTCGCCAGTCCACATAACTGCCGTTGTTAATCTGGAATTCCTTCAACGGAATGATAGGAAGCGAATACTTCATAATTCCGCCCGAAAGCGTATAACGTCCGGTAAGGCTTATATCGCCTTGCGGAGTATACTGCATGTTCAAATCTCCGCCGCCTTCCAATTCAATGAATTTACTGCGGTCGGGACTTAAATCGGCGCGCAGGCGCACGGCATTGTCGATATGTACGGACATAATCATATCCATACCGCCCAAAGACATGGCGGGAGCCTCATCAGTGCCCACCGAAGCCGTATCGGCAAAAGAAGTAAAGGTTACCAAACCCTCAAGGCGGTCTTCCACCGTCAACGGTGAGTCCGTCAGTACATAGGTAACATCCGTATTGCCCAGCAGGTTCATGTTACCGCGCATGGTCAGGGCATCCAAAGGCCCTCGTACCGTAGCGGTCAAATCGACAAATACCTTGCCGTAAATGAGACTTTCGCGGGTACGCGACGCATCCAGCAGCGTATAGTTCTCCGCCAGCAACTTCAAGTCCGCCGTAGGACGTTCCAAATTGCGGAAGTCCACCTTGCCGTTAATGGTAAACGGATTCTTGCTGGTGGTATAAATGGCAAACTTATCAAATATCAGTTGGTTATCCTTAATCTGCACGGGACGGTCGTCAAACCAGTAGCGGGCCCCTGCCTGACGGGCATATACCGATACGCTGTCCAGCGTGATATCTCCGTGCATCCTGGGTTTCTCCAACGGCCCGTAGATGTACATCCCGCCATCGAGGTCGCCGGTAAAGGAGATCATTTGGTCGGGCACAAAAGCATTGGCAATCTTCATCGGGAAGTGTTCAAAAGAGGTAGTCACTTCCAGCGTGTCCTTTCCGTTCTTCTGTGTCAGTATGCCGTCGGCAGTCATCACTTCCCGGTTGTCATAACTGAAATATGTATTCAGATAATGCGTAGCGCCCTTATCGCCCGGCAGCCATGTGGCTCCCATACCGATGTCTCCCACATGCTGCCGCTCATAGGTCAGTTCATCGATATTGGCTTCGGCTGAAACCTGCAAGGAAGTAGGGGTCTGTATATACTGCACCTCGGCAGAGAACAAGCCGGTGAGACGGGGCATATAAGGAAGCACCTCGCTCAGTTCGCCCAGTTGGAAACGGCTCAACTCCACGTTCATATTCTGCAATGAAATGCTGTCGTTCTTGTCCGACTGCATACGGAAGCCCAAACCGTTGTCACTATCCATATCGATATTGGCATAGACGCGCATGTTGTTATGCAGATATATCCAATTGCTGTTGTCTACGAAATGGAACTTACGGTATGCGATAACCGGTTCGGCAGGCGTCAGATTAAGCAATACTCCGTTGCCTTTGCCATGTCCCTCTGTCAGCGGGCGGGCATTGACGCCGAACAGCACTCCCCGTCTGTCCCTTTCCGTCCACATAATTCACGGTCGTTCGGCATCTTCACTGCGAATCTCACCGGTCAGCGTACTGCGGAATACGAACTGCGGATTCTTCGGTCCGTTAATCACCCCGCTTTGCAGCATCATCCGGGAAGTATCCTGCTTCACGGCAAAGAAAACCGTATCGAGCTGCAACGAGTCCACACGCAATCCGTGAACGGCGGTCCGTCCGTTGATGCCCCGTGCCGGCGTACTCCCAAAGCGAAGGGTGAAGTCATTGAAACTTATGTTTTTTGTTTTCAGGAAATAGCTGACCGGATTGGACTGCCCCGCCGTCAGCTTCATGCCCGCCGAGGGCAATACCTGCCGCAAGGCGGCATGGTCGAGGCGTCTTTCCTCTATCTGTTTCGTCAGAATGGCTACGAACTTGTCCGACTGCCCCAGCAATTCCTCCAACGTGCTGCGGGCACGGAACTGCAAATCCATATCGCCGGCATCCATCCGCAACTTAATGGAATCGCGACGCGCTTCCGCTCCCAGATTGAACGCAACCGGATGCTCCAAAGGTTCGGGGGCGATTCCCAGATTATACAAGTCCAGTTCCTCGACTTTCATGTTCAGCCTGCCGTCCATATATTTACGGTCGAGACGCAGGTCGGCTTCGGACTGCATCTTCAACAGTTCATTATCGCTCGTCAACCGTACAGAAGCTACCGCAGATTTCAATCCCGCATTCAGGTTCACACCCGACAGATTCCAGCGGGCATATTGCAGTTCGTCCAGTTTGGCTTCCACAAGAGCCGTCGTCTGACGGGAAGCCATATCCACCCCCCCTTTGGCGGTAACATGCGCAGTAAGTGCATAAACAGAATCTTTGGGTAGGAAATGATGAAGCTGTAAGGCATCTATGGCAAGGTCTGCATGATAGACCTCAGTAGACAGGTTGTAAGCAGCATCCAGATTCAGACTGCCTTTGCCCTCCTGCACTTTGAGCAAGGCATTGCATTGAGGCCCGTCGAGCCCGAGACGCGCTACGAGGTTCATACTGTCGGGCACAACGATAGAGCCGTCGGGAGTGACCCCGGTAAGCCCGGTGAGGAAATTAAGGTCTTGCGTCTGCATCTCAAAGTCAAGCCCTCCGCTACGCTTCAAGCTATCCGTAAGGTTCCACAACTCACCGCCACCGCTCAATGAGAAAGCGCCCGGAAATTCAGCCGTGAAACGGGAAATCTGCATTTGCTTCAAGTTGCCTTCCGTACCGGCATGGATTACCAACGGGCGGAAAGGATAAGCCTCTTTAAAGGTTTCGGGCAGTCCGCCGGCAAAGAGCAATACATCCTGCTTGCCGATATTGGCGTTAAAGCGGGCGGACAACTGTCCGGTAGTGGGTATATCGACAAGTTTCCAATAGGTCTGCGCCGTCAGGTTCATCTCGCTGTGCGGGGTCTTGAGCTGCAAATAGGGAACACGGATAACGGCTGAGTCGGCAAAGAGGCGTCCGGTCAGGGAAGTCACCGTCAGTCCGGAACGGTCGTACATGGAGAACTCGCGGATAACGGCGTTCATGTCGCGGCCGCAGGTCATCACCGAATCTATGCCGATACGGATGTCGCGCAACGCGATATGCGAAGCGTCAAATCCCTCGGCAGGAACGGCTGTGCCCGTATCATAATTCACGGAAGTCCCCGTAAGGGCAAACTTACGCCAGCCATAGAACTGCCGCTTGAGGTCGGCTTCGGCATCCTCTATGCTTGCATCTCCGATAGTGGCTGCCAGGGACATGGAGTCGAGCGGCATCTGCAAATCCACCGACACATTCTTCAGTTTCAGGTTATGCAATGCTACGCGCCAGTTCAAGGCGGTTTCGGTGGTATCCTCCGGAGTTTCGGTAGTGTCGGCAAGCATCACCTGCACATGGGTATCGCTCAGTTCCACCCGGTTCAGTACGGCATCCTCTTTATTCAGGTCTATGCCGTGACTGGCAAGGAAGAACCGTCCGAGCGTACCTTTTATGCGCATGCCTTCCAGCAGGCCGGAAGAGTTTACGGCCACCCGTTGCAAAGTGATGTCATCCACCTCTACCCTTCCTTTCAATAAGGGCCATGCCTGTACGCGGACATTCAGGCTTCCGAGGTTCAGCAAGGTATCGGGGTGTTGGATATCAGCAGTATCGCTTCCCGGCTGCACTACCTGAACACCGCGCACAAGCAGGTTCAACGGAAAACGAAGGTCTATCCGCTCTACGGAGATATTCATGCCCGTAGCATCCGATGCTATTGCCGTGGCCTGCTTCCGTATAAAATTCTGTACGGGCGGCACGTAAAGCAATATCATCAATATTACAAAATAGGATAATAGGAGTAAGAAGCACCCAAAAAGTGCCCCTCTTAACCATTTTCTTCTCATTGGAACGTCAAGCTGTCATCGATTAATTCGTACAAAGTAAACAATTAATTTTGAGATAAAGTTCCTAATAAAAAAAAATACTATGTTGCGCCGGTGTTTACGACCACTTATACCGCAATTGCTTACTCTAATCCGCCCGTGTCTGCAAGCGGATAATGTCCTCGATAAGAGCAAGCGAACGCAGTGCCCGCTGCCTCTGCCCGGCTGTAAAAGGAGTACCGCGCAAGCCTTCCAGTATTTTAAGCTCCGCCACCAGTTCCGTAGCGCCAATCAGCGTAAAGAGAGGAATCATCTTGTGCGAAACGGCCGCCACCTCGTCCATATCCGCCGCATCCACCGCCTTCCGCAAACGTTCGGCATTGAGACGGGTTTCAGTGACGAAACTCTCAAGAATGGACTTTGCCGCTTCCGGATCGTCACCGGAGAAAGCGGTGAGTGCCGAGAAGTCATAAGGAGCATCCGGCGATGAAGCCTCAACCGTTTCCGCTGCTGCTACTTCGCTCCGCACGGCAGATGTTTGTCCGATACCTTCCGCATTCAGTTCCCGGAACAGTTCCGCTACCGTAAACGGTTTGTGCAGGCAACCGGCAAAGCCATATTCCTTGAACTCCTCCGGCTTCATATCGCTACGGGCGGTAACGGCTATCACGGGAATGGCCTGCGCCTGGGGCAGATTCGACGCACGCAACAGTTTCAACAGGTCGAAACCGTTGATGGCAGGCATCTGTACATCGGTGAGCAACACATCAAAGGTATCGGAACGCAGGGCATCCAGCAATTCGTCCAATTGCATGCACGATACCGAAGCGATGCCGCTATGCTGGAGCATGGCTGCGGTAAGCGTAAGCTGAATGCGGTCGTCGTCAATCAGCAACACACGGAGCGAAGGTTGTGAAGAAGCGGGCATGCTCTCTGAAAGAGCGGAAGAAGTTCCGGTTTCCGTCTCCTGATATTTCTCGCCGGTATCCTCCGATACCTGTACGGGGAACAAGGGAACACGCAGCGTAAATGTACTTCCCTTGCCCGGCACACTGTCCACATCAATCGTTCCTTCCAGCAACTGCACAAGCATGCGCACAATAGACAAACCGAGTCCGAAGCCCTCTTTGCCCTGCGCACCGGGAAGGCGGGTAAACTCCTGGAAAATCCGCTCCCTGTCCGCCGGTTCCATACCTTTGCCCGTATCGGCAATGGCCACCACCAACCGGCGTTCCTCGTAACGCGCCGTCATCGTTATGCCCCCCTCGTCCGTAAACTTCACTGCATTGGACAGCAGATTGTTGATAATCTGGCGGAGACGGAGCGGGTCGCAGATGTAAGTACTCTCCAGTTCGGGAGCAATATCGCAATGCAACTCCAGGCCTTTGGCAGAAGTCAGCGGTTCGAAGCTGACATGGATTTCTTCCAGCAAGCGGGCGGGATGGAAGGTAACCCGGTTTATCTCCGCCTTATGAAGGTCGAGCCTGTGGAAATCGAGCAAATCGACCACCAGCTTCAGCAGATGTTCCGATGAGGTTTTCATATTATCCAGGTAGAAGCGTTGCCGTTCGTCCACCGTCAGACGGGAGAGCAGGTCGGCATAGCCCATGATGGAGCCGAGCGGCGCCTTAAAGTCGTGGGTAATGGCAAGCATCATCTTCTCGCGCGTGGCCAGCAGGTCCTCGGCACGGCGGCGGGCTTCTTCCAGTTCGCGGCGATAGCGGTTGCTGCGCGTAATGTCGCGCCCTATGATTATCAGGAAAAAGACGGAAAGCAGCACCGCACCGACGGCAATGCCGCTGATTGTCTTAATGGAGTGATGGCGTACGGACTGCTGGTACTCCGCCTCTTTGCGGGCACGCTGCAGGGTTTCCTGTTCGTAGCCTTTCAACAGACTGTCGATACGGGCGGTCAGCATCCGGTCCATGCGTTGCAAGGTACGCCTGCGGCGCTGTACAATCGCAATGTGCTCCTTCTGCTGTTGTGCCACGGCACGCAGCTTTTCCTGCAGGGAATCCACCGGATTATACACGTTAATCACCGTATCCGTGGCATATTCGAGGGAAGTCTTTACCTGAATGGCGGTATCTTTCTTAGGCGGCACAAACACCTCTCCCAAACGGCGGAAGAATCCTTTCTTCCTGGGCTTGGTAACCACCGTGTCGCGATGCGTAATGATGCGCTGCTGTACGCGCTGGTTTGTCACAAACGAATCCTGCCGGGTAGCGATAATATTTTCTATCTCCCGGGTAGAGACCATGCTGTCGTTCGTCTCGCTCAACACGCGCAGCATGTAAATGGTGTTCGCATCCTTCTTCCGAAGAAGCGTAATGAGACTGTCCGTCCACTGCACGTCCCGGTTATCGGAAAGCATAAGATGCTCCATCTCCCGGTGCACAAAGAACAGGGAAAAGAACAACACTCCCAGCAGCAGAGTGTATCCGACAGCTATCTTTACTTTCGATACGCTATTCATAAACAGGTAATAAAAGAGTTATGGAGCGACAGGGTGACAAAGCATCGCCCCGTGCATCATCTCGTCCTCGTTTTATAGCGGAAGCGCAGCCACAGCATCACCCCGGCACTGGTCAGACCGAACGGGAAAGCCATCCACACGCCGACCAGTCCCCAGCCCAGTACAAAACCGCAAAAATATCCTACGGGCAAAGATATAATAAAATAAGAAATAAATGCAATAACCATCATCGGCTTTACATCCGATATGCCCCGCAGCGCATTGGCAAAGTTGATTTGCAGTCCGTCGCCAAACTGATAAATCAAGAAAGGGAAGAACAAAGAGGCTACCAGCGCCGAAGCCTCTGCGCTATCCGTAAACCAGCCGCCCACCTGTCCGCGCATCACAAAAACAATGCTCATAAGCACCACTTCCATAGCCATTATCAGATGGAAACCCGCAAATGTGGAGCGGCGCACATTCTCCATATCGTCTTGCCCCTTGAAATTACTGACACGCACCGCCACCGCTGCACCCATACCGTAGTACATCATAAACGTAAATTGCGAAATGGTCAGCATAATCTGATGGGATGCCAAAGCGATAGTACCCAGCCAACCCACCATAATGGCGCTAAGGCTGAAAGAAGCCGTCTCCATTCCCATCTGCAAACCGACAGGCCAGCCCAACGCATTGAGTTTCTTGAACACCGGAAGCGACCATCCCATGCGGGAGAACCCGATCCGGTAACGGATAAAGCGGCGGCCGCGCAGCACAATCAACGCGAACACCACCACCATCATAATACGCGAGAACAACGTACTGATGCCTGCTCCCAGCAACCCCAGCTCCAGGAAGCCCAGTTTGCCGTTGATAAGATATAGTTGCCTATGATGTTCAGCGTATTTCCGCCCAGCAATATCCACATGGCGGTCTTCGTATCTGTGATTCCGTCCGTAAACTGCTTGAAGCCGTTGAACAGCATCACGAAAACCAGCGAAGCAAGCAATACCAGGTAATAAGGTTTTATCAAAGGCATCAGTTCCTCGGGCTGCCCCAAACGCTCCACATTGAAGTAGACCACCGTCATGATGAAAGTAAGAAGCAAAGCCACCAGGACATTCGCCACCAAACTGCAACGCAACGCCTGCCCCGCTTCCGCAAAGCGGCGGTTGCCGTAAAGACTGCCCACGATAGGCGTCAGCCCGTAACTGAAACCGGTACTGAAAATGATGCAAAGCGTAAATACGTTGTTTACGAAAGAAGCTGCACCTCCTCGGTACTGTGATGCCCGATCATCAGAGTATCGGCAAAACCGAGAATAATTACTCCCACCTGTCCGATAACAATGGGAAGTCCCAAAAATATCAACGCTTTATAATGCTGCTTATAGCCGGCTATCCAATTCATCATCTTATTGTCTAAAATTTGTTTCAAAGGGAGAAACCATTGTTCTGACGGGGAAACCAGAATTTCCTTAGTAAGAAACCAAAGTTTCCCTAATGGGAAACGGGAGTTCCCCCGACGGGAAACGGGAGTTTCCTCAACGGGAAACTGAAGCTTCCTCAACAGGAAACCGAAGCTTCCTCAACAAGGAAACCGAAGTTTCCTTAACAGGGAACTTTCGTTTCGTCAAACGGCGCCCTTCCCTTCCTGCAAAGAGACGAAAAACGCTCCCTTTGACTGTCATTTATCACTCTTATAATATAATACTACGGCATTGCTTTCGCAGAAAGTACGCTGCGCCACAGTATGCAACTGCTCCGTCGTAACGGAGCGATAACGCTCTACTTCAAGGTCAATATCTTCCGCCTTTCCCGTCAGCTCGAACCAGGCAAGGTTTGTGGCTACGTTCAGATAGTTGATATTGCCGAATATCTGAGTAGATTCAAACTTGTTCTTAACCTTCTCCAGTTCCTGCCCGCCTGCCGGAGATTGCCGCAACTCTTCCAATTCCTTACGGACAGCGGCTTCCGCCTGTTCCAACGACACGCCTGCCGCAGGCTTACCGCTGATTTGCAGCAGCCCCGCATCACGCGTACCGCTGATGTACGCGTCGATACCGGAAAAGATATTCTGTTCCTGTACCAAGCGGCGATTCAAACGGCTGGAACGTCCGTTGCTGAGAATATCGGACAGAATATCGAATGCGTAATAATCCGCGCCCTCACGACTGCACATGTGATAGCCCATGAACAAGGCATCCAGCGGCACGTTTCTTTCCACCGTCAGCCTGCGTTCCCGCGTTTGCTCCGGCTCCCTGCGGCAATTGCCGCGCCGGAACATCCCGCCGGGGAATGGGCGCAAACCATTTCTCGGTAAGCTTAACGGTTTCATCCCATGAAATGTTTCCCGTCACTGCCAGCACGGCATTGTTCGGAGCATAGAAACGGTAGAAGAAGCTCTTCACTTCGTCCAGCGTAGCCTGCTCTATGTGGGAGAGTTCTTTGCCGATAGTAGGCCAGCGGTACGGATGCACCCGGAACGCCAGCGGCCGGAACAGATGCCCCACATCGCCATACGGCTGGTTAAGGCAGCGTTGCTTGAACTCTTCCATCACTACACCGCGTTGCACTTCGAGGCTTTGCTCACTGAAAGCCAGCTCCAGCATACGGTCGGACTCCAGCCAAAAGGCTGTCTCTACGTTCGGCTTCGGAACGGTGAGGTAGTAATTGGTAATGTCATTATTGGTCCAGGCATTGTTTTCTCCCCCCGCCAACTGCAAAGGCGTATCGTAATCGGGAATATGCGCCGAACCGCCGAACATCAGATGCTCGAACAAATGGGCAAAGCCGGTATGCTCGGGATGCTCGTCGCGCGCACCGACATCGTAAACGATGTTCAGTGCCACCATCTGCGTGCTGGTATCCTCGTAGTGTACCAGCCGCAGGCCGTTGGGGAAACAATGCTTATTTATCTTCATACTTGTGTGACAGAGCGAGACTCTCTTCCCAAAGGTTTGACGCAATTCTGTTTATCAGTCAATCACAGTCACCTTCTCAATCTTCACATCCTCTTCCGGACGGTCGCTGCGGTCTGTCTTTACCTGTTGTATCTTATCTACCACATCCATGCCTTCAACGACTTCGCCGAACACGGTATATTCGCCGTCCAGATGCGGTGTGCCGCCTACAGTGGTATATGCCTTTACCTGTTCCGGCGTGAAACGGAACTCCGGTTCGCCGGCCACCTGAGCCTCAGCCTGCGCGATAAGCGTGTCCTGCAGATTCATCAGCCCTTCCTGGTCACCGTCCTTACGCATCTTATAGATTTCCTTCATGTGCTTCTGTGCCAAAGCATTGAAAGCATTGTTCAGGCGTGCCTGGTTCATCTGATGTTCCATGCCGAGAAGCGTAGAATCGTTATACACCTTTCCGGTCACGATATAGAACTGACAACCGGACGATTCCTTCTTCGGGTTTACGTTATCTCCCTGACGGGCGGCAGACAGCGCACCTTTCTTATGGAAGTATTTCGGGTAGACAAACTCCGCAGGAACAGTGTATCCCACATCGCCCGCTCCCAGCATCTTGCCTTTCAGGGGCATTCTTCGATTCGGGGTCGCCCGCCTGTATCATGAAGTCCTTGATGACACGGTGAAACAGCGTACCTTCATAAGTACCTTCCTCGGCCAGCTTGATAAAGTTATCGCGATGCTTCGGCGTTTCGTTATACAGTTTCACGATGATGTCACCCGCACTTGTCTCAATCTTCAACTTCGTTTCTTTTTCCATATTTCCGTCTTTCTTTTGTCCCGGTTTGCAGGCCGTCAGGCCGCATACCAGTATGGTTAATAATACAATGAGATTTCTTTTCATCTGTCTTTTTGTTTAATTTAAGCCTGCAAATATACTAAAATCGGACAAAACGATTTACCTTTGTGCCATAAAAGAGATAAAAAGCAGAAGGGATGAAATCCATATTAATCGTAGAAGATGACATCACTTACGGTATGATGTTGAAAACGTGGCTCGGCAAGAAAAGGTTTCCAGGTCAGTTCGGTCAGCAGCATATCCCGTGCCCAGAAGCATATCGAAGCCGAGACGGTGGACCTGATACTGTCCGACTTGCGCCTGCCCGACCGCGACGGCATAGATTTGCTGAAGTGGCTGGGAGAACATTCCCTGCACATCCCTCTTATCATCATGACGGGCTATGCCGACATACAGTCTGCCGTGCAAGCCATGAAACTGGGCGCATGCGACTACATTGCAAAACCCGTAAACCCCGACGAGTTATTGAAGAAAATGGATGAAGCCCTGAAGTCCTCATCCGTTGCTTCGGAACAGACCATCCGTTCGACCCAAACAGACCATGCGTTCGACCCAAACAGACCGTCTGTTTCGTCCAAACAGACCATGCGTTCCGAAAGCAATGGAAATCCCTGCCGGAAAGGTGCAGAGAACGCTTCATCCGACTACCTGGAAGGCGAAAGCGATGCCGCCAGGCAACTTTATAATTATGTGAACCTGGTTTCTCCCACCAACATGTCCGTCCTCATCAACGGAGCCAGCGGAACAGGTAAGGAGTATGTGGCGCAACGCATCCATAAGTTGAGCCGCCGCGCCAGGCAGCCGTTCATTGCCATAGACTGCGGTTCCATCCCCAAAGAGCTGGCCGCTTCCGAATTCTTCGGTCATGTCAAAGGCTCCTTTACCGGTGCGCTGACCGACAAGACGGGCGCGTTCGTTGCTGCCAACGGCGGCACTATCTTTTTGGATGAAATAGGCAACCTCAGCTACGAGGTACAGATACAATTGCTTCGCGCCCTGCAAGAACGTAAGATACGTCCTGTCGGCTCCAACAAGGAGATACAGGTAGACGTGCGCTTAGTGTCCGCCACCAATGAGAATCTAGAACAGGCCATCGAGAAAGGGACTTTCCGCGAGGATCTCTACCACCGCATCAATGAATTTACCCTGCGTATGCCGCAACTGAAAGACCGCCGCGAGGATATCCTGCTCTTTGCAAACTTCTTCCTGGACCAGGCAAACCGCGAACTGGACAAGCACCTCATCGGCTTTGACGAAAAGGCATCCAAAGCTTTATTGGAATATCAATGGCCGGGCAACCTGCGCCAGATGAAGAACATCGTCCGGCGTGCCACCCTTTTGGCGCAAGACAAGCTCATCACCCTGAACGAGCTTAGCGAACTGAAGAGTCCGGTAGCCCCATCCGCAGCAGGTATGCCTCTCCGTAACGAAGAGACCGAGAAGCAGCAGATAATCGAAGCCTTGAAGCAGACGGGATATAACAAAAGCCGCGCCGCCCAACTGCTGGGGATAGACAGAAAGACACTTTACAACAAACTTAAATTATATGGAATAGAGTTATAACTGTGGAAAAACTCCACACTCTATTCCACACTTTCCACACCGCTTCCACACATCTTCACACCCCTGCGCACCTTCACAGTAAAAATAGCGTGCTAATCTGCAATGACTTACCGTTTCCACCCTCACTCTGGCACGTCATTTGATATATATATTGTGTGAAGTTTAACTCCACAACATCAAAGTAGAATCTACCTAAACCAAAACCGAATAAATATATTAACCTAATTAAAAACAAGTAAAAAACAAAAAATTAGTATTAGTAGCAGCCCTGTTTATGTTTGTTTGTGACGGATCGTTCTTGGCCTGAGCACAGATGCAAACGGCCAAGAGCATCCATTTCACAACTTCATGTGCCGAATAATAGTAAGCACACTGACAACAAAAAAAGCCGTTTCCTCCTTGTCTATTCCGGGAAACGGCTTTTTTGTCGTAATAAAGTAGTGAGGAGCTTTTTCCTCTTATCTTGGTATCCTACCAATGTCTTTCCGGGTAAAGGTCGTTCCACCATGCCGGACTATCCTGCAGCCAACGTGCAAACCATGCCATGATAGAGTTGTGCCACAACTCGCGCTTGGGATAATCACTGATGAAATGATTCTCGCCGTCCACCGTTATGAACTCAACCGGCTTACCCAATATCTTCAAGGCATTGTACAACTGAATACTCTCGCCGATAGGCACATTCGTATCCACCGTACCATGCAACAGCAACAACAGGGGTCTTGATTTTATCCGCATTGAACAATGCTCCGTGTTTGGTAAACAGGTCGGGATTATTCCACGGATAGCTCCCGGCAGCGGCAACGGAGTTATAGGAATAGCCCCAATAGCCCTCGCCCCAATAACTGGTGACATTACTGATGCCCGCATGCGAAACGGCAGCGGCGAACAAATCCGTCTTTGTCTGCAAGTACATCGTCATGAAACCGCCGTAGGATGCTCCGATACAGCCGATACGCTTGTCGTTGACAAACGGATGCGCAGCGCAGAACTTCTTCGTTCCCTCGATGATTTCATCGGCAGTGCGTTCTCCCCACGCATTGACATGACGGGCGGAAAACTCCTGACCGTAACCGATAGCCCCGCTGGGCTGGATAACATAAACCACATAATCGCGTGATGCAAACAATTGCGCACAATAAGGCGAAGTGATGCCGCGTGTGGTAGGTGTAGTCCCGCCGTAGTAATAAACGATAAGCGGATATTTCCTGTTCCGGGTCGAAAGCCGGCGGCAGGCATATCATACCTTTAATCTCCGTACCGTCTTCCGCCGTGAAGTTCCACTCCTTCATTGTACCCATATCTATCCTGTCCAAAACGGACTTCATCGGATTGGCAAGCAAAACGGATGTTTTCTTCTTCACATCATACGTATAGGCAACTCCCACACTGGCATTGCCACCACCGACATAGGCGGCAACCGCAGGATTGTACTCCGCCAGGTCGAAGGAAGAAATCACATCTTCCTGAAGCGGCAGCATTTCAAAACTCTCCGTCTTCGGCACATAGCGATAGATATGTCTGCAATCTTCGTCTGTTGTATTAAAGTAGATACAACCGTCTACACGGTTCCACTGCAGGAAGTCGACGGCAGATTGAAATCGCGCGTGATGGGATTAACCTTTTCGTGGCCTTGTCCACAATGAATGCCTGAGTATCGAAATCATTGGCGATGGGATGCTCGCCGCAGTTTTTCCCTATTCCGTCAAAAGCCATCGGACTGCCGATTACCAAAAGCTGTCCGCCGTCGGGAGAGTAAGCCGCCCTGTTTACATAAGGATCCCACGCCACCAGCGTATCCGCCTGCAACGTAGCCAAATCCAGCTCGAAGATGGAAGTAAGCGAGAAAGGACATTGAGTGATATTCGATTTAGAGGTGGAGCACAAGAGTTTCTTGCCGTCAGAGGATATATCATTCAAATAAACGGCATGGCTGCCGTAAGTGAGTCGTTCGGAAAGTCCGGTGACAGGGTCGTACCTAACGAGATAGTTGCGGGAACGCGCATCGGGAATCCGGTCGTCGGGATGCAGCAGCCGCTTCAAAGGACCGCCTACCGCTTCTCCCTTATCATCCGGAGAGTAGATAAGATAGTCTTCTGCAGGCGACCATGCAAAATACCCCTCGGGAACATCTTTCAGCAACACTTCCTCACGCATGGTAGCAGGGTCGAACACAACCAAATCATTCCGTTGTCTGCCCGTTACGGTATAATAAAAGCTTATTGCTGCGGGGCATCCAACGCATTTTCTCATCGGCAGCGGGCAGTATCACCCTGCCCGTCTTCAGTTCGGTCAGTTCACAACGTGTCCTTGAGCGCTTCAACGAGTAGTTATCCGCATAGCAGGCAAGCAGATATTTGCCGTTCGGAGAAAGAGACTGACCGAGCGCACGCGACTTCCGAAAGCCGTATTGTGCAATGCGAAACGTCTTTTCAAATCGGGTGCGAGCCGGTAACCTACATCGGCAAACTCCTTATCTTTCTCAAACTCGCACTTCAATACGGGAACAGCCTTATCGGCAGCCGTCGACAACAATTTAACGACTATCTCATAATCCGTTTCCGGCCCAGACGCAGACTGAGTACCGAAGGAGCAACCTGCGACAAGCTATCTTCCGCAGTTGTTTTAGACTGTTTGGAAACGCCATTCACAAACACCTCGAAACGCGCGGGAGA
>VOFC01006160.1_pt1 | contig 28644 bp, 44 predicted proteins | sample 5384161 | NCBI WGS metagenome assembly VOFC01 (sample SAMN12384722, study PRJNA508395) | human gut metagenome | isolation source: healthy gut B | host: Homo sapiens | reverse complement strand
CAGGAACAGGAAGTCCTTATAACCGTCAACCTCAATGCACCTGCCGTCCCTGCGCTTCTTCAACACGCGCTCAAACGCTTCATAGGCGGCTGTAGGCACTTGACGGAATCCGCTTTCTGTTTTTGGCGCTTCGATATAGTAGCCGTCCTCGGTGCTTCTCAAAAGCTGGTGGTCTACATTTACAAAGCGCTTCTCAAAATTCAGGTCAGCAGGCGTCAGGCCGCAGAGTTCGGAAATACGAAGTCCGGTTTCCAGCAGGATCACCACCTCGTCATAATACTTGGCATAGACGGGATCGTTCTGCATGAGGTCCAAAAGCTCGTTTTCCTGTGTAGGGGTAAGCGGCACCTTTGGTACGGTATCGTCGTTGATAACCTCATTGATCTGGAAGTCAAAGGGATTCTTGCGGAGGCAATCGTCCTGTACGGCCATATAAAAGATGGCTTTTAAGGAACGCTTGCTGTTGCAGATGGTGTTGTAGGCAACGCCCTTTTCCTGCATACGCAAGGCCCATTCTTTCGCGTCGGACAGCTTCACGCTGTCAATGCTGGCCGCGCCCAGCTTATCTTCGGACAGAAGTTTCACATGAGTAAACAAACTGGGTTTCTCCAAAGGTGTCAATGTATTTGTAAGCGTATCTTCCATCTGATCGCTGGCTCTCCCAGACTTCAAAAGGCGGCCTTTGTTGTCCCGTCTTTTTTTCATCTCGTTCTTTTCTTGGCATTTCGTCATGCTCCTTTCCATGACGGAAAGAGCCTTGACACGCTTATAACCTATTATAACACGAGCAAGGCCCTTTTTTCACTATATTGTGTCAAGGGAATCAATGATTTTTTCAAACTGCTTCCGCTTGATCTGGATGCGGTTGCCGTTCAGGATCACCCAGCCAGCGGTGGGGTTTTCCTCGGAAAGCCGACGCAGTTTGTTTTCCCCAGATCCGAAAATATTTGGACGCTTCCTCAATGGTAAGCGTGTATTTTTCCCAAATAGGCACATCGTTATTACTCATAACAAGGCCCCCTTTCTTTTCAAAACAAAGGTTGTTTTTGTGAAAGTGGGCAGAAAAGAACGGACGGCTGCTGGCACAGCTCCACGGGAATCTCACCCCCGCGTGGTTCTCACGCGGCCCTGCTCGTTGCCTGCGACGCTTCAAACGCTCGGACTACGACGGCAAGGGAGTATCATTGTCCTATCTGCGCGTCGTCGCCCGCAGGCTGCCACACCTGCTTTACGGCCCGGTAAAATCGCTCCGCTTATCCCAATGAGGGAAAACCTCTTGGCGCACCTGCCGCCCGGCTCGGCGCAGACAGAATGTATCCGTCTGCCCTATGACGCGCCGCCATTGTCCTGCGGGCGTATCCGCCGGGAAAACAGGCAGGCGGGGAAAAGGGAAAGCCGCCTGTCTATGGCCGGGGCCTTAACCGTCAGTCGCCAATGGGACTAACGATGGAATGGATCAGCTTGATTTGCAATCGGCGCTTCATATACTCGTCAATGCAGATATGAGGCTGGCCGCTGCCGTCATAGAGCGTCCGGGTACACAGCTTATTGATATAGCCGTCGTAATGCTGCAAGACACGCTCCACGGCTTCGGCGTTACCGGCGCAGGCCGCGTCGATCACAAAATCCGGCAGAGGGCTTTTGCCCTTGTAACTGGATTGCTTCATCCGCGTTTAACCTCCCTCCGGCATGAACGCCATCAATTTTATACGCAAGTCTTTTTAAGGTGCTTGTCCTGTGCCGCTGGACGGCGCTGCGGGACATTCCCATCAGGCGGCCAATTTCTTCGTCAGTCAAATCCAGAACAAAGCGGAGAATCAAAATACTCTGCTCGTCTTTTGGCAGGCTGGCAAACCACAAGCTCGTTGTCGATATGTAGGTCATATCCATGCGAACTGAATATAAAGCTGTCGCTGGAATACCGATCTACGGTCGAGAGCTTGTCCCAATCAGCCGGGGAAAGAGCGTCCAGCGACACTTCACGGTCGCGGCGGCACTTCATTTCCCGCAGATAATCTATCGCCTCATGGTACAGAACCAGCTTGCAGTAACGGTCAAACTGGCCCCATTCACCGTATTTGCGGGGGATCGCTTCCATCTTCTCACCCCCTTTCTATGGGGGATGTGGTGGTTCTCTCCCTTTCCGCCAATAGAGCGAATGGAATCTCTCCGGCTGCCCGCTAAACGCCTCCTTTTTTTCACTTTTTTTGAAATTTCTTTTTGCGCCGGGAAACAGACCGCAGGAAATAACAAAATTCGCCCGGCAGGTCAAAGACCCGCTGGGCGAAACAAAAACAATATGTTCTTTTCCTACATGGTATAGTACATACTGCAGCCGCTTGTCCCCGCTGCCAGGGATGTTTCATGCCGCAAAGGTCAAAACATACTATGTTAGTCAGTCAATTTGAATTAGAGTTCAATTCTTGCTTTCGATGGCTTATCTTCACAATAGATAACTTTAATCGTTGTTCCCTTGTCAGGGACTTTGTTTCCTGCGCCAATCCATTTTCGGCAGATGTAATCTTTGCCGTCTATCGTATATTTGACCTTGATAGTATGCGGAAAGGCTGCGCCATCCATCGCATGAACGCGGGCAGGTTTACGATTCACTTTTAACCACCATTGTTTTGTAACTGAAATTACAGTTCCCATTGTTTCTTTTTCCATAAGTTATACCTCCAATGATATTTTTGATTGATGATACCTATTTTCTATTCAGCCTTTTCTTTGTTTGTAGTAAAAGCGGAACGCTGCTGCGCCGGTGGCCGCCAACTGTACCAGAATCAGCACAGCAAACAGACCGAAGCTCTCATAGTAGAACAGTTCATCCCAAAACAGGAGAACATCACAGAGAGCAGTCAAGGCAACCGACCAGCGGATGTGCCGGGCCAGCCATTGCCGGAACACCAGCACAAGGGCAATGGGCGGGACGATCAGCAGCGCCAGATTCAAAATCAATGTCGGGGTCAGTTCCATTGCGTCGCCTCCTACTTTTTTAAGATAGCGCCATGTGCTTTTTGAACAAGTAATAAGTCGATACAAAATAACTGATTAAGATTCCGATAAAGGCTGCATAAACAACAGCAAAAATTGCCAGCATTTCATTTGGAGAAATATAGACGATATATTCCTCATATCCAGTAAGAGTTAAAAAGGCAAGTGTTCCAATGCTGAAAATCAAAGATACCATTACCGGCAAACCAAACTTAAAGATCATTTGTTGACGAATATACCGCCCACAATCTGATTTATTTACTCCCAGCTTTGATATAATTTGAAATCGCTTTTTCTGTTCAATCGTATCTGTAAGTTGCTGTACGGACAAAATTGTGAAGCAGATTATAATAAGCACCAACGCAGCATATGTCCCTACCAGCCGCAATAACAAAGCATTAGAGATTCCCTCATTATCTTGCAGAGTTCCTAATCGTACATAAAGCTGGTTTTCTAAAAAACTCCAAGGTTAAATTGATACTTCCACATTTCCTGATCGAATCTTTCAGCGAAATCATATGCCAGCGGCTTTTCTGTGTTGCCCGCATAAAAGGAGGTTGCCATCAAAAGATTATTGCATATTTCATCAGGTATGATGTACACAGCCTGCATACGGCTTGTAATAAACCATTCCTGTTGGGTCTTGATAATCCGCACCAGATTTTTTGTGTAATGTTGAATTTCCAGCATGAATAGAGGACACTTCTTGATTAAACTGTGTAATTGTTTCTGGCAAGGTATCAAAACTCCATGCAATTCCATATTCATCTGAATCAAGTGTAATTTCAGGCAGATCAGACAAAGCACGCATTTGATTATAACTGTCAACAGAGATTGCAAGCAGAGGCGCATTTTTAACAGTTTTATCTATATCATCAGCTTGTAAAAGATACAGTTGTCCAGTAGCAGCTTTAGAAAGCGGATAGCCGTTTTCGTTCAGATACTTTGTAATATAGTCATAGTCTAAAGTGGTTTTTGGCAGTTCTTCCAAGGATGAAGCTGAATAAGTTGTAAGAACCTGAACATCAAAAGGAGAGGTGATTTTCTGATACTCACTGGCACGAATAGCGTTGACCGGGAGCCAAGCCATCAGCACAATAGAGAGAATCAAAATACACACTAATTACCCCCATTGTCTTTGCGGAGCTTGCCATTTTGCTTTTAATCTGTCCAAGGACAAACAAGTTCTGATAGTAAAAGTCAGATGGCTTTTTTATGGTCGTTGTCAATATCCACGACATATTTGAAAATAGGGCGAGGATTGAAAATGCAAGAAGCGCAATCGCTAAAACGGGTGGCATTGTATAATAAGCTTGAATAGCTAAGCCCTGTCGAACAAGGCTTTCAAAAACCTGATTTAATATCAAAAGTATAATTCCTTGAATAAAGCATGGAATTGTTAAAAATAGTAATGGTATGCTGCCAGATTTTCCATGTCTACATTCTATGAAAAAACAGATTGCAGCCACTATCGAAAGAGTAGCTACTATTACCAATGCAATGAATTGCCAAAGAATATGCGGTTGAATTGACACTTTCATTATGAGTGCGAACATCATTCCCAAAACAGCGATTGAAGCTATGACTGCTATCACAATCCATCTGGAAAGTTGATGGTATAAAGTAAATTTTTCATTTCCTCGCTGGCTATTATGGAGCATATCAATTATTTTTAATTGTCGTACTGTGCGAATGTTTCTAATCCCCATTACAATAAAAATCGCACCAAAAAACAATAGAGTAAAAAGTATTGTATCTGGAAACAAAGACAAATATGGTTGCCACTTAAACCCAAAAAGACTGCACAACAATATAACCAACAATTTGAGACAATCCGATTCCGAGTAATATTCCGAAAATGATAGAAATTGCTCCCCATAATCATGGTTTCCACGAAAAAAATAAATGCAACTGTTCTTTGTTCCATCCCAATAATTGTCTGGACAGCAAACTCTTTCTGCTTTCTTCGGAGCATATAGGTATTGACATAGGAAATTAGAAAAACCACCAATAAGGCGACTATGGGAACTGCTATTCGCATGGCTTTATTTAATATTTCCAGATTGATTTTAACAGGCAATGATTCATTATAATAAGGGCTTGCAATAGACATGAACCCATAAAAAAGCCCTACCGATAAAATCAGAGTAATAACATAGATTAAATAGTCCTTTGCAGACCGTTTCACATTCCGTAAAGCTAATTTAGCGTACATCATTCACCCCACCTCCCAGCGTATTCAGCACCTCTAAAATCTGCTCAAAAAACTCTTTTCGGGAAGAAGAACCTTTCAAAATTTCTTTATAGATTTCACCGTCCCGTAAAAACAAAATACGGTTTGCATAGCTGGCCGAAAAAGCGTCATGCGTTACCATCAAAATAGTGGCGTCCATCTGCTCGTTCATTTCCTGTATGGTAGACAACAGCATTTGGGAAGAATGGCTGTCCAGTGCCCCGGTCGGTTCGTCAGCTAATATCAGTTTGGGATGATTGATAATTGCCCTTGCACAGGCACATCGCTGTTTCTGTCCGCCTGAAACCTGATAGGGATATTTGTTCAAAATATCTGTGATATTCAGCTTTGCGGCGATCTGCTGAATCTGGCTGTCGATTTTATTTGCAGAAACTTTATTGATCGTCAATGCCAGTGCAATATTTTCTTCAATCGTCAGGGTGTCCAGCAGGTTAAAATCCTGAAAGATAAATCCCAGTGATTCACGCCGGAACCGCGCAATATCCTTTTCCCTGATTTCCAGAATGTCCTTGCCGTCTAAATAAATATGCCCATCTGTCGCGGTGTCGATGGTGGAAATACAATTCAAAAAGAGTGGTCTTTCCAGAGCCGGAAGCTCCCATTATACCGACAAATTCCCCCTTGTCCACTTCAAATTGAATCCCCTTCAGCGCATGGGTGATATTTGGTTCTTCTCCATAATCTTTTTTCAAATCTACGATTTGTAAAATGCTCATACTCAAAACTCCTTTCAAGGCTTCCTGTTGCTAATAAAAAAGCAGAGCCAACCATAAAAAGAATGTTCTCCTTTTATGTTATCGGCTCTGCGGCTGTGCGTCTGGCGCTTTGATAACGGTTATATGGAATTGTTCAATGTCGATTCATTCACTTTTACATTTTGGACAAAAGAGAGGAAAATTTTTAAGTACGGTATCTTCCCGAATTTTGTCGCGTGTTTTATTCCCGCAGACTGGGCAGCGGATGAACTCTGTTTTCTCCATATTGTTCACTCCGAATTGCGATCATTCTTTTTCTTATCCCGATATTTCCGTATGAGTTTATTACGGATAGGAACGCCAACACCAATCAAAAGCACAACTGCCAAAATTGTGAAATCCATACAATCACCTCACATTTCCTTATTCTTCATAACCCGAATGGACAAGAAGATTGAAACCGCATACATCACGACAATAGCAAAAAAAACCGCAAGGAAAACGAGAAGTATCGGAGAAGATACAACGACTGAAATAATTGAGTTCCCGATAGCTGGCATTTTAGAGAGAAGAAGTAAAGTCACCAAAAAACCGGCCACTGGAATATACATAAATACCCGTCCTTTGATTGAGCCGTACTTGTAATATCCCGGAATCTGGAACACGGTATAGAGTGCAAATAAGAATACTCCTGCAATAGCGGCAGTTACAATATCAAATACGCCAACTGTTTCACCCAGCACTTTCAAGACAAGCGGCTGTGCAATCAAAGAAATAATCAAGGAAAGAAGCCCCATTGCAAGGACAAAAACATAGCGTCCGATCACAAGCTCGCTTTTTACGAACAGGTAAAATACCAAACAGACGATCCATGCTGTTTTTTTCTGTGATGGAAAAGGTATATCCCGTCGTCATGGCAATAAAGCACATAGCAAATGATACCCCTGTCAGCAAAGAACGATTGATTGCGGCAAACACAATCGGCAGGAAGCAGGGTAAAGCAAATCGTCTTAAAATATGGTTTTACCAATGCAATATCTAATTTTGTGGATTTCAAAATATTACTCATAATCGTCACCTTTCTTGCTTGTAAACACTACAATTTCATCAATAGTGGCAGGCTCAACGGTCAGGTTAGGGAAACCGCTAATATCTTCGGTTTTCATCAGAGCCTCAAATCCCGTAGGGAATGTACGAATACCAGCCGCCTTATTTTTCAGATCATCGGACAGTTCCTCAATTCCACCTTTTACAATGCGGAACATATCTACAAAATCATCTTTGCTGCCAGTAAAGTACAATTCGCCATAACTGATGTAGGTAATATAATCGGCTGCACGCTCCAAATCGCTTGTGATATGGGTGGAGAACAAAACACTATGCTCGCCATCTTCAATATACTCTGAAAGAATTTTCAAAAGTTCATCTCTGGAAACCGGATCAAGTCCACTGGTCGGCTCGTCGAGGATCAGCAGTTTGGCGTCGTATGAAAACGCACAGGCAAGCATTAACTTCATCTGCATACCTTTGGAAAGTTCTTTTACCTTTTTGGTTGGTGCAATGTGAAATTTCCGTAACATATCCGCAAATTTCTGGCTGTCCCAATTTGGATAAAATACCGAAATGGATTTTTCAACCTGCGACACTTTCCAATCATCACTGAAATAATTTGTATCGAAAACAACGCCAAGCTCTGATTTTACTTTTTGTTCTTCTGCGATATTATCCAGCCCCATCACTTTGACTGTGCCACCGGTGCGCTTGAGCATATTCAAAATCAGTTTGATTGTCGTTGTTTTGCCAGAACCATTCGGGCCAATCAAGCCCATAATATACCCCTTTGGCAAAGTAAAGCTGATATTGTGAAGCTGAAAAGAATCAAAAGATTTTGAAAGATTCGTTACCTCTAAATAATTAGTCATCTGTTTTTACCTCCGTTAAAATGTCCAAAAGGCGATGTAATTCCTCTGTGGATAGATTTGCCATTCTTGCAGCTTTTATTGCTTCGGTGAGATTGTTTTCTACTTTGCAAATAAGCTGCTCCTTAATCAGTTCTGAACCAGACCCCATTACGAAACATCCACGCCCCTGCACATTTTTAACAAAGCCCTCTTGCTCTAATTCTGTGTATGCCTTTGTCACTGTTAAGACGCTGATCTTTAAGTCTTTGGCAAGTGTTCTAAGGGAGGGCAAAGTTTCTTCGGCTTGAAGCTCGCCAGATAAAATAGCCGCCTTGATCTGCTGTTTAATCTGCTCGTATATGGGGACGCCAGATACATTTGAAATAATCAGTTTCATTGCTGCATCCTCCATGTGTTTTAACTGTTATGCTATTGTGTATAACAGTATAACACGAGAGGCGTGTCTTGTCAATATTTCAAGGGGGTGGCAATAATTTCCTCTTCCTATGTTTCGATATATGAATTATAAAGTTTAATCTAACTGCATATAGCAACATTCCATTGAGAAAATATGAAATATACAATGTAGATGGATGGTGCTATATGGCAAATATCAAAGATTGTCTCGGCTTTGAAACTTTCGGCGCGGATGTAAAAGAGGCGCGGAAAGTCAAGCAGTTATCGCGTAAGACGCTGGCGGAACAGATCAATATCGACTGGCGCTATCTTGCCAACATCGAAAATGACGGCACGATTCCCAGCCTGCCAGTTATCATACAGCTTATTAAAATCTGCGGGCTTCCCGTGGAACGGTATTTTAACCCGGAGATCATGCGGGAGGAAAGCGCACAGCGGCAGCGGGTCAGCCACAAACTGAAACTCTGCCCGGAAGAATTTCTGCCGATCATCGAGGGCGCGATTGACGGGGCCATTCAAATTCAACAGAAGAATGACGAAACGGAGGGTGCATGATAACCCTCTGTTTTGTTTTTGGGAGGACGCAAGCTGCGCCCTCTCTTTTTTTGTGCGGTTTTCGGAAAAACCGGGATTTTGCGGGTATTTCCTTGGGGGCAGAACGCTTTTTAGGGGAAGAAGAACAAAGACAGCAAGCATAGGGAGTGTAGCCACACTCCCGGCAAACGGCTTCCCGTTTGTATCTTGGGGAAGTCCCCAAATCCCTGAATGAATGGAGGTGCGAAAGTGGCAAACCGAACACGAAACATTGTGCTGCGCGTCCCTGTGACGCCGGAAGAACGGGCCTTGATCCAGCAGAAAATGGCCCAGCTCCACACGAAAAACTTTTCCGCCTATGCCCGGAAAATGCTCATCGACGGGTATATCGTCCACATGGACACCAGCGACATCCGGGCGCAGACCGCCGAGCTGCAAAAGATCGGCGTCAATGTCAATCAGATTGCCCGGCGTATCAACAGTACCGGGACTGTGTACGCGCAGGACATTGAGGACATCAAAGGGGCGCTGGCGAAGATATGGCAGTTACAAAGATACATCCTATCAAGTCAACGCTAAAAAAGGCGCTGGACTACATCGAGAACCCGGACAAGACCGATGAAAAGCTGTTCGTTTCTTCCTATGGCTGTTCCTATGAAACGGCGGATATTGAATTTCAAATGCTGTTAGATCAGGCGTACCAAAAGGGCAACAATCTGGCCCACCACCTGATACAAGCCTTTGAACCGGGGAAACCACGCCGGAACAGGCCCATGAGATCGGGCGGCAGCTTGCCGACGAAGTGCTGCAAGGCAAATACCCCTATGTGCTGACTACCCACATCGACAAGGGCCATCTGCATAACCACATCATTTTCTGCGCCGTGGATATGGCGAACCAGCGCAAGTACATTTCCAACCGCCAAAGCTATGCCTTTATCCGGCGAACCAGCGACCGGCTGTGCAAGGAACACGGCCTGTCTGTGGTAAAGCCCGGCAAAGACAAGGGCAAAACCTATGCCGAGTGGGACGCACAGAAAAAGGGCAAGAGCTGGAAAGCAAAACTGAAACTTGCCATTGACGCGGCCATCCCGCAGGCCAAAGACTTTGATAGCTTTCTGCGGCTCATGGAGGCGCAGGGCTATGAAGTCAAACAGGGCAAGTTTATTTCATTCCGCGCTCCCGGACAGGAACGCTTCACCCGCTGCAAGACCTTGGGGGAGGATTACACCGAGGAACGGATCACCCAGCGGATCAAGGGCATTGCCATTGACCGGGGGCCGCACAGAAGAAGCACCGGGGAAATTTCCCTGCGGATCGCCTTGGAGGACAGTATCAAGGCCCAGCAGTCGGCGGGCTATGCGCGATGGGCGAAGCTGCACGACTTGAAGCAGGCCGCCAATTCCTTAAACTTCATCACAGAACACCAAATCGACAGCTATAAGGGCTTGGAAAGCAGGCTGGCCGAGATCAGTGCGGCAAACGACGCGGCAGCCTCCGCCCTGAAAGACGCAGAACGCCGCCTTGGGGATATGGCGCTGCTGATAAAAAAAACATCTCCGCCTACAAGCAGCTCCGTCCTGTGGCGCTGGAACTGCGAAATGCCAAAGACAAGGCCGCGTTCCGGCGGCAGCATGAAAGCCAACTGATCTTGTATGAGGCGGCGGCAAAGGCGCTCAAAGAGGCCGGGATCACAAAGCTCCCCAACCTGTACGCCCTTAAAACCGAGTATAAAAAGCTGGACGCAGAACGGGAACGGCTGTCCGCACAGTATAGCGAAGCGAAACAGAAATTAAAAGAATACGGCATTGTCAAACAGAATATAGACAGCATTTTGCGGACAGCGCCGGGAAAGGAGCATACGCAGGAACGATGAACATACCGAGAATGAATTACCCCCAATACCGCAAGGCCCGCAGGCTCACCCATGAGTGCTGCAACTACTGTAACGGGAACTGCCTCCTGCTGGACGATGGGGAGGAATGTGTCTGTGTGCAGAGTATTTCCTATTCGCTGCTGTGCCGGTGGTTCAAGGTAGCCGTCCTGCCGCTGGACGCGGCCCTGTGCGCCGAGATCACCAAAGGCCGGGACGAAATCAAACGCTGTGCCGTCTGCGGGGCGCCATTTACGCCAAACTCCAACCGGGCCAAATACTGCCCGGATTGTGCGGTGCAGATACGCCGGAAGAAAGAGGCGGCGCGCCAGCGGAAAAGATACCTCCTGTCTACGCATTTAGGGCGGTAAAAGTCCACGGAAATCAAGGGTTTTTCCGCATGGTCGGCAGGCAGTTGGATAAAGTTATCCTGTTCCCCTCAAAACGGGGTTCTAAATGCGGGAAAATGGACAAAAAAAAGAAGCGCCGGACGCAGAGGCTTTTTAACAGCCTCCGCGCCCGGCGTTTTGCTTATTCGTCTGTGAAGTGGAACCGCTGTGCCGCAAAGTCGGCGTCGTTCATGGCGTCCAGCTTATCGGCGGTCTGGCAGGTCAGCGCCGCCATTTCCTTGTCCATGTCCGGCAGTGCTGCCCGGAGATTTGCCGCCGTCCTGCGGCGGTCGGCGTTGTGGTACAGACAGATCAGGTTTTCTTCTTCCACGGTGAAATACATTCCTCATACCTCCATTTCTTTTGATTTTTTCCCGCGCCGGGGGCCTTTTTTTTCTGTTCCTCCTTGGCGGCGGCAAGCTGCGCCCGGATGGACGGTTTCTTTTTGTTTCTGCGTCGTCTTTTGGGTCTGCTTGGGCTTTTTTGGCCTCCGCCTTTCGCCCTTGCTTCCAGTTCCTCCATAGACGGGACATTGTTCATCATGCCGTCGATCATGTTGTAGTTCTGCTCGGTGGACATTTCCGCCGTCTTGATATGGCTTTCTGGCTGGGCGGGGATGGCAAAGGCTCTTGTGCCGTTGGCCATGATGAGATACTTTCCGTCCTCGGACTCGTGGTGGAAACCATATCCGGCCGCCTCCATCTGTTCCCGGCTCCTGTCGGTCAGATAGAAACGGCCTCTCGGCGTCTGGATTTGTTCGCCGGTCATGCACTCGTCCGGCGTGAGCTGCTTTTCCGGCTGGGCGAAAAACTCCGGCACCTGCCGGTAGTCGGCCCCCTCGTCCACATAGTAGGCGGTCTGTTTTCCATCCTGCCGGAACACCACAATATCCCCCATCGAGAGGGAATGTCCCTTGTAATCGGCGGGATGTTCCATGTTGAAGCGGCGGTAAATCTCGTCCAGTGTGATGTCCTTGTCCAGCGGCGCGGAGTAGATAGCAAGGTCTGGTCAAAGTCAGCCAGCTTGGGCGGTTCCGGCAAGTCATACTGGCCTTGGTTAAGCAGCGGGCGGCAGTCCTGCACATAGGCCACAACCGTGTTGTAATAGGCAGCCTGTTCCGGCGAAATGTTCTGTTCCTCCCGCAAAGCGGCGGTGGCTGCCTGCTCCATGGCCGAAAGATTGCAATGTTGTTTGAGGTACGGGATAAACTCGGTCAGCACCATTTCCCGCTCTGCCTTGTCTTGTTCCCACGCTTCCGGGCCTTTGTTGTGCAGAACAAAATTTCTCCAGCTCTCGTCCTTGGCGTAGTATTCGTGGTAGTTCTGGATATGCTGAACCAAAGAACCCTCTCCGTCACCAAAATCCTGCCGTCCCTCGTAGCTGTCCGGCTGGCCGTTCAGGGTAAAATCAATGCGGAATGCAGTCTTATCGTACCAGCCGCCCTCGTAACCGTCCTTTTCCCGTTCTGTGTGCTGGGCAGTGTCCAGCTCTTCAAAGACACGGTTTGCCACGGACAGCGGCATGGTTTCGCCGTCCTGCAGCTTGTCGCTTTCACTCCACAAAATCGTGACCGTAGGCTCTGCGGCGGGGTCTGGAATTTTAACGGGTGCGGGAATTTCGTTGGCCTTTTCCGCCGCCTCTTGGAACGCTGCCAGTTTATCACCCAACAGGACTTCCGACACTGTGGTTGTCTGCCCCAGCAGATTAAGTGCTTCCTGTCCGGCATCCGGCAGGGTCAGACCGGGTGCGTCCAGTTGGCCGCCGTCCAGAGCCTTGGTCTGTAACTGGCTCATGCCCTCTTGGATGGCAATGCGGTTGTCGAGCAGATGAAAGTAACCCATGCGCGCCGCCCTCGATGTCCTCAAACCCGATGGGCACCGGGGATGCCTGCTCCAATGCCTTGAAAAAATCTTGATAGTCCTGCACGCTGCCGGAAAGTTCATTCACCGCAATGGATGGCAGCGGTTCGCCCTCGGTCTGGCTGACATCGAACACAGAAACCACTTTAAGGCCGGAATCTGCACCGTCTTTTCCTCGGTCAGTGGCTTGCCGTCTTTGTCCAAAACGGGCTTGCCCTGTTCGTCCAGTTTTTCCGTTTTCTGCTTGACCTTGTAGGGCGCGGGAGCAAGGATCTTGATGCCCTTTTCGCCCTTTTTCATGGTGCGGTGGAACATGTCTTTCCACTTGTTGAAACCCGCCACCAGTTGGCCGCCCTGCATGGCGATCAGCAAGGTGTTGTTGAAGCTGTAATTGTGAAACTTCGCCATCGTGGTGAGGTAGGCTTTGTAGCGGTCACTGTCGAACAGCTGTTGAATGCCAGTTTCCAGCCGGTCCGTAATTTCTTTCATCCGCTCTGCGCTATCCTTGCCGTTCAGAATAATGGGGATAACTTTCTGCGGTTCCGTTTCAGGCTGAACAGGTGGCGGGATGTTAGCTGAATCTCGCAGGATTTCCGGCACAGGAAAGGACAGTACCCGGTATTCTTCCGGCACAGGCTGGCCCTCGTGGACTTTCTGCCACTCGTCCCCGCTTTTGACAAGGTAGCCGTACTGGGTGAACGCACCCTGTTCCTGCTGGGCCACATACCGGCCAAACTGTGCCGTGTCGATGCCTCCTTTCCATTCCTCCGGCATATTCACCATGCCGGAGCGATTCAAGTAGTAATCTCCTAGCTGGGCAGGGCCGTGCACATCCGGCAGATGCACATAGTATTCCACGTTTTCGGGAAAGTCGGTGATTCTCCCGATGCTGGGAAGCTCACTCTGCGGGGCTTGCAGGGCGGCGTTCAGCTCTGCGCGTTCCCCGGCAGAAAGCGTTTCCAGCCGTGCGGCCAGAAAGTTCAGCTCGTCCACATTGGATGCCAGCACCATGTTGTAAGAAATTGCAAAGCGCTTTTCTTCCTCGGCAAAATAGCCAGAAATGAAAAGGCCCTGCGGATTATCGGACGAAATGCCGATTTGCCGCAGGGCCGCTTGTACCTGTTCGGTTGTAGTGGGCAGGTCCAGCCAGACGCCATCTCTGCCTTGTTGCTGTCGATTTTGCAGCTGGATGGAAAATAATTCGCTCATTTGGTCACACTCCTTTTTTGCTATCCTACGGATAGAGAGAGTCGGTTATGGCAAAATGAATGCTTCACCTTACCATAACCGGCCCTCGTATTTTTGCCTTACTCTTTGCGCTCTACCCGGTAATTGACGTACTTGCCTCCCGTATCTGCCAGAAGCACCGTTGCATCATAGGTTTTGCCTGTCTTCTCGGAGTAGAGGCCCTTGACCTTTGCCTTACCGTTTTTGAGCAGAGCAGCGGCGATCTTTGGGGTGAACGCCTTTTTGCGCTGCTCAAAGAAGCGGTCATTCTTCCACATCACGAACTGACAGCTACGATTCCCGCAGTAGAAGTTTTTCTTGCCCTCATAGACGTTTTCACTGCACCGGGGACACTTGCCGATGATAATCCGTTCCGACTGGAACAGGTTTTGCTTATCTGCACTGATACAGGAATAGGTTTTGACCAGCTGGCGCACCTGCGCTTCAATTTCGGCCATGAACTCGTCCGCGTCTGCATTGCCCTTGGCAATCTCGGTCAGGCGGGTTTCCCATTCAGCAGTCAGAACGGGAGAGGTCAGGCTTTCCGGCAGAACCACCGCCAGATTGATGCCGTCCTTGGTGGGGACAAGCTGCTTGCCCTTGCGCTGCACAAAGCCCATTTGCACCAGTTTTTCCAGAATTGCGGCGCGGGTGGCGGGAGTACCCAGCCCCTTGCGCTCCGCGTCCTCCGGCATATCCTCGGCCCCGGCCCGCTCCATTGCTGACAGGAGCGTATCTTCGGTGTAGGCTTTCGGCGGGGATGTGAAGTGTTCCGATACGGTAGAAGTTGTCGCGGAAGCTCTGCCCCTCGGTCAGTTCTGGCAGGGTGTTCAGGCTTTCCGCTTCTTCTTCGCCGTCTGCTTTCAGGGTGGAGCGGAACCGCTGGTCGATCTCTTTCCAGCCGGGGACAAGCACGGTCTTTCCCTTGGCGGTGAACTCATTTCCGGCACAGGAGAATACAGCGGTCACAGTTTCGTACTCATGGGGCGCGGCTACCGCGCAGAGCAGTTTGGAGCAGACAAGGTTCATCAGCTTGCACTCACTTTCGGCAAGGCCAGTGAACCCCTGCTTTACAAATTCGGACCGTGGGAAGGATGGCGTGGTGGTCCGATACCTTTTTGCTGTTCAGCACCCGGCCTACTTCCGCAGTCAAGGCAAGCCCTTGGGCAAAGGGCAGCAGCCCCAGCAGATCAGACACAAGATGTTGTGCTGTCTGGCTCATATCCTCGGTCAGATATTGGCTGTCCGTGCGGGGATAGGTCAGCAGTTTCTTTTCGTAAAGCTGCTGGGCGTAATCAAGGGTCTGCTTGGCCGTGAATCCGAACAGGCGGTTTGCCTCCCGCTGCAAGGTGGTCAGGTCATAAAGTTTGGGCGGCTGTTCCGCCTTTTTCTCTCGCCGAATGGACGTGCAGACTGCATTTGCACCTGTGCATTTTTCTTTGAGAGAATTTGCGGTTTCTGCATCCGCAATGCGCCCACTGTCCGCTGCTTTCAGGCTGCCGGACTGGATGCCGACCGTGTAATACTTTTCTTTCTGGAAGCGCAGGATTTTTGCATCCCGGTCCACCAACATTTTCAGTGTCGGGGTCTGCACCCGGCCTACCGTCAGAGTCTTGTGGTACAGCACCGAAAACAGCCGCGTTGCATTGATGCCCACCAGCCAATCTGCCTTTGCGCGGCAGAGGGCCGATTGGTATAGCGCATCGTAGTCCGAATCCGGGCGCAGGTTTGCAAAGCCCTCTCGGATAGCTGCATCCTCCATGCTGGAAATCCAGAGCCGCTTCACAGGTTTTGTGCAGCCGGCCATTTGGTAGACGAAACGGAAAATCAGTTCTCCCTCCCGGCCTGCATCGGTCGCGGCGGTCACACTGTCCACATCCGGGCGGTTGAGCAGAGAGCGGACAATTTCAAACTGCTGTTTCTTCTCGTCCGGGACGATGAACTGCCACGGCTGGGGCAGGATGGGCAAATCCTCATACTTCCACTTACAGTATTTTTCATCGTACTGGCCCGCTCCGCAAAGGACACCAGATGCCCGATGCACCAGCTGACAAGATACCCGCCACCCTGCCAATAGCCGGTTTGCTTTTCAGTGGCCCCGATCACGGCGGCGATGCTGCGGGCCACACTGGGCTTTTCGGCGATCACCAGATGAAAGCTCATGTTTCGTCCTCCTGTCCGTCCTCCGAATGAATTTCGATTTCAGCCGGTTCCTCGTCTGCATCCTCGTCCTCGCCAAAATCGTATTCGTCCAGATCATCGTGGCCGGTGGTATCGGCCTTGGGCTTGCGGAATTTGAAATAATAGAGTGCCGCACCGCCGCCCGCCAGAGCCAGCACCAGTAGGATTATCAGACTGCCCATGTTGGACTTCGTCCGGCCTCACATTTCACGGTGCAGGTGCAGACCTCGGCAATCTGAGGTTCTTCGTCCAGCAGGGCCAGCAAGTCGGCATCGTCCACTTGGTTCAGAAAGTGAACGGAAGTTTCCTTGTCCTTGTTGGCACGGTCAATCAGGATGTAAAAATAATTCCCGGCCTTGGTGGTCACTGTGATAAGCTGCTTGTCGCCGTAAAAGTCATCCACCAGTGTTGCATTGCCCTTTGGGCGTGATGGGCACGCCCTCCGGCTCAAGGCCGCGAACTCGTCCGGCTTCATGTTCATGCTGCGCACCAACTGAATGATCTGCAAATTTTCCTGTTCGGTCTTTGCAGCTTCCCAGTTCTTTCAACTGCTGCTGCATATTCGCTGATTTTTTCTTTGAGCCGTTCAATGTCGCGCTCAATGCGGGAAAAGTTTTTTGCCATACAAAATCCTTTTCTGGCGTCACGGTAAACGCCCATAGCTGTAAAAAAATGTTCCTGCCAATATTTTGAGTTGAGGTTCGTGTAGGAGATGGGGTCGCCGCAGTGCAGCATGATGGAATTGCCCACATAGATACCGCAATGGCTCACACCGGGGGTATCGTAGGTGCCCTTGAAAAAACACAAGGTCGCCCGGTTTGGCCTGCGCCGTCGAAACAGGAGTGCAGATGTTGTAAAGCCCCTGCGCGGTCTGGCGGCCCACGTTCCAGCCGGAATGATTCAGCACCCACGAAATGTAGCCGCTGCAATCAAAGCTGGTGCTGGGCGAACTGCCGCCCCACACATACGGGTAGCCGATGTACTTTTGGCTTCCTCCATCATGGCGGCAAACCTATCATCCTTTAGTGCCTCCGGGGGATTTCGTAGTAGGTCGGGCTGCTTTCGGGGTGGACGCATTGGGGATAGCTTGCGCCGTTTGCCAAACAAATCCGGCCGGTTGCCCAAAGTGCTGCATATAGGCGAATAAAAGCACATCTGTTCCTCGGTCAGAATTCCACGGGCAGGTGGGACAAATCAAAGTTTTCCAGCTTCACCGTGCAGATGTAGTATTCATACGGTTCTTCCAGGTGATAACCTGCGGCACACCATACGGGCCAATAATGACCATCATTTTTGGTGCGGTAACGGGTTTCTGCATGGTCACGGTCTCGGTCAGGATGTACTGCTTTTCAAAGAGCATTTCAAGTTCGCCCTGTACCTCCCCCAAAGTGAACACGCCGTTATGCAGCGCGGACAAAATGGAGGTCAGCACATAGGGGTCATGCTTGATTTCGTCCAGATCGAAAATGGTATTCGTCATAGCCGGGGTGCAGGCTTTCGTAGTGTCAAGATCCGTTGCAAGTCTTTGCTTCCAGCGCGGCATAGGCGGCTTCGGCTCCCAGCATATCGCTGTCCTCGGAGAGATAGGAGGATGGCGTCAAGGCCGTCCCAGCGGTGCCCGCCAAACATGGCGGTGCAGGATTGCAGGCCGCCCATCACCAGCAGGAGCCATGCAGGCCCACGCCGCCGACGATCAGCGCCCCTTTCCAGTGCCGGGCGGCAAATTCGCGGCCTGTCTGCCGCCCTCTGCGGCTTTCTTGGCTGCGGCAACCGTTCTTGGCGGTGGCTTGCCGCCCCCTGTGCCGTCTGGCCCGCCGCCCGTGCTGCCTTGGCGTAATCCCGTTTGATTTTCTGTTTCTGCCAGAAGCGGGAAACGGGGTTCTTGGCCGCCTGCGCCATTTCCGGGTTATCCCGCAAGGATTTTTGATACGCAAACTCGGCATTGGCGGCAATGGCCTTTTTCTCGGCCTTGGCTGCGGCCCGGTAGGGCTTCAGCTTGTGGCGGCGGATGCCGCTGCGGATCATGCGGCCCGCCTGCCGTTCCGCCAGTTCCTCCCCCTTATGGCCGCCCTCCACGCCCACATTTTCGTGTTCTACCTCATGGATCTTTCCGTGGAGGTAAAGCCCGGCTTCCTGTATGGGGCGGCTGGCCGGGTTTGGTTTGAGCTGGGGAGGGGCTTTCTCCACCTTGTCAAAATACAGCCTGCTTTTGGCCTTGCCCTTGGCTTCGTCATAAACGGTTTCCTTGGTAATGACGCGCTTTTTTGGCAGGGCTTCTTTGGCCGCTTCCAGCTTATCCGCCCGTTTTTCTGCCTTTTTTTGATATACGGGGCCAATTCCGGGAGGCCCGTTCCCTCGGCGGTAAACTGCAACCGGGAAACAGGGCCGGTGGCCTGCGCCACGGTTTCCCCGGCGTCCTTGGCCGCTTTCTTTTTGTGGCGGTCGTGCAGTTCGTCCGCCCGTTCCAGTATTTTTTCCGCCGCGCCCTCCGGCTGGGTAGTGTATTCCTGCTCGGCCTCCCGGCTGGACACATTGACGCTTTCGCCGGTGGTCTGGTTATCCAGTGTCAGGCCGTCGCGGGTCATGTGCTGCGTTACCTTGTCGCGGGGTTTTAAGGGTTCCATATCCGATCACCTCCTTGCTGTCTGTTCCGGCAGCGCCCGGTTTCAATCTCTGCAATATAGCGCAGGATGGGGTACACCTGCGGGGGAACAACTGCGTTTCCCAAAGTCTTTAACCGCTTTGCCACATTCGCCGGTGGGTCGCTGATTAAGTACGGGATTTGCGCCGGTTCTTTGGCCCACATGGAATGTCCGTCCATCTCCGGGGGAATCCCATCAGCCATTCCACCCAGTCGGGATTCAGTTTCACATCCCCCGGCGGGCTGCCCAGCAGTTTGTAAACCGCCCATGACAGCCGCGCCGTCCATACGGTTCCGCTGGGATTGTATTTTCGGAAGCTCCCAGTCGGGGTCATCCGCACATCGACAGTTTTCCCCACATCCCCCGTGTCGCTGGCAAGGGGCGTGGGAAGCAGCATGGCCGATGATGAAAGTTCTTTTGCGCTCATGCCATGCGCCGACGGCGACAGCAGGAAGTACGAAAACCCTAACGGCGTAGCCTGCCTGCTCCAAGTCAAAAACCGTCTTGTCGAGCCCCAGATGGATGAAGCCAGCAACATTTTCTCCAAGCACCCAAGAGGGGTGCAGTTCCCGGATAACGCGGAGCATTTCGGGCCATAAATACCGTTCGTCCTCAAATCCCCGTTGTTTCCCGGCACTGGAAAAGGGCTGGCAGGGGAATCCCCCGGAAATAAGTGTGGTGGTTTCTCGTCCTGTTTTTTCAAAAAATGCCTCCTTTGTCACTGTGGTAATGTCCCGGAATTTTGGTACCTGCGGCCAGTGCTTTTTCAAAACTTCCATCGGGAAATCCGCCCATTCGCACTGGCATACGGTGGTAAACCCTGCGGCTTCCGCCGCAAGGTCGATCCCGCCGATCCCGGAAAACAGGCTGAAATGTGTTAAGGCGCTCATACCGTCGCCCCCTCGCCTAACCGGGTCGTCATGATCTGGTAGAGCTGGGTGTTTTTCGGGATGGGGTTCTTAAAGGGCAGGATCACATTTTCGTAAATGAGAAGCCCCTCGCCGGGTTCGGAATTGTCCACATACCGTAATTGCTGGGGTGAAATGTTCAGCCGTTCCGCAAGGATTTTGCGGTCGCCGCTGGCCTGATTGAGTAGGCAGATAAAGTCGCTGTTTTCCAAAATGTTCTCAATTTCCGGGGAGGAAAGCAGGTCTTTTACATTCTGCGTCGCACCTGTGGGAATCCCGCCCCACTTACGGAAACGCTTCCAAATCTCACAGGAAAAGGCCGCCGTCTGTTCCTCACGCAAAAGCAGGTGGAACTCATCACAGAAATACCATGTCACCTTGCCCTTGCTGCGGTTTTGGGTGACGCGCCCCCAAATCTGGTCTCTTGACAATGAGCATACCGATTTTCTTTAGCTGCTTGCCCAGTTCCTTGATGTCAAAGGCCACAATGCGGTTTTTGATGTCAATGTTGGTTCTGTGGTTGAACACATTTAAGCTGCCGGACACATACAGGTCAAGGGCCTGCGCCACCCGGTCGGCCTCCGGGATATGCTGGTCTAACAGGGCTTTGTGCAGGTCTGCAAGGATGGGCATATTTTCCGGCTTGGGGTCTGCCAGATAAGGCCGGTAGATCACCTGTACCGCCCGGTCGATCACCGTCTTTTCGATGGCTTCCAGCCCATTCTTGCCGCCCATGACAAGCTCACAGAACGACAGCACGAAATCGCATTTTAAGGCCAGCGGGTTTTCGTCCTCACAGTAGTTCAGGTTGATGTCCAGCGGGTTCACATAGTTTTTGCTGGTAGGCGACAGCTTCACCACCTGCCCATGCAGCCGCTTCACAAGGGGGGTAATATTCGGCTTCTGGGTCACAGATATACACATCGTCCGGGGTGCAGAGGAACACGCTCACAATTTCTGATTTACAGCTCATACTTTTGCCGCTTCCCGGTGTCCCCAGCTTTAGCCCGTTGGGGCAGCGCGCCCGCTTGCGGTCGAGCATAATCATGTTGCCGGTCTTGGCGTTGATCCCGTAATACATGGCGTCGCCGCCCTGAAAAAGCTCCTGCGTCACAAAGGGGACGAACACGGCCACGCTGGAAGTCGTCAGGGAGCGTTCAATCTGGATGTGGCTGGCCCCCAGCGGCAGGCTGCTCATAAGGCCCTGTTCTTGCTGGTAGTCCAGCCGGACAAGGGAACAGTTGTATTTCTGCGCCACGCCTGCGGCCCAAAACACATCATTCTCCAACTTCTGCCGGGTGTCTGCGGTGTTCAGCACCAAAAGGTAAGCTGGAACATCCGTTCATTCCGGCTCTGCAAGGTCTTTAACAGCTCCTTGGCGTCCTGCCCGTAGGTGGCAAGGTCGCTGGGCAGGATGTCCATGTCGTAGCCGCTGCGGACAGCTCGTTTCTGTTCCTGTATCTTCATGGCGTCAAGGTCGGTGATCTTGCGCTTGACGGTCTTAATGGCCTCGCTCTGGTCGATGGCTTGCACATGGAGGTTCACCACAATACCGTTTTCCGTGTTGAGAAAGTCGGCCAGCATTTCATCCGACAGCTCCGGGGAGAGGATTTGCAGGAAGCTCACCGCCCCGTATTTGCCGCCCAGCCCGAACATCCGGGCATTGCCGAAGCGGAACGAGGACGGGGCGATAAAGTCCTTGGTGGAAAGCCCCGACGGGGCAAGCCACTTCCAGTCAAAGGAGAACGGTTCCCCGTCCGGGTGGAAAATGCTGTGCATGACTTCCAGCCGTTCCTTGGCGTCCAGTCCCCACGCGGAGGCCCCCATGCTCTTGAAATAGCCCAAAAGGTCGGTTTCGATCCGGCGCAGTCTGGCGCGGGCCATTTTCAGGCTGTCCGCCTCGATGGTATAGGTCATAAATTTCCGCTTCATCAGGCCGTTGTTCCCGTTCACAAGCTGGTCTTGCAAAATGTCGGAATACTCGCTGCGGATGTCGTCGAAGTCGTCCCCCTGCGCCCGGATTTCAAAGCTCTTGGCGTACTGCTTGGGGTCGATCTTGCGGTTGATAAAGGAAAACTGCACATGAATGGAGGCGTCCAGATAGTTGTAGAGGTCGCACAGGTTTTCAAAGATGGCGGTCTTGGTGTCCGCCTGCGCCAGTTGGTAGCTGATGTCCGTAAACTCAATGCACTTGGAAAAGGTGCGGGGCGTCACCCGGCACACGCCGTCCTGATACATGGCCTCATAGGGAATACTGGCCTGTGCCGAATGGGGCTTGCCGTCGCCCTTATACTTTCGGATGACGGCCTGAATCTCTTTCTTTTCGGCGCGGGTGAGCTTGACCGGCGCTTTTGCGCTCGTTTCGTTCTTTTGCTTTTTGGACAATGGCGTTGACCTCCTTTTCCATTTGGGATTGCCGCACAAGGGCGGTATAAGCGTTGTTGGTCTGGTAGGGCGTTCCTTGGGCTGGATGAAGCAGCACTCGACGATCTGCCATACCACCACTTCAAGGGGCTGGCCGTGGCGTTCGTACAGGGCCAGCAGGAAGCCCGGCAGCATGGCAAACACCATAATGAGCGCCGCCGCGCTGGTCGGGACGCGGCCCCGGATCAAAAAGAAAAGCGGGACGCCTACCAGCAGCGCACCGCCAAAACAAATGAGCTGGCGTTTCGTCAGCCCGAATACTACCTTGGATTTGACCTTGGTTAAATCCTTGGGGACAGTTACATAAGCCATAAAAAGTCACCTCGTTTCTGGTACGGACAGGGAAAAATCGCTGTCCAATTCATTGCCCCACACATCCCAGCCGGGGGTTTTCTGTCTGGCAAACAGTTCTGCGCGGGGCAGGTCGCCCGCAAGGGCTATGATTTTCTCGCGGGTAATGTCTGGTTTCTTGCTGTGTTCCTCCACCGGGGAAATGATAAACTGATGGACGCTTTTGGAGTAACGCTTGGGATGGCCCCGCTTGGCAAGCAGGCAGATTTCCGCGTTTCCTCTCGTCCAATAGCCCAGTCCGTAAAACCATGTGGGGCTTTTGCGGTTCAATTTCAGCCAGACAAAGGCCACGGTCTTAAAGGAAAAGCCCCACGCCCTGATCAGGCGCAGGGCCTCCGGGAGCTGTGGGAATGTCGCCCACAAAAACAAGAGGCAGTCCTTTCCCGCCAGCGTTTCCACCGGCAGGGCGCACAGATCGTCAATGCTCATGGTGGGATAGTGATGTTCCGCCGCACCTGTCCGTTTGCACTCATATCTCCACGGCGGGTCGGCGTAAAGGATGTTGTAGGTTTTCTTTTGTGTTTCCTCGATAGCTGGTATTCCTCCTGTCTGTTAATGTGCGGTAAATACGGCTTTCGATATGCTGCCGGTCTTGAACAGACAGAAGCAAAGCAAAACGGTATAGCCCATACAGCCCCAGATCGCGCCGGATATGTCGTCGGCGGTTCCGATCTGCTGGATCAGCACCGCATAAATCCCGACAACCACCATGATTAAAAAGGCTTGGAAGCCCAGCGCAAGCAGGGATTTCAAGTAGTTCTGGCCCATGCCGCGCCACTCTGCATTGCCCAGCGTGGCAAGGGGGATCGGCCCCAATGCGGTCACGGCGTAAATTTCAATCATTCTTCCATAGGTCACAAGGAAAATGCAGATGGAAAGAATGTTCATCGTCAGCCCCACAACAAGGGTCTGGAACCACAGGCCCAGCAGCGGCCCGATGTCCATTGCTTCAAGGCGGCTTTCCAGATCGGGGAGCAGCGTGTCAAAATCAATGCTGGTATCTCCGATAATCACCCCGGCGCTCTGGTTGACGACGGTTTGGGTGGCGTCAAATACGCCCATGACGATATTCCATGTGTTCGTCACAATGAGGATGGCAAAAGCACATTTGAAAATCCAGCGGAAGAACATGGAGCTGTCGAAGTCGTGCATATTGTTCTTTTCCACAATCATGTCGATCAGCTCATAGCACATCACGAGGGCGAGAATGGCCGCCGCAATGGGGACGATCACCGTTTCGGACAGGTTTTGCAGCATGGAGAAAATGCCGCCGTTCCAGTCCTGCGGGGTACTGCCCACATCCGACGCGATTTCCCCGACTTTGGTATTAACCGTGTTAAACAGGCCGGACAGGTTGCCCATGATACCGTCGATCAGGATTCCTTTGATCCATTCCCCGATTAAATCACCAATCATGTGGGGACACCTCCTTTCCCGCGCCCTCCCAGATCAGAGAGGGCGCGGAGGGTTTTCTAACACACATGGGGTTATCCCAGCAGCCCGGACAGCAGCGGAACAAGGGTCATGCCAATCAGGGCAACGCCTCCTCCGGCGACAAGCTGCTTGATTCCTTGGCTCTTGCTCGCCGGGTTGTCCGCCCCGTATCCCTCCAAAAGATTGACGCCGCCCCACACGCAAAGCGCGCCGCCGAGGCCCACAACGATGGTCTGCAAAGTATCAACTGCACTATTGAAAAATTCCATAAATTTACCTCCATAAATTCAGATTGTGATGGTGTTTGGGTGCAAAAAAGCCGCCGTACACAGCGGCAGCCTCACAATCCGCAGACGGCCCGGAGTTACTGGCCGTCCCGCCATTCCAGCACAGCCAGCGAAAAAATTTCGCCCCATGCTTCACACAGTTGCGGTTTACTTCCGCCTCCATTTGTTCAAACCGGCGTCGTCAGGCAGTTCAAAATCGTGTTCAATCATCCACCGCGATCCACTGGCACAGCACCGCAGCGGAAATGATCGCCCGGTAGATTTCTTTCTCATACTTGAAATAATCCGCAAATGTCCATTCGTCCGAGTGTCCCATCGGTCACGCTCCTTTCTCTATGGCCGCTTTATTCTGCGGAAAAATCTTCCTCCGACAGCTCAATGTCGTAGAGGTCAAAGGGTTCGTCCTCTGTTATCACGCGCCGCCTTTTCCGGCGCAGGGACGACAGGTAGCTGTCCACATCAAAGGTGTTCTTTTTGTCAGCGTCCGAGAGGTATTTATAGCGGGGGTGGCGGGTAATGTCGTATTTCTCACTGAAAAACGGCCTTACGCCGCGCACCTGCAAAATACACTTGCCTCCGTCCATCGTTGCAATTTCGTCTTGGCTCATCAGCTCCTTTCCGAGTTTTTGGTAGTTCAGTCCGTGGGAGGTCTGCGCGCCCCGGTTCTCGCTCTGGTTGTAGCTGTCAATGGTTTCCTTGCCCAGCACGTCAGCGATTTCCTTGGCGTTCTTGCCCCGCCCACTAAGGAAAAGCGTACAGTCGCAGTTGTCGGAAATGATTTCCGCAGCGTCCTTGTAAATGGCCTTTAACTGTGACTGGCTCTGCAAAATAATAGAAGCCGAGATTTCCCGGCTTCGGATGGTGGCGATCAGCTTGTCGAAGTTTGGAATCTGGCCGATGTTGGCAAACTCGTCCAGAATCAGCCGCACATGGACGGGCAGCCGCCCGCCGTATTTGTCATCGGCCCGGTCACAAAACAGATTGATAAGCTGGCTTTGTACCATTGCCAGAATGAAATTAAAGGTCGTGTCCGTGTCCGACATAATCAGGAACAGGGCCGTTTTTTTGTCCCCGATGGTGTCAAGTTCCAGTTCGTCGTCCTCCATCAGCTCCCGCACCTCCCGGATGTCAAAGGGCGCTAATCTGGCTCCGCAGCTTATCAAGATGGAGCTGCGGGTCTTGCCCGCCGACAGCAGGAATTTACGGTACTGGCGCACCGCAAAGTGTTCCGGGTCTTTTTCTTCCAGCCGTTCAAACATCTGGTCTACCGGGGATTGAAATTCCGGGTCGTCCTCGCGGGCTTCCCTGGCATTGATCATTTCAAGCAGCGTGGTGAAATTCATTTCATCGTCCGGCGCTTCGTACCAGATATAGCCAATGAGGGCCGAATACAGCAGGCGTTCCGATTTGATCCAAAAATCCTCGGCGCTTTTCGCCCTCGCCCTTGGTGTTACAGATCAGAGTGTTTACCAGCTTCAAAATGTCCTTTTCCGAATGGATGTAGCGAAACGGGTTGTAGCGCATACTCTTGGAAAAGTTAATGGTATTCAGCACTTTCACCCGGTAGCCGCACCGCACAAGGAGCTGGCCCACCTCGCCGATCAGACTTCCTTTCGGGTCGGTAATCACGAATGAGGTCGGGTAGTCCTTGGACACGCACTGCATGAGGTTGGGCTTCACAAAGAACCGGGTCTTGCCGCTGCCGGAACCGCCGATCACCAGCACATTTTTGTTCCGGGCGGTCTTGGGGTCTTTCGGCCTGTTGTTCATCGTGAGCCGTTCCGTCTGGGTCAGCAGAATGTTGTTGTCAAACACCGGGTCGATGTACGGGGCTATATCTTTGGGGCTGCCCCAACGGGCGCTGCCGTACTCGACACCCCGGCGGTATTTCTTGGCGTTCTTGCTTTTGCAGTACACCATCAGCCGCAGCGCCACCGCACCGGCCACGCCCACCGCCAGATCGAACAGGTGGAAGCTGGGGGCGGCGCTTTCAAAGGCAAGGGAAAAGCCGTCCGCAAGGTGCAATAGCTTTTCCGACAAGTCCGCCCCAGCCGCCAGCCGGTAGGTCTGTCCCAGCTTGCCGAACAGGTAAACAAACAGCAGGTAGGGCAGGTTAGCGATGATCAGCTTTTTCATTTCCGGCTTCATCGTGACAGCCCCCTTTCCTTGATTTTCTCCTTGGCCTGCTGGCTACTTCTGGCCGCTGCCTTTTCTTTCAGGACGGCAAGGGTCTTTCGGATGGAGGGGCGCTCCTGCTGTTTGAGCTTCTTGGCTGTAAACTCCTTAAACGCCTGTTCCAGATTGTCCGCCTGCTTGGATTTGAAGATCACGATATACCGGGGCGGATGGGTAGTGCGGTCTTTCCGCAAGGTAAAATCAATGTCGTATTTCTTGGCGCAGGGCTTAAACAGGCCGAATGTTGGCGTCGGTGATCTCAATGTTGGACAGGGCGGAACCGTCCTTTTTGAGCTGCCGTAAGCTCTGCTGTCCGTGACGGGCCTTGCCCGTCCCTTTCTGCCGGGCGGCCAGATATTTTCGGATGGCCGCTTGCAGCACTTGGGCGGTGAGCTTGCCCGTCTTAACCGCTAACGCTATGGTTTTCTGGTCTACTTCTTCCTGCAACTGCTATCCCTCCTTTGGAAAGTCAGCAGGCAGGCGGATGGCTTAAATCCTCACCCGCAGGCCGGAGAGGTCGTCGGCATGGATTCCCACAAGATACCAGTTCTCGGCCATTTCAATGCGGGTGGGCTTCCACCTGCCGCCCACCATCACATCAAAAGTTTCTCCGCAGTGCAGGCCGCCGTAATAGTCCGCCAGATCAAAGCGAATGTCGTAACGGTCGCTGCGCTCGTCAAAAATCAAAGCACCCTGTTTCATAGGGTCGGCCTCCTTTCAGATTTTGCCGGTGTTCATGTCATGGGCCACCAGCGCCGTGTAATAGCCGTTGATGGTGCTTGGGGCGTTGAACAGAACCGCCAGCAGGTATTTTTTGATGTTCCGTATTTCCGTGGTGTTTTTGCTGATACAGTCAAAGACAAACTCAATGTGAGAGCTGTTCAGCTTCATCAGCTTGGATTTCACCAGCTCGGCGGGGTAATCGTCCCCGGCAATGCGGATGGTCTTTCGGGCGCTGCATACGGTTTCCACCAGCAAGTCCACGATCTCGTCCAGCATATCCCGGTCAATCCCCTTGGCGTACTGGCAAAGGTGTTCATACTCGATGTTGTCCTTGATGATCTCCCGATAAATCTCTACGGCGCTCTGTGATTTCGCTCCCGTTCCTTTCCGTTCCGGCGGCGCAGCCGCTTCTTCCCCCAAAGGAGAGGGAGGGGAAAGGATAGGAATGGAATCGGTATTTGATCCATCCGTAATTGATTTCTCTTTACTTGATCTATCTTTATTTAATTGCGTTGGTTTTTCCTGCGTAGGCTTTTCCTGCGTTGGATTATCCAATGTTGGATTTTCCAATGTAGGTAAATCCGACACAGGCTGGGGCTGTTCGTAAATGATGTAATCCGCTCCGCGCAGGCGGCCTTGGCTGTCACGCTCACGGGAACGCACGATATAGCCCGCCTGTTCCAGCTCCCGGACAGCCGCCCGGATCGCGTCGATCTGCTCCCGGTTGATAAGGGACAAGCCTTTCAGCGTAAAGTCCCAGCTCTCCGGCAAGGACAGCATTTGCGACAGCAGCCCCTTGGCTTTCAGGGACAAGTCCTTGTTCCGCAGGTGGTGGTTGGACATCACCGTATAGCCCCGGTTTTTCTCCACTCGAAAAACTGCCATCTCGTCGTCCACTCCTTTCACTTCAAATTTCACCGCGCCGTCAAGGGCGGTGAGCTTGCCCGGCTGGTAGGGACATTCCTCATACACACAAAACTGGTACTTCCAGTGCGGGCGGTAGAAACGGCAGGTGCCGCAGTCCTCCGGCGCTCCGGCCTCGCCGCTGTCAAAATGATCTGCGCCCGGCCTCGTCTGCATGAGCTGTTCAAAGGCCCGGTCGCTGCCGGAAGTAAAGTACATAGGCGGTCGCCTCCTTTCTGGTTTTGGGCGCAAAAAAAGCGGCGTCCTGATCTCCCCAAAGGGGAAAAGAGAACGCCGCTGTCTGCGGTGTCGTATTCAATTTTCGATGTGTCACTATTTGGGCGGTGGGCTTCACGGGAGGCAGAAGCGTGTCAAAGCTCAATCCGAAAGTAGTAAATCGGTAGTAAATTCAGTTCTTATATCCCGTGAAATGCCCGTATTTCCAGGCTTTTTGGAGATAATCAGAGTTGTTAA
>VOFC01005682.1_pt1 | contig 28644 bp, 43 predicted proteins | sample 5384161 | NCBI WGS metagenome assembly VOFC01 (sample SAMN12384722, study PRJNA508395) | human gut metagenome | isolation source: healthy gut B | host: Homo sapiens | reverse complement strand
GATATGAAGTATGGTGATAAAAGGATTAATGCTTTTTACAAAGAAAATTATCATGTGACCAGCCAGCTTTTGCATGCGCACCATGTGATTTTGCCTGATGGCAGATACATAGAGGCGGCTTTGCCTGACATATGGAGCAGGGTGGGGCTTTAATCCCGTCATTATTTACTTTACGTCGCATAGCTTACAGTATTAAGGAAGATAGAAACGATATGGCAACCTGGAATTCAAGAGGCTTAAGAGGCTCGACCTTAGAGGACATGATAAACAAGACAAATGAAAAAATACAGGGAGAACGGCCTGGCGCTCATACAAAAGATTCCCACTCCGATTACACCTATAAAGATGGAGCCGGAAACCAGACACATTACACTGGCATATTTCGAGCAGAAGAGCACGGTGGACTATATCGGCGCCGTACAGGGAATCCCGGTATGCTTTGATGCAAAAGAATGTAATACGGATACCTTTCCCTTGCCAATATTCATGAACATCAGGTAGAGTTTATGAGATGCTTTGAAAAACAGGATGGTGTTGCATTTATCCTTATATCGTACACACACAGGAACGAATACTATTATCTCACGTTTAAAAAGCTGACAGAATTCTGGGATAGAGCTGCAGAAGGCGGAAGAAAGAGCTTTCGCTATGAGGAGCTTGAGCCGGCATTTTTCTCCCGGAGGTGCCCGGAATACTTGTGCCGTATCTGAACGCACTTCAGCTTGACTTAAATTGCAGGGCTTGACAGTATTACTATCGTATGGTAGCATATTACCACGATAACACTTTACTACATGAAAGCGAGATTTTACACAATATGGAAAATCAATTATTACACACTCCGGACGGAGTAAGAGACATATATAACGGAGAATGCAAAAAAAGCTGTATTTGCAGGATAAGCTGCACCGTACACTTTTAAAATACGGATATCATGATATCATGACACCTACGTTTGAGTTTTTTAATATTTTTGGAAGCGATGTCGGAACAACCCCTTCAAAGGATTTATACAAGTTTTTTTTTTTTTTGACAAGGAGGGCAATACGCTTGTCCTTCGTCCTGATTTCACACCTTCTATTGCAAGAAGTGGCAGATGCCGAGATACTTTCGATGACAGTTGAGTCGATGCTTGAGAGCGGACTTAAGAATTTCCAGATTTCAGTCGGACATTCGCAGTTCTTTTACGGTCTCACAAAGGCAGCAGGGCTGTCAGGGGAGCAGGAGGAAAACCTAAGAGAGCTCATAGCAAATAAGAATTTCTTCGGTGTGGAGGAGTTTGTTGACAGTCTTTCAATGAACGACAAGCTAAGGAAGCTGTTTGGATTATTAGACAATTTCGATTTACAGGATGAGCAGCTTATGGAGGCTTTAAAGCTTGCGAAGGGATATGATGAGATATTATCATCTATTGATACTCTGCTTAAGCTTCGAGAATATTTAAAGGCATACGGCTATTTCGTATGAGCTTGGACTTATCAGTGACTACACATATTACACAGGTATCATTTTCCAGGGCTACACATATGGGTACAGGAGAGCCTATTGTAAAGGGAGGCCGTTATGACAAGCTGCTTTCACACTTTGGAAAGGACGCTGCTGCAATCGGCTTTGCAATTGTTGTGGATCAGCTCATGGCAGCATTAAGCCGTCAGGATATTGATGTGCCTGTCATTGAGAATTCCTCACTTATAGTATTTGAGGAGGCTGCATACCATGCGGCAATCAAGCGCTCTATGGAGCTTCGAAGAGATGGGGTAAATACACAGATGGTGCTTAAGGACAAAAAATAAAACGAAAGAGGACTATGTTTCATATGCGGTAGACAACCGTATAAACAGAGTTGAGAGTTTATAGAGGAATAAAAGATGAGTGATGACAGATATTTAACCTTTGCCCTGGGAAAGGGCAGACTTGCAAAGAAGACTTTGCAGCTTTTTGAGCAGATAGGCATCACCTGTGAGGAGATGAAGGATCCGGATACCAGAAAGCTGATTTTCGTAAATGAGGAGCTTAAGCTTAGATTTTTCCTGGCAAAGGGACCTGATGTGCCTACATACGTGGAGTATGGCGCTGCCGATATCGGTGTGGTAGGAAAGGATACCATCCTCGAGGAGGGCAGAAATATATACGAGGTGCTTGATTTAGGCTTTGGAAAATGCCGCATGTGCATATGCGGACCGGAGAGCGCAAGGGAGCTTTTGCAGCATCATGAGCAGATAAGAGTTGCCACCAAGTATCCTCATATCGCAAAGGATTATTTCTACAATAAAAAGCATCAGACGGTAGAGATTATAAAGCTAAACGGCTCAATAGAGCTTGCTCCGATTGTTGGACTTTCAGAGGTGATTTGTGATATAGTAGAGACCGGAACTACACTTAAGGAGAACGGACTTACCGTGCTTGAGGAGGTCTGTCCGCTGTCTGCGAGGGTTGTGGTAAACGGTCAGCATGAAGATGGACAATGAGCGTATCACAAAGCTCATAAGTGATTTGAAGACTGTTATCAAATAGCGTATAATTTATATCAATACATGATTTTAGACGGAGGCTGTAATGAGAACTTTAAAACTTACAAAGGATTCACAGAAGAACATATTGGAGAGCCTGCTTAAGAGAAGCCCTAACAACTATACAGAGTATGAGAGCACGGTAAATGAGATTATAAACAATGTAAAGGAAAACCGTGATAAGGCTGTTTTTGAATACACAAAGAAATTTGATAAAGCGGATGTGGATGCATCAAATATCCGTGTCACAGAGGAAGAAATAAAGGAAGCATATGAGCTGGTTGATGAGAAGCTTCTTGCCGTTATAAAAAAGGCTCTTATAAATATCAGAAAATATCACGAGAAGCAGCTGCAGAACTCATGGTTTACAACAGAGGACGGCATCATTTTAGGACAGAAGGTCACACCTATAGCAAAGGCAGGAGTATATGTGCCGGGAGGAAAGGCTGTCTATCCTTCATCTGTACTGATGAACGTGCTTCCTGCAAAGGTAGCAGGCGTTGAAAAGATAGTTATGTGTACACCATGTGGAGCTGACGGCAAGGTATATCCTTCCACACTTGTAGCCGCAAACGAGGCTGGAGTAGATGAAATCTACAAGGTAGGCGGTGCACAGGCTATCGCTGCAATGGCATTTGGTACAGAGAGTGTGCCAAAGGTAGACAAGATTGTTGGACCGGGAAATATCTTTGTTGCCCTTGCAAAAAAGGCTGTGTTTGGATATGTCAGCATTGATTCAATCGCAGGTCCTAGCGAGATTTTGGTGCTTGCAGATGAGACTGCAAATCCACGCTACGTGGCAGCAGATTTACTTTCACAGGCCGAGCATGATGAGATGGCATCAGCTATCTTAATCACAACAAGTGAGGAGCTTGCAAAGAAAGTATCAGAGGAAGTTGATAAGTTTGTTGAGGTCCTCTCAAGAAAAGAAATCATCGAGAAATCTCTTGAAAACTACGGATATATACTTGTTGCAGAGGATATGGATGAGGCAATTGATGCAGTAAACGATATCGCTTCAGAGCATATGGAGATTGTCACAAGAGATCCTTTCTCAGTCATGACAAAAATCAAAAATGCAGGAGCAATCTTTATCGGAGAGTACTCATCAGAGGCTTTGGGAGACTATTTTGCAGGACCAAACCATGTTCTGCCTACAAACGGAACAGCAAAATTCTTCTCAGCCTTATCTGTAGATGACTTTATCAAAAAGTCAAGCATCATCTCATATTCAAGAGAAGCACTTGAGAGAATACATACAGATATTGAGCAGTTTGCAGAGTGTGAGAAAGCTTACGGCACATGCAAATTCAATCAAGGTTAGATTTGAGGATTAGTCAAAGGAGTAAGAAATGGCAGATAGATGCGCTAAGCTTAGCAGAAAAACAAAAGAGACTGATATTTCGGTCGGTTTAAATATAGACGGAACCGGAAATCAAATATAGACACAGGCATAGGTTTCTTTAACCATATGCTGGAGGGCTTTTCAAAGCATGGTTTTTTTTGACCTCGATATGACATGCGACGGTGACTTAAATGTGGACTGTCATCATACTATAGAGGACTGCGGCATAGTGCTTGGCAATGCCATAGCACAGGCTGTCGGAGACAAAAAGGGCATAAAGAGATTTGGAAGCTTTATTTTACCGATGGATGAGGTGCTTGTGCTTTGTGCCATTGACTTATCAGGCAGACCGTACCTGCAGTTTGACGGTGAGTTTACCTGCGAGAGAGTCGGAGATATGGATACAGAGATGGTGAGAGAGTTTTTCTATGCCCATTTCTTACTCTGCTGCGATGAACCTGCATATAAAGGTTTTGACACCGGGAAATAATCATCATATGATAGAAGCTATGTTTAAGGCATTTGCCAAGGCGCTTGACGATGCCTGCACCTATGATGGCAGAATAAAGGACGTGATGTCCACGAAAGGAAGTTTGTAATTTGACTGGTTTTAAGAACATCGTTGCTACACTGTATTTAAAGAACGGCCAGGCCGTGAAATCAGCGTCTGATATGACAGTAATGGGCGACGTCTACAATCTGTGTCAGCTCTACAATGACAGTGGCATAGACAAGATTATTATTTTTGATCTTTCAACTGATGATGATGAGCATGAGAAAAACATACATACGATAGAAAATATCAACAGAAATATCGACATAAAGGTGTGCGCAGGAGGCAATATCAACCGCATAGAGGACGTGAAAAAGCTGCTGTATGCAGGCTGTTTACAGGTCATCTTCAATGCTACAAAGGATTCAAGCCTTGAGCTTGCAAATGTGGCAAGCGAGAAGTTTGGCAAGGATAAAATCCTTTTGTCAATCAGCAATGTAGACTATATTTTCAAGCATCAGGAGGAGATAGAGGATACCTTTCATGAGCTTTTGGTCTTGAATATAGATATAATAGATGCGCTTGAGAATCTCACATCCACACCGTATGTGGTCTATATGCCGCAGTTTGACATGGATAAAATAATTGATGTCATGAAGCGTGAAACACTAAGAGGCATTGCAGGAGAGTTTATCAATGATCCTGAAAATGATATCATGGCGATAAAGACAAAGCTTTCTGACGGAGGAATACTTGTTGATAATTTTACTCCCGACTTAAAATGGTCTGATTTAAAGCTTAATTCTGACGGCATGGTGCCTGTCATAGTGCAGGATTACCGCAATGAGCAGGTGCTCATGCTTGCCTATATGAATGAGGAGGCCTTCAATGTCACGATAAACAGCGGCCGCATGACCTACTGGAGCAGAAGCCGCAATGAGCTTTGGACCAAAGGACTTACATCAGGACATTTACAGTACGTAAAGTCTTTGACAGCGGACTGTGATTATGATACTATCCTTGCGAAGGTTTCGCAGGTGGGAGCTGCATGTCACACAGGTAACAGGACCTGCTTTTTCAATAATATCGTGAAAAAGGAGTATGTGGAGAAGAATCCACTTACAGTGCTTGAATCAGTCTATGCGGTGATAGTTGACCGTATGAAGAATCCAAAGGAGGACTCGTACACCAATGCCGTCATGGAAAAGGGCATAGATGAGATATTGAAAAAGCTCGGACACGAGTGCACTGAGATTATTCTGGCAGCCAAAAATCCGGACAGTGATGATTTGAAGTTTGAGATATCGGACTTTATGTACCACTGCATGATTCTTATGGCTCAGAAAAATATCACATGGGCAGAAATAGCAGGGGAGCTGGCACAGCGATAGCCTTAAAACACTATAATTATTTAGAGGAAATTATATGAGAAAACTAGCTTTAAGTGATGAGATACTTATGAAGGTAGACAAACCGGCTAGATATATCGGGAATGAGTTCAACTCAGTAATGAAAGACACATCGCATGTAAATATACGTTTTGCGATGTGTTTTCCTGATGTTTATGAGATTGGTATGTCACATCTGGGAATCCAGATATTATATGATATGTTCAACCGCATGGATGACGTGTGGTGCGAGAGAGTTTATTCTCCGTGGCCTGATCTGCATGAAATCATGAAGCAGGAGAATATACCGCTTTTCGGACTTGAGTCGCAGGAGCCTATAAAAGACTTTGATTTTGTAGCCATGACGTTGCAGTACGAGATGTGCTACACAAATATTTTGCAGATACTTGACCTCGCACAGATTCCGCTTCGTTCAAGGGATAGAGCGGAAGGCTGCCCTATTGTGATTGCAGGCGGTCCTTGTACTTACAATCCGGAGCCGATTGCAGATTTCTTTGATATATTTTATATCGGAGAGGGCGAGACTCAGTACGGCAATCTCTTTGAGCTTTATAAGAAGGCAAAGGCTGATGGTCTTTCAAGGGAAGAGTTTTTATATGAGGCGGCAAAGATTGAGGGTCTTTATGTACCTGCTTTGTATGAGGTGGAGTACAATGAGGATGGAACAATCTGCTGTATGAAGCCTAAGTATGATGATATTCCTGTAAAGATAAAAAACAGGTGCAGGTAGATTTGACGAACTCAACTTACCCGGAGGCACCGGTTGTGCCTTTTATCAAGGCTACGCAGGATAGAATGGTGCTTGAAATACAGCGTGGCTGTATAAGAGGCTGTCGTTTCTGTCAGGCCGGTATGATTTACCGCCCAAACCGTGAGAAAAAGGTTGACCACCTAAAGGACGTTGCAGCGGCTCTTATCAAAAATACAGGACACGAGGAGATCTCTTTAAGCTCCTTAAGCTCATCCGACTACAAGGAGCTTGACGAGCTCATCACATTTTTGCTTGATATCTGCAAGGAAAAGAAGATAAATATCTCCCTGCCTTCACTCAGAATTGATGCGTTTTCGCTCGATATCATGCAGAAGGTGCAGGATGTCAAAAAAAGCAGTCTGACCTTTGCACCTGAGGCCGGTACACAGCGCCTTAGAAATGTCATTAATAAGGGCCTTACCGTGGATGATGATATCATGAACGGCTCAAAACAGGCATTTGAGGGCGGCTGGAACAAGGTGAAGTTTTATTTCATGCTCGGTCTGCCTACAGAGACAGAGGAAGATATGAGGGGCATTCCTGAGCTTGCAAACGATGTTGCGGCATTGTACTATGATACCGTTCCAAAGGAAAAGAGAGCCGGAAAATGCCAGATTACGATAAGTACATCATTTTTCGTGCCAAAGCCTTTTACACCATTCCAGTGGGCGAGAATGTATGAGCCATCTGAGTATCTGGGCAGAGCTAAAATAGTAAATGACCATGTAAAGGAGCAGCTCAACAGAAAGAGCATCAGATACAACTGGCATGAGGCATACGTCACTGTGATAGAGGGCATACTTGCAAGAGGCGACAGAAGGCTTTGCGATGCGATAGTAAAGGTATACGAAAAGGGCGGATATTATGATGCCTGGACAGAGTATTTTGACTATGACAGATGGATTGATTCGATAAAGGAATGCGGACTGGATCCGGATTTCTACACGATGAGAGAAAGGCCTTTAGATGAAATATTCCCATGGGATTTTATCGATATAGGTGTGACAAAGCAGTTTATGATAAGAGAGTGGGAGACAGCCCATAAGGAGACAGTCACTCCTAACTGCCGCATGAGGTGCTCTGCCTGCGGTGCAAAGAGCTATGGAGGAGGTGTCTGCTATGAAAATTAGGATTAAATTCAAAAAATGGGGATGCATGAAATTTATCGGACATCTCGATATGATGAGATACTTTCAGAAGGCTGTCAGAAGGGCAGATATTGATATCCGTTACTCAGAGGGCTATTCGGCTCACCAGATTATGTCGTTTGCGGCTCCTCTGGGTGTAGGTATCACAAGCGATGGTGAATACTTTGATATAGATGTAAATACAACAGAGTCTACAGAAAAAAGCATACAAGCTTTAAATGCCCAGATGGTGGACGGAGTAGAGGTGACAGGCTATGTGCTTCTGCCTGATGATGCTAAGAAGGCTATGTCGCTTGTTGCGGCTGCAGACTATGTGCTTAGCTTCAAGGAGGGCTATGAGAGCCCATACACCATAGAGGAGTGGAAGGAAGCGATAGATAAGCACTTTTTTGACGAGCCATCCTTTGTTGTGATGAAAAAGACTAAAAAAAGAGTGAGAGAGAGGTAGATATAAAGCCTCTTGTATACAAGCTTACAGTCATGGAAAATAACAAAAAGCCTGAGTTTTTCATGCAGGTATCAACAGGAAGCATTGACAATATAAAGCCTGAGTTTGTGCTTCACGCCATATACGAAAAGTGTGGCCTTGATTATGATCCGCTTGCCATACAAATCCACAGGCAGGAAGTGTATGCAAGAAAAGACGATGGAACACTCATTTGTCTGCTTGACATGGGAGAAGAAATCTCATAATGAACAGAATTATTCTGACTAAAACAGTAAAAAAATAATAAGACATATACAGTGTATGCACTGATGGATGAAAACGGAAATTATAAGGATTTCCAGCCTTCCAGATAAGGATACGATAATAAACAATATATACGCGGCAAGGGTAAATAAGATACTGCCGGGCATAAATGCGGCATTTGTGACCATTACGCAGAATAAAAGCTGTTATCTGTCGCTAAATGATGCAAAAAATCCTGTATACACAAACAAAAAATCAAAAAAAGGGTTTGTGTGAGGGCGATGAGATACTTGTGCAGGTCATAAAGGATGCGCTAAAGACAAAGGATCCGGTGGTCACAACAAAGCTTTCTATATTCGGAAGCAATGTGATTCTCACCAATTTTGATACACAGATAGGTGTTTCATCAAAGCTGGATAAGGAAAGGGCGGCTCTTTTTACGTAAGGCTGTGCTTTCAAAGTGTGCAGATCACGAAAAAAGGGCTATGGCATCATAGTCAGAACCAATGCCAAAAATGTGGAGGATAAAGCTGTTTCGCAAGATGCGTATTCTGTAGCACAGAAATACAATCAGATAATAAAAAGGCACCGCATCAGACGCTCTATTCATGCGTATATCATGGGATGAGCGATTATCTGCTTTTAATGAAGACAATTGATTTTGCCACGGTGGAGTGGATAAAGACTGACTGCGATGACATATATGACAGTCTTCTTACAGAGTATGGCATATATGACCATGCTCCTGAAAAGATAATGAGATATGACGATTCAGCTATCAGTCTGTCAACACTCTATGGCATAAGAGGGCTGATTGATAATCTGACCTCGCGCAGGGTATGGCTGGACTGTGGTGGCAACATCATAATAGAACAGCTTGAGACACTTACCTTTATAGATGTAAACAGTGCAAAGAATATATCGTCGGGGAGCAATAGCATATTAAAGACCAATATGGAGGCCGCAAAGGAGATATAGCCAGGCAGCTTAGGCTCAGAAATATCTCCGGCATGATAATAATTGATTTTATCAATATGAAGTCTGAGGCATCAAAGGATACGCTTATTGAAGAAAATACAGTCTGTACCTTTGTGGATATAACGAAGCTTGGACTGGTGGAGCTGACCAGAAAAAAAGGTCCACAAATCTCTTAAACAAATTTTAGAAAAAACACTTGACGAATAGATGGCTCTATGCTAATATACTGGAGTATGCCGCACAGCGAGGTATAAGTTTGCGACTTTCGCAACACCGTAACTGGCGAGTAATGATAAATAGGAGGTGCCATATGTACGCAATTATAGCAACAGGTGGTAAGCAGTACAAAGTATCTGAAGGCGATATCATTACCATTGAAAAGCTTGGCGTTGAAGCTGGTGAGAAGGTTACTTTTGATCAGGTTTTTTAGTTGTAGGTGGAGATGATCTCAAGGTTGGAGATCCAACAGTTGCAGGTGCAACAGTTGAGGCTTCTGTAGTTAAAGAAGGCAGAGCTAAAAAAGGTTATCGTTTACAAGTACAAGAGAAAAACCGGATATCACAAAAAAGAACGGACACAGACAGGCTTTCACACAGGTTAAGATTGAAAAAATTAACGGATAATGATAGCTATAACCGTTTATCAGAATTCAAAAGGACATAAGATAGGCTTTAAGTCAAAGGGACATGCAGGTTTTGCAGATTCCGGTTATGATATAATCTGTGCCGGGGTTTCAGCGCTGGTGATTAACTTCATCAATTCCGCTGAAGAGCTGTGTCATGCTGAGTACAGCCTTGATACAGACGAAGAGACAGGTATGATTGACTACAGACTTGACAAGCCTGCGACAGGTGATGTTGCACTGCTTATGGATTCCATGATTCTGGGACTAAAAGGAATACAAAGAGACTATGGGAATGAGTACATCATTCTAGACTTCAAGGAGGTGTAAGACATGTTGAATATGAACCTTCAGTTTTTTGCTCATAAAAAGGGAGTTGGTTCTACAAAGAACGGACGTGACTCTGAGTCTAAGAGATTAGGCGCTAAGAGAGCAGACGGACAATTCGTAAAAGCTGGTAATATTCTTTACAGACAGCGTGGTACAAAGATTCACCCTGGTACAAACGTTGGTATCGGTGGAGATGATACATTATATGCTAAGGTTGATGGCGTATTAAGATTTGAGAGAGTTGGAAGAGATAAGAAACAGGCTTCCGTATATCCAGTAGTGAACGAATAAGATTTAAACCCCGACTTTTATTAGCCGGGGTTTTTATGTTGTAAATTAGCAGCATGTAGTAATCTGATTAATCATAAATGAGGGGCAAAATACCTTTGGACCCTCATATCAATTTGTTATTACTGTGTCTTATATAGATATAGTATAACAGATATAGCATAGTAATGATTTGTTATAAAGTATACTGAGTGTTTTATGCAGACGTTCAGCATGAGGTGGAAAAATTATGTTTGCAGATCGTGCAAAAATTATCATAAAATCAGGAAAAGGCGGAGATGGTCATGTATCATTCCGCCGTGAAAAATACGTGCCGAACGGTGGTCCGGACGGTGGTGACGGAGGAAAGGGCGGAGACGTTATATTTCTAGTGGATAAGGGAATCAACACCCTGACAGATTATCGTCACAGAAGAAAGTTTGCAGCAGAGCCCGGACAGGAGGGCGGCAAAAAGAACTGCCACGGAAAGAATGGTGAGGATCTTATACTTAAGGTGCCGGAGGGTACACTCATAAAGGATGCAGCAAGCGGAAAGGTCATAGCAGATATGTCCGGTGACAATACAATGCAGGTGATCCTGCGCGGAGGAAAAGGCGGTCAGGGCAACCAGCACTATGCCACATCCACCATGCAGGCTCCTAAATATGCACAGCCGGGACAGGATGCAATAGAAATTGAGGTACAGCTTGAGCTAAAGGTGATTGCTGATGTAGGGCTTGTGGGTTTTCCAAATGTCGGAAAATCAACACTTCTGTCACGAGTTACCAATGCACAGCCAAAGATTGCCAACTATCATTTCACCACATTACAGCCAAATCTTGGTGTTGTTGATATGGATGAGGGCTTTGGCTTCGTAATCGCTGATATCCCGGGGCTTATCGAGGGAGCATCAGAGGGCATCGGACTCGGTCATGAGTTTTTGCGTCATATAGAGCGTACCAAGGTCATGATACATGGTTGATGCTGCATAAAGGTATTCCCGATATCCGCAGTAAGCGGTAAGGGCCTCAAGGAGCTTTTTGTACGAGGTGAAGAACCTGCTTGCAAATTGTCCTAAAGAGGTTACTGTATATGAGCCGGAGATTGATCCTGCACTTTCATTCTTTAAGGATGAGCCGTACGCGGTTGAGGTGGCAGCCGATGGTGCATATGAGATATCAGGTCCAAAGATTGAGAAAATGCTCGGATATACAAATATGGACTCGGAGAAGGGCTTTGCCTTTTTCCAGAGATTCTTGCGTGAGCAGGGTATCATCAAGGAGCTTGAAAATATGGGCATCGAGGATGGATACTGTCCGCATGTATGATTTCGAGTTTGATTATTACAAGTAAGGAGAAAAGAGTATATATGAATTTATCAAGTAAACAGCGTGCATATTTAAGCAGCCTTGCAAGCACAATTAATCCTATTTTCAATATTGGAAAGGCATCGCTTACTCCGGAAATCATCGAGGCTCTTGATGCAGCACTTGAAAAGAGGGAGCTGATCAAGGTTGCAGTTCTTAAAAACTGCATCGATGATCCAAGAGAGATTGCAAGTGTAATCGGTGAGAGAACACACTCAGCAGTGGTTAAGGTAATAGGCAAAAAATGATTTTTTACCGTCCTGCGAAGAAAAATCCAAAGATTAAGCTTCCGGAATAAGCCATGAAAACAGGAATTTTTGGTGGGGCATTTGACCCGATACACAAAGGTCATATATACATGGCACAAAAGGCGATGGAAGAGTATTCTCTTGACAGGATTCTGCTTGTTCCGTCAGGTCACTCGCCGAACAAGACTGAGAATGCAATGACAGCATTTAGCCACCGGTACAATATGTGTAAGCTGGCATCAGAAGCAGTGCCCGGTATTGAGGTGTCTGATATTGAGATAAAGGATGAGTCCACCAGCTATACGTATGTGACACTCCAAAAGCTAAAGGCGCTTTATCCGGAGGATGAACTGTATTTCATCATGGGTGGAGATTCTCTGGACTATTTTGAGTCATGGATGAAGCCTGAGATAATAGCCCAAACAGCAATAATCCTTGTTATGGTGAGGGAAAAATTTTCCAAAGCAGCAGATGGAAGAAAAGATTGCTCATATCAAAAATCTGTTTTGCAGATATAAGACTTTTAAAGTGTGACAGGATGGATGTGTCATCTACTCAGGTCAGGAGACTGCTACGTGCCAAGTCGCAGGCAGACGGGTATAGGAGTCCTAAAGGAGCGGAAATGTGTCTTGATGCTGCAGTTATGTCATATATACAGGCTAATAATTTATACAGGTGATAGAGTATGGAAGTAAAAGAAATAAAGAAAAAGCTAAAGGAGAGCCTTGATAAACAAAGGTATCAGCATACGCTTGGAGTGATGTATACTGCCGGCTGTCTTGCCATGGCAAACGGCTATTCGATAGAAAAAGGCAATGCTTGCAGGCCTGCTTCATGACTGTGCCAAGTGTCTTTCGACTGAAAAGAAAATCGAACTCTGTGTAAAGAAAAATATAGACATAACAGAGGTAGAGATATCAAACCCGGGGCTGTTACATGCTAAAGGCAGGCATGGTGCTGGCGGAGGAAGAGTATGGTATTAAGGATGCGCAGATACTGCATGCCATAAGAGTGCATACTACAGGAGAAGCAGATATGGGGCTCCTTGACAAAATACTCTTTGTGGCAGATTATATTGAGCCAAACAGATGTGAAGCACCGAGGCTTGAAGAGATAAGAAAGCTTGCTTTTTCAGACCTTGATAGGACTGTTGCAGAGATATTGTATGATACAATCAATTTCCTTAACACAAAGAGTGGGGCAATAGATCCGACTACCCAGATTACTTACAATTATTATGCTAAATACAGAGACAACAGGGAGGAATAACTGCTATGCAGACAATCGATTTAGTTAAAAAAGATAGTGGAAGCACTTGAAGACAAAAAGGCAGAGGATATCACAGTCCTCGACATAGGAGAGGTTTCTTCTATAGCAGACTACTTTATCATTGCAAACGGAAACAATGCAAATCAGCTCACAGCCATGGAGGATGCCGTGGATGAGGCTATGTATACAAACGAGGAAATACTTTATCAGGTAGAAGAAAAATGTTTGGATGGACTGCTGTTGCATTTATAGCAGCTGTCATTATATTGTGTGGCACTATTCATATTTTTTGCCAGTTCTGGTGACAGCAGGCCTTATAACAAATATTATACCAGCGTCAGGGTTGAGGCGTATATTGTTCCCAAAATGAGATACATGGCTGATCATCCGCAGAAATATTCAGAAGCGGAGAGATATGATATGATGCGGCACTGTATAGATTTAATGAATAAATCGGGAAAAATTACAACAGAAGCATATGGTCTTGAGAATCTTCCTGAAACAGGTGGCTATATCATGTATCCCAACCATCAGGGAAAGTATGATTTACTGGGGATTATTACTACACATGACAAGGTACTGTCGTTTGTTATGGATAAGCAGAAGTCTCATACAATGCTTGTCAGGGAATTTGTGGATCTGGTTCAGGCAAAGCGTTTAGAGAAAGATAATCCAAGGCAGGGTCTTACTATAATCAATGAGGTAGCTAAGGATGTGAAAAACGGCAAGAGATATGTCTTGTTTCCGGAGGGTGGCTATAAGTTCAATAATAAGAATAAAGTGCAGGATTTTAAAGCAGGAAGCTTTAAGATCGCATTGAAATCACATGTTCCTATTATTCCGATAGCTCTTATAGATTCATATAAGGTGTTCAACAGCTTTCATTTCGGTCCTGTTACAACGCAGGTTCACTATTTAAAGCCTATTGAGTATGATGAGTACAAGGACATGAAGACGAAGGATATAGCTGCACTGGTCAAGGAGCGTATAGAGGAGAAAATCAAAGAAATACTTGGTTAGAGTCAACTTGATTATTATATAGTATTATTATGAAAGACAAAGCTTATTACGAAGACGTAAATATAAAAAATGAATTAAAGCTCAGAGATATGATACAGAAGCTTCCGAAGTTCTGTATGGATTTTTTATCGGAATAGATGCGGATAAGTCCTCAAGAACCAAGATAGCGTATGCATATGATCTACAGACCTTTTTCGAGTACATGAAGAGTGCCAATCCATCGCTTAAGAAATATGATATAAGGAACTATCCTATATCTCTGTTAGATCAGATCAGTCCTTCAGATATTGAGGAATATCTGTTTTATCTAAAGTATTATGAGAAGGATGGCGTCGTACACACCAATGACGAGAGAGGCATTAAGCGAAAGCTTGCATCACTGCGCACTTTTTATAATTTTTATTTCAGGAAAGAGTTTATAGATACCAATCCTGCGAGCAAGGTAACCCTTCCCAAAATACATGAGAAGAATATCATTCGTCTTGATACTGATGAGGTCGCACAGCTTAATGCGCTTTTTCTCTCTTTACAGAGGAAGCGTATATCTGTACGCTCTGTTGAGAATCTGGTAAAAAGTATTCGAGACTCGTAACAACCGTTAAGAATATTACTCCTCATAAGCTTCGTAGTACATATGGTACCACACTTTATCAGGAAACAGGTGATATCTATCTTGTGGCGGATGTTCTAGGGCACAAGGATGTAAATACCACACGTAAGCATTATGCAGCCCAGGAGGACGGCAGGCGTCGTGCGGCAGCCAGGGTAGTACATCTGAGGGAGGATTGATTATATGTCTGATAATATAATCACAATTACAGATTTTATGGACCCCAATCTGGATGTGTATGCCAGATTGACGGAGAATCAGCTTTTAAACAGAGCCAATCCAAAAGAGGGGATGTTTATAGCTGAAAGTCCAAAGGTGATAGAGAGAGCACTTGATGCGGGATGTGAACCGGTTTCTCTTCTGATGGAGACAAAGCATGTAAATGGCGGGGCAAGAGGCATTATCGAAAGATGTCAGAATATACCTGTATATACTGCGTCATTTGATTTGCTCACAAAGCTGACTGGCTTTGCTTTGACCAGAGGCACACTCTGTGCTATGTACAGGCCGAAGCCAAGGTCCGTCGAAGAGGTGTGCAGGGACGCAAGAAGAGTTGCGGTGCTTGAGGATGTGGTAAATCCAACCAATGTCGGAGCTATATTCAGGTCAGCGGCAGCACTGCATATGGATGCGGTGCTGCTCACTCCTGCCTGCAGCAACCCTTTGTACAGGCGTGCAATCAGGGTTAGTATGGGAACTGTGTTTCAGGTGCCATGGGCATATTTTCCCAAAGTACAATGTCGGCAGTGACAATATTTTTTCAGATGCTTCATTGCATGATAAGTGTGATAGCCGTGACCAAAGTTGCAGCGACCGAAATAGCAGTGTTTATAAATACAATATTGATGTGCTTCATAAGCTTGGATTTAAGACCTGTGCTATGGCGCTGACTGATGATTCCGTGAGTATAGATGACCCTGTGCTTCACTCAGAGGAAAGGCTTGCAATAGTGCTCGGCACTGAGGGAGATGGTCTTCATGAGCAGACTATAGACTCCTGTGACTACACTGTAAAGATACCAATGTCACATGGCGTCGATTCTCTAAATGTGGCTGCTGCCAGTGCAGTGGCATTTTGGGAGCTGGCTAAATAGGCTGATGAGAGTGCTTTATATTGTAAATTTTGACATTTTCGTCAGCACTGTTTCTAACTTCAGTTCCTTCGCATACGCATCCGAGTGGTAAATCCGCATAGTTTGTGCTATTGCAGAAGGCACTTTGGCGGCTGCAGTCAGTTTTATCATCTGATATGCCGCAGATGTTGGATTTATTGGTATGATACTGTTTAAAGTTTTGCCGGCTGTAGATATTCTGGTCGGTATTATGGGTATTGGCATTATATATCCCTGTATTATTCATGAAGAGTCCTCCTGATTGATGCTTGTTTATTTGTTTTTTGTTTATTTGATGTTTTAATTTAATTTTTATTTGCAGCTATCCTGAATATGCTGAATAGTTACTGTTATTTTTTATCCTAAGTATGAGTTTAGCATGTGCTGTGAGTAATTATTTTATGTATCTTATTTTTCATTGCGATTTCGGTTAGAGGCTTTTTTTTAATTAAAATTGTGGCAATCATAAATATAATTTACACCTTTGTACATAATAATGCTGACAGGAGGTGTCTATTAAATGATTCTAACAGAAAAAGAAAACAAACGCTATTGAAGATTTAAAAACACAGGAACAGGCATGCATAGAGAAGTATACCAAATACAGCAATCAGGCAAAGGATCCGGTGCTTAAGGAGCTTTTTGAAGAAATAGCAAGGGATGGGCAAAAGCATTTTGACTCTTTGGATCAGGTGATTAAGGGAAAGGTTCCGTCAGTTGACTGCAATGATTCTAAGGGAAAGAATTATAACCCTGCTGCAACATACGATTCGCTTGGCAATTCTGAGGACAAGAAAGCTGACTGTTATCTGGCTACAGACTGTATAGGAACAGAAAAGCTAGTATCCGGCGAGTACAATTCCGATGTATTTGTATTTGGAAATTCGGATATCAGAAAGCTATTGGCAGATATACAGATAGAAGAGCAGAATCACGCTGAGATGCTATGGAAGTACAAAACTGCAAATGGTATGGCATAGATAAAATATAAAACAATAGAATTTAGTACAAAGTGTAAAACAGGACTGCCTGAATATCGACAGTCCTGTTTTATAGGTTTAGTTGCCTGTTGGAATAAAAGGTCTGATTGCACCTGCAAGCTGAGAAACCGGCATACTCTGGAGCCATACACGGCCAGGTCCGGTGACAACGGTGTTGAATAATCCTTCACCGCCGAATACCGCATTTTTGATACCCGGAACAGTCTGAATTTCGAGCTGGCAGCTTCCTGTCATAGCGGCTAAGTATCCGGTATCAATCACCAGCTGCTGACCGGGTGCAAGCTCGTATTCCTTTATGTGGCCGTCAAACTCTAAAAATGCCAATCCGTTTCCTGACAGACGCTGCATGATAAAGCCCTCACCGCCGAAGAAACCTGCTCCTATTCTTTTTTGTAAAAATACGGACAGCTCAACTCCTGAGGTTGAAGCAAGAAATGCTGATTTCTGGGCAATTATTTCCTGTCCCGGTGCAATCTGGAAGGGTCTTATGCATCCTGGAAAGCATGATGCAAATGCTATCATTCCCGGACCACCCATAGATGTGTAGCGATTTTGGAACATACTTTCACCTGAAAATGCACGGCCAAACATTTTGCCTATGCCTCCATTTGATGTAGTTTCCATCTTCATGTTTGGAGTCATCCATGACATGGCACCTTTTTCGGTAATCATAGTCTCGTTTGCCTCAAGGTTGCAGATCACAACCGGTAATGGCTCTCCCTCAATATTGTAGTTCATAAATATCCTCCTTTAGTCAAAAAAAATGGTTTGTAGAAATTTTATATTTATAATTCTAACACAGTAATACGTCCTTGACAATATAATTCATAAATGTACACGAAAGCTTATAAATGAATACAAATTGCCTAATGAAATACACTTTAGGGAAAAACGATGCGGTGTTCATATGATTTAGACTGAAACTATGTGGGAAAAATGTCACAGACAGACTTGTTTATTTGATAAATATGGTTTAGAATAATACAGGTTATTGTTGGAAAAATGTAGTAAAACTATATGTCATATAAATTGTAATCATATAATTATGTCAATTTATAACAGGTAAATAACGGATTTAAGGAGAAAACATAATAATGAGATTTGTAATACAGCGTGTAAACCATGCAAAATGCACTATAGATGGAAATATAACCGGCAGCATAAAAAGGGACTGTGCGTTTTGATAGGCATAGCAGAGACAGACACTAAAGAGATTGCTGATAAAATGATCAAAAAGCTTATAAATATGAGAATTTTTGCCGACGAGAATGACAAAACAAATCTTTCGATAAATGATGTAGACGGAAAGCTTTTGCTCATATCGCAGTTTACGCTTTATGCAAATTGTAAGAAGGGCAATAGACCTTCATTTGTGGAAGCAGGAAGTCCTGACATGGCAAACGAGCTTTACGAATACTGCATCAGCGAGTGTGAGAAGACAGTTCCCGGAGTACAAAGAGGGGTGTTTGGAGCTGATATGAAGATAGAGCTTGAGAATGACGGTCCATTTACGATTGTACTGGATTCGGACAAGCTGTAAAAGATAAAATTTTTATGGAAAAATGAAAGACATTTTTATGGAAAAATCATTTCTGTTCACAGTTTTTTGTGCAAAATGGAAGATATTAATGAGATAATCCGTGAGGCTGATTCAAGGATGTATGAGAAAAAACGCTCTATGAAGCATCGGAAGGCTTAGTGCATTTCACCCAATCATCGATATTACCGTTTTGAATAGCAGAGAACAGCCTCTTTTTGACACCCGGATTTTCCATATTGAGCTGTCTGACAAGCTGCTTTACATATTCGCGCCGCGTGTGGCCGTCGTAAGGGCATGGATTCTTGCATACCGGCAGATTGTATTTATTCTTAAAGCCCTTCACATCTGACTCGCTGACATACATAAGCGGACGGATGATGGTAAGCCCACTGCCGTCCAGCTGTGTAACAGGCGCGAATGAATAAAACTGTCCCTCATATAGCAGGGAAAGAAAACATAGTTTCTATAATATCATCCATATGGTGTGCGTATGCGATTTTGTTGCAGCCGACAGACAGCGCAAAATCATTCAAAGCGCCCTTTCTAAGCTTTGCACACCATGAGCAGGGACTAGCCTGATTCTTAGATTTCTCAAGAGATATTCTTCCGATATCAGTTTTCACCACATAGAACTCCACCGAGAGCTCATCACACAGCGCCTTCACCGGAGCCAAATCAAAATCATCATATCCCAGGTCAATCGCAATCGCTACAAGCTTAAAGGGCACAGGATAAAAGCTTCTGATGCCGGAAAGCGCATAGAGCAGCGTAAGAGAATCCTTTCCGCCTGAGACACCGATGGCGATTTTGTCATTTTCAGTTATCATATTGTAGTCGTCAAGGGCCTGACGGACCTTGCTGTATAATTTTTGTAATTTCATGATAGGTATTATACTACAAATCTGTGAAAAATAATGATACAAATTCTGAAAAGTGTAATATTATAGGAATAAGAGATCAACTTTTAGTGGAGAAGATATTGGAGAGGAAGTTGATGAATAGAAGTCCGGGGGCAGATTCCCTCGGATTTGGCGTAATATAAAAAAAATTGGGGGACATGAGAACTATAGTATAACTATTTGACATGGTGGACAGAAAAAATTATTATAAACATAAGAATAGTAGATTTGAAAGTTTAAGGGATGATTAGGCTATGGCAACAATAAAAGATGTGGCAAAGGCAGCGGGAGTTGGAACGGGAACAGTTTCTCGAGCCTTAAGTGGAAAAGGATATGTTGATTCTGAAAAAGAAAAAGCAGATAATTAAAATTGCAGAGCAATTAGAGTATGATCCTTCAGCGTTATTAAAAAAGAAAAAAACAATAAAAAAGTTAAAAGTGGTTTAATAGGAGTAGTTCTTCCGAATAGTTCACAACCTTTTTTCGGAAGTTTTTGTGGCATGTAGAGAAAGCCTTGGAAATGCATGAGTATCGAACAGTAATTATTAATGTTGGCGGCTCGTCCCAAAAATATCTGATGCGATTGACTTGGTAGATAAACATATGTTGGATGGATTGATCATAAATGCTGATGTAGATAAAAGTGATATAGAGCGATTACGATTGATTCCAGCAGTAAGCTTTGAGTGTGAAATGGGAGAAGGTATTCCGCTTGTAGCATCTGATCATATAAAAGGTGGCGAACTTGCAGCAAAACTGCTCTTTCGATGTGGATGTAAGAATGTAGCTATTTTAAGTATAAAGGCAACTGCACCTGTATATGCAAGGCGTCGTATTACAGAATGTCAGAGATTATTGAAAAAAAAAGGTGTAAAAGTAACGATTGTAGAGCATGAGGGTGGATCAGAAGAGTTTCATGTCATGGAAGAAAAGATAAATGAGTATTTGAATACTCACTCAGAAGTTGATGGCATTTTTACGGAGGATGTGGAGGCATATTTTTTGCTTGGTGCAGGCGAAAAAACGAGGAATTTCCATTCCAAGAGATCTTAAGATTGTTGGATATGATGGGAATGAAATAACACGTTTAGTTAGCCCACAGGTAACTACTATTGCACAAAATACAAAAAAATTAGCAGAAACATGTGTAGATGTACTGAATAAAAGAATCAGCGGATTGGATACAGAAGACAGATATTTTGTTCCTGTTAAAATCCGAATAGGTGGAACGACATAATATCGTTCCATAAAATATTTGTATATAATTTATAATGCAGAACGTTAAAACAAGGCGTTCTGCTATTTTTTTTTTGTGCAGAATTCATAAAAGACTTGAATATTGGCTTGTTATAAAGTAGCATTTGAACAAGAAATAAGAAAACAAAAGTTGTGATGAAAAGGAGAACATAATGAATCAAATTTATACTTCCGATTTGCTTTCTTTTCAAAAAGATTAGCACCTACGGTGGACAGTGATGTAGTGATTGACAGACCCAAGACAGAAATTTTGCCGGAGCCATATGTGATTACCCATGAGAGAAAAATTCGATTTAAACTATATTATCCGAATGCAAGAAAAGTAGAAATGTGGGATTATTTAAAAGAATATAAACTTGAAAAAAAATGGAGATTATTGGTGCGGAGAATTTGATATGGGGGAAGGATTCATTGCAATATTTCTCAAAGTTGATGGCACAAGTATTCTATCAGAGTTTTTTCCGATAGGATATGGAGGAAACAAAGCGATAAACTATATAGACGTTCCTGAACAGGATCATCCAATTGAGCTATTAGGAGAAAATCATGGAAGTGTTCTTAGTGATTTTTTTGAAAGTAAAATAACCGGACAACTAGAGAGAATTATGATTTATCTTCCACCAGAATATATGCAAAATACAGAGAAGAAATATCCGGTTCTGTATTTGCAGCATGGACATGGCGAAAACGAAACATGCTGGGTAAGCCAGGGGAAAATGAATTTTATATATGATAATCTGGTACATCAAAGAAAAGCAGTTCCTGCTATTGTTGTGATGGCAAATGGAATGATATATGAGGAGAGTGGAGACAAAAGAGAATTAAAGTATCGTGATATGTCAGCATTTGTAAAGGAGGAATTAATTCCTTATGTAGAAAATAAATACCGAACCTACGGAGATAAAGAACACAGGGCAATGGCTGGATTGTCTATGGGAAGTTTACAGACTTCTATTACGGCATTTGAACATTCTGAACTGTTTTCATATGTGGGAGTATTCAGTGGATTTGTACAAGATATCCTTACACAGAATCAGAGTCATTTGACTGAAAAAAAAAAAGAAAGCTTTCGAGAAAACAATAAGTTATTTTTTAGAGGGATTGGAGCTGAAGACAGATTTATTGATTTCTTTAAGTCAGACGATGAATTTCTTGAAAAGTCTAAAATAAAATGTGAGAGAAAAATATATAAAGGTGATCATGAATGGAAGGTATGGAGACGCTGCTTATATGATTTTGCTCAACTGATTTTTAGAGAAGATAATTAGTATAGTTATTGATAAGTGAGGAATGAGGAAAAGATGACAGGAGTGCAAATAGTAGGAATAGCAGTGATCAGTTTAGTGGTTATATTCTTAGTGGCAGAATACTTTATGGCCAATTTTATGGCAACATATATTTTGACACCGCCTTCTAAATTATGTCCAACGCCGGAACAGATAAAGGAGCGGAAAACATGTGAAATATCAGCGGAACGTGCTGTTTATGCAGATGCAGATTTTGATGCTTATGAAGAGTGGGAAACAGAAAGATTTTTTTGTGAAAATAACGGAATACATATACCGGCGGTATTTCATCCACTGGAACACGCAAGAGGATGTGCGATTCTTGCACATGGATTTGGACAGAATCGTTACGCTATGGTTCCTTATGCGGAACTGTTTCGTAAGTTGGGATTTTCAACAGTATTGTTTGATGAGAGAAGATTCGGTGAAAGTAAGGCGCCGTACGGGACATTTGGTATAAAAAGAGGCAACGGATGTAGCAGCACTGGTAGAGTGGGTGAAACAACGTTGCGGACAAGATACCAAGATTGTACTGCTCGGTGTTTCCATGGGAGCGGTCAGCGTTATGAATGCATTAAAATATACTGATGATGTAGATTATGTTGTGGAAGACTGTGGTTTTATCCGAGTGTCTCAAGGATTGCCATTTGTTTATCGAAGTATGGTGCATATACCGAATCCGTTTTTTAATGCCGGTTGTAAAGAAACGTGCAAAAGAAATATGGATTTGATATGCTGGACAATAATCCAATTGATGTAGTGAAAAATTCAAAGGTTACTATTTGCGTAGTGCATGGAGATATGGATAGAGCCGTTTCCGTAGAATGTGCAAAGGAATTGGGAACTGTAATGAAGAATCCAAAATCTCGTGTTGAAATCTATGAAGGAAGAGATCATGCTTACAGTATATGTGATAAAGAGCGATATACTCGGATGTTAAGTGATTTTTTGGATGAGATGTTTGTATTTCCGGTAGAACAGGAGGAGGAACATGGCAAATAAAAAAATGAAATTGTAAAACTTACAGACGGCGTTTACCAAATAAAGTATTATTGGCTTGGAATTGCAAATGTATATGCATATTTGATAGTTGGAAGTGAAAGGGCATTATTGATTGACACCTGTTATTCAATTACCGGAATTAAAAAATATGTTGAGCAGATAACGACACTCCCTGTTGATGTTGTAAATACACACGGACATTTTGATCATATAGGGGGAAATGCGGAATTTGAGACAATTTATCTTTCAAAGGCAGACAGACAGAGGTTGCTGGAGAACATTCAGACTATAATGCTTTGCGTAAAATGATAGATAATTATGAAGAAAAAGAATGTATTAGTGAGATATCTTTTTAAGTTAAAAAAATATAAGAAGCAGGTGGAAGATAGTCTTCATATAAAGTCAGTAGAATATAAGGATTTGCCATTATGTGGATTTTTTAATCTGGGAGAAAAAAAAAGTATCCTTTATAGAAACGCCGGGACATACTCGGGAAGTATTTGTCTGTTTGATGAAAAAAAGCAAATATTTCTTTGTGGGAGATATGGCTTGCGAAGAAGGAGTTTTGCTAGGTTTTGACTATTCGACCAGTGTAGCTGAATATCGGGAATCTATTTTGAAAATGCAGCAATTTTATAAGGAATATGAAGGAAAAGCGATTATTCCCTCACATCATCAGATGCCGGCAAAATCAGATATTTTTGAGCGTTATATCTCACTGTGTAATGATATTCTGTCAGGAAAACTGACAGGTAAATATGAAGATCAGGGACTTTGCGATGGTAAGGTTGTAAAAGGATACAAATTACAGATGGTATATAGAAAGATAAAATAAGAACAGGATGGGATAAGAAATGAAGTTATTTACAAAATCAATGGAGCCAAATACCACTCTCGGTGTGGCTGAAAGAGTGGCATATATGTCAGGAAATATAGGAATTGCATTAATTAATACAATTGTTGCAACATTTTTGATGTTTTTTTATACGGATGTAATGATGCTGAATGCCGGAATTATTGGTACAATCCTGATGGTTTCAAGATTATTTGATGGTGTAACAGATATTATTATGGGAATGATTGTAGACAGGACACATTCAAAATACGGAAAGGCAAGAGTATGGGTAATCAGAACATGTATTCCGTATGCAATCAGCGGGTTACTGCTCGTTTGCGTACCGGGTGGTATGACAGAGCTTGTTCAGTATATTTATGTATTTATTACTTACAATATTTGTAATTCCGTTTTTCTGACAGCGCTCTATGTGCCATATAATGCGATGACATGTAATATTACTTCCAATCCTTATGAAAGAGGAGTTTTAGGAATTTTTGTATTGTTTGGTGCTACATTTGGAACACTCGCTGTGCAGTCAACAGTGGATGCTGCAACGAAAGCGTTGGGCGGAGATCAGCGAGCATGGCAGATTGTAGTTGGGATTTATGCGATTTGTGGGTTAATCCTGCACCTTATTTGTTTCTTTGGAACAAAAGAGCGCTGTGGAAGTACATCTGAAAAAGTGAAAATTCATGCGAAAGAAGAAATGCGTTCTTTATTTACAAATAAATATTGGATTCTTGCGATTATGACAATCTTATTTGTAATGTTTTTTTACAGCATTTACCGGGGGAGCAGGGCTCTACTTTGCAAAAGGTGTCTTAGGAGACACTGCTTATTATGCACAATTTGCAAACTTTATGTCTGTTACACAAATGATTTCTCTTTTTATTGCATTTGTTCCGATGAAAAAATGGGGGAAGAGAAATACATTGATGATTGGATTGACGATTATGGCAATCGGAACTGGTATTCAGTGTATTTGGGGAAATAATCTTACAATGCTTATAGTTTGTAGTGTGCTGAAAGGACTAGGCGGAGGATTTGCAGCAGGAGTTGGATACGGACTTGTTGCAGATACGATTGATTATGGAGAGTGGGCGACAGGAACAAAAGCAGAAGGAGTCGGTATGGCAGCGATGACATTTGTTACAAAAGTTTCTGCCGGATTTGCCGGAGCAATTATCGGATGGATTAACGTAATGGGGGTTATGAGGCAGCGGTAGCAGTACAGAATGCCAAGGCCGTTTTTGGATTAAAAGTTAGTTTTAGTTATCTGCCATTTATATTCTGTGCGTTGGGATTTGTTTTGATGATTTTTTATGATTTAGACAAAATCTTCCCACAGATTCAGGCTGATTTAGAGAAACGAAGAGAAAACAAGAACAAATAAGAAAGTGAAGAGGAAAGAGATGAAGAAAAAAGAAATCATTGATAAAATTTTGCAATATCATCCAAACATAGAGCATTATCACGGATGTGATGAATATAAATCAGGATTTGAAGAGGAAAAGTGTACCGGAATTGTATCCGCATTGGTTCCTACAATGGAAGTGTTGAAAAAAGCTGTAGAACTTGGCTGCAATCTTTTGGTTGTTCACGAACCAATCTATTATCAGACACCGGATTTCCCAGACTGGAAGGGTGACTTTGAAAATAGTGTACAAAAAAAAAAGGAAGCTTATATTCGGGAACATCGGCTTACGGTTTGGAGAGACCATGATCATATGCATACGCATCAGCCGGATTCTATTTTTACAGGCGTAATAAAGTATCTGGGATGGGAGTCATATTTTAACACAGAAATTAGTGGAATGATGCCGTTTTTTTATGTTTTTGATATTCCGGAATGTACCGTGTCTGAACTTGGAGAAGAATTAAAAGAAAAAATAGGCATGAATGGAGTACGTATTGTTGGAAATCCGGAAGATAAGATGAAAAGAGTAGCGATTGTGGCACATTTGTATCCTAATAGTGCCATGGTAGACGAAATAAAAGAAGATGGATATTACCATAGTTATGACATGGAAATTATGAAATATATGGAAACAGAGAATATTGATGCTATCATTCCGGGAGAAATCATTGAATGGACAATTCTTTCTTATATCAGGGACGCTGCGTATATGGGAAAACACAAAGCATGTTTCAATATCGGGCATTTTAACATGGAAGAATTAGGAATGAAGTATGCGGCAGATTGGATCGGTGAATTACTGAACAATGAGATTCCGGTAAATTATATACCGACAGAAGATGGTTGGACATTTCTATAGAAGAGGTGATTAGAATTACACTCATCGTATTCCAAAATATAATGATGCAGAACGTCTGCATGTGTTCAGGGAAAGTGCCTTGAAAGGTATGATTGCTGCTGGAACTTATACAAAGGAAAGAGTTGAGTGTATTCATAACCTTCAGGTTAAGGAAGATGATGCAAATCAAAATACAGTAAAGAGATTGTAAAGAAATATACAAAATGTGTAGTCGTCGTAATTATGCATTTTCAGAAGAACGGAAATAAAGAATTTCTCAAGATGTGAAAAGAGATTATATTATTTATAAATGGGAAGGAGTGTATGTTCTGATTTCAATGTAAAGCGATAAGGGAAACCTTATCGCTTTATTAAAAGAAGAATGTGGGATTGATAATCATTTAATTTTACATAATTAGATGTCAGTAGAAAGTTTTTTAATTTTTTCTTATAGCAATACGATAAGAAATGTAAAAAAATAACAATACTACAAGGAAATAAACAGTTAGAAATATTAAGGAGACAATAATTCTTTGATTAATCTGTTCAAGATAGAAAACAGTATCAATTTGGAAACTCTCAACAAAAACGATAATAGTATTTAAACTAGAATAGCATAGTGCAAATAGCCAACACCAGAGTGGAAAATGTTGGGTTCCATTAAAAAGAACTCCTTTTATTGACATCCAAATGATTAACACATCAGGCGCTAATGGAATAACCCAACCGTTTAAGCTTGTTTTAAAAAAAATAATCTAGTAGATAAGTAAGTTCATTTGCTATAATTATACCCCAAAAAAGTTTAACATAAATTGTGTGCCGAATATTTGTGATCCTTTCATCACAGTGAATGGTGGTTTTCATAAGTTGTCCTCCTCCCAAAATAAATCGTTTAATGTTTTGTTAAGTACTTTACATATCCGAATACAAAGCTGAAGACTGGGATTAAACTTTCCGCCTTCTAGTAAATTGATAGTAGGGCGTGTAACATTAACTTTGGCAGCCAGTTCTTCTTGAGAAAGATTCATCTCAACGCGTGCTAATTTAAGACGCATATTTTTCATTTATATAACCTCCTCCTTTCTATATGCATTATATGATATATCGAACTAAATGTAAAGTATATATTACAAAAAATAATAAATATATAACGTTATGTGAAAAAGATTATTATGTTTGGTAAATAGTAACCCGAGAATCCCCTTTGTAACCCAAGACTCCCTCTTTGTAAATGAAAATCCTGTTTTGTAAGCGAGATTCCCGGTTTGTAAATGAAAGTCCCGGTTTGTAAGCAAGATTCCCGAATTTTCATTTCCATTACGATATGATATAATACGTTCAGCAATAAATTGAGGTTGGTTTTATTAAAAATTAAACTAGACGAATCTGATTCATTAAAGTAATATATAAGAATATGAAGTCACAGTTCCCAGATTATCGGCACATTGTGTCGACAATCTGGAAGCAGTATATTTTTTATTATTTTATGAGACTGCAAAATAAAAGATTTTCCATCTCAGAAAGTGCCAAAGTATGGACAAAGGAACTTAGATGGCAAAGCTAAAAAGACTTATTGTAAATATCATTTGAATTAATGGGAGGACAAAATCATGAGCAAAGTATTAGAAGAAATGAAAACCAGAAGAAGCATTCGTAAATTCAAACCGGACATGATTCCGCAGGATATTCTTGACCGGATAATCGAGGCCGGAACCTATGCGGCAAACGGCAGAGGCGCACAGAACACCATCATTATTCAGGTGACAAATAAGGAAATAAGGGATGAAATTGCCAAGAGAAATGCTGACATAATGGGAAGTAATACTGATCCATTTTACGGTGCGCCGGTTATTCTTATCGTTCTTGGAAAGAAGGACTGGCCTACACATGTCTATGATGGCAGTCTTGTGATGGGAAACCTGATGCTTGCAGCTCATGATCTTGGTATTGGAAGCTGCTGGATTCACCGTGCGAAGGAAGAGTTTGAGTCTGACTGGGGCAGGGAGCTTCTCAAATCACTCGGTATTGAGGATGAGTATGAGGGAATCGGACATTGTGCCCTTGGATATGTTGATGGAGATTATCCTGACGTGATTCCAAGAAAAGAGAATCGCGTATTTTACATATATAGGAGATAATCAACATGAATTTCTTATTTGTAGCACTGGGCGGAGCCGTAGGTGCAATGGCCCGATATGCCATCAGCCTTATACCTTTAAAAACTGAATTTCCTTTTTTGACTTTAATCACCAATGTAATCGGTGCAATTCTGATTGGGTTTATTGTCGGAATCACAAGTGGCAGGGATGGAGTATCCAAAAATATGGTTTTGTTTTGGAAGACCGGCGTATGCGGTGGCTTTACCACGTTTTCTACATTTTCACTGGAAGCCTATAA
>VOFC01002380.1_pt1 | contig 28692 bp, 33 predicted proteins | sample 5384161 | NCBI WGS metagenome assembly VOFC01 (sample SAMN12384722, study PRJNA508395) | human gut metagenome | isolation source: healthy gut B | host: Homo sapiens | reverse complement strand
ACAGCCCGCCCGCAAAAAATGAAAAGATACTGACTTTCAACCCTTTAAACTCAACTGGCTTGCCTATCCCCTGTTAATCGGATAGTCTGCCATAGTCCATTTCTTTAGAGGAAGAATGAACGTAGGATAGTGGCAGCGACAATCAAAAAGATACAAGCACCGAACCACGAAGCCGCCGTTTTACTGGTGTCAGGGTCACCCGAAGAAAATTTGCCATATACTTTCACGCCACCAATCAAGCCCACCACCGCACCGATGGCGTAAATTAATTTTGTCGCCGGGTCGAAATAGGACGTTACCATGTTGGTAGCTTCTGTAATACCCGCCATGCCGTTACCTTGTGCAAAAAGCAGAGGATGCAGCCAATAGAGCGACTGCCGAAAAGAGAACTTTCTTTTCATTATAAATACATTGATTTTTAAATTGCCGGGCGGTTGGATAGTCCGCCCGGCGGAGTGATTAATAATTGATTTTTTGTGGTTGCGGGAGTGTTCCCCAGTGTTTAGAAAGGTTTGTCTTAACCGTAATCTCTTTGTTTCATCATCTTATTATTTAAAGTTTACCATTAAAGAAAATCGTTCATGTCAAAGTCTGCCATTTCATTACTTCCGGCAACCGGGACGGTGGCGGGCACGGGTATCTCATGCTTTTGTAAAAGTTCCGCTACCCGTGACCTGCCCCCGTTTATCTGCTCCACCAGCGAATGAAACAGGTTTGTTTCCGTCCGGCAGATGGTTTGAACCGCTTGCCGTTCTTCTGTGTCGGATGCTTGTTTTATCTGAATGACCTGAACCATTTGCGCCAGTTCCCCCAGTGTGATACCTTGCGCCATTTCCGGTTCACCCTCACCCATGTAACAGGCGATTTCTTCCGCTTCGATTTCATCCGCCGAAACGTCCGTTTCTTCCGTATCTTCCGTTTCAAATTCCATTTCAAATTCGGTTTCAATCGCTTTGCGCAGCAGGTGTTTCAGTTACCGTTTCATCGCTTTGCGGGACAAATATAAGCATTATCAACCCCTTTTGAAAGGTGTCCTAAGATGTCCCCGTTTGTCCTCATTTGTCCCATCCGGTAACGGCTTGCACCTACAAGACAATTACCGTTTCCGGCTTTCACGGTCGGTTTGCTTTCCGGTTGTTCCGGCTCTCTTTTCCCACCCGTGAACCATGTTCCCAAGCTATCCCTGTATCGCCATAAGAGAACGGCGTAATACAGGAGCGTTCCGATAATAAACCATTTCAACATATCAGAACGGCTTTTCAAATTTGCTTTCGTACAGTTCGTTTATCTCGTCCTGAAACTGGTCGAAATGGCGGAGCAGGATATTTTCTACATAGCTGCTGACGGTTGCCTTGCGTCCGCCGATAACGGTTACTATCTTCATTAGCTTTTCGTGGGTGGTACGGCTGACATATAACGGTTGGCGGTCGGTCAAGTCCACCCGCATGAAATAGGTTTCCCGGTAATCGCCCGGAGGTGTTCTTTTTTCCGGCGGGCAGGTTCTTTCACCGCCTTTTTTCTTCCTTTGGTTCTGCCTTGATTTCCGGTTTATCCGGTGTTTCCACCGCCACCGATGGCATTTCCTGTTTTTTCACGGGCAAGCCCTGTGAAATAATCTCTTTCATAAAATCTCGTCAATTTGCGGTTTCCCGCCGCTTTGCTTTGCCATATCGTTACAGTTTTATAAGGTATGCGATTTCAGTTATCAGTTCTTCCATGTTGCTGCCCTTTACCAGCCGTTTGTCCGCCGGGAACAGCGTAGAACGGAACACGGTTTTACGCTGTGCGTCCAGTTCCTTTTTAAACCTTTTGGTGTCCGGGATAAATACTTTCATAAGGGGTAATTCCAGTTCCCCGATGGTCTGTTCATACAGGGTGTACAGGTCTGTTTTTTCCCGCCCATCTACCATGTTCCAAAACAGGTGCAGCCCTTTCAGTCGGCACGCTTCATTCCTTACCAGCAGTTTGTCGATAGCCACCGCAAAGGAAAGGCTGCTTTCCAATACCACCCGGTCGGCGGCTATGGGAGTGAAAATGTAGTCCACCCCTGAAAGCGAATTGATAACGCCCTCACTGTTCACCGTTCCGGGCAGGTCGAAAAAGACCACATCATAATCCGACCCGGCAGACGCAAGAAATTCATCCGCCGTTTTTATCGCTTCGTCCGGCGAACTGCATAAGACCGGGTACGCTTTCTTTCCCAGCGTCTTGAACTGGTGAAAGGCAAGCTGTTTGTAATAATCGTCACCGTTTACTTGTTCGGCATCCCGTTTGCGCATGGCGGAAATAGAATGTTGCGGGTAATCGCAATCCACGACCGCCACGTTATACCCTTTCAGGTAATACAGGTAACTTGCCACCAAGACGGTGAACGTTGTTTTGCCGACCCCGCCCTTTTGGGTGGAGAAAGCCACATACAAGGTTTCTTTCTTCATTGTAATAATTCTTTTTTGTGATACATCTTTATTTCATTCCATCCGTTCAGATTGACGGACAGTTTTCTTTTCGTTCCATGTTGAAAGCTCGAAAGCCGGAATGATTGCTTCCTTTCTACAAAGACAGCCTGTTTTTCTTTCTTGCTTTTTTGTTTTCATTCATTCCACAAAGACAGCTTGTTTTCTTTGCAGACAGTTTGTTTTCCCGATTGAATGACCGTTTCCTTTCAATCATTCCATCCGGTTTGCTTTCCTGCTTTCTTGAAAGATTGCAATCTTGAAATCTTGTTTTCAAGTTTTCAAAACCGCTTTCTTTCCGTCCGCTTTCCGTTACATATTTCCATCTATCCATATTGCTATCTTTCTTGAAATCCGGGACAAATAAACGTAGAAAAACACCCCCTTTCGAGATGTGTCCTCAAATGTCCACGTTTGTCCTCATTTGTCCTATAACCCGCTATTTCACAGCATTTTTTAATACCTGTTACTTTGCAACCGAAAGGTATCGGTCAGAGCTAACCAAGCCCCCGATGCCGGGAGCGTTCCAATATCCGCTAACTCCAATCCGTCCGTAGGCGGATTTTTTATTTGCACTGGCAAATAGCAAGGTGTGTTCTAAGCAGCTTGAAATTCTTTCAGCAGCTTTGAACGCCTTGCCCGACGAGCTTTCCGGGATAGGGTCACTCCGAAGTCGTAACCCTTTAAAAAAATGTAGCATGAAACAGAAAAATGAAAATGCGTCCCGTCCGGGTGGCGCAGGACGAAAGCCCAAAGCAGACCCGGCAGTGTTCCGGTACTCTATCAGCTTCAATGCGATAGACCACGCCCGCTTTTTGGCATTGTTCGACCAGTCCGGTATGCGCACCAAAGCGCATTTTATCACCGCCCGCATCTTTGGCGAACCGTTCAAAGTGATTAAAATAGACAAGGCGGCGGTAGAATATTATACCCGGCTGACCGCTTTATATTCCCAGTACAGGGGGGTATCGCCGTGAATTATAATCAGGTGGTAAAGGCACTAAATACCAATTTTTCGGAGAAGAAAGCACTCGCTTTTCTCTATAAACTGGAAAAGGCAACGATAGAACTTGCCGACCTGAACCGCCAAATTATTGAACTGACCCGTGAGTTTGAAACAAGATGGTTGCAAAGATAAGCGTAGGCAGTTCCCTGTTCGGTGCGCTTTCCTACAACCAAAACAAGGTGGACGAAGAACAGGGAAAGGTACTTTTAAAGTAACCGTATGTTTGAAAGCGAGGACGGGAATTTCAGCATCCGGCGTTGTATGGAATGTTTCGATATGCACCTGCCCGCCGACCTGAAAACGGAAAAGCCGATTATCCATATCTCCCTGAACCCGCACCCGGACGATGTACTTTCCGACAGCCAGCTTGCGGATATAGCCAAAGAGTATATGGATAAGTTGGGGTACGGCAACCAGCCGTATATGGTTTACAAGCACGAAGATATTGCAAGGCATCATATACATATCGTTTCCATCCGGGTGGATGATACGGGCAAAAAGATAAACGACAAGTTCGAGCATATCCGCAGCAAACAAATCACCCGTGAGCTGGAGAAGAAATACGGGCTGCATCCGGCAGAGAAGAAACAGGCAGCCGACCGCCCCGAACTTAAAAAGGTGGACTACCGGGCAGGGGACGTAAAGCACCAGTTAGCCAATACGGTGAAAGCCCTTGCCAGCAGCTACCGTTTCCAAAGTTTCACGGAATACAAAGCGTTGCTATCTATATATAATGTACAGGCAGAAGAAGTGAAAGGGGAAGTGAACGGCAAACCCTATAACGGCATTGTCTATTCGGCAACCAATGACAAAGGGGAAAAACAAGGCAACCCGTTCAAATCATCCTCTTTGGGTAAGTCGGTAGGTTACGAAGCCATCCAGCGACACATCAAGAAATCCACAAAAAGACATTCAGGACAAGAACCTGAAAGAGCGTACCCGCCGGACGGTCGGCGCAGTGATGAAATCCGCCCATAGCCGTAAGGAACTGGAACAAGAACTGAAAAGGAAAGGTATAGACGTTCTTTTCCGGCAGAACGATACAGGCAGGATATACGGTGTAACATTCATCGACCACGAAAACCGTACCGTCCTGAACGGTTCACGGTTGGGAAAGGACTTTTCCGCTAATGTGTTCAACGACCTGTTTTCCGGCTCCCGTACTTTGTCGGGAAACAGCAAACAGGAAACGCAGGAACACACGCCGGAATATAACCCGACCGGACACTTTTCAAATACAGGCAATGCTGTTGCCGGACTGTTCAGCCTGTTTATCCGGTGGGGACGATACGCCACCCGACAACAGCCAAGTTCCACCACCCAAGAAGAAAAAAAAGAAGAAACAAAGACGTATTTAATAAATATAAAAATTTCAATTATGCAGAATGAAGATGATTTAAGAGGACTTGCAAAGGTCATGGACTTTATGCGGGCAATCAGTATTTTATTTGTAGTGATAAACATTTACTGGTTTTGTTACCAGTCGTTCCGGGAATGGGGTATCAATATCGGGGTAGTCGATAAAATCCTGTTGAACTTCCAGCGTACCGCCGGGCTGTTCTCCAATATCCTATATACCAAACTTTTTTCAGTGGTATTCCTTGCACTATCCTGTTTGGGAACAAAGGGAGTGAAAGAGGAAAAAATCACATGGAACAAGATTTATGTATTCCTGACAATCGGTTTTATCCTGTTCTTCCTGAACTGGTGGTTATTGGTTCTGCCGTTGCCACTGGCTGCAAATACAGGTTTGTATATCTTTACCATGACAGCCGGGTATCTTTCCCTGTTGGCAGCCGGAGTATGGATTTCCCGCCTGTTGAAAAATAACCTGATGGATGATGTGTTTAATTTGGAGAATGAAAGTTTCGCACAAGAAACACGCCTGATTGAAAACGAATATTCTATCAATCTGCCGACCCGTTTCTACTATAAAAAGAAGTGGAACGATGGCTGGATAAACATTGTAAACCCGTTCAGGGCAAGCATGGTTTTAGGCACACCCGGTTCGGGAAAATCGTATGCGATAGTCAATAATTACATCAAACAGCAAATCGAAAAAGGCTTTGCTGTTTATATTTATGACTACAAATTCCCTGACCTTTCAGAGATAGCTTACAATCACTTAATCAATCATTTAGACGGGTATAAGGTACAGCCTAAATTCTATATGATTAACTTTGACGACCCACGCAAAGTCACCGATGCAACCCGATAAATCCGGCATTTATGACGGACATATCGGACGCATACGAAGCCAGTTACACAATCATGTTAAATTTGAACCGCAGTTGGATAACCAAACAGGGGGATTTCTTTGTAGAAAGTCCGATTATCTTACTGGCTTCCATTGTGTGGTTTTTGAAAATCTATCAGGGCGGTAAGTTTTGTACATTTCCGCACGCAATCGAGTTTCTGAATAAAAAATATGCCGATACGTTTACAATTTTAACCAGTTATCCCGAACTGGAAAACTATCTTTCACCGTTCATGGACGCATGGGAATCCAATGCGCAAGACCAGCTTCAGGGGCAGCTTGCAAGTGCTAAAATACCGCTTTCAAGGATGATTTCACCCGCCCTGTATTGGGTAATGACAGGGGATGATTTTTTCACTGGATATAAACAATCCGGAAGAACCTAAAATTTTAGTAGTAGGTAACAATCCCGACCGCCAAAATATCTATTCCTGTGCTTTTGGGTTTGTATAATTCCCGTATCGTGAAGCTAATAAACAAGAAGCACCAACTGAAAAGTTCTGTAATCATTGATGAATTACCGACCATCTATTTTCGGGGACTGGATAACCTGATAGCAACGGCACGAAGCAACAAGGTAGCGGTCTGTTTGGGCTTTCAGGATTTCAGCCAGTTACGCCGGGACTATGGGGATAAGGAAAGCAAGGTAATCGAAAATACAGTAGGTAACATCTTTTCCGGTCAGGTGGTTTCTGAAACAGCTAAAACGCTTTCAGACCGTTTCGGAAAGGTCTTGCAGAAACGCCAAAGCATGACTATCAACCGGAATGATAAATCAACCTCTATCAGTACGCAAATGGATAGTTTGATACCGCCCAGTAAAATATCCAACTTAACACAGGGTATGTTTGTGGGTGCGGTCAGTGACAATTTCGATGAACGGATAGAACAGAAAATATTCCATGCGGAAATTGTGGTGGATAACGAGCAAGTGAAGCGGAAACCGCAGGTTACAAGATACTGCCCCAAATCATAGATTTCAGGGACGAGGACGGGAACGACCGGATGCAGGAAGAAATACAGGCGAACTACAACCGGGTCAAGCAGGAAGTCCAGCAGATTGTCACGGACGAAATGGAACGGATTAAGAACGACCCCAATTTGCAGCACTTAATAAAAACAGAAGAATAGAAGATTTTTCAGATAAACGGCAGCTTTTTACAGGCTGCCGTTTCTGTTTGTGTGGACTAATGAAGCCAAACGAGGACTAATGAAGCCACCCGTTCCCAAATCCTTAAATATACTCTATTTCATCCTTACTTTTACTTCCGAAATTTTTATTTACTCACTAAAATTCAAAACATTATGGATGTAAACACAGCCAACCAGTCCACCACTGATGAACAGATGATGGATATTCTTCTTGTACTGGATAAGGAGAAAAAGACAATCAGCGCAGTAAAAGGCGTGGATGAAAACGGGAACTCAAACCGTACCGCCGGAGAACAACAGCGAACTTCTGAAATTCGACCGTCACGGCGATTTCTTTTCCAACTTCTTTTCTAACATGATGAACCAGTTGAAGAACCCGACCCGTTTTAACTTCTTCAAAATCCCTAAGATTGAACTTCCCAAAATAGAGCCGATAATCAGGGATAATTTTAATCATCCGACACCTGAAAACGAAGCGGGCATAGAGCGTTACCGGGTAACACCTGAAACCGTGAAGCAGGAAGCGAAGAAAGAACAGCAGGAAACCCAAACCCAACAACCACAGCAGCCATCCAAAGAAACGGGAGCAACGGCGCAAGCACCGCAGCAACCCGACAAAAAGCAAGTATGTGATTGACCCGGATAAGGTGGACTGGGAAGCTTTGAAAGAATTTTGGTCTATCCAAAGAACAGCTTGAAAAGGCAAAGGCTTTAGAACCCATGCTAAGGGGGTACAAGTCGCCCGGAGCGTTTACCATCGCCGGAAACTACAATTCAGCCATTATGAAACTGGACGCACGTTTATCTTTCCGGCACGACAAAGACGGAAATGTAGTTTTGGCGATACACGGCATCCGACAAAAGCCGGAACTCGAACGCCCGTTCTTTCGGACATGAATTTTCCAAAGAAGATAAAGCCAATCTTCTTGAAACGGGAAACATGGGACGGGTAGTAAACCTGAAAAACTATATCACGGGAGAAATGATACCCTCTTTCGTCAGTGTGGATAAAGTAACAAACGAACTGGTTTCCATGCGTGCAAGCAGCGTCCAAATACCGGATGAAATAAAAGGGTGTCAAACTGAACAAGGAACAAAAAGCAAGCCTTACGGAAGGAAAAGGGTATTCCTTGGAAAAATATGATTTCCAACCGTAAAAATCCCTTTTCCGCAACCGTTCAGGTCAATGCCGACAAGAAAAAGTCTGGAATTTATCTATCCCAATGCCAAACAGTCACAGGAGCAAGGGCAGAAACAGGAACAGCAAAACAGCCTTGTCACCAGTGACGGTGTAACCATTCCCAAAAGCATTTCAGGAATAGAGCTATCCCGCCAGCAACAGCAGGATTTAGTCAATGACAAAACCATCTTTGTTGCCGGACTGAAAGACAAGCGAGGGGGTCGAATACGATGCTTATATTCAGGTGAACCATGATAAGAAGAAGTTAGGCTTTACAGTGACAATCCCAGCTTTGACCGTTCCGCCGTGAAAAAATTACCCCCGCCAGCAAGAACCGCACACAGGTAGCGGTCAATTCAGAAGGCAAGACCAACGAAGCCACCAAGAAAGTGAAAGAACCCTTGAAAAAGGGTCAGGACAAGCCCACTGAAAAGCAAAAGACCAAGCAGGATAAAAGGAGAAGCAGGAGCAAGCGGACAAACCCAAACAGAGCAGGGGACGCAAAAGATGATAGCGGTATTAATCCTTATCCCGGTTGTCGGTTTCGCCCTATTTTTTCGCCTGTTACAAAACAGACTGGAAAGCCATAGACGAGCAGAACCGACAATATTATATAGATGGCTATCACATCTACTATGACCGGAAAATCCTAAGACAAAAAGAAGTGGAACAATTAAAATCAAAATTAGAATGATTGCAGTAATCGGAGAAAAAACCAAGTGTGGCAAAGGGACATTGCCCGCATTTTAGGAGCGAGTGAAAAACAGGATGGCTATCTTTCAGGTAACGGGTATCTCGTTACCTGGGCGTTCGGCCATCTTGTAGGTTTGGCAATGCCGGAAGCATACGGCATACAGAGTTTCCGTCGGGAAAGTCTGCCTATCATCCCGGATAGTTTTCAACTTACACCCCGACAAGTGAAAGCGGAAAAAGAGGTACAAGGCTGACCCCGGCGCATTGAAACAACTAAAGGTAATCAAAGACGTATTCGACCAGTCGGATAAGATAATTGTCGCCACCGATGCAGGGAGAGAGGAGAGCTTATCTTTCGCTACATCTATCAGTATATCGGATGCAACAAGCCTTTTGTCCGTTTATGGATAAGCAGCCTTACCGACAAGTCAATCCGTGAGGGACTGCAAAACCTGAAAGCCGGTAGCCTGTATGATAACCTTTTCCTTTCGGCACAGGCACGCAGCGAAGCGGATTATTTAATTGGAATTAATGGTACACAGGCTTTAAGCGTGGCAGCCGGACAAGGCATTTTTCTTTGGGACGGGTACAGTCGCCCACGTTGGCAATGATATGTACACGCTTTTTGTGGAGAACAAGAACTTTGTCCCACAAAAGTATTGGCAACTGAAATTACAGACTACTAAGGACAATGTAACTTTTACGGCACTATCCACAGAAAAGTACGATATGCAGCAGCCCGCCATCGACACGCTGCAAAGGATAAAGGAAGCGGAAACAGTACAGGTGAAAACCGTAGAACGGAAGGAAGTGAACCAAGAACCGCCGTTGCTCTATGATTTAACCACGCTCAAAAAGAAGCGAATACCAAACTGAACTTTTCCGCAGACAAAACCCTATCCATCGCACAAAAAGTTATACGAGGGTAAACTAATCAGCTACCCCCGAACCGGAAGCCGTTATATCTCACAGGACGTGTTCGAGGAAATCCCGGAACGTCTTGTTAATTTGGAACAGTACGCTCGTTTTGCTGGGTATGCAGCCGGGATGAAAGGCAAATCCTTAAATTCCCGTTCCGTGAACGATGGCAAGGTAACAGACCACCACGCCCTGATAGTAACGGAAAACCTGCCCGGTAAACTGGAAACGGACGAACAGGCAATCTATGAACTGATAGCCGGACGGATGCTGGAAACCTTTTCTGAAAAATGCGTCAAAGACGTTACCAGTGTAACGCTGGAATGTGCAGGGTCGATTTTCACGGTCAAAGGGTCTGTAATCAAGTCCGCCGGATGGCGTGCCGTATTCGGCGAGAAAGAGGACGGGGAAGATAACGCCACTTTGCCCGCCCTGCAGGACGGAGATAGTTTACCGCTTTCCAATATTGAATTACTGGAGAAACAGACCAAGCCCAAACCGTTACACACGGAAAGCAGTTTGCTTTCTTCAATGGAAACGGCGGGTAAGGAACTGGAAAACGCCGACCTGAAAGCCAGCATGAAAGATACGGGTATAGGCACGCCCGCAACACGGGCAGCCATCATCGAAACGCTGTTTTCCCGCCAGTATATCGTCCGGGAGAAAAAGAACCTTGTCCCGACCGAGAAAGGTCTTGCCGTTTACAACATCATCCGGGACAAGAAGATAGCAGACGTTGAAATGACGGGAATGTGGGAAAATACGCTTGCCAAAATAGAAAGCGGAGAAATGAACCCCGACACGTTCCGCAAAGGCATCGAAGTGTATGCACGGCAAATCACGGCTGAACTTTTGGATGTTCAACTTTCTTTCGCTTCGGGCAGTGGTTGTATCTGCCCGAAATGTAAGACCGGACGCATCCTTTTCTATCCGAAAGTCGCCAAATGTTCCAATGTGGATTGTTCCGTTACCATCTTCCGCAACAAGAGCGACAAGCAGCTAACGGACAAACAGATTACCGAACTGGTGACTACCGGGAAAACCGGGCTAATCAAAGGCTTTAAAAGCAAGAACGGCAAAGTCTTTGACGCTTCACTTGCCTTTTGACGAACAGTTTAATGTTACTTTCGTGTTCCCTGAAAAGAAAGGCAAGCCGAAGAAATAAGACGGAAATCGTTATATTTGCCACAGAAAGTTTCATTATAGATAGATTTATAATTGAAATTTTTGTGGTTGAAGCACCCGGAGGGACACCGGGTGCTTTTTTAATCATTCTCCTTTATACTGGTAGGTCAGGCAAACGACCTGATTGTCTATCACCCGGTGTCCGGTCAGTTCCCACTTCGACCCGAAAGTCTTTCCTATAAACTTGATACCGTCCCCAAGCATGACCGGAACGATATACAGCGTTATTTCATCCAGCAGGGACGCTTCAATCAGCGAGGTTATAAACTTACCGCCGCCAATAACCTGAATATCGGTTTCCGAACTTGATTTAAGTTCATTTACCGCACGTAAAGGCTATATCAGTAAGAAAGGTTACATTCTCCTTTTTCGTCACATTGGTGTCGTAGTGGGACACTACAAAAAGTCTTTTACTTTTGTACGGCCATCCGCCCCAACGTTTAAAAATCATGTTATAGGTATTCACTCCGGCAAAAATATACCGGGTTGTTCATAAGCTGCCGAAATTTCCTTTTTAACGTTTTCCGGCATCCAGTCCAAATCATTATCTTTTCGGGCAATGAAGCCATCGAGAGATACGGCAATACAAGTTTTTAAATGTTTCATAAGTTGGTATCAAACAGTTTTTAGTTATAAACTGTTCGCCAGTACGTCTAAAAAAAGCGTGAACTCACACTATTCCAACGTAGAGGCACTGGTACGCCTAAGAGAAGAAACAGGCAAGCCCACGCTATACAGAAGTATAGCATGAACATTGCGCATAAATCTCTTCTCTTTGAAATTACCAGTTTTCTACGTTGAGACGTTCTGCGAACGCTATGTTATATATAAAAGCAATCGGCTTTTCAACCTATGCTGTTATTGTCTTATGAAACTGTTGCAAATATACTGAAAGTCCCGGATATACCCGAACAGGAAAAAAGAAAATCCTGTTTTATCTCACGACAAAACAGGGTTAAAAGCTATTAGAAAAGAAAAAAATTAGTCGGTTTTTCACGGATTAACTTGTGTACGTCCGTGGCACGGTAATAACATCTACCATCCAACATAAGGAAAGGGGAGTATTCCTTTTTTTCGATAACGGGTCAGTGTTCGAGGGGCTACTTTCAGAAGCAAGCATAAATCCTGATTATCCAGTAGTTCTTCCCCATCCAAACAATTACGTCCTTTTATCACCCGGTCTATTTTCTTGTCCTGCATATCGAACCTATCCATGATACGCTCCATCCATGCGGTAAAATCGTCTTTATCTATATACATAAGGCTACCTGATTAAATTAAACCAATCATAAAATAACTTTGGTTGGACGGGTCTTTAATGATAATATCCCGTTCCCGCATGAAACGAACATAGCTTTTGGCAGTACGTTCTTTCACGTCCAAAACCTGCTGCAACTGTTCGCACAGGTCTATATAGGTAATATGTGTCTGCCGTCCAAAAATATCACGGGCAACGCATACCAGTTCCTTTTCCTTGCGTTTCTCTTTTTTCCTCTCGTGGCTTTTCCCCTTTATAAAGGTGCATCCCGGCTGCTTTGTCCCAAGCAAAAAAGCATCAAAGGAACGTCCAAAGGACTACCGTCACGGACTTTCAGGGCTTTTACCACCGATTGTGTAGGTTCTTCGTCCTTTTCGATGGAAAGGATAGTTGCCGCTTTGCGCTGTAATTCCGAGCCTAAATGCCCCCGGAGCTTCAATCCATTGGGTACGAAATGCAGCACGCAAAGAATACAGGTATTATAAATTCCTGCCAGTCGGTATAGTTCATCTATCACCGCCACACTTTCCGCTTCATCATTGGCACTTTTCACAAGGTCGGCGATACCGTCTATCACTACTAACTGTATGCCCCCATATTGGTAATAGAACTTATCCATACTCTGAACAATGGCGTGCAGACGTTCTTTTGCGGGACATCCCCGTCAGACAAAATGCTTTCAGTTCTTCCGGTTTGTCCGGTTGCTTCGCACGTGCCAACATGTTACTCATTCTTGAACAGTTGTACTTCGGATTGTTCCGTATCGTAAAGTAATACCGCTTTGCGGTTACTGTTGGCAGTAATTTGTATGCCGAGAGTATCAACTTCCTTATTCGGCTGGCAGATGCAGCCTGCCAACATAGCAGCGATATAATTACTTTTACCTGTTCCCTCGCCACCCGTAATGCCGAACAGGTTTCCTTGTGTCCCCAGTGGAACGTCCCCGGCAGATTATCACCTGTGCTTTTGCCGGGGGGATTATTGAAGTCTATTTCGCACGATTTAAGCATAATCAATGTATCACTATATAGGTTGTCTAAAAATTCAATAAACAGTTTCAGGAAATCTTCACGGGTATTACCCGCTTTAAAATAATCGGGAATATCCTTTTCTTCTTTTGTACCGGAAAGCGGTAAAAGCAGCCGTTTTACTGAAAATTCTTCCAATTGCTTTTCCTGTTTGCGCGCGCTTTCCTTCCCCGTTTTATCGGTATCATACAATAAGATGATGTGCTTAAACCGGAAAGTCAGTTTATAAATCAGGGTAGGGGGAACAGTCACCGTTTCACTATTGAAGCAAATAGCATGGAAACCATGTGCAGCCAATGACATGACATCTTTTCTCCGCCCGTAATAAACAGTGTATCACCTTTTGCGGGTAGTTGTTCCAAACCGAAACAATAATTATCTCCGAAATTACCGCCATAGAGGAAACGAGTTTTTGAGAATGGACGATACAGTTTTATATATCGTTTACTTTTATATCCGTACATTGGTTCTGTTACGGATGAAGTATATGTGAATGGTGTTCCATCCGCCGTTACACTCTGAAAATCCCGTAGGGAACAGACCTTGTACAGTTCCAATATTTCCGGTGTGATACCATACTGTTGCCAGTACATTAATTCGGCAAGCTGAAATTTCTGTTCCCTGAACTGGTAAGGCTTTTTCTTTTTCAGGGGTTTCTTCCGGTGTATTATCCACCACACGGCAAGAATTACGGGTAACAGGTATCCGGATTACCTGTTGCCAGTCCTAATCCCAAATCCCGGTCTATGGTTTCCAGTATCTCCACAAAATCCATCGAATTATTGCAGTCCAACCCTTTAAGTTGTCCCACGAAAAAAAGAAACAATCACCGCTATAACTGTCATTTCCAAAGTCTTTCATTTTATAGATACCACTTCGGCGGTCGAAATAGATGTTACAGGACGCTTTATTATCTTCATAAAGCGGATTTAAGAAATTTCTACCTATCCGCCAATTACCGGGTACATAGTGCTTGAACACGGATAGCCCGTTACTTGTCCTTTCTAAGATTTCTTCTTTCCTTAACATATAGGTGGTGGTTGGTTATCAGGTCTTGAATATTCTCTTTTTATTGCTCTTTATCAGTCGTTCTTCCAGCATCCGTTTTACTTCGCTGATTTTGTAGAAGTAACGCCCCCGAATATTGGAGTAGGCAATAGTTCCAGCCACTCGCAAACGTTGGAGTGTCTTTTCACTGATTTTCAAAAATGTGCAGACCTCGTAACTATCCACCCAAATTTCATCTTCATTGGTACTTTCCGCTTCTGTATGATTGAATATGTAATCGGCGATAGCGGTAATTTTGTTGTCTAAATCCTTGTAGGCTTTTGACTCGAATGTTATTATCTCCATTTTGCTAACTAATTGATTTGCTGCAAAGTTGAAGCATTTGAAAAAATAAATCTTCCAACCTCTTTCCAAGTTGGAAGATTTATTTTTGAGGATTTTAGCCTAAAACCATCTGTTTTGAGCTGAAAAGTAAGAAAAAATGGGTGAAAACAGGGTAAAAACAAAAAACAACCAAGTTGGTAGATACTTGGTTGTTTTTGTGCTTTTGTTTTTTATAAGTTGTCGTCTTCATCCATTTTCTTCAGCAAACACTTTATTAGGTTACTAAGAAATGAAGTCCGGTCTTTCTTCCGGTCTTTTATTGTTATATAAGTCCGATAGTAATCCCCTAAATCAACTTTGAAAGATGCTTCTAAATAAGTCATAATCTCTTTAATATCTGCTTTACCATTATTCAAGACACACGCAGCATAAATAGAATATCCAAGTTCTACTAATGCTATCTTTGGAGCAGTCCATCGAAAAGGGTGTTCAGAAAGAAATGCTCGACTTTCTTCAATGATTATTTGCTTATCTACACTAATGTAGCCTTTATTCAAATAAATGCTAAGCATATCATTTGCTAATATTTGTGCTGCTTTGTGGTCGTAGCAAGTTGAAAATTCCGGGTCACGGTCATAAGGGTACAATTCGGGCATAGTTTAAAATCAATATGCCCCCACAAAATAATGATTATCTAAATGTGTCGCTTTGGAACGGTAATAATATTGATAGAAGTCTAAATTACTTTCAAAATAGGAGGTCAGTTCATCCAATCTGTCGTTGTAGTGCTTCTTTACTACCTCAATGCTACCATTCGGTTTTCTCATTTCAGCGTTATACACATCTGTGAAGTATAATAATCGTCCCAAGACTTCCGGTTTTATATATTTGAAAAAATAAATTTCCTCTTCTTTACTTTCAAACGGATGCTCAATAATAATTGTTCTTAATTCTTCGAGTGATTTTTGTAGAACTATACTACTTCAAATATTAAGTCTATTGAAATATTCCAATTATCAATATCTATTTTATCATAGATTACAAGGTCTATGTTCTTTATAAAATTCTCATATTCGATTTCGCTATTCATGTCATATATTCTTCTGTCATTTATATTGCAAATAGAAGTTTATTTTTTATATTTTTAATATACAATAAATAAATGTAGAAAGTATGTGAGCATACTTCCTACATTAGATAGCCAATTAAAAAATTGTATTAAGTTAGTTTCCCTTTCAAACAGAATATTGATGAATGATTTTAGCCACAGCATCCGCAAGAGTTAGCCTTGATTTTCACTCGTATCATTCTTTTTCTGATACTTTGGTTTCGTCCTTTTTCAAATTCTCTGACGGATTTCCATCTTCTTCTACTTCCTCTATTTTGCACTCCGCAACTACATTTACAAGGTTTCGAGCAAATAGAGAGGCAAAAAGCCTTTCTTCTTATCTTCCTTTTCTTCCATAATTGAACTATTTATTTTTAAGTGATTATAAAAACAGGTTAAATACATAACCTGCGATAACTGCCGTTAAAAGATAACTGCCACTATCATGCCTACCAGTTTTTTCTTGAATATACTGGCAAGCATACTCATTTCGGGAATAGCCATTCCTGCACCACCGATAACGAGGGCAATAACCGCCCCGATGCTCATACCTTGCCCATCAATGCTATGCCGATGGGGATAGCTGTTTCTGCACGGATATACAGAGGAATACCCAATACGGCAGCCACAGGTATAGCGAGAGGATTGTCTGCACCTGCTATTTTCAACACAAAATCTTGCGGCATATAGCCATAAATGCCAGCACCGAGAGCAACACCTATCAGTAAATATATCATAATAGGTCTAAGGCTCCCCCACGCATTTATAAAAAGCAATCTTTATTTTTTGGCGGAAAGGAAGCAACCTTTTGTTTTTAGGCTGTTCGCTGCCTGAACAACAACTGGGTTTCACCCGAACATTTTTCACATACTTTTGTGCGCCTATTTTTTTCGAGAACATATCCAAATGCAACGGAACAGATAAAAGCGATGACAAAATAGAAAACCATTGCCTTAAATCCTACCAAAGCTCCCAACATACCTATAATGATAGGATTGAGTAATGGAGAAGCTATCAGAAAGGACATTGTAGAACCAAATGGAACTCCTGCATTTAGAAAACCTACTGTCATAGGAATGGTAGAGCAAGCGCAGAAAGGGGTTAATGCCCCAAATCCGGCAGCTATGACATTGCCCATAATACCCGAACCTGATAGCTTTTTCCGAATCGTTTCTTCCGGGATATACATCAGTATAATTTCTACGGCTGCGCTGATTAACATAAATAAGGCTATCAACTCAATCGTAATAAATACGAAGTATTGTAATGTGTCTAATAAAGTATTCATAATCTATTGAATTAAAAAACTATTTATTAATTAAATGTAGTGTCACAACAGCTTTCTTCCTGTTCAGGTTGTGGCTGTGTTCCGCAACATTTCTTTTCTTCTGGTTGCACTGATTGTGTGTTTGCCGGGCAGCATCCGCCACTTTCATTGCTTTGGACTGTTTGATTTTTATTTCCAATAAACAGAACGAATACAAGTATTGCCACACCTAACCACAAGAAGAATTTTTTGGAAAGACTTTGATTTGGAACGTCTTTTCAGATTTGTTTCTGAAACATTCGTTCCACATCCACAAGTTTCTTTTTTGAAATAAACTTGATAAAAGCCAAAGAGTAGGGAGATGATGGCAAAGCCAATAAACCAACCTTTATACTCTGCAAAAAACTAAGTTGTGACGCTCCAATTCCTAATGTTGCTAATATTCCGGCTAATATAGGTAGCCCACAGCAACTTATTACACCTAATAAAGCAAGTAATGGTGATATTACACTTGCTATCATCGACCAAATTGTTCCTGACTTGCCCATTCTTATTTTACTTTAGGAAACCAACTTCTTGTATTATTGGCTATTTTTACTAACATAAGCATTACTGGAACTTCAACCAATACGCCTACTACGGTAGCCAGTGCAGCACCGGACTGTAAGCCGAAAAAGAGAAATAGCCACCGCCACCGCCAACTCAAAGAAGTTACTCGCACCAATCATTCCGGCAGGTGCGGCGACATTGTGGGGTAACTTCCACCACTTTGCCCAACCGTAGGCAACAAAGAATATCAGAACCGTTTGCAGGACAAGCGGGACGGCAATCAAGACAATATGTAACGGATTGTTCAGTATCGTTTCCCCTGAAACGAAAACAGGATGATAAGCGTTAATAGCAATCCGCCAACCGTATAGTTATCGAACTTGCGGACAAAGACGGTATTGAAATAGTCTATTCCTTTTCGCCGGATAACCGTTACACGGATTACTATTCCGGCAGAAAGAGGAATGACAACAAACAATACAACCGAGAGTATCAATGTGTCCCACGGGATAGAAACACCACCGACACCCAATAAAAACGCAACGATAGGAGCGAAAGCAACCAATATTATTAAATCATTGACCGCCACTTGCACCAATGTGTAAGCTGCATCCCCTTTGGTTAAATGACTCCATACAAACACCATCGCCGTACAGGGTGCAGCACCTAACAGAACTGCCCCAGCTAAATATTCTTCGGCTAATCCGGCAGGGATTAATGACTTGAAAATAACGTAGAAGAATAGATAAGCTATTCCAAACATGGTGAATGGCTTTATTACCCAGTTCGTCACACAAGTAATGACAATCCCTTTCGGACGTTTGCCTACGTTCTTGATGCTCTGAAAATCTACTTTCAGCATCATGGGATATATCATTAACCAAATCAGGATAGCCACAGGTATAGACACGTTGGCATATTCAAATTTGCTCAATGTTTGCGGTATTGCCGGAAGATATTGTCCGATGGCTATCCCGATAACGATACACAAGGCTACCCAAATAGTCAGGTATCTTTCAAAAAAATCCAATTCCTTGTTTCTTTTCCATAATGACTGCCCTTTATTTTAATTGCGGTTTTAATTCTTGCAGGTAAAAATCATAGAAACGCATTCTTATTTCATCCCGTACCCGAAGAAATTCACTATTTATAAACTCCGGTGTCCCGGTCGCTTCTGATGGGTCGTCAAATCCAATGTGCAATCTATTTTTTACCTTGCCTGTAAACATAGGGCAACTTTCATTTGCGCCACCACATACCGTTATCACATAGTCCCATTCTTGCCCTAAATACAGGCTTACATTTTTGAGGGGTATGGTTGGTAAAGGTCTATTCCTGTTTCAGACATAACTTTTACTGCCATCGGATTAACCTTTTCAGCAGGTTTTGTTCCTGCTGAAAAGACATCCATGTTTTTATCGAATGACTGTAAGAAACCCGTGTGCCATTTGGCTACGGCAACTGTTACCAGTGCAAAAGGATTAAAATCTTCATATTCTTATAAGTTTTTCCATTCAATCAGGGCAGTATTGCCCTTTGACAATTCTTCTACTTTCTTAATCCAAGTCAATTCACTTTGCGCTTTTGCTTGCAAAAATGAATTTGCTGTATTTGTCAATGACAAACAGGCATTTACTACCCACCATTTGTTGTTAATCCCGGCACGCTGCAAATCCATTTGTAGGCGTTCTGCTTCAAAAACAGGTGTTGCTTCGGGTAAAGTGACTATTACTACTTCCGTTTCCTGTGGATTGCGTAAACGGGGTAATAAATTGGCTACTGCTCCGGTTACTTCTCCCTGTGTACGTTCTACTTCTTTGTGATAGCTTTGGGTAGCATCCAAAAGCAACAAAGTATGTCCTGTTGGTGCAGTATCAATCACTACGATTTCATTCTCCGCTTTATCTACAATTTCAGCAAAAGCCTTAAATACGGCGATTTCTTGCGTACATGGTGAACGTAAATCTTCCTCTATATATTCCATATCTTCGGCAGTCATGGTTTCGGCAGCTTTGCTACGAACTTCATTTTTGTATTTTTCCAATACTTCCGCTTCGTCTATATGGCTTACTGTAATACCTGATTTGATGGCAAAATCATAGTTCAGGTGATTTGCCGGGTCAGTAGTGGTAAGATGAACCTTGCACCGAGCTTTGTTAATTTCAAGGCTATTTCTGTGGCTAAGGTCGTTTTCCTACGCCACCTTTTTCCCATTGTGAACACTACTCGTTTACCGGAAGTATAGGGTCATTTACCAATTCATCTATACTTTTGCTATCAGTTATCGGCTGATAACGAATTTCATTCGTAATACTATCACTGTATAGCATACGGCGGATATTGGCAATATTGGATAAATTGTAAGAACGCAGAGGAACGCTATACATGGGATATTCAGATAATGCAATAGGCATACTTTGTAACGCCTTTTGCTGCCTGTTATACAGTTGTTGTGAAACATTGTCTGCTTCATCTAATTGCTGTAAAACACCATTTATCACCAATAGCTGATTTTTAATTCCTAATAGTTGTAATTCATGCGAAGAACGGGCAGCTTCTTTCAACGGTGCTATTTCAGAACGGCTTACCAATACTAACCGGGTTGCGCTTGTATCAGACAATGTATCAACCGCCTGCTTATAGATACCTTTCCTTTCTTCCAAGCCTGATAATTGTCCTAAACAGGATGCGCCATGTGTACTTTCACTAATGAACGTACTCCATGCCGATGGAAGCTGCAACATTCGCAATGTGTCCGGTAGGTGCTGTATCAAAAAATAATGTGGTCGTATTCCTTCGCTTTATCAGCATCGGTGATAAAGTCTGAAAACTCATTAAAGGCAGCGATTTCTACCGTACAAAAGAGCCTGAAAGTTGTTCTTCCATATTTTTGAATAACGCTTTCAGGTAATTGTCCTCTAAAAGGTGCAATCACACTTTCCCTGTACTCTGCTGCTGCCTGTTCAGGGTCAAGGTTTACGACCGTCAGCCCCGGTACTTCTGAAATAGCTGTACCATGTCCGTTTAGGGTTTGATTGAAAACATCTTGCAGGTTAGAAGCCGGGTCTGTACTGATAAGAAGAATTTTCTCCCCTTTATCAGCTAATCCCACTGCCGTAGCGCAAGCAATAGAGGTTTTTTCCTACTCCACCTTTTCCTGTGAAGAATAAGTATTTTGTTAGTTCTATATCGGATAAATTAAATGCTTTCATTATTCTGTATATTAATTTGTTCAACGATTATTTAACGGGCATCAAGTCTAAATTAATTCCTGTCCATTCACTCATTTGTTTAGTTGTGGGATAATCTTTAGAAACTGCAATTTCACCATCCACCAAAAGTAATAGGCAGTGCTTCTGCACCATTCTTTTGAAGATATTCGTTTACTATCTTGTTACTTACATAAACTTGTGGTTCATCCCGTAAATTATGGCGGGTAACAATAACACCTTGTCTTTTCAATGTTTCGATAACAACGGCTATCCTCATTAATTCAGGATTAATATTAGTTCCACACAAAACCCGTAGGGCAACACATTGCCGGGTCAAAAATTTCTATCGTTTTTCATACTGTCTTTTATTTTTAATTAATACACTGTTTGTTTATAGATAAAAAACGACCGCATAATAAATTCCTATCACTATAAAGAGGATAGCAACAATTTTGCGAAACCATTTTTCAAAAATTTGTACTCTATTATAAAACTTGCCTAATCCGGCAACGCTATACGCCAATATCCAAGCAACAAGGATTACAGGTAGTCCCGTAGCAATAGCATAAATTACAGGTAAAAGATACCCGCCTGTTTCTGCTGCTGACAAAGGTATAAGCATACCGAAATAGAAAACCCCACTTGTAGGACAAAAGGCGAGTGCAAATAAAATTCCTAATAGCAAAGCTCCCCCAACTACCTTTAGTTTTTTCTTTAAACTCTCTCCGCCAATATTGACTTTTTCGGTATATTCAATTTTATAATATCAAGCATGAATATTCCGATAATAATTAAAACCGGAGCAATCAACATTTCACCGTATTTACTGACTGCTTTTTGAACCATAAACATACTTTGCCCCTTCACGAAGAATAGGAATAAGAATAAATCCAAGTGCTGTATAAGTTACTATTCTGCCGAATGTATAAAGCAATCCGTTTATGAATATACGGTGATGGTTCTCTATATCACTTACTGATAAATCCTATTGCCGTTATATTAGTAGCCAAAAGGACAAGGGCTAATTTATTATCAGATATTTGCGAGTTTCAAAAGAAAGCCGTATCTTTGAACCCGAAAGTTAGGCAGACAAACAGCGGTCAAAGTTGGACAAGCCCAACATCTGAAAATCGTTACTGTTTCCTCTTCCAGCAGTTTTTCTGAACCACGTACATAACAAGCTGTACCCATGCAAACAGAGATGGGATGTTTTCCTTTGGGAGTCATGGTAAAGAAAGTATAGAAAGTGACGACACCATACACTTTCGATACGGGAATTCCAAGTTTGGAAGCGATAATCCGTTGCGTTTCCTCGGGTAGATACCCTTGCAAATGCTGTGCCTCATGCAAAATATTGATAAGTTCGCCCGGTTTGTTTCCATGCTTGTCGCAGATCGTTTTGATTTGCTCTGCCATGTCACAGGCTAGTTTGATATCTGACATAATACTCTTCATTTAAAAGTTAATCAATCGCTTTGTTGAAATAATGCGTATGCAGGAGAGTTTCCGATTTCTCACCTAGCGGTTTGCCGAGATAATCCTCGTATAATGTCTTGATATACGGATTCTCGTGAGATTTGCGCAAAGGTTTGTTGGCATCTTCCCGGTAAAGGGCGTTGGCACGGGCGTAGAGAACGTCCGAGTTGCCGTGATGCAAGGGTTGCCCGCCACCTCCGATGCAGCCTCCGGGGCAAGCCATGATTTCGATGACATGATATTCGTTATGTCCGTTCCGTATATCTTCCAGTAGATGACGAGCGTTGCCTAGTCCGTGTGCGATGCCTACTTTTAATTCAAATCCGTTTAGGTTAATGGTAGCACGACGGACGCCATTTAGTCCGCGTACCTGTTCGAAATTTACATTTTTCAAAGGTTCTCCGGTATAGATTTCATAGACAGAACGGAGGGCGGCTTCCATTACACCACCTGTTGTTCCGAAAATGACACCGGCACCTGTCGATTCACCCATCGGGTTGTCGAATGGGCTGTCCAGTACGAGAGGGAACCCGATATTGGCACGTTTAATTAGTCGTGCCAGTTCACGGGTAGAGATAGAATAATCCACATCGGGGATACCGTTCACTTTGAATTCATCACGTGCACATTCGTACTTTTTAGCCAGACAAGGCATGATAGATACGACAACCAGTTTTCTCTGGGTATGCCCATTTTCTCCGCCCAATAGGATTTGGCAATGGAACCGAACATCTGTTGTGGGGGAGCGGGCGGTGGACGGAATGTCCAGCATGTCCGGGAAATGATGTTCGAAGAAGTTGACCCATGCCGGACAGCAGGAAGTCAGGATAGGTAATCGTACGGATTTATCTCCGTTGAGATAACGTGTCAGGCGGTTTAGTATTTCCGATCCTTCTTCCATGATGGTGAGGTCGGCGGCAAAATCAGTATCGAATACATAGTCGAATCCCAGTTCGCGAAGTGCATACACCATTTTCCCGGTTACCAGAGTGCCGGGAGGAAAACCGAATTCTTCACCTAGGGCAGCACGTACGGCAGGGGCTGTTTGCACAATCACCACTTTATCCGGGTTAGCTAAGTCGTCGAGCAGGCGGTTCGTATAATCGCGTTCGGTCAGTGCACCTACCGGACAGACAGCTACGCATTGTCCGCAATAGGTACATTCGCTTTCCGTCATCATCCGGTCAAAGGCAGGGGCTATCGTCGTGTTGAATCCGCGACGGATGGCACCGAGCGCACCGACTGTCTGAACATCGTTACAGACACTTTCACAGCGGCGACAGAAAATACATTTATCCATGTTGCGCACGATGGAGGCAGTGATTTCCCGCTTGCGGGGAGAGAGCTCGCCTCCATTGAAAGGCTATTCGCGGATATTAAAGCGTAGCGCTAATGTCTGAAGTTCACAATTGCCACATTTAGGGCAGGTGAGACAGTCGTTGGGATGATCCGACAGGATAAGTTCGGCCACCACTTTGCGTGCGTTCATCACACGTAGCGTACTGGTTTTTACTACCATTCCTTCTGTGCAACGGGTAGCGCAGGCAGGAGCCAGATTGCGCCGTCCCATCACTTCAACCACACAAATACGGCAGGAAGCCGGATTATTTTTTATACAGGTTCCTTTCAGGTCGATATGACACAGCGTAGGTATATTGATACCGATTTTGATAGCGGCTTCAAGAATAGTGCTTCCCTCGGGCACAGTGATGAAATGACCGTCTATCTGGAGAGTAATTTGTTTTTCTTCCATAGTAAATAAGATTTTAGCAGACAAGAATAGCATTGAATTTGCAGCGTGCCATACACATGCCGCATTTGATACATTTATCGGGAGCAATGACATGTGGCTTACGCACCAGTCCGCTGATAGCATCCGCCGGACAGTTTTTGGCGCATAGATGACAACCAATGCAACGTTCCGGACTGATGGTATATGTTAATAGTGATTTACATTGCTTGGCGCGACAAGTCTTATCCCGCACGTGCTCCATATATTCATCGTAGAAGTTATCCAATGTGGATAAAACGGGATTCGGAGAGGTTTGTCCCAGTCCGCAGAGGGCCGTATCTTTGATGACTTGTCCCAAAGTGGCAAGTGTGTCCAGGTCTTTTTCTGTGCCTTTTCCTTCTGTAATCTTGTTCAGTAGTTCCAACAGACGTTTGTTTCCAATGCGGCAAGGTGTGCATTTCCCGCAGGACTCTTCCACTGTAAAATCCAGATAAAAGCGGGCTACGGATACCATGCAGTCGTCCTCATCCATGACAATCATCCCTCCTGAACCCATCATGGAACCGGCCGAGAGAAGGTTGTCAAAGTCAATGGGAGTGTCCAGATGTTTTTCTGTCAGACAGCCGCCTGACGGTCCTCCTGTTTGTACAGCTTTGAACTTCTTTCCGCCTTTGATGCCTCCTCCGATTTCGTAGATTACTTCCCGAAGAGTAGTTCCCATCGGCACTTCGATCAGCCCTACATTATTAATCTTTCCGGCAAGAGCAAACACTTTGGTTCCTTTGGAACGTTCTGTGCCAATCGTTGCAAACCAGTCGGCTCCTTTGGTTAGAATAATGGGAATATTGGCAAGCGTTTCCACATTATTTACATTGGTTGGTTTTCCCAGATAACCGGATTCGGCAGGGAAGGGAGGTTTCAGAGTCGGCTCTCCCGTTTTCCTTCCATCGAATGAATAAGGGCAGTTTCTTCTCCGCAGACAAAAGCTCCGGCTCCGTATCGTATTTCTATGTCGAAACTGAAATCTGTTCCTAAGATATGATCTCCTAGTAATCCGTATTCGCGTGCCTGATTGATAGCTGTTTTCAGTCGGTTGATAGCTAACGGATATTCGGCACGGATATATACTAATCCTTTAGTGGAACCAATGGAATAACCGCAGACACACATCGCTTCTACAATCGAATGTGGGTCGCCCTCCATAATGGAACGGTCCATGAATGCACCGGGATCTCCTTCGTCGGCGTTACAAACCACGTATTTGACATCTGACTGTTGCTTGTTGGCAAATTCCCATTTCAGTCCCGTCGGGAAACCGCCACCGCCACGTCCGCGAAGTCCGGAACGTTTGATAATATCAATAACGTCCGTCGGCTTTTTGTTAAGCAGGCAATCGGCCAATGCAAAGTATCCTTCACGGGCGATATACTCTTCAATGTTTTCGGGATCGATAAAACCACAGTTACGTAAAGCGATGCGCATCTGCTTCCGATAGAAATCCATGTGCTTGGAGTCACTGACGGTATGTTCCGTTTTGGGATCTACATACAGCAACCGTTCGATTCTTCGTCCTCCGATGATATGCTCGTTGATGATTTCTTCCGCATCTTCGGGAGTGACTTGGGTGTAAAAGGTATTATCGGGGATAATTTTCACGATAGGACCTTTTTCACAGAAGCCGAAACAGCCTACGGTGATGACTTCTACTTTATCGGTGATTTCGTTCTTTTGGATGGCTTTTAGAAGATTGTCTGTAATACCCTGGCTGGAAGATGCCTTACAGCCTGTACCACCGCAGATCAGAATCTGAAGATGTTGCGCACCGGATGCCAGTCCGTAACACTTTTCAGTCACCTTTTCATTACTTTCTTCGCGCAATGAAAGATGGTGCTCCGCTCTCTTCCTGATTATTTGCAAATCATGGATAGATAGTATTTTCATAAGTATCAGAATTGTTAGTCGGTTTCTTGCAAATATAATTCTTTGTTTGAAATAACAGCGTAGTCTCGTACAAATAAAATTGTTCTTTGACGGAGGATTTAGGTAAATAAATCTCTATCTTCGTATTTAATAGGTATCAAACCTAAAAAAAAAAATTGAAGTATGAGACGAATTTTACTTGGACTATGTTTTCTATCCTTTCTGAACAGCGCATCCGGACAAGAGATTCCTTTGCCGGAAAAGATGCCGCAGACACATCCGCGGGTACTGACTACTCCGGCGGGAAAGCAGGAAACATGGAAGCTGATTAAAAAAGAAGAATGGGCGAAAGATGTTTTCAATAAATTGAAGGAACGGACGGAAGTATATACGAACCTGACGGATGCTCAACCGGCGTGGGTGCTGTCTCGTTTGGCAATGTACTGGAAGTCTCATGCCACGGAAGTATATGTGAAAGGTGAAACGTTCGACCATGCAGGTGGTGAAAAAGCTCCTTATCCCACTGTGCGTTACACAGGAACCCGTGGCACAGCTGCTACCCACGGCCGTCCCAAATTGGCGGATGTCGTTCCTTATGATGATGAGGACGGGAATGTCACTTTCTGCAATAATGCACTTCCTGACCGTCCTATGGAGAGTGTACACCCATCCAAAACAGGCCGGAATATTGAAAGCCTGAACTGCGAAATCCTGGGAATTGCCCGTGATGCCGCTTTCCTTTATTGGATGACGGATGAAGAGAAATTCGCTAAACTTGCCGCAGGGGTCTTTGATACATATATGACAGGTGTTTATTATAGAAACGTGCCCATCGACCTGAATCACGGCCATCAGCAAACATTGGTAGGATTGACTTCTTTCGAAGTCATCCATGAAGACGCACTCCATATCGCTGTCCCTTTATACGATTTTCTATATAATTATCTAAAGGCCAATTACCCGGATAAAATGGAAATCTACGCCGGAGCTTTTAAGAAATGGGCGGATAATATCATAGCGAACGGTGTACCTCATAACAACTGGAATTTGCTACAGGCACGGTTTATTATGAATGTCGGATTGGTATTGGAAGACAATAAAGAATATGCCGACGGAAAAGGACGTGAATATTATATCGACTATGTGATGAACCGTTCCAGCATCCGCCAATGGAGTCTGACGCGATTGGCAGATTATGGTTTCGATATAAATACGGGAATTTGGGCAGAATGTCCGGGATATAGCAGTGTGGTAATCAATGATTATGCCAATTTCGTGAATCAGTTTGATACGAATCTGCAATATGATTTGGTGAAAGCAATGCCTGTATTGTCGAAAGCGGTAGCAACCACTCCCCAATATCTGTTTCCCAACCGTATGATTTGTGGCTTTGGAGATACGCATCCGGGATATTTGAGTACGAACTTCTTTATCCGTATGATACAGAATGCACAGGCGAACGGGAAGAAAGAACAGGAAAACTATTTCACGGCTTTATTGAAATGCCTGAACCCGGATTTGGGAAATGATAAAACAGAAAAGAAGAATGTGCGTGTATCTGTCAATTCTTTCTTTGAAGATAAACCGCTGACGCTAAATCCCAAAGTGCAGCCGGGAAAGATAGAAGATTATGTTTCTCCTTTGTTTTATGCCCCCAATGTATCATGGCTGGTACAGCGCAACGGGATGCATCCGCGCAACAGTTTGATGATTTCGTTGAATGGCAGTGAAGGGAATCACATGCACGCTAACGGCATTTCGATGGAACTTTACGGAAAAGGATACGTATTGGGTCCGGATGCAGGTATCGGGCTTTTCCTGTATAGCGGACTGGATTATGCGGAATATTATTCTCAATTCCCCAGTCATAATACAGTTTGTGTGGATGGAATATCGAGCTATCCGGTGATGAAAAGTAACCATTCTTTTGATTTGCTTTCCTGTTTCCCGGCATCAGCGGAACCGGGCAAAAGCATTTACGTCCGTTACTTACAGTAACCTTTATTTTCGTGAACCGGAAAGCAGGGCGGATCAGACCCGTATGATGAGTATTGTCACTACCGGGGCGGAGACGGGGTATTATGTCGATGTATTCCGCAGCCGGAAAGAGAAAGGAGGCGATAAGATGCACGATTACTTCTATCACAACCTTGGGCAGACTTTGACATTGACGGCAGCAGATGGCAGCGACCTGAATCTCCAGCCTACGGAAGAACTCGCCTTTGCAGGCGCACATCTTTACGCTTATTCCTATTTATATGATAAGAAAGTGGCTGCGACCAATAAGGATGTCAAAGCAACTTTCACCATAGATATGAAAGATAAGGACGGCGATGATATATACATGAATCTTTGGATGAAAGGCGAACCGGATCGTGAAATCTTTACGGCTTTGGCGCCAATGACCGAAGGGCTAAGCCGTACACCGAATATGCCCTATAATATAAAGGAGCAGCCGACGCTGACATTTGTTGCCCGTCAGCATGGAGAAGCTTGGAATCGTCCTTTTGTCTCGATATATGAACCGAGTACGAAAAAGGAACCGTCTGCTATTCAGTCCGTCTCTTACTTTGATGCAGAAGGAGCAGGTTTGGAAGACTTTGCCGGTATCTGTGTGAAAAGCAAAAACGGACGTATAGATCATATCTTCTCTCTATCTGATGCCGCACAAACCGCTACTTATCAGGGAATGAAAGTGAAAGCGGATTATGCCGTTATCAGCAATGAATATGCAGGAAACCGGACGTTGTTTTTTAGGGAATGGAACCCAATTGGTTGCACCGGGATAATGATCCAGGCCGACAATGCCGCTAATGTATTGCTCGAAAAGAAAGAAGGGAAATGGTATATTATTTCTTCTGCTCCCTGTACGGTTGTTATCGGCGATAAGAAGATAAAACCCGATGCTGCGTCGGAGCCTATGTTGTTGCGTATCTGATGTTTCATTGGTAATAAAGAAAAATTGT
>VOFC01004515.1_pt1 | contig 28695 bp, 51 predicted proteins | sample 5384161 | NCBI WGS metagenome assembly VOFC01 (sample SAMN12384722, study PRJNA508395) | human gut metagenome | isolation source: healthy gut B | host: Homo sapiens | reverse complement strand
TTGCAGAATCTACAATACTTTTTGGTTTCCATTCTGTCTGGATGAGCTTTCTTGTCTTTTGTCGTGTTGTAGTTACGCTTGCATTCTGTACATGCCAGTGTTATTTTCGTGCGCACAACTTCCACCTCCACTTTATTTCCCCATTCTTTCTTGTTTTTTTTTAGGCATAAAAAAGACCTACTTCCATTCGCCTGTATAGAATATCATACGAAGCCCCCAGTCAACGTTTTTCATTCTTTTTTATGAAATTTTATGATTTAGAAGGTTGAGAAACAGCATGGAAAGTTTATACTGATAGGGAACCCCCAGAAGGAGGATTATTTTACATGGAAGATAACAGACGAACAACACACAGCGTGGATGATTATTATCCGAACCGTCCCGGACGAGGAACCCTCACAGGAAAACCTCTCCAACCGCCCGACGCAGAAGACACCGATGCGAATGACGCCCGTGCCGACCGCACAGACTCACTATGGTTCTTATGCGGATGCTTCCGATGAAAAACGGCAGCGCTGGTTTTCCGATAACAGTGACGAGGATCCTACGGCCAGAGCAGCCACAGCTCTGACGAAGGGTTTGCAGGTGGGACGCTGACCTGTCCCCGGTGCGGCAAACGAGTACCGGCCACATGAATTTCTGCAGTCTGTGCGGCTATCATTTTCCCGAAGACTGCGGACACCCCCATCCACTTTGAACAATACCCGGATCGGGCTATCTGGCCGACGACATCGCCCAGTTCGTGGGGCCAAACTATAACACCTATCTGAGGAAATTCCAGCGTGTATCTGAAGGACATGTCTCCTTCAACTGGGCCGCAGCTGTTTTTCCAACCGCTGGATGGGCCTATCGCGGCATGTTCCGCCAGGCTGTGATCTTTTCTCTGATCCTGAATGCTTTTTCCGGTATCGTTTCCTATCTGATCCTGACACTGTTCCAGTCACTGGGTACGCAGATTTCAGAGATTCCACGTACCTGCAGCTGAACATGTTTTCCATGGCACTCACTGTCTGTGTCGGCCTCATTGTCGGCCTCATCGGTGATTCCATGTACTGGAAACGGGCAAAGAAAATGATGGATCAGCTGTCCTGCCGGGGCAGAGAAGCCGTCTCCGACCAGCGCATTGCCCGGAGCCTGCGGGCCGCCGGCGGATGCAAGATGGGGCTACGCCATCCTGATCATTTTTCTTTTGACCTGAGTATAAACCAGATCATCAGCGCCATCCTGTCACAGCTGATGGGATCATAAACGGAGCCGTTTCCTATTCTCAGCCCCAGGGATCGTATTCGCGGGGGATCCGTATCCCGCTGAGAATACTGGAATACTCCCCAGAGATACCACAGACCGCCCTTTTGCCGGAGTTTCACCGGCCTGGCAGAATCTGCCCCTGCCGTTTTTCAGGAATACCCGGATATACCGTCCTCTATGTCCTGGGGGCGCGGGATCTGGAAGCACATGCAGCACATAAGGCTGTGTCGGGGTATAGTTGTTCTGAGGCATTGCCCCTTCAAAATAGGCCATGGGCAGATAAGCCTTATCGCGCAAGCGATCCCGCAGGAATTGGCTGTCGTAGGGAGTCATGGACGCAGCATATTCATTGCCGCCGCCCGGCTTCCCTGTCTTTATGTATAGCTGCAATGCACACAGGAACATGACACAGGTGTTTTCCGGCCTGGAAAAGATCCATCTGCGGACACATCCGGAATTCCTGCAAGGTACCGGGAATCTGATTTAATGTAACCGACATCTTTCTGTCCCCTTTCTACTTAATTTAAACGACTGAAAATCTGCGTACTGGTGGTAAGAATGCCATCTGTGGCATCTTTGAGACGCATTTGAAACAGCAGCGTATCCGCATCCAATACCGTAAACATAGAATTCCTCTTCCATATAGTTCTGGTATACCGGTTTTGCGGCAGATAAGCGAAAGGCGCCATGCCTCGTTGCCACAGCCCTCATAAACAGGTATTTCCTGATAGTCTGCCGTCATGTCCCGGGCCTCCCTGAGATAGCCGGGATGCCACTCATCGTAATAATCCACACCGTTCGGTTCCTCGCTATCCCATGAACTGTGAAATGTCAATGTACGGTTGATCATTTCATCGGCCGTAAAGCCCAGACCTCCGGCCCCCTTCCGTAACAGTCTCACCGGAAACCATGCGCCATTGACCGAACAGATCTGCCATACAATATTCCCCCCCCTCCGGCATGGGCTGCTGCCCCATCAAAAACCGGTCACCAAAGGGTCCAAAGCAGCAACTGGCCATCCGCCATATGCCCCCAAAAAAAACCGCATCTTCCTCTGTTCCGCCATCCTCTGTACTCAGGGAAAAAAAGCCACCGCTCTCCATCCGGATACCAGAAGCAGTCAGGGCAATCCCAAGCAGAATTTATGACAGGTACCGATGTAGTCAAATGTCTGGGGACTCCACTCCCCGATGGCCTTCCGGGCAGCTCCGTCTTCCAGCAAATATAATTCTATGGTCCAATCTTCCTCGGGGCAGTGTTCCTCCATGATCTGACCCTCTCTGTTTTATTGTGTACCTGTTCGCCTGCCAGCAAGTATTCATCCACGGATCTTCCATATTTTCTGCATCTTCGGGATCTTCCGTATCTTCTGCATTTTTCGTATCTTCGGGATTTTCCGCTTCTTCCGCATTTTCCGGTTCGATCCCGAAACATTTTCGGACAAAATCTTCTCATATGTGGCACTTTCAGCCTTTTTTCTCCGCAGGATACCAGCGGCAGCAACAGCAGGAAAAGCATCGCCACCGCAAATTTACTGCTTCTCATATCTTCCTCCTTATCTTTTCGTCCGTGTGCATAACACCCTTTTTGCCACTTTTCCGGGAAAACACAGCTGTCCGAAGACTTCATCTATGGTGTCCTCTCTATCTGCATAGGCATCAGCCCACACGCTGAAGGCATAGAGGTAGGTATACCATCCGCCTCCGTCATAAAGACTTTCCAGACACTTGTATCTTCGTTTCTTCCGGTTGTATAAGTCAAGAATATAGACAGGGCATCCCAGCGCTTCACTGTATCCGCTGTTCTTTTCTACAGAAAGATCCTGGGGCTTCGTCTTGCCCGTCAGACGTGCGACACTCTTTTCCGCGTGCTCTTCAGGGATCCTCCATCCCCGACGGTGCCGGCATAAGCGCAGTTTATGAGGCTCATGTAAGCATCCTGGAGCAGATCCTGATAATAATAACTCCCACCCGCACCATTTTTCCGTTTGAGGAACAGCAACGTCTGCTTCATGATACAGGGGTAAAATCAAAAAATCCTGGAAGGGGCAGACAGAGAACTGTCATAGAGCGACACAGAAAAGGCTGGTAGCTCACACTCCCTCCCATACTGTCCACAATCTCTGCATCCATACTGGGCATGATATCGCTGATGTTTCCCAGAAGCAGGATGGGATCTCCACAGTCACTGCGGTAAAAGCACCTGACCGCTTTCGCCACAGAACGCATTGGCCTCATTGATATCCCATGTATTGACTGCAACGGAAGCTTTGGGATCCGTAGGAACCATGCAATAGACCTCATATCCTCCCTCCGGGTGAATGATCCACCGATCAGGCGGTATCTCCCTGATGAATGGGTATGCATCCAGATATTGCGCCGCCTCCTCTGATGCCAGAAAATCTGCAAGATCTTCCCTGGCCCAGAGCGGCACCCAAAAAAGCCACGGAGCAGATACAGCCCTCCGCCTGCGCTCCGGCACGCAGAGCATCAATTTATCAGATTTCTTTTTCTCGCCGGTTCTGTATAGACAACATAGACTCCTTCCCCCGACTGAACCTGCTTCCCCCGACTGAACCTGCTTCCGCCGCAGGCGGTAAGGAACAGGAGCAACGCGGGCAAAAGTACAAACGTGCATCTATATTTCATGTCATTGCCCTTTTCCGGTATATTTTTATCCATAGGAGCGGGATCAGCTCCGCAGAACTCATGCCATCCTCAAAGAAAGGCGGACACATGCCGTTATCTCTGTCCTGCCAGATAAGCAGGTAGTCCCCGGACGGGTCGAGCAGGACAGGGGAAGATGCCGCTGGCATCGCTGGGAGAATTTCCTACTCCCGTGGAGACATTCAGCTGCAGACAATCATCCACCATCCGCCAGTAGCCGGAATAGACCCGCTGATATTCCTGCCCGTCCTCGAACTGGTAATACAGTTCCGCAATGCCTGCGTAACCCGGTTCACCACCTCCGCCAAGCAGGTTGACGACCACCGTCACACACCCAGCAGCTATCCTCCAGCCCTTCCTCCGTGGGCGCCAGCCACCAGCCATCACCGCTCGGATCCGAATTGTCCGAATCGCCCCATATATTCAGACTTGCGGCATCGTCAAAATAGGTAAAATCCAGAACCAGAGGCAAATCGCCCCTCGCCTAAGGGAATCATCATATAGCCTCCGTCCATCGCGTTCCACACCGGATACCATGTTACCAGGCCTCCCGCGCCACCGCCGTCACCGGCAATGATCTCTATATCCGGCTCATCGAAAAATTGCTCATAACCTACATATATACCAGCACCGGCCGGGCATACTCTTCCCGATAGAGGCACGTTATCCGATTCCGGCCAGACGCCGTTGCCTGTAGATTTCCATGTGACATGATTCACGGAAAGGGTAGTCCCTGTCATCCCGCGGAACGATGCAATAAAAAGATTCCCGTAGCCGGAACCCAAAATGTTCTCAGGCGGGATCGTCCGGATAAAGGGCATCGTCTCCATCAAGCCAGGCACCTGGTTCCACAGCCATTCTGTCAGAAGCGTGGTGTCATCTGCCCCCCGATATCCCAGATATGCTGCGGCCATGGCTGCCTGCGGTACATATTCCGCCATATTTCCTGCAGCCAGGTCAGTGCCTCCTGTGCCTTTTCCTCATCTGACGACCGTTTCAGCCTTTTTTCTGATGACCTCCGCTGCCGTCCAGCTCCCCCCTTGCCGGGACTTTTCCTTGCCGGGGCTTTCCTTGCCAGGACTTTCACCGGCTGACAGGGGCGCTGTGTCACCGCTTTCCGGTGTTGTCCTGCGTCCCACTGCTGCAGGCGGCAAGGCTCAGCAGGAATAAAAACGCCAGAAGAGCAGTCGCGATTCGCATGCTCATTCTCCTCATGAATTTGTTCCTCCCTAGAATTTCCCGCTGCGGCCCGAACCGCCGCCGCCGCTGCGACTGCTTGTATGGCCGCCGCCATCCGAACCTTCCGTTCGATTTTGGTACGGGTTTTGGTTGTATGTGTGTAACTGGCATAACTGTCTGCCAGGCGCAGCCCGCCCGGGGTACTATATTCGTTGGCCTGCACTTTCTCCCGGACATTATTCAGCTTCCGTCTCAGTGTCACACAGATCGCCAGTGCCACCAGACAGGACAGAAATACCATCAGTCAATCCCCCACCAGGGTTGGCCCGCACCGGATGTCCAGCATCCGCTTTGGCAAGATACTCATCGCATGCGTCCAGGTAATGGGAAATACCGCCATACCAGTCATCATTTCCGAAATCGCCCAAAAAGCATCCTTCCAGCTGCTCCTGTCCGTATTTGTTAAAGGCATATTCCGGCATTTTTACCGTAAACAAACATGGCATAATCCCGCTCCTCCATACTCAGAAGGATCATAATGCCATCCTGCCCATCCGCTGCCCATTCCGAAACTGTTTTCTCCGGAATGATAGATCTGGGTAGTCACATCATAAACATCCCCGGAACCATAATCCTCATAGTCGTCCACTAGAACCGCATAGACACCGCAGCTATACCGCTGGGAAATGTTCCCGGCCCGCTGCTCCAGCTCCTGCCACTGGTCAAAGGGAAGCAGATCGCTGATGTCAAAGATATAATTCATCAGAATGCTGTCCGAACTCTCTGCATCCTGTTCGAAGGACTCTTCCGTCATTCCATAACTGCCATCTCCCGATCCGAAAAGATCCTCCACGAATTCCGCCATCATGTTCACAGCGTGGGAAAGCGCCACAGCACTCACATCCATATCGCCTGACCATGCCCCCAGATTCCTCTGACAAATAAGGCTCCATCACCTCGGTAAGATCATAAAAAAGCCAATCCCCGTAGAGCAGATTTTCATCCGTACCGCCCAGATAGACACACCAGTCATCCTCAGCCAGTGTATACCCATCTCCATAAGGCTGAAGCAGCAGGGTCGGGTAATGCCGGAATGGTATTCCCCATAGCCATAACCATACTTTTCGTAAATGCCTTCCGCAGCATCAAATACTGTATCATAATCACTCTTCGTCAGAATATCTACCCGCAGGTCAACACCATACTGCTCTGTAAGCGCAGGCAGCGTGACCTCTCCTGCATGCTGCAGCGATTCCGACCCTAACTGCTCTGTTTCATCGTAAATCACGCCGTAATCTTCCGCTGCCGCAGCCGGAATACAGAAGCTCAGCGACAGCAGCACTGACAACGCAAAACATGTAAATTTCTTCATAGCCGCTCCCCCTTATCTCTCATCTACAAAAGCGTAAATAAACCGAGCTTACCACCGAGAGCGGCACGGCAATGGCGGCGAACAGCGCCCAGAATCTGCCGCGGCTCACGGGCAGTTCCCCTACCAGCCTGCCAGTCTGTCCGTTCATGGCAAACAGAAAATCTTTGCCATTCCACTTGGTGTTAAACATCCAGACCGGCATGAGCGCATAGTGAACCTTCCACGTTTGAGGAGATGCTGCCCCCTTGGGCGAGACAGGAATCGTATCCCTTTACGCTATCCCGCAATGCGGCAGCCAGTGTGTTCTCGCAGCGTTTGTCAGCCCCGCTCCCCTGCTCTGTTCCACTGTCACGTCAAACTTGTCGGCAAGAAAGCCGGGCAGGTACGCTGTGGAAAAAAGGCCGCAGTTCCGAATAGTCATACGGTTCAATAGAATCCATGTAATCATCCGGCATCTTGCTGGACGCATCCACCGGAACCTTCTCAAACGTAACAGAACCGGAACGGAAAACATCATAATGTTCTGTCTCCGGTGACCTCATAATTGCCGGAGCGGTATGTATGGGAACGGGTAGCGGCATAACGGGCATCGCCCTCCGCCTCGCCGTCGAACATCCAGAAGGGGACATAGACCCCTTTGATCTCCTGGATATGGTTCCCGGCAGTAAAGGATCCCGTGCAAAAAATCTTGCCTTTATAGTGCTTTTCAGGCTGCGACCGCATCTTCCTTACTGAGCCTGAACGGAAGCACAAAATTCCAGGGCCGCAGTGTACCGCCGAACTGTCCCGGTACTATGTTTGGATTTCCGCAATAAGGGCAGGATGTGGCAGCAGTACTTTCATCACAGATCAGTTCTGCACACCACAGGAAGGGCAGTTATAGACTTTCATTCCGCGGCATCCTCGCCCCAGTCACCGTTCAGGCCGGAGGTGTCCCAGCCGTCACGGGCTTTCGCCTCTTCGTCCTGCGCATCCTCATGGGCTTTCACGGCCTGTTCTTCTTTCTGCTGATAAAGCGCCTCAATCTCGGAGACCTCATAGGCGCTCCCGCAGTAATCACTCCAGTTTCCCGGATTCCCCGACAAAATGCAATGGGCCTGTGCAGGCCGGGCACTGGTAATTTGTTACTTGTGAAGGCATCTTTTTATCTCCCCTTTCCGGTTTTATTTTCTTCTCAGATCAGCTTAGAGCCGCAATATTCGCAGGACGAAGCCCATCCGGGCCGGATGACGTTCTTCCGCCGCAATAAGGACAGACAACTGTTTTGTATTCCTCTTCCTGCGTAGCTTTGTCAAAAACTGTCAGCATGATACGTTTGTTAGACATATCAAGGCTGATATTCTTTAAGTATTTTTCTGGATCAAATGGCGCACCTTGCGTTCCACATTCTTTCCGCCGATGGCGCCGGAGACCGGTCAAAATCTCCGGTTCAGGGCTGGCGTAAAAAGCATTCTGCCAGCCGATGGGCAAGCCGGCTGTCGCTCTGGCGGCAGATCGGACCAAACGATGCCTTTCAGATACACAGCACACCCATGGAAAGCATGAACAGCTCCGCAAGCACACTGCCCAGGTCAAACTCCAGATCGACCCCGAAACCGATGACCCGATGAGCACACCCAAAAGGGCGAATGCCGCCATACGGATCAATTCCCCCGTCCTGTAACCAACCGGACATTTTCCGTTAAATAAAGTTCCATATTGAACCTCCTCAATCAAATGTTTCACAATAGCAGTGTCCGCTTAGTCTTCACGGTTTCCTCTGCCGCAAGGTGATAAAATGCATCGGTCAGCTCACTCCCCGCATCGATCGGGGCATAGACAGAGCGGCCGTCTGTAAAAAAGGACGTCCGGTATATCGTTTCATCAAGGGCGTATATCCCATCGTCCGGCGGTTCTTTATACTCGCTCACGCTTGCAACGAGCCGCTGCTCCTTTACGATACGCAAGATCTCCTTTGCATCTTCCTCTCCGATCCGTTGGTTTTCCACTTCCGTGCGGACCCCACCGGAATCGACCACCGCATCAAAGGAAAAAAAGAACCAGTCATCTCCCTCTTTTTCGATGGCAAACGAATAGGAACCAAACTGATCCATACTGCTGCTATAGACGGAAACACCACTGATCTCAACCTTTTCGGCAGCCCCGTAGCACTTGTCGGCAAGGGCATAGAGACAGGCAAGCGTCTGATCACCGCATGCGGTTTTCTTATCTATCCTGCTTCCGTCAGAGAATGTTATGCCGGAGCTTCGCATCGGCGCATCAGATATGTGAAAAAGGTGTTTCGGCTCACGGTATTTCCTGAGTCGTTTTATCTCACCATCCTCGCGGATGACTTCAAGAAATCCTTCTGCATCTTCTGCCGGGATGCGGAAAGAACCAAACGATGTGTAATGCTCCTTTTGGCTTCCCACATAGCAGCTTGCAGAAAAGAACCAGTTCTCATCTTCCTTTTTGCAGTGCAAAAGAATACACAGGAATCTTTCCGTGCCGTAATCAGACGTATGGAACGAAACAATCTCATCGACCGTGTATTTTTCGTTTCCGCCGCATCCGGAAAGTCCGAAAACCATCGAAAGGACTGACACAATAACCATTATTTTACATACCATTTTCTTTTTCATTGTTCATAAAACCGTCTGCCCACCTTTCATTTTTTTCCCGGCTACCCTGCCGCTGTGCATCTCCCGGTCCCATCATCGTCATAGTACTCCGCCCCTGACCGGGGCGGGAGTCGGTCACATATGATCGTCACCTGTTTTCTTTCCTGCAAAAGACCTGCACTACTTTGAAATTTCATGTTGGTAAGAATGATGTCCGGCATCGTGCCCTCGACACAGTCCATATTCCGCAGACCGATGGAAAAGGCACGGGTGTCGTCAATCTGTGCGATATACTGGATCCATTCATAACCGATGTACTTATAGGTGCGGCCATGGAAGGTGATGCCGCCGATGACGCGGTCTTCAATATCCTGATAGTTTTCGAATTTTTCCTTGTAATAATCGAAATCCTCCACCTTTTCCCTGACCTCAAACTGGATGGCGCCCGCGCCGAATGCAGTGGGATCATCGTTTTCCACCAGACATCGACCACTCTCGTCAAAGGACCAGCCACTTTCCGGAATGGTTGTCTTGACCGTTACATTGATCTCATCGTGGGCAAACATGGCAATCTTTGCAGAGAAGTCCTTCATTACAGCGTTTGCGGAGGCGGCCTTATTTGCTTCGGCAGCTTCGGCCTTTACGATGTCAAGATACTTCTCAATGGCTTCCTCGCCGAAAAGCCGCTGGTGTTGTAGGCGCTCACTTCATAAACGCCAGTCTCCTCCTCCTTGAAATTGACATAGATAAAATGGGAGTCATTGTCCGCAGAGATCCACTTATAGTACCGGTAGTTCGCCTTCATATGGTCGCTGTACTCTTCCTTTTCAAACAAACCTTCCACGCCAAAGTAAGCAACAAGTTCCTCGTAGGTAGTGTCAAAAATATTTTTTTGTTGACCTCGTTCATCCAGACATAGCCCTTTTGTACCTGTTCTTCTGTCACGATGCCGTCCCCCCGGCCATATCCGTGCCGGATTCGACGCGGGGTGCTGCATCTGCATTTCGATGCTGTCCGGCATAGACTTGCCCGCCTCGATCATTGGCAGGTACCAGTCCGTGTAAGAATAAGGGGAAGGAAATCTTCTCCCGCATCATCCCAGTAAAGTCCCCACGGACGCAGATAAATCTCATAGTGATACTCGTCGTCACCATGTTCATACCAGCCGTGAATGCAGATCATGTTATCCCGTTCCATCAGACCGGGGTCAACAATCCAGTCTGCATGTTCCAGTGCAACATTGGTAAACCAGCCTCCTCCGGACATCATCGTGCCATGCTCGCCGGTTCCGGACGTATTCAGGCTGACCTGCGCCGAACCATGGGTTCTGCCTTTTTGTAGCTCTCGTCCCACAGCGTAACGGTACCGGTAGAATCTGCACCAATGTCGATCACGCCGCAGATATCCCACCATTGTCCTTCCATACTCTCATAACTGCCCGGGCAGCCGGTCATCTGCCACCAGCCGTACCAATCGCCGTTCCACCAGTCAAGCAATGTCTCCTCTATCGGCCCATCAGATGACGCCTTTCGATCCGATATTGGTGGCTGTTTCCCGGCTAAGTGTGGACGGATCGATGGTAATGGTGCCGCTTTTGCTGCCGAGCAGCTCCTCGAAATGTCACCTTGATCTCACTGGTCGTGTCACTTCAGCACGAAGGCCCGTCTTCACCTCCAGGGTTGCCCGGAGCAACCTCCTTGAACTGGTCGTCTATCACCGTAGTAAAGGCATCGTAGTCGGTAACGATAGACGCAATGTCCAGGTCAACACCATTCTGCATGGCCGTTTCATCAACGCTCCACAGATAAGAGGCATTTTCCTTGCTGTTGTTTGTAAAGTCCAGCGTCAGAACAACTGCATCATTTTGGTCTGAATCCTCCACAATACATGCGCTCTTATAAAGCAGTTCATAATCGCCGATCTTGATCAGGTTCGAGTCTCCCGGCGACTTGTTTTTGCCGCAGGCGGCAAGGCTGAACAGCAGCAGTGCCGCAAAGAAGCAAACATAAAGTTTCTTCTTTGTTTGTCTCATAATTCCCTCCCAATTTTACAGAAAATCACTATTTTTTTCTCGAAGGTTCCACTGATGCCGTAGCCGGAATTTTTCGCTCATGGTGAGATTGCTGCCATCCACAGAAAACGTGTAAACAGACGGATCGCTCAGCTTTCCAGCGTTACCGTAAGCTGGTCATCCTCAATGCTATAGGTGCCGTCTGTTTCATGTAGGCATTCTCCATGGTGCATTGCCTTTCCCGTCAAACATCCATGTGATAACGCCGTCATCCCCCAAGGTCAGCTGACCAGGTACCTGCAAGGGCATCCTTGTTGCCTCCACAGGCCGTCAGACTCAGAACCATCATGAGTGCCAAAAAGTTATCATCTTTTTTTGATATTTTCATTGTCATCCTCCTCCTTTGTGCTTTGTAGTGTCTTATCCATTGACAGCGCCGCCGCAAAATTCACAGCAACCGCTGGCATCTGGTGTGGTGGTAGCTCCGCAGAACGGACGGAAAGCCGTTTTTCGGAGCTGCGGCTGCGGCCGCTTCATTTCTTACCTGTTCCCGAACCTGGAGCAATGCATCCCGGATCTCCTGACCCATCTCCTCATACTGCCGGTACTCCGCTGGCGCGTACTTCTTCTGCGTTGGAGACAGGTACACCGATCCTCATACCGCCACCCACAGGTGCTCTGCCGGCCATACCGGGCCGGGTGCCGCCGCATCAGGGCGAACAGCATCCGGTCCGTCCAGCGAAGTCTCTGCATCATTGTCCACCGCGGAATCGTTCAGCTGAAAGCGGATTTCATTAAAGTAAGGATTGTTGACATTGATCACGATATAGAAATCATAGGGAATACGCATACCGACAGGGCGTAAAGCTTTGCCGTTTCCCTTCCGCGTCTCTATATACTCAATCTCGGTTTTTCTCTCGTCGATATCCAGCTTACATCCGGTCACATCAGAAAAGGCCAGTACATCGGATTGGCATCCGCCAGATTTCGGCTTGCGGTGACCATAAACAGCCCTGCGTCCTCATCCAGAAGCACCTTGGTGTCCTCTCCCAGCGTGCGGGTAATATGAAAAGCGGCAACCTTTTTCCTTATTCGCTTCCCGATAAGCCAGCTGCTCTTTGATTTTCCTCCACGGTACTCTGCCTCCGGTCATTAAACCAGGGGGAGAGCTTTGCCGCACAGTTCTTGCAGCAGTTCCCGTCCTCCAGCTTTCGGTTGCCCAGCAACCCGATCTCGCCGCCGCAGATGGCGCATTCCTTTTTCTCAAACAGTTTTCCGAACAATGCCATAATCAATTTACCTCCTATTTATGAAACGGTATAAGCCGCCTTTTCTTTCTGATGATCACACCTGTGCGTCATTTTTCATCTGGACAGCACCATAGATGTACAGGCCGGGTACAAGCAGGTTCAGGATCAGGCTGGTGATATTAAACTTTCCTCCATTGCAACGCCGATGATCATAGAAATGATACTTAAGACGGCAATGATCACGCCCCACTTGATGCAGGCTGCCGCTTTGTGCGGCGCGTTACAGGCTCCGACGCCCTTGATGCCTGCGATAAATTCGATGACAGATGCCAGTGTCAAAATCAGGGCGCTGGCATAGAGCAGGCCGGTACCTTCGGTGCCCTCTCCATGAACGCCGCCAGGGCGCTGATGCCGAGAATGGCAATGACCCCCAATGGCACCATGACACCACAGATAATCATGAGAATAGAAGTAACCTTCAAAAATTTTTGACCTTTCATATGTAATATCCTCCTATCTTATGTTTTTTGTTTGTTTGGTTGATCGTTTCAGGTGTTATGTCTGTTCGTCCGGCGGCCGCAGGCGCCCTATGCTTTTTCCATTGGATGTCACCGTCGTCAAACGGATCTCCGCATTCCGGACAAAACTTGGGCGGATGGGTGGGATCGTCCGGCTCCCAACCGCACTTGTCACATTTGTACTGGGGTACCCCCGGCCGGCTTGGGTTTGCCGCATTCGACACAGAATTTTCCTTTATTCAACGTTCCCGCAGGAGCAGGTCCATCCATGCTGTCCACAGGTCTGGGACTCCCGCACTCCGGACAGAATTTCCCTGTTGCTGTACGCCCCACAGGAGCACTTCCATCCTCCCCCTGCCGGATCAGGCTGCTGCGGCGTCTGCTGCTGTGGCGGCATCTGCTGCTGTGGCGGCATCTGTTGCTGCGGTGCCTGCTGCTGTGGCGGCATCTGTTGCCGCGATGCCTGCTGCTGCCATCTGGAAAGAGGCTTTGCGCATTCATACCGCCGGCCTGACCGGCCATCCCCATGCCCATGAAAGCCATGGCGGGACCGGCATTGGCATTCGCAGCTGCCGCCTGCATGGCACCGGCCTGGGCCCCGACAAGATGGGCTGCCGCACGGTGGGATCCATGAAGCCATTGCGCTGCAGTTCCTTGATCATCTTTTCGTCTTCCTCGTTGGCCTTGACGCTGGAAACGCCGAAGGAGACGATTTCAAGTCCCCAGATCCCGCCACTTTGCAGACAGCTCCTGGTTCAGTGCTTCTGCCAGCTCCGTGGTATGGCCGGGCAGGGCAGAATAGCGGATACCCATCTCACTGATCCTGGCAAAAGCGGGCTGAAGCGCCGTCAGCAGCTCGGTTTTTTCAGCTGACTGTCAATGGTTCCGCGGTCAAAATCCGCTTCCACATTGCCGCAGACGTTGGTGTAGAACAGCAGCGGATTTGCCACCCGGTAAGAATACTCCCCAAAGCAGCGAATGGCGATATCAATGTCGATTCCCGCCCGCTGATCCACGACCCGGAAGGGAACAGGCGAGGGTGTTCCATACTTATTCCCTATGATCTCCTTTGATGTTAAAGTAATACACCCTTTGATCCTTGGGCGCCTCACCGCCAAAGGTAAAGCGCTTGCCAATGTTCTGGAATACCTGATCGATACTCTCGCCCAGATCACCCGAGAAAATGCTGGGTTCCGTAGAGGTGTCATAAGTAAATTCGCCCGGTTCAGCGCACACCTCCACTACCTTGCCCTGCTCTACGATCATCATGCACTGGCCGTCGGCCACAGCGATCACAGAACCGTTGGTGATAATATTCTCGCTGCCCTTGGTATTGACGGGAGCGTTTGGATGTTCGTTTCTGTCCCTTAACTGCCAGCACATTGGCTGGAATTGCCTCACAGTAAAAATACTCTCTCCACTGGTCCGCCAGCACGCCGCCGGCGCTGCCCAATGCCGCTTTGATAAGTCCCATCGTTGCATCCTTCCTTTCATGTTTCATCTTGCTTCATTGACGTTTAAAATGCTTTCATTTTTTCATTTGCGCTTTGCTGTGAGCATTGTCCCGCACTGGGGGCAAGAAAATTGCGTTGTCAGAAAGTACGGTTTCACATACCGGACAGCGACGGTGCAAATTAAGGTATACCTGGTAAAGTGTTTTCCGGGGAAGCCGGCTGCCGCATTCTCCACATATTTGCTTCTCCGCGGGGACGGTCGCACCACAATTGGCACAGACTTTCAGCTGCTTCATCGTTTCGGGGCCAAATCCGTATTGCTTCATGCTCTCCATGCGGATCTGTTCCATTTGCTGCCTTGTCATCTCATGACCCATCTCCTCCGTATTGAAGCCGTTTGCCGCAGCGCGGACAAAATATTCCTGCGGGTAATCTCTTTGCCGCAGTAGGCGCAGTAACGGGGAAAATTTTCCCCGGCGCACATTCCACACATTCCGCTACATCTGCGTTATACATGGCATTTGATACCCATTTTCCGCACTTGTGGCATCGGTTAAAATATTTCCTTGCATCCTCCCAGGCAATTTCCACTTCCTGCTCCTGTGTTTCTGCGCGGACAGGCCCGGACGTATACAACAACGCACCTGCTATGTCACAAAAAAACTGTACCGATTGCCCCCTGCATCAGCGATCACCCGATAGTGTGCTGTTTTATGAGCAAGCGCCATCAAATCCCTCCTTTCTTTTCTGCCTCTCGATAAAAGTCATGGTTGTATGGTATAATATCTGAAATAGATTTAATCTGTACTCACAATTTAAGCAATTTTCGCACTTTTGTCCCCACCCCAAACCCTCAAAGGGTAGGATGAAATAAAAAAAAAAACGGGCAGGATGAGTAAAAATCCCGATCCGTCCAAAACCCGGTCCAAAAATGCTGCAAATGAGATACAAAGGAAGATACCGTGATGAGTTTTATATTGTCAACCACGCTGGTCATCTGTGCCATCCTCGCCCGCATTCTTGGGAAATTTAATATTCTTCTTGTCCCGCTGGCCTGGTCCGCACGATGATCTATATCGGCCTGTATATTGGCTGGGGACTCTCCGTCAGCCACCGCATTTTACAGAACACAAGTGCGCCGCTATATGATTGGCGTTTCATTTCTGACCGTTTTCTGGTTTGTTGTACGGTCAGTTAAATATTTTTGTGACGGATCCTGTTGTGATCGGTATCTATGGTACTGGTACTATTGCCCCATGCTGCTCATCCCTTTGCTTTCCGTGTTTGTTGCCATGTCGCTGGGCAAGCCGGAAAACTACCGCTCTCCGAAATGGGCAAGGCTGTTATATGTTCCCACCCTGTTTTTCTGCTGTTGGTGCTGACAAACGATCTCCATCAGCTCGTTTTTCCTTCCCGGCCGGATCAGTCTGGAGCGATACGGATAACGGATATGCATACGGATATTTTTTGTCATGGGATGGATCATTGCCTGTGCGCTGACCGCATTTATGATCATGCTCATCAAATGCCGTCTGGCCCAAAGGAAAAATACTTACCGGCACTTCTGCTGTCCTGCTCTATCCCTATACGCCTTTATCTATGCCAGCGGCGCCAAGATGGATGCAGGTGATAGGAGGGACCTTACAGCGGCGCAATGCCTGATGTTTATAATATTGGAAGCTGTATCCAGTGCGGATTGATCCAGACCAATACCGGCTATGACGAGATATTTAAAGGCAGGAACCTTCCGCGCCCAGATCACTGACCATGACCATAAGGTCTGTTATGCCTCCGCAGATCGCCCATGCTTTCTGCGCGGTTATGTGTGCGGCAGACAGGGGCCCTTTCAGCCTCGACAAACATACTCTGCTGAAAAGCCCTATCAAAGGCGGTCATGTATATTGGCAGGAAGATATCACGGAAATCACTGCCCCTGCTTGAAAAGCTGGAAGAAAACAGGGAAGCCATTGCAGAAAGCAACCACCTGGAGCAGGAAAAATTATCGTATCAGGCTGGAGATCCACACCTGCGGGAAAAAACCGGCTCTATGATCTTTGCAGAAAAAACCGCCCGTCAGGATCGTTTACCGAACGACCTGTTTTCCCGGTATAACGAAAGAAGAACATCCTAAAGAGCGCCGCCGTCTGCTTATAAAAGATTACCGTGATCGGCGCTTACATCAAACGCAAAGGCAATCTGATCTTTTATCCGTGAAAAGCGAAAACCACCGACACCACAGAGCTGGCCCTGTGCATAGAGGAATCCTTTGCCAATCTGAAACTGACAGGTGCAGAATGCGAAGCGGACATACCCGGGGCAGTAAAATCTCTACCCGGGATGCGATCCTGATCTACGACTTTTTGAGGAAGTGATGGAGACCGCCATAGATGATCTGCGCTTTGTCTGGCTGAAAGCGCGTATTCTTACAGATTCCATCATTCTCCGTCTGGAGGTGGAGTGTGAAAGCTCCCTTGCAGATTTTCGGAATATCTGCGAAAGCTGCTCATTTGAAGATGGCGTATGGTGCCTGATTCTCCGCATCGGAAAGGCAGGTGGACAAACATGACCACATTTTATGCCCTCTGAAACAGAACAGTCCGCATGGATGATCTGCCTGTTCTTTGCTTTGCTGTTGGACGTATTTCTTTTTTTACATCCCTTGACCGGAGCGGACGCAGATGGAACAGGCTTTCAATCGGGACATTTATCGCTTTGCTGATCCTCCTGTGCACTGCCGGGGATGCCTTTCACAAAACGGCAGCCGGACTTCCTGCATCCCCGACTTCCGTTCCCCATGTGGTTGCTGTGGTGCATCGCCGGCATGGCAGGTACTGCTTCTCGGTCAGTCTGCCGTCTTCATCCATGAAAAAGACCGGACACTCCAGTCGCAATTCCGTAAAACCAGGCCATGGATATGCTGCCCAGTGCCGTCTGCTTTCACCCCTTCAGGTGCACTCAAGCTGTGCAATCTGCAAATGTACCGTCTGGGCGCATACTGGCGCACCGGCGATCACCAGCAGTTCCATGAATGGCGGCAGGCGCTTGGCGTGACGCGACCGGAAAAGCAGTGTTGTCAAGCTCCCGAAAGTGATGCCGAAAATCTATCTGTTCGATTAGCATGGGTCTGGCGTTACTCTCGGGCAGAAATAACGGTGCCGGATGGCGCCGTTTACACAGAGTGACGACTTTTCAACGGATGTGACCGAGCTTTACGAAAAGGGACAAAGCTCGAAGAGAACAGACTGCACAGCTGAAAGAAATTCTCCCGTGATTTAAAAGGTTCTTTCGGACAATGCTGACTACCCACAAAGGAGGGCGGAAGTCTTGTGCGGCAAGAGCCGGGCTGCACGACCAGATGGGGGCGGGGATCTGTCATCGCGCATGCGGCAGATCTTTGCAGCAGGATCAGGTGTCCCGGAAGCCGCAGACAGTCTTCTGTTGTTTCAGAAAGCGATCAGAGCCATTAAAAATGACGATGAATCCCCTCAGGAATGCAGTATGCTTGCGGAATTTTTGCAGGATGCCGCGACCATTGGTGTAAAAGTAGAACTGACCGGTTGAAATACCAAAGCATTGGGAAATATATCGCATATTTGTGATCGCCATGCGGGAGTGTCTGACCAACAGCGTCCGCCATGCGGACCTGGCAACGACTCTGTCACCTGCCCGGCAGGATGGGCGCAACAGTTCCCTTTTGTATCACAAATAACGGAATTCCCCAAAAAGCGCCATTGTACCCGAAAGGCGGGTTACGCAACCTCCACCGCCATGTTACGAATTCAGGTGGTACGATGGAGATCGGTGGACTCCGGCCTTTGCACTGACGATCACCATACCCACAGAAAAGGGGCGGCAGAATGGAAGCCAGGTGCTCATTGTAGAAGATCAGCAATACCCCGAAATATGGAATGATTGGAACTCTAAATATTATGCCCTTGCGGCCAGCATCAGCGGCACCAGATGTTTACTCGCCTATTAATAGCGACAGATATCGATCTGATCCTGATGGATGTCTGTACTTCCGGAAACAAGGATGGCATCGAAGCCGCGGCTGAGATCAACGGCATTCCCAAACATAAATCATCATTGTCACATCCATGGTCGAGGTCGGTTTCCTGGAAAAGAGCCAAAGCCGCAAAGTTGACAGCTTCTGGTACAAGATTTAAGTCCCGAAGATCTGCTGGATGTCATTAACCGCACACGTGGCGGGAGAACAGATCTTTCCCCAGGAAACACCACCGGTGAAATTGGGAGAAACCTTAAGCAGCGCCGACCTGACGGCAAAAGAATCAGGTACTGCGCCTGGTTGCGACAGTCTGGAGACCGGCAAAGGTGCCCAGGCGCTTTCTATCACCGACGGACCGTGAAATATCATGTTTCCAACATTCTGCAGAAAACCGGCTATGCCAACAAAACCCGTCTTGCCATAGCGAGTCCACAGGCAAAAAATTTATTGTTGAGCCTCCCGGAGGATCTGGATCCTGACATCACCGGATAACCGTGCAGACCGTTTATCACCTGTACCCGGGGACAGTGTGCGAAGTGGCTTTTTTGCTATACTGGTAGTATCAAAGGATTCAAAATGACTGACAGAGGCCACTTTATGCGAAGAATCGTTATTGATATGCAAAATATCCTGTTTGCAGATGCCGTAGCCGGAAGCCCTGCGCGCAACTTTGATTCCGATCTGGAACCAGTCATGAGCGAGAGCCCCTGACAAAACTCTGTGTCTCTGTGTGATACTGTGCTTGCAAATGTCCTGATCATGGAGGTCACCACATACCCATCCCGGACACTGGAAGAACGGCTGAAAATCCGAAACGCCCTGAAACAGAAGCATCCGGATTGTAAAATCGTGCTGGTGGTGGATGAAAATACAGAGCGGAAACTGGCAGACAGGGTGCGTCAGGCCAAAAAGGACGGTCTGGTGGATAATTTTATTTACGGCTCTGTTTCTTCCAGCTATCTCTCTGCTGTCATTGACGCACTTTAGAAAAGAGATGACGGAGGGCCGAGTCGAAGACAGGAGGGTACCAACATAAAAAGAACATTCATTTTAGTTCTCACCATGATACTTCTGGTGGGCATGACAGGCTGCGGTAATAAAACCGCAAAGGATCCCGTCACATTGACCATGTGGCATGTCTATGGAAGTCAGACAGAATCACCGCTCAATGCGTTGATCGATGAATTTAACCAGACAAAGGGGAAAGAAAGCGGCATTGTTGTTTCTGTTGTTTCCGTCACAAATTCCTCTGCGATCGACGATGCGCTGATCGCCTCTGCCCATAATGATCCGGGGGCAGTTTCCATGCCGGATCTGTTCACAGCCTATCCACGGGTGGCCGAAGAAATCGGCCCTGACAGGCTTCTGGATTGGGACGGATATCTTTCGGAGAAGGAACGCTCCGCCTATGTGGATGCATTTCTGGAAGAAGGCATCATAGATGGACGTCTGGTTATGCTGCCCATCGCCAAATCGACAGAGCTGCTGTTCCTGAACAAAACGATCTTCGACCGTTTTTCCACGGACACAGGCGCATCAGCGGACGATCTTCTCCATTTTGAGACCCTTTTTTCGATCTGTGCTGCCGATATTATGACTGGTCAGACGGGGCACAGATGTTTCAGATCAATGACTTCTACCATTACTTCCTGGTCAATATCGCCGGGCGGGGCGGACAGTTCATCCGGGACGGGAAGCCGGATTGCAGCAGCGAAGAATTTGCACAAACCTATCTGCCAATGGCCCGGGCGGCAATCTATGGCGGACTGTGCACCGGGACGGCTATGCTTCTGACCGCTGGAAGACTGCCGAGGTGATCAGCAATATCGGTTCTACGGCAGGAATGTTGTATCTGCGGGACTATGTGACCTACCAGGATAATACCACAGAGGAAATCGAAACAGCGGTGTATCCTTACCCGGTCTTTTCCGATGCCTCACCGGTGGCCATACAAAGGGGGATCCGGTTTGTTTGCCATGAAAAGTGAAGATGAGAGAAAGAATGAAGCTGCCGCAGTTTTTCGGAAAATGGATCACAGAGAATGAACATAATCTGGACTTTGCAACCGCTTCCGGCTACCTGCCGGTTACAGAAGATGCTTTTTCCACACACTCTTCTCTGACATGGGAATTGTTGAAAATGAGAAATTCAGATGCTTTATAAAGCAGTGGATCAAATGTATGGTTCCTACACTTTTTCTCCTTTGCCGCTGTATAACGCTTCCGGTGAAACACAGTCGCGGTTTGAGGAAACCGTGAAGAACATATTATCGATTGCCCACCGGGACTATATCAGCCGCACAGAACACGGAGATGACCCGGAATCGGTTATGCAAGAGCTCCTTGAATCTTCGCTTTTCGGAAATCTGGGGAACTGTAGCATTGACGCACACAAAGGGGGCAGAACTATGCTGCTACGCCTGAAAGAAATGAAAGCCGCACTGGCGGCAGCGCAAACGCAGGGAGTTTCCATGCGCCGCCGCCTGATGATCTACCTTTTACCATCATCGTTTTTTCGCACTCCTGATCGTTATGCTGCTGCTCCTTTCGGCGCCATCACTCCCATCGGATATGAGATTGAGCGGGCTTTGGACAATCAGCTGAAGAACTCTGCGAATCTCCTGGAATGTCAGGGCAACGATCAGGCTGCCTACGCACTTGATTTTTCCCAACAGATAACAGAAGCGGTCAGAAATGAACTGACAGATGCCGGGATTACCTTCGACCAGCTGCGCAATCATCCTGATGCTTGGAATCCATGCAAAACAAGTTTTTGAGATCGTCAGCAGCCATATGCTGCTTACACCCTGCAGCGGCGCATTTTTGCTTTTTGAACACAACTGTCAACGATACCCTGCCCGATAAAAAGCTATAGCGGGCTGTATCTGAAGTTTGCGAATCTTTATGCAGAAAACACCATCCATAATGATGTTTGCCTTTTTCGTGGATTTCCCACTGTCGCGCGGAAAAAGAATATAAACCTCCACAGCACATGGCAGTTAGAAACACAGACGGAGGCGTTTCCGGAAATTGACGGATTGATGTCCGGCAAAAGCGGGAATCTTTCTGAATCCTGGTTTCTTACATCTGTTTATCAACTGCCCGACACCTGGGAAAGTGTCCGTTTTCTGTATACCCGTTTTAGATCCTGACGGAGTCACAATAGGTGTATGCGGCTTTGAGATCAGCAGTCTGTATTTTTCACTTTCTCACAAAACGATGGGGAAGCGGACAGGCACATATCTTTTGCGCCTTGCTGACAGAAGAATCGGATCATTATGCAGGCCAGGTTGCAGGAAATCAATCCGGCTATTTTCCGCTGGTTGAAAATACCTTTTCTCTTGATGACAGGAAACCTCTGACGATCTTCCATAGCGGGAATACCAAATTTATCGGTAAAGTCCAGAAACTGAAAATAGAACGACGCCCCCATCTGGTTGCCGTTATGCTCCCTAAGCCACGGAATACCAGGCGTTTATACGGACGGTACAGCTTAAAATTGCCGCATTTTTGTTCATTGCCTTTCTGGCCACGTCGGTTTCCGTTCTCTGGTGCAGTCAAAAAATATGTTGCACCCATCTTACAGGGTCTGGAACAGATTAAGACCAGCACAGACCGGGCACAGGGGCGAATCCCACGTTCTGGAAATCGAGGATCTCTTTTGCTTTCCTCGCAGAGCAGGACCGGGCACATGAGGCAACTTTATCCTCTTTACAGCAGGAGCGGCTGGAAGCGCAGAGCAGGCAGGAGCGGCTGCAAAGCAAACTGGAACAAGCCAGCAATGATCTTGGGTCCGCGCAGGCAGAAATTGCCCGACTTGCCTATTCCAGGCAGCAAGAGATCGATCCCGACGATTTTCAATATTTTTGGGAGGGATTAGTCAACTTACTCCAACAGAAAGAAAGGTCTTTGATCTGTATCTGGATGGAAAAAATGCAAAGGAAATTCTCACGATCCTAAGCATTACAGAAAACACATTGAAATTTCATAATAAGAATATTTACAACAAGCTGGGGGTTTCCTCCCTGAAAACAGCTCCTTCGTTATGCCACTTTACTGAAGCAGCAGGAGGGAAAGGAACAGCAATAACGTTCCCGCACACCGGCGCTCACTCGACCCCTGCCAGGTATTCCCGCACACCTCTGGCGATACCACCTGCCAGCAGGTTCTGGTAGCTGTCGGTGAGCAGCCGGGCACGCTCGGTACTGTCACTTAAATATCCCAGTTCCACCAAGATGGACGGCATGGTCGTCTCCCGTGTCACGATGAAATCTTCAGTCCGATTCCCCGGTCCCTGGCACTGGTCATGCGCACCAGCCAGTTCTCTGTCTTCTTCGCCAGCACACCGCCCTCTTCGTTATTGCTGTCATAATAAATCTCAATGCCGTTGGCTTCGCCTTTATCAAATAGTTGCAGTGGATGCTGACGAACACGTTGGCACCGGCCTTGTTGGCCATCTCCGCCCGGGTGTAGTTGTCCACCTTCGTATCATCCGAGCGGGTCATCTCCACCTGATATCCGGCATCCGTCAGAAGCTTCTGTACCTTCTTCGCCACCGCCAGGTTTATGTCCTTCTCCAGCACCTCCTGATAGCTTGTCCCCTGATCCTTGCCGCCGTGACCCGCATCCAGATAGACGATCTGCTTTGTCCTTCACTGCCGCGGTCTTCTTGCCCAGCAAGGCATCTGCCTCCGGCAGGATCGAATCCCCGGTTACATTAACGTTCCCCGCACCGAACAGACTGCCTGCCAGACTGCGGACGCTCCGTCCCATGAAAACACCAGCGCAAAAACGATCACTGCCGCCAGAATATGTACCGGCCGCTTCCCCGTGGAGCCGCCTCTTTCCTGTCTTCTGTTCATGTCTGTCCGAATAATACCGGTCAGAATACCGTTCCTCCTCCCAGTCATCCATCCAGCGCTCGTCCTCCGCCTCGGTTCTCCGGGAACTTCTATATGATAAAAAATCCAACTGTCCGCTTCTTCCTGCACTCTGATACACGCTTCATCCGTCCTCTGCCGCCTTTGATAAATTAACTGTATCAGACAAATGTTTCTTTTTTAGCCTCTCAAAATCTTAATTTTTATTAAAATATTTGTAATAATATCATATGAACATAAAAAGTGGAATAATCATCCCACAGTATGCGAATACAACATCATATCCATAATCTCATCCAGCGTCCCGATGCTGGCTGCCAGCCGCTGCTGATCCTTCTCAGATAACACCGCCAGCCTTCTGGCAAGCTCCGCACTGATGCGGCCCACGTGCTCCTGCAGAAAATCTCTGCCTGTCTGGGTGATCTCCACATGCACCAGCCGCCGGTTCTTCCTGTCGTGGCTGCGGGCCACCAGAGAGCGTCCCTCCAGCTCATTGATCAGCTTCGTCAGCTGCTGGCTGGAAATGCCCATCTGCTCTGCCAGCGCCGTCATCGTCACCGGGCTGTCCTGGGGCCGGTCCAGAATCCACAGCGCATTGAACGCATGGGATGTCAGCTTCATTTCTTTATCCTCCACCGCCGGATGCCGCACCGTCGTGACCATTTTTTTCATAAAATTCACCAGCAGCAAAGCCAGCTCCATATTTTCTTCCATGTAATCATCCTTTCTCTTCCGAAATTGCTTTTTGTTTTAACATATTTTTAAGAAAATGTCAACTTTTAGCTATATTTCACTTTTTATTTAATATAATCATTGACAAATGGTTTCCACTGCGGGAGTATTCTATTTTCAAAATCAGACAAAAACACTGGCCGCCTGTTTCGGCCATAAGAAAGTGAGGCACTTATTGCCATGAAAGAAGTAAAGCCACCCAAAAAGTCAATATTTTCTTACTATTGCATCGCTTTGCTGATCATCATTCTGTTTAACAGCTTCGTGTATCCCCTGCCTTGTGAAAACGCAGATCAAGAGTGTGGATTACGGCACGTTTCTGGATATGCTGGATGAAAAAATGTAAAAAGAAGTGGAGATTGAGGACGAACAGATTGTCTTCACCGACAACGCCGATCCCACCGGCTACTACACCACCGGTCGGATGGACGACCCGGAACTGGTTGACCGGCTGCACGATTCCGGTGCCACCTTCTCCGCCATCGCCACCCAGAAACGCTCCCCGCTGCTGAACTGGATCATCTCTGTTGTGATCATGGTCGTTCTCGGCCAGCTGTTCTATTCCATGCTGATGAAGCGCATGGGCGGCGGCCCCAGGCCATGAGTTTTGGAAAAGCAATGCCAAGATTTACGTGGAGTCCAAGACCGGCATCAAGTTTGCTGACGTGGCAGGTGAGGACGAGGCCAAGGAAATCCTGACGGAGATCGTGGATTTCCTGCACAAACCCTGAAAAATACACCGAGATCGGCGCTTCCCTGCCGAAAGGCGCGCTGCTCGTAGGCCCTCCCGGAACCGGCAAAACCCTGCTGGCCAAGGCAGTTGCCGGAGAAGCGAGAGTTCCCTTCTTTTCCATTTCCGGTTCAGAATTCGTCGAGATGTTCGTGGGTATGGGCGCAGCCAAGGTACGTGACCTGTTCAAGCAGGCGAGTGAGAAGGCTCCCTGTATCGTCTTCATCGACGAGATTGATACAATCGGTAAGAAGCGTGACGGCGGCGGTATGGGCGGCAACGACGAGCGGGAGCAGACCCTGAACCAGCTGCTGACCGAGATGGACGGCTTCGACGGCCGCAAGGGCGTGATCATTCTGGCCGCAACCAACCGCCCGGATTCCTTGATCCGGCGCTGCTCCGTCCGGGGCGTTTTGACCGCCGGGTTCCGGTAGAGCTTCCCGACCTGAAAGGGCGGGAAGATATTCTGAAGGTACATGCGAAAAAAGTAAAGCTGGCAGATACCATCGACTTCAATGCCATTGCCCGTATGGCCGCAGGTGCATCCGGCGCAGAACTGGCTAACATTATCACGAAGGCGCCCTCCGGGCAGTCCGGGACGGACGTAAATTCGTCACTCAGGCAGATCTGGAGGAAAGCGTGGAAGTAGTCATCGCCGGTTACCAGAAAAAGAACAAGGTGCTCTCCGACAAGGAGAAGCTCATCGTCTCTTATCATGAGATCGGCCATGCCCCTTGTGGCCGCCCTGCAAACCAATTCCGCACCGGTAACCAAGATCACCATCATTCCGAGTACCTCCGGCGCTTTGGGCTATACCATGCAGGTGGAGGCACAGGAGCAGAACCTGATGAACAAGGAAGAGCTGGAAAACAAGATTGCCACCCTTACCGGTGGCCGTGCCGCAGAGGAGCTGATCTTCCATTCCATCACAACAGGTGCTTCCAACGATATCGAACAGGCCACCAAGCTTGCCAGAGCCATGATCACCCGTTACGGCATGAGCGAGGATTTCGACATGGTGGCACTGGAAACCGTGTCCAACCAGTACCTGGGCGGTGATATTTCCCTGGCATGCGCAGCGGACACCGCTTCCATCATCGACCAGAAGGTGATCACCCTCGTCAAAGAGCAGCACCAGAAAGCACTGCAGATCCTCCAGGACAACCTGCCCAAGCTGCATGAGCTGGCCAAATATCTGTACGAGAAAGAGACCATCACCGGCGAAGAATTCATGGACATTCTGAATCGGGCGTAATTCCCATCACATAAAAAGTAAAGGCTTATATTCGACCCTGGTAAGGTTAAATATAAGCCTTTTCTATCATTCATATTTTTCTTAAAGTTCCTGAATAAACTGGATGGACACACCGTTAGGATCCTTCACGAAGAAAAACTTCGTCTTCGGATTGGGAGAAACCATCGGCCCCGGCTGCAGTCCTGCCTCCTCTTTTTTCTGTCGCTCCGCTTCCACGTCATCCACTGCAAATCCCATGGAAATGCCCTCGCTGCTGCCTACCGCCTCCGGGTTGGCGATCAGCTCCACGCAGGGCTCCCCTGCTGCATTAGCCAGAAACACGATCTGGTGCGCCGGGTTGTCCCGCATATCCCGCACGATCGTCAGGCCCACCTGCTCCTGATAGAACTTCACAGAATCCTCCAGACATCTGGTCATAATGGTTACATGCTGCATCTTCATAAAACCCATCCCCTTTTCTTTTACGATATTTCCACTATACCATGATTGCCTGCGCTTTGCATATAAAATTTACAAACGCAATTCCCTGTAAAAAAAAAAAGTTACAGCTCCCTTCGCATGTTCGTGCAGCCGGATTTTCATGCAAGCATGGAATCTGTATACAAGAACATATGCGTAAACTGTAACAAAAAAGCGGGTGATGGGAATCGAACCCACGTGTCCAGCTTGGAAGGCTGGTGTTCTACCATTGAACTACACCCGCAAAAAACAAAATAAAAAAGCGACAGACGGGACTCAGAACCCGCGACCTCCACCTTGGCAAGGTGGCGTACTACCAACTGTACTACTGTCGCATGTTCCGGTATTGAACCGGCAACGAAGATTATTATAGGACATGTTTTCCTATTTGTCAACAGTTTTTCTAAAAATATATATAAAATATTTTTTTACACAATATTTTCTACCGCACCGCCCGCAGCACCATGCCGTTTTCCGCCGGTACATAAATGTGCAGCCAGCCGTTTTCCGTCTCCCAGCTTTCTTCCCCGGGTGGAGAAGCCGTCCTCCCAGCTGGTGAGTACGTTTTCCATGCAGTCGTCCTCGCAGACGCCGATCTCCCACACGGAGAAGATCCAGATAAACGCCCTCCTCCCGGTTAAGTTGAGGATGACCAGCAGCTGCTCCTGGCTGTCGAAAAACGGCCATAGCAGAGCACGCCCCGGTCTTCGTGTACGGCCTTCAGGGGAGCCGTAGGTCAGCGTGCGGTACCGCTTATGCATGGCAATGGCCTGCCGATGGAATTCCACCAGCTCCTGATCTTCTGCACCCCAGGGATAGGTACGCCGGTTATCGGGATCGGTGAAGCCGCACACACCGGCCTCATCGCCGTAGTAGATGGTGGGCGCCCCAGGCCAGGTCATCTGCAGCAGCACCGCCTCTTTGAATACGGCTTTGCGCACGTTTTCCTCCGCCGCGTCGGAGCCCAAGTCTCCCACCCGTCCCACTTTCCGGTTCGTCCGGGTGAGAAAACAGGAATGGTCATGGTTGGACAGCTCATTCATGGCCGTTACCAGCGACGGATGAGCGAAGCTGCACATGTGATGCTTCATGGCACCGCGGAAGCTTTCCCGCATCGCCCAACAGGTCGTCGTTGCGGCCATCGCTGTGTTTTTCCATGCCGGTCAGGAACCAGGTCACCGGCTCCATGAAGGCGTCGTAGTTCATCACCGTGTCCCACTCATCGCCCTGGAGCCGGTCGCTGGCGTCCCCGTGAGTGCTCCGCCAGAATGACCGCCTCCGGGTTAGCCGTTTTCACCGCCTGTCGGAACCGTTTCAGAAATCATGGTTGAAAGCGCTGCTGTGGCCCAGGTCTGCCGCTACGTCCAGCCGCCAGCCATCGGCACAGTAGGGCGCTGACACCCATTTTGCGGCCGATCTGCAGCACGTATTCCTGCAGACAGACCGATTGTTCGTAGTTCAGCTTGGGCAGGGTATCGTGATCCCACCAGCCCTCATACGCGCCCGTTATACGGCCAGCTGCCACCCTCCCGGAAGGAAAAAAGTCGTGGTAGGGGGCTTTCCTGGGCCACACATAAAGGCACCTTTTCGTAAGCGTCACAGCCCTCGGCGATCCGCTCCCGGTCCAGCCATTTGTTAAAGGAGCCGCAGTGGTTGAAAACGCCGTCCAGAATGACCTTCCATGCCCCGGGCGTGGGCCTCATGCCAGCTGCGCAAACAGCTCGTTGCTGGCTTCCAGATTTTCCCGGTCTGTCACCCGGCTGATATAGCGGGAGGCATGGGTGTTGTCCATGTCACCTTCCGCCAGCGCCTCTCCCCCGTCCCGGAGGATTTTCCATAATGGGGATCCACATAATCATAGTCCTGAATGTCGTATTTGTGATTGGAGGGCGACACAAAGATGGGATTCAGATAGAGCACATCCACGCCCAGCTCTTTCAGGTAATCCAGTTTGCTCATGACGCCCGCCAGATCACCGCCGTAAAAGGAGCGCGTCCATGGCCTCAGCCTTGTTCCAGTCCTTCACCTGTTGGCGTACCTCTTTGAGCGTACTCCCCGATCCAGCACGTCGTTGGACGGTCGCCGTTAGAAACGATCACGAAATCTGATACATGACTGCGCCCTTGGCCCAGGCAGGCGGTGACAAAGCCCGCAGAATGACAAAGCAGCGGCGCACCTGATCCGCAAGAAAACAGTGTCTGCTCCCGCACTGCTGGGGCACAACACCTTCCACGTTGCCTAGGTCAGAACGCCTCCCGCCGCCCAGCGACAGCTGACGGCCGTTCACAAAGTCCATGCGGGCAACACCTGCGTAAGCAGCCTGGTTTGCATCAACC
>VOFC01006876.1_pt1 | contig 28714 bp, 53 predicted proteins | sample 5384161 | NCBI WGS metagenome assembly VOFC01 (sample SAMN12384722, study PRJNA508395) | human gut metagenome | isolation source: healthy gut B | host: Homo sapiens | reverse complement strand
TAGTTTACTTTATTAAATAAAATCATATCAAATAAGAACAAACTTCCAAATATAAGTAAAAGAGATAAAAAAGAGATGTTTCCATATCTTTGTTTCTACTCATTACAATGATTATATTTACTAGAGTTATAACTATAAATATTAAAGCATTAATAACACTCATATTTTCAAATAAAACTATCATTATGCATGGAATAATAAATGTAAATAATTTTGATACAGTATAGATACTTTTTTATAAGCAAATATATTTAAGAAAAAATACTAAAACTGATAAAGCTATAATTATATAAAACATATCAACATTATAATATTTAAACATTAAACTTATAAGTACAAAGAAAGATACATAAGTAACTTTAATAAATTCAATATTTTATAAACATAAGAAACTATTATAGAAAATATTCCAACAAATATCGAAATTATTGAAAGATAAATATAAATTGCTCCTTCTGTTTCAAAAATTCACTTAATAAGTCAGATCTTGAAAGAACAGGAAATATCATAAGTAATGATACAAAACCTATTCCAAAAGAACCATTTGCTTGATAATTCCAGTTTTAATTCTTTCATTATTATAAATGATAAAAAAAGAATTGAATAATAGCAAATAAACCTAAGAATATAGCTCCACTTTCATAACTGATATTTTTATTTGATAAAACTATTCTAACATCGCTATAAACATGATTATTCCAGCAAAATTAAGAACATAACCTAAATTTTTAGTTTGTCTATTCATCTTTATCAACCCAACGCAATTCCTTTGCTTTTTCCTTTTTATATTTAAATTTTTCATAAGAAATGCACATTCAATAAGTTCCATAACTGAACCTATAATCATTACTACTCCAATAATTCTTAAGAAAGTTTGAGCACTTTCAAATGGATTTGCAAGAAGTAATACTCCTAAAGTTATTCCAAGCAATGAAAACACTAAATTATATTTCCAAGCCGTAGAGAAATTTCTTATATTAATTGCAAATTGAAGCTTAACTATTGATTTAATACAAATAGTTATACCTATTAAAATAGTAATAAATTTTACTAAACTTTGAGTATTAATTATTAAGTATAATCCAACTCCCAAGCAATTACTCCAAGAAGTAAAAGATTTGCTTATCATTTTTTTCTTCTGGTGTTGATTTAATATAATCAAATACCCAAAAACATCCAATAATAAGAGTCATTATTCCAATAATCATTGTAATAATTTTTAAAGAATTAGCTGGTTCCATCATAAGTACAACACCAAGTATCAATGTTGCAATAGATGAAATCAAACACGTCTTTCTATATTTTTTAGCACTACTATATAACATATAATCACATCCTAGATTAATTATATCACGTCTATTATGAAATTTATACGAAAAAAAGCATAAAAAAAATGCAGTAGGCACTGCAACTTAATTATACAAAAATTATCTTACTTCTTCAATACTTTCAATTTCATTTAAGTAAACTACACGATATTCTTCTTCATAATCTCTTATGGTTAAGGTTGAATAAAAAATCATATCTTCATAATCTTCAAAATCTTTAATTTCTACCAAGAGACCTTCTAAAGGTTCACCCTCTTTAAATTCGATATGTACACACTTTTCAACTAATTCATCTAATTCCATAATGCACCTCTAAAAAATTATAACATACATAATGAATTATTTATATATGTCAAATAGAATGTATAGTTGAAATTTTACTTTTCTTTTTTTTTTATATTATAATTATACTAGGTGGTGTAACTAAAATGTTTTTTCACGATTAGTCTTAAAGATGCTGAAGAAACTTGTTTGGATTTAGTAGTTTATTAACAACATTTGATAATTTACAGAATACAACCCGGATAATATTAAACACAGGATGTGATTTATTATTATTACTAGTGTATCATACTTATATTTTCGGATATGAGTGCTAGGCTATTTCATAGTAAATGAAAATTTTAAAAATTTATTTTATGACTTTATGTCGAATTTCAAAGTAGTATCTCATGTGTTGAGATTAAAATTTATTAATACTGGAAAATAAATTTTCCCCAAAAATAACATTTAATTTAGGTATTAATAAATAATAAGTAAAAGAAAAAAGCAACTAATTAAGGTTGCTTTTTTGATTGTCTAAATTTTTAATTATGTCATCAATTTCTTTAGAATCTTCCGAATTGAGTTCAATTCTAAAATTACGGATTCTAAATTATAATAGTATTTAAGTTTTTCAATGTTATTTTGTTACTTTAGAATCAAGTATATGTGTTAAATGATTTAAAACGTCAGTTTTATTGGATATTTACTTCCATTACGATCAACTAATTTATATTCATTTTCATACATTTAGTACATACAGTATCTTTATTAGCAACTTTGTTTACTGGACAATATTTTGTTATCATAAGTTCAAAAGTACTGTAAAGTAACATCTCAACATTATAGTTATTGTGTTTCATAATACGTTCAATATTATCATCTTCAAGTTCAATCGATAATGTATTTATATCAACATATTTAGATAGATAATCCAAGGTTTCATGATTAGTTATATTCAAGAAATAATCACTTATTTTAGCACCATCATATATTTCACCTAACTCAGTTGCTAAAGTGTTTTTAATATTTGTTTTTTCATAAATTCTAGAACCACGATAATATATTTTAGGATTGTCTTTATATAAATTATAAAGATTTCTATCTATTACGTAGATACGATCAAAATAAGTTAAACATTTAAGTAATTGTTCTTCATCTCTTACTAAAACACTTAAAGTTAGTTTCTCTTCAAGAGAATTTTTATGCATTTCTCCATTATCATTTCTTTCAATTACTTCTTTTTTTTTGAATTTTCACGAATAGAAATCAATTCTTCAACTGCATTTCTTCTTATAGCATTTAAATCTTTAATATTTATAAATTTAGATTCAAAATCTCCGACACTTATATTAGCTATTTTAAATGGAGTATTACCAAGTTTGGATAATTGTTTAATAATATCCTCCTTTTTTACTTATATTTTTACTTGGAAAAACTATATCTGCCTCTTTTTAACAACATTTATTCCATCAGTTATTTCAAGAATTGCATGATTTTCATTATGAGTAAAAAAGTCACATCAATATCAACTTTTCTAACCGGTAATTCTCTATATTTGTTAATTACCGTTATATCACTTGTTTTATTAACAGAGTCTCCGACACTTGCCTTAATTTTATTATCAATTACAGCACTGTTTTTTACAAACACTTGTAAGTTTTAATGATTCATCATAAAGAAAATTAACAATCATTCCATCATTAGTTTCATTTATTCTAATTCCATCTCCTTGATTTAGTTGAGAATCAAGTTTAATATAGATATATTTATTTGTTACCTTAAAAGACTTTTACCTAAATGAACTCCTACATGATTGGATGTATGAATATTAATAATTTCATCATTAGTTGCATTAAATAAATATCCATAAGTATATTGTCTATTAAAATATCACCTTTAAATCTTCTTCATATTCAGATATTCTTAAGTCATCTTTTCCATAATAGTAATCAATTAAATTACGATATAGTCTAGTTACACAAGCAACATATTCTGGGCTTTTCATACGTCCCTCAATTTTTAATGATTTAACACTTGAGTCCATAATTTCTTTAAACTTACTAACCGTTTTAAGCTCTTTTTTGTTGAAAGCAAATACTTAGAATCAGTTTTTACAAATTCATCATTTTCAAGCAATTTATATGGAAGTCGACAAACTTGAGCACATTCTCCACGATTGCCACTTCTTCCTAAAAAGAACTGATGAAAATAAACATTCTCCAGAATAACTTACACACAAAGCTCCATGAATAAAAATTTCTTTTTTTCCATTGAAGTTTTATAACTATCAATAGTTGCAAGTGACAGTTCACGAGCAAACACAACACGTTTAACGTTTAAGTCTTCTAAGATTCTTAAACCTGATTCACTTACATTATGAACTTGCGTTGATGCATGTATTTCCAAATTAGGTAAACGTCTTTTTTAAAAGAGACATAAGACCTAAATCTTGAACAATTAAAGCATCTACTCCAGTTTTATGTAAAAACAAACAATAATTATAAACATCTTCTAGTTCAGACTCAAAAACAATTGTATTAACTGTAACATAAATCTTTACACCATAAAGATGTGCAAAATGAATAGCTAAAATCATTTCTTCATCATTAAAATTGCCCGCAAAAAAGCACGTGCACCAAATCTTTTACCACCTAAATATATGGCATCAGCCCCATTCATAACTGCTGCTTTTAAAGAATCCATATTTCCAACAGGAACTAAAAAAAAAAGTTCTTTCATAATTCCACTTCCTAACTAAAAAACTGAATAACTCAGTTTAATTAAATTTTACTAAAGAATGAGCAAATCTATATCCTTTTATGGCTATGAATCTTCCAAATTTACCTGGAATTGCACAAACTCCAGCTTTTGAGAATATCAACCTTTTATAAAGTTTAGGATTGTTTTCTTTTATACTCTTCCATAATTCTTTATATTGTTTTTTCTCCTTCTTCATTCATCGCAAGACGAGAAAAAAATTGTTCCAATTGTCATACAAAACACACATTCTCTATACATCATTTTTCTTAATTTCTTAGACTTTACTTCATCTAAATCATATTTATTACATACAAGTTTAGTAACAAGTACTTGATGTGAACTTCTTTTAATTAATTGAGGTTCTTGAACTGATTGATCTTCTTCCAATAAAATATCTATAGAAATCTAAATCCATATAATAAATTGTTTTAGTATTTACAAATGGAATATAAATAAATAAGTTATCTTCATAGAAAGTATGTTTTGGTAAATCCATGCTTGACGCATCTAATACACTTTTTTATACATCAATGAATGAAGCGATAAATATTGAGTTGGTTTAAATTTCTTCATTTCATCCCAAGTCATTTCTTCATTTTCTTTAAATACATTCTTAAATGAAATAGTTTGATTGATTCTACCATCAGTATAAGTATAAACATAATTCATGATAATTAAATCAGAATCGATTTTCTTAATCTTTTTAAGCAAAGCCTTGTATGCTTTTTTATCAACCCAATCATCACTGTCGACAACTTTAAAATATTTTCCTGTAGCGACACTTAATCCTGTCATTATTCCTGCACCATGACCACCATTTTCTTGATGAATAGCTTTAACAATTTTTGGATATTTTTTTTTGATACTTATCAGCTATCTTACCTGTTTTATCTTTAGACCCATCATCTATTATAATTATCTCTACATCTTCACCACCAATAAGTAAAGACTCTATACAGTTTTCCATATAAGCTTCTGAGTTATAACATGGAACTACAAAAGATATATACTTCATTATTAACACTTCCTAACACATTCATTATACCAAATATAAATTATCAAAACAAATAAATAAAAGACATTAAATGCCCAATTCACCATCTTTTAGAACAATTTCCTCACCACTTAATGCACTTTCAATACCAAATTGAAAATCTTGATACTCTTCAGTTTCATTTACTACTGTAACATCAATAGTTTTCTTTATCAAAAGATTTAATTAAATCCATAGTTCTACTAGAACATTCAACTTTTATATTTCCTTTAAAATAGACTTTAAAATAACTATCAAAACTATTATAACTAGTAATATTAAGAGTAACAACTCTAGTTTCATTAGGAGCCAATATTCTATTTTCATCATAGGTTAATTCATTGCTTACTAATGAAGATGTTAAAACATCGGTTTCTGTTGTTGATGGATTTATAAAATAAGAAAACGAAAGAGATGTAAAAACAAGTACAAATTATAAACATAATTGATATAGCTAAAAATATGGTTTTATTTTTTTTATTATCCACGATTATCACCTAGCATTATTATAGCATCTATTTAAATTACAAACAATATGATATAATTCTCATAGGTGAGATTATGAAAGAATTTTATATCCTTATACTTTTATTTTATTGCTATTCATTTATTGGCTGGCTTATAGAAATAGTAGTAACTTTATTAAAAATGCACAAATTCGTTAACCGAGGATTCTTAATTGGTCCAATGTGTCCAATATATGGTTTTGGTGGAGTTCTAATAACACTGCTTTTAAACAATTATGCAAAAGATCCTTTAGTTTTGTTCATAATGGCGATTGTTCTATGTGCAACCCTTGAATATATTACTTCATATATTATGGAAAAAGTATTTAAAAATCGCTGGTGGGATTATAGTGATCAAAAATTTAATATCAACGGACGCATTTGTTTAGAGTGCGCTATTCCTTTTGGTATCGCTGGTATTGTAATGTTTTATGGAATAAACCCATTTTTAATAAACTTGTTTTCAATATTTAATATGATAACATTAAGAATAATTTGCTACGCATTATTAGGAATTACGTTAATTGATATAATTTTATCGTTTAACATTATAATGTCATTAAAGAACATATCCAATACAATAAGATGTGATTCTACAGAAATAATTACTAAAAAAGTTAAAGAGATATTAAGTAGTAAAACTTTTTTACATAAAAGATTAGTTGCATCATTTCCTGATATGAAAGTTTTCAATAAAATAATCGTACTAAAAAAATAAATTAAACAAGGATAAAAATAGACTTAATGAAGAATTAAAAGAAACAAAAAAGAAGATCAAAGAAAAAGAAATCAAAAAAATGATTTCTTTTTTCTATTTAACAAGTTTTTTCATCAATTGAACATGTATTAGTATCAGTATTTAGCTTATCAAACATACAATTAAATTGTTCTTTTATTTTACATTTGATTCCTTCATCGATTTCCATATATGGATCAGTTAATTCTTTTACTATTCCACTTTCCATATTTATAGCTTCCCCATTTTTTACAACTACCACATTTGGAGCATAAATTCTTTTTTTCATCAATTTTAACTTCTTTAGTTTTTCCTTTTTTAGTTTCATATTTTAAAGGATTATAATCAGTTAAAACAGGATTTAGAAGTTCAAGTAAACGATAATATGCATCTGTTCCTTCTTTAGTACGAACAGGTTCATTACTATCATTTAATTCATATGTATCACGAATTTCTTTTATATCAACATAGTATACTTTTTTACACCTTTTTCTAATGATGAATCAATAAGTGATGTCATTACACTTCTACACCATGGACAAGTACTAAATCCAAAATATACAGTAAAAGTTTTATCTTCTTCTATCATCTTAACTAACTCTTCGGCAGTTTTATAAACAAACGGATTATTATCAGCGATTGTTAATTCTCTTACTTTTTTTTCCATTTCCTAGGTCATTATTATTAACACTCTCATATTCATTTTTAAATTTATAAGCATCTGTTATTGTAGTTATTGGAATATCATGCTCCGCATACAATTCAGAAAATATATATACTATCCCAACTGTCACCAATAAGAATAGACAGATTACAAATATCATCGTTCTTTTCTTCTTGTTCATTTTATTGCCTCGTTTCTTTAAAAAATATTATAACAAACATATATAAAAAATAAATAAAAAAATAAATTGAGTTATAATGTCCAATGTAGTATAATTTCATTAGTATTGGGGACGATGTGATGAAAAGATTTTTTAATAAATTAAAAAAAACAAAACTGAGCACAAGATTGGTTTATTTATTTGTAGCAATTATATTTATTGGGAGCTATAGTTACTTATTTAAATCACTTTTATTGCTTAATAATATAGAAAATAACTTAAGAATTATTGGACTTATTTCCTTAGGAATAATGTTATTATTTTATGTTTTTGGTTCTCTTCTTTTACTTTTATCAAAGAAGAATAAAACTGTAATCGCATTATCCTTCCTAGCTATGATTATTTCTAGTTTTCAATCATTGCATCACTTGCCATAAATCGTGTATATGGTCTCTTAGATAATATGAGTAAAGATAAAATTTTATATACAACTAATATGATTTTAAAAAAGATAAAGAATTTGTTAATGATGAGTCATTTAAAGTAGGTATCTTAAACAATGAAACAGATGTAGAAGGAAATGTTTTACCAAAAGAATATATAAAGAAAAATAATTTAAAGATAAATGTAAGTGAATATAATTCAAACTTTGAATTGCTTGAAAAATTATATAATGGTGAACTCGATGCTATCTTTATCACAAGCAATTATGTGATCAATTATGAATCATACGAATCATATAAAAACATTGAAGATGAAACTAAAGTAGAATTTACTTATTCTAAAGAAATGAAAAATCAAGATATCATTGAAAATCCAACTACCGTAGATAAACCTTTTACTGTTCTATAATGGGTGTTGATTCCACAAGTGATGTATTAAATGCTAATCAAGCATTCAATGGAGATACCCTTATGCTTATAAGCTTTAATCCTCACACATTAAACGCGACTGTATTTTCAATACCAAGAGATACTTATGTACCAATCGCTTGCTTAAAAGGTGAATCATCAAAGATTAATTCTTCTGCAGCTTACGGGTCTACTTGTGTAATAAATACGATTGAAAACTTAGTTGATATAAAAAATAGATTACTATGTAAAAATTAATTTTAAAGGCGTTGTTGATTTAGTTAATGCTTTAGGTGGCATCAATATAACTGTTCCTGAAAAAATAAACTTCTGTGAACAAAACTCAAAAAAGAAGTAAAAAAAAGACTCAAGATTTACAATGTATAAAAAGTGGATATCAACATATGGACGGAGAAAAAGGCCCTAGCGTTTGCAAGACATAGACATACACTTCCAGCAGGAGATTTTCAAAGAGTTCAACACCAACAATTAGTAGTTGAAGCAATTGCAAATTCAGCTAAAACTTTAAAAAATGTTGATGCATTCTTTAAAAGTACTTGATTCCGTTTCAGCAAATATTGATACAAACATGTCAACAAATCAAATGATGAATTTATATAATGTTGGTAAATCAATGTTATTTAGTGGAAACTCAGGTTCTATGATAAATATTCAAAAGACTTATCTTACAGGATATGACTTAACAATGTATGTAAATAATTTAAGAGCATCTGTGTATACATTCCAATATTATGAACAAAGTCTCGAGGAAATTAAGCATGCTTTAAAAGTTACTCTTGAACTTGAAAAAAATGATCCAGTAAAAACATTTAATTTCTCAGTAAATGACACATATGAAATTCCTGTTATTGGAAAAAAAATATTATACAGTAAAAAGACAAGAATCAATTCTAATTTTAAAAATAAATCAATTGAATATGCAAAAAAGTTGGTGTCAACCAAGAAATATAAGTGTAGTTGAAAACTATGTACAAAACACAAATTACACTGATGGAACAATCATTAATCAAAGTGTTAGAAATGGTATTTTAACTACAGGAATATCATCAATAACATTTGATGTAGTCAAAAACGAGCAAGATTAAATTCTTGCTTTTTTCATGAAAAAAATACCAGATTACTCTGGTATTATGACTTTTTCTATTTACAACTTCTTTGGTCGTTTATAGTTTTAACAATAACTTCATATCGATTTAGTATATCATCTGAAAGAACTGATTCCATAGCAGGTATACTAGCATCCATCATCAAATCAACTGATCTATCCAATAAAATATTATGGACTTCAAGTGACTCATCATGAGTTACAATATTCAAATTTTCATGTTCACAATAATAACTAACCCCTTAATCAATTCATTAAGAACTTTCTCATAATCGTTTTTGCTACCCTTAAAGATTTTTAAGTTAATAGCAATTGTTAACTTACCTATAATATCCGCAAAATCTCTAATCAATGTTTGACTAATCATAAAATTCACCTAACTTTCTCTCTATAATTTTTTAAATATTCGGTAATTTTACATTTTCTCATAAAGTATACTTATTTCTTAAGATTCCTCCAATTCCTTTGTTTCCTTATATTCATAATTTAATCTATTTTGTTTAGTAACAATAGATTCTCCTAAATTTCTTTCTATATCTTCTCTTGCAACTCTTGCTGCATGTCCACCCATTCTAGCAATTTTCTTATTTGGTTCTAAGCCTTGTGGTTTATGTTTTTCTGCTAGTCTTTTTTGCAGTTTCTTCTGATAAATCAGTTAATATTATTTCAATATTATCCATATTGTCTCTCAAAGACTCTTTACGAAGTCCTTTATATTGTTTATATTCTTTTTGCAGTCATACCAGACCACTCTTTATAAATTTCGTTGGTTAATATTGCAAATTCTTTTACCTTCAGTTATACCGTTTTCTTGCCAAACATCTGTTAATTCTTTTCTATCTTGGATTCCTTTTAATCTTTTTGAAATCCATTTTTCATCATAACCTTTTTGCACGATATATATCTATTGCTCTTTGAGCTGCAAGTGATGGATCAAATACTTCATCAATTCTTTCACTTCCTAATTTAGCTAACCATACTTTTATTGGTTCTGCATTTTTGCTAGGAATTGATTCAATTATTCTAAACATTCCTTCTATATCAACAACATCTGTCAATCTATATTTGCCGTCTTGAGCTTTTTAATTTCAACTGGTGACAATTTGTCACCGTTTCATTACCTTCTTCTTTTAATCGTTGTTTTAATTTATTCCAATACTTTCTACTATCCTTACTTTCCGAAATTACTCCAACTATATCAACAACACTGATATAATATTTTTCATCTTCTTTATCCCATACAGTTCTTATTGTTTCATTATTAAATATTTTATTAATTAAATGCATTTTATCTTGATTCATTTATAACCTCCTCCTTTATTTCAAATTTAAATAACTCTATAACATCTTTACATTTTTTGCATTGTATCCTATATACTAATATCTTATTGTTAAATAATTATTTTTTATTACTAATACATCATATCTATAAAAGTCATTACAACGTCTTTTATACCCATTTTTTCTGCGTACAAAGATAGCTTGTTGAGATCTTTATCCTTTCTTTTTAAATACTTTCTTACACTATATTTAATAAGTTCTAAATCTATTCTATTTTTAGATCTAATAATATCACATATACATCTTTCAATATCATATGCTTTAACTTTATTACCCATAGGAGTTTTTTTACTTCAATAAGGCCAAGTTCATAAATATCATTATCAACATAAAAACACATTATGTTTTCTTAAGTGAATACTATTATAGTTTCTCTTTACAGTTATATCATAGATTCCATTTGGATCTTTTAAAGATAATCCATGAAAAATATAAAGCTGTCATGTGAGAAAATATTACATTAGGCATACTTAAACCGAAAACATAATAATTATCAACATTATTTTTAGTATCAATATAAATACCTGATGCCACTTTTTTATAATACCTTTATCCTGCATAATTGAAAGATACATTCTGTGTATATCAAACATATCAAGTTCTTTTGAAGTAATATATCCACTATTTTTTTTTCATAAGTTCTTCAATAATTTCGATATTGCTCTTATCTTGAAACTCCTTTATAGTTAATTTTTCCATATAACACCCTTTGACTTTTCTACTTAAATTATATTACATTCAGTGAATAAGTCAAACAAGAATTTATATTTGCAAAAAAATACCAGATTACGCTGGTATTATTAATTCTTTTCCTATACTCAAAACATTACTAGTTAAGTTATTAGCAACTTTTATAGCATTAACTGTTGTATTATATTTTCTTGCTATTGAATATAATGTATCTCCTGGTTTTACTATATGTGTTTTTACATCAAAACTGTTTGGTATAATAAGTTCTTGTCCAATTGATAAGGTATCTGATTTTAAATTATTAAGTTCTTTAATTTTTGCTAACTGTTGTACTATATTTTTTTAGCTATTGAATAAAAGAGTATCACCTTTCTCAACCACATATGCATTAGTAGTTTGATCTTTCTTTTGATCGTTAACTAACAATTTTTTGATTAATAGAAATCATATTGCTTTTTAAATTGTTCAAATCTTTTTAACTTATCAACAGTTATTCCATATTTTTTAGCTATTGAATATAATGTATCTCCTGATTTTACAGTATAATAGTCTAGATCATCTTTGGAGTAACCAATATAATCTAAAAGAGCTTCTAAAGTTGCATATGCATAACGTTCATAATTTTTCTTTAGTTTAGCTGCATCTTTTAGTATTATCCAAAAACCATATTCCACAATTATTGATTCATAAGGGTCAGTATCTCTTAACATAAAATAATAATCTTTACTTGGATTAGATGTTCCACGTTTTTTGATAATATTTTCTAATTGTTTGACCATTTTAGCAAGCTCATTTAACACTTTTAGAGGACAAAGTTTCATTATTACGTAGAGCATAATTACTTCGGCGCCTTCAGCACCTGGTGATGGTCAAAGTGTAACCTTTCTTATTTCTCACGATTTTGGTGTTTACACCGAAATGGGATATATCATGTATTTTCAATAGTTTTAGCAATTATTGATTACTTCCAATTTTTTGTAATTCATCTTTCTCTAATTCTTTTATAGATTTTTCTGAGTTTGTAAAGTTTCTGGCATATTACCACCAAGTTCCTCAATTGCTTTTCTAACGGTTCTACCTACATTATAATGAGTTAAACAAGCATCATCTTCATTATCTATATTATCTTTTTTAGTTTAGCTTCTGTTTGTGTAATACGGAACAAATTTGCACCTAATTCCTCACTACCCATATAATCAAGAATATCTTCGTTTTCTTTTTATATTTTTACGTTTTGCTATTTGTTTAGCTGTTTCTCCATTATAAAGTCCTTTATATCCATAATTATTAAATTTGCCAAAATTTTTCTACACCTGCTTCTCTGGCAGTTTTAAATAAATATTTATTTTTTATTATTAACAAGAATTCTAGTATATAATCTTTTTTCATCCTCAGTTAATCTTGAATATTCTAATTCAGTAATTTCCTGTTTTCTAGTTTGTACTGCAAAATAAGTTTGCCCAAGAGCAACTGATTTTTTCTAGGATTTGCATTTTTGAACTATTAAATAACAAGCGTATCTAGATAAATGATAATCAATAGTTTCTCTTTTTTGTCTTTGATCCTATGTCAACCATTTTCCTGAACTCAGGAAAATGGTCACTTAACTTTATTGTTACTAGTTTCACAAGCAATCATTGCTTTTTATAACTTTATGAAAATTTTCCCATTTACTATATTCTAGTAATGGCATTAATTCTCTTGCTTCCCAATATTCATTTCCATATTCATCAATATGCTTTTATACATTCACTTTACTATATATTTTTCATTATTTATTTTGCTTGCCTTTATAAATAGTTAATTTATTATCTTTTAATTTCACAATCTAATGTTAAATAATAATCATTAGTTGCATAGGCCAATCACTTTGTCATTATCAATTATCCTATATGACTTATTCATAGCAATATTTAAACCATAACTTGTTAAAATGAAAAAATATCAACAGTATTAAATAAAAAGGTATTATTTTTTAAAGCGTTTGGCAAATTATTTTCTTCATATGTTTTTGTTTCCTTCTTTTTTATCCATTTTTAAAAATACAATAGATGCAATTATTTCAACTATAATTAAGCCAATGACATTTAATATATATTGCCATATTGAATACTTAACATTAGTTGAAGCTACAATAATAATATTTGAAATTAAAATTAAAAATATATTACACAAAATAGTTTTTTAATTTCATCTTTTGATATTAAATAGTTGTATGTAGCAATACATTAATGATCCAAAGCATAATAATACTAAAATAGAGAATCCGAAGTTATATAAAAAATCTAGTTCATTACTATTAAATAATTCATTCATAAGAAAGGCCATAATAACTAAAAAATAATAGATTGAATACATATATTTTTTATAAATCTTAATATAAATGATGTTGCAACACTAATACCAGTTATTACAGCAACTATCCAACCATAATTTTTTTTGCATAAATTTAAATATTTTATCTTTCATTCTTTTCACCTCCAATAATTTCTACGTATAAGTAGTTTATCAAATTTTTCTGTACACCTTGTCGCAACTTGCGACAAAGTTCTAAGCATTTAACATACTAAATTTATAGATAATTTCTATGTTTCTATCTTTATCTATAATAATTTTATCTATTAAAGTTCCAATTAATTCTCTTTGATAGATTATTAATATCAATCAATTCTCTTATTTTATCTTCGTAGCTTTTTAACTCATTTTTTTTAATCTTTTATCATTTTTGCATCTTGTAGACTTTGAATCTTTTTCTCTTATTCTAACTAGAAATTTTCTGTTTCTCTAGAAATTCTTAAATACATTTCTTCAGATACTATGCCATTAAATTTATCTTGATACAACATATCTAATTTACTAATTAAGGCTTTTTTCTTGCTTTCTTAAATCATTTATACTGTTATTAACATCACTATCATCTTTTTTTTATTAATACTTTTAGATATTTCTGATAAATCTAATTTATTTAAATACTTTTACAAGTATTTTTAATAACTTCTAGTAATGCTTTCTCTAATTTATCATACGGACTAAAATGAGGTTCACACATTCTTCTTTTAGGATCTCTTGAATATCTATTGCAATTAATAGTCCAATAATCATGATTTTTCTATAAGAAATTGTTAAAGTATTACCACATTCTTTACAATATAATAAATTTTCAAATAACCTTTTTTCTCTCTTAGTAATAGTAGTTTTAGTAGTTCTTTTAATATTATTTTGAACACTTTCAAATATAAACCTATCTACTAATGGCTCATGGGTGTTTTTAACAATATCCCAATTACTTTTTGGTAATGATTTTTTCTTTTTTGGTTTATATGATACTTTAGTTTGTACACTTTGTACCATATCACCAACATACATTTGATTTTTTAAAATCTTTTTAACAGAAGAAATAGTCCACATAGGATTATATTTAGCTTTTGAATTAGGATTCTTTCTCTTCAAACTACTAGGTGTTTTAATATTATTATCATTCAAATAAGTAGTTATTTCAGAAAGTCCTACTCCGTTATAAGCCATATCAAATATCTTTTTTTACCACCCATGCATACTCGGATCTGGTATTAAGTGTCCTTTATCATTTGGATCTCTTAAATATCCATAACTTGGAGCACTTCAATAAATTTACCATTTCTCCTTTTGTCATTTAAAACATTACGAATTTTAATAGAATTTTGTTTACTATAATAATCATTACAAGCAAATAACCACGTTGCTGAGTCATTACTTGCTTGATTAATCGCATTGTCGTATCCTTCCAACATAGAAATAAATCTTATTCCATTTTCTGGAAAGAAAGTTTCAACATAATATCCTGTTAAAATATGATCTCTACCTAATCTTGATAAGTCTTTTACTACTACAAGATTAATTCTTTTGGCTTTGATATCTTCAATTAATCTCTGAAATCCTGGTCTATCAAAAAAAGTAGTACCAGAATATCCATCATCTACATATTCATCTACAAAAATAAATCCTTTTTCTTTGATAAAATTCATTAGTATATTTCTTTTGATTAAGGACGCTCTCACTTTCAGATTCGTAAGATTTGCCTTCATCAGCTTCTGATAATCTTATATAAATTCCTGCTTTGTAGTAATCTGGCATCACATTTAAAGTGTTATACAAGCTTACTCTCCTTTCCTCCTTGTTGTATAACAACTAAAGCCAATTAAATTATACCATACAAATTTAATTTGGCACATTGTATCAATCACTATTTACCTTACTTTTAATAAATTTAATTACCAGTTCATTAAAATTAGGAGAATCATCTTTGAAAGTTTCTATTATATTAAAAACATAAGCCACCTCATTTAAGTTTATGAGTGTCTTTATCAATTTATATCTTCCTCCATTTCTTTAAAAACTTTCTAACATTTTCTCCATCTCTTCTTGTTCTTCCTTAGTTGCTTTTTTTAGATTCAATAGGTTCACCATGCCAGTATTCAATACCAAATTCATCAACATAATAAATTTTATCTAATATATCTTTTTTATTTTTATTATATTTATTATAATGGTTAAAATTATTTTGAATACTAGTATTAGCATTTCTTTGAATACTTGTTATTCTTTTTTTAATACCTCGGATAATTTTATTATCCTCTTTTTGAATTATTTGTTTCACTATTATTAATTTCTATATCAATATATCCATTTTTTGATAAACTACTTATACTTTTTTTGATACAGTTTGTTTGGTACAATCAAATTTCTTCATAAAATACCTATTAGTAGGCCAACAATAGCCATTTTTTTTACATAGTGACACTATGTCTATTAATAATATTCTCTCAAAGTAAGTTAATCTATTATCTCCTAATACTGATTCTGGTAATACTAAACTTATAAATGGTTCTTTTTTCCATTATTTCTCCAATATAAGATTATCAAGTTTAGTAGTTCCATATTATCCTCCTTTCTTTACCAGTCTTTTTAGGAACACATAAAAAGAACTGAACACATTAGTCCACAGCAAAAAAATAAGGGAATATTTCCAATCTTTTTTGTTGGATTAATATGTATTCAGTTCTTCACTGATTAATTATCATACATTATTCTTTAATGTATAATAAAGCTTTCTAATTTCTTTTAATATTTACTATTTTATATTTATGTATGTTTATATGTAATAGTCACATTCCCGTATGACTATCGTAATTATAACATTAATTATTTAATTTTCAATACGTAATTGTTCGACAATATTCGACAAATTATTTTATTTATTAAAAATCATTAACACTAATTTGAGTGTTGTAAACTCAAATACTATCATTATTTTCTTGCTGACTTTTACAAAACAATTATATTCATCTACCTTAGTATTATAATCATTTAAAAATATCTTTTATTAATGACACAAGCCCTTCTTCTTCTGGAGTTTTATCATCAAATTCTTTTGTTAATTGTGTATTTACTCTTTAAATTTTCATTTAACAAAATTTTACCAATTCTTTAAAAATCTATATCTTTCGAAAAATTATATGTTTCAATAAGATTTTTATCATGATATAGTTTTATATTATCTTGTTCTTTAATTATTTCCATATTCCTCTTCTCCTAACACATTTCCATATTTTTTATTTCTATTAGAAAATGATTTTCTACCACCATCTAAAATATTCATTATTTCTTCTTTATCATTCTGTGATTCTATTAAATAATTTTTATAATCTATTTCACCATTATTAGTCACAAATATATAATTAAATGCATCACCATATACCGCAACTGTAGGATTATGAGTTACAAAAATTAATTGCTTAATTTTTTTTCTTTTCTTTTATTATTGAAACTAGCTTTTGACTAATATAATCATTATCAATATTATCTTCAGGTTGGTCAAATAGTAATATTGATTCGTTAAGTTCAAATAACATATCTAAATATGCTACCGACTTCATTCCTGGAGATTCCTTTGATAAATCAGTAATAGTTCTCTTATCAATTTGTTCAGACAAATCCTTTTTTACCTTTATATCATCAATATTTATTTTTGAATTAATTTTAAAAAACTCTTTTTTAGGTTGAAATATCTCATTTTGTATGAATTTTGACAATTCTGCGGATAAACTGTTGATATTAGCTTTTAGATTTCTTTTCTCCATTAATATACTTTATTATTAAACTAAAATCACTTGAATCACTTTTTACTTTCGAAATTGTATTTGTTATTTTTTCATAAATTGTATCAATAAGATTATCTGGTACTTCATATGAAGTTGTAAATAAATATGGCATTTTAACATATTTCTTTATAACAGGGCTTTCTTGTTTAAAATTATCAAGTAAATAATTTAACTTTTTAGAATCTAATATTATTTTAAAATTTCTTTTTTTATATTAATAATGCTATTTAAATTTTTTCGTTGTTCTTGTATTATTTTTTTAGATTCATCTCTTTCACTTATAATTTTGTTAATTCTCTTATTACTATTTTTTTACAACTTCACTATATTTATCAAGTAAAAATTTGTATTCACGATATTTGTCAATTATTGTACTATTAATATTTTTTAATTCATCAATATTTAATCCATAATTTTCAAATTCTTTTACTAATTCATTTAGAGATTTTGAAAGACTATTTATTTTAATAGATACTGAGTCACTGCTTATTTCTGCATAAGTATCATATGTATAATAGTCAGTTTTATCTTTTAAAATCTTTAAAATTGATGTTATACTTTTTATAATTGATATCAATTGGTTTTTTACATTTTTAGCAATATCTATTATTTGATTAATATATGATAAATCATAATCATCTATTTTAGGAAAATATGAAGATATTTGCTTATTAGCAATATCAGGATTTTTATATATTTCAGAAATCTTATCTTGTTCTAATACAGCAAGTGAAGATAATTGACCAGGATTAATTTTAATTCCATTATAATCAATTCCCAAAACGTTTTTAATATTAAAAATCCTTATAATCTGTTGCTATTTTATTATTAGATTTATTTAAATTCTCAATTATTGCTAATAGTAATGACTTGCCACTTCCTCTTTTTCCAATTATCACATTTAAACCAGGCGAAAAAAATTAATATCCTTGTTTTTTACCATTAAGTTCAAAAAGAAATACTACTAATAATATTAGGAGGAATTGGTATTTGTTCTTCAGCAGATTTAATAATTCTAGATTGTGGATCTAATACAGCTAATTCAAATGTTTCAAAAAAAGTATTCCAATGAACCAAAAAAAAGAATATAATTATATATTTGTGGATTATATGGTTCAGCATTATGCCAATCACTAAATTTAAAATAACTAAAATAATTACCATAATTTATTATATAATCATATATTTTTTTTTTACAATCCTTATCTGCTGTTTCATACTTTTTTATCATTTATCTTTCTCTTTATTTCAGATATAATGAATTCCTTTTCCTTTTTTCACTTTTATCTTTTAAATTTTTTCAAACGCTTGAGTTTGTTCATAAAAACCCTAACGCCCAATTATCACATGACTTTTCATTAAAAGAAGCTGTAACATCAAAGGCACTAAATATTTTGTACATTGCATATTTATTTATATCATTAGACTCTGTCTATTGATATTTTATCTAATATACTTAAAATACCTCTTGCTTTATTTCCTTCAGGTACAAGGATTATTTTTACATTTTAATTGTACAATACAATTTATTATTTCGTGAAATTTTGGTTTATTATCATTCTTATAAAGATTATTTAATTTTTTTCCAATTTATTTCCATCTAGATTGTTATCGAAATAAACTCCCATTTGAAAAAAATCTTTATCATTTACATAAACATCTAATTCAGTTCCATTTATTATTTCAATTGGTTTTGTCTATAATATATTTTACGAATATCATCATAATATGATGATGAATAGACATCATGATCAGTAATGCTAAAAATGTTTATCCCTTATCTAAAAAGAGCATCCACATAATCCTTTTAGCACTCATTTGCTTTACTCTAGTTTTATCCTTACTTTTTGAATAATATGAATGCATATGCATATCACATTTTAACCATTGTTGTTTCATTTATACTACCTCCACTACATAAAAAGCGCAATACAAAAACTTAACCAAGTGTAAGCCTGTACTAGCGCTTTAAAATTATTTATTTCCCTTTGCTCTATTATGTGTCTGACATAACATTTGACAATTATCTATATCTGTAGATCCGCCTTTATCCATGCAGTAACATGATCTGCATCCATTTCTTTTTAATTCCCAAATTCTATTTTTATTATTATCATTTCCTATTGCACATAATGGACAATTACTTATATCTTTTAATTTTGCATCTTGAGTTTGTTTTTCATATACAACTCGCTTTGTATTATCATCAAATACTCTAATATTCAAAAGTTTAGTATCTTTACATCCACCTAATATATACTCACATATACCTTTAGTATCTTGAACTTGTGGATCAGCATATAATTTACATAATATTTCAGAAACCTTATTAGGATCATATGAATTGTTATGATATGTTTCATATAATCTTCCCCCATTCAAGACATCTCATGTCAGATTTTACATCTTTAAATACAGTTGATGCCCAAGTTATTACAGAATTGAAATATGTTCTTAATTCTGTAATATTAGTATCAAATCTATGTTGACTCATATAACTATCAATATTACCTTTGCTTACCCAATTAAGAGCTGTGGCAAGATATTCTTGTCTATTTACATCACCTTATATATGCACTCCATTTTTGAATATTTGCATTTTGGGAATTAGAAAATTCTTCACGAGCCATAGTTACAAAAGGTCCAGAATAAATTGCATTTAATATTTCTTGATTTTTAAGTTGAACACCTGCAATATTAATAATTTTAAACCATTCTTTAATTTCTGATTCTTCGCCTTCACAAATATAAATTGTTAATTGTGAATCAAGAATCTTATCTTGTAAATTTTTAGCAAGTCCATCAAAATATTGCTCCATACCATGTTCATCTTTAATAGCAAATTTATCTGTAATAAATCTTCCAAAGCTAGTAACTCTCTGTTGCCCATCTAAAATTTCGTATTTATCTTCTCCGACTTTAACAAAATATAATAAACCCAGAGGATATCCTTTTTAATAATGAATCAATTACAGCAACATCTCTTTTTCCATCAGCATAAATATAGTTCCTTTGATATTCAGGTTGAATTGTTAATTTCCCACCCCATCCAAATAAGCCTTTTCCTTCATATTCATTATAAACAAATCCTTCATTTATATCTCTAACAGTTAAATCAGTTTTTCAATATTGTTTTCATCGTTTTTTCCTCCTTAAATTGAATAAATATCCTCCCAGGTGCTGATTGAACTATATGACCATCTTTATTTATAAAATAATTATGTTTACCATCATTTTGTTCCAAATTAGCATTTTCATTTGTTTTTTTTCCAGTTGATCCTGTTGGATTTCCATTTGGTCTAACTTCTATATAATCATTATATTTTTTTTAGATCTGGCACTTTATCATGACATCCTCTCTGTGTGCAGCCCAAAATTCTAAACTGATCAGGATTATATTTTTCTAGAAAAGATACGGGTACTCCCATTATTCCTTTGTAATCAGATGGTATTGCATCCGTATATGGAACTTCTATTGCATTATAATTATCATATTTTTTATATCCTATTTCTCTCACTTCTTTATGCTTGCTATATTTTATATTATCTTCCATAGTCATCAATTGAAGAGCTTGATGTCTCCTACCGTGTTCCATATTTGTGAACCAAACTGCTGCAACATTTTTTCATATTTACACCATCAACTACTTTATCCACATCATCTGGATTTTTGGTTTCAAACCATAAACCACCACTCCATTCAGTTTTACCTGACCACATTTTATTTTCCATAAACAAAGGAAATATCTCTTTATTATTAGGACTTAATTTATTGCCAATAATAAGAAATCTTTTATTACTTTCAATTAACCATTTTACAAAATCCCTATACAAACTAAATGGTGGATTAGTAACAATTATGTCAGCATCATCTCTTAATTTTTTACTTCATCAGATCTAAAATCTCCATCTCCATTTAAATAATTCCATTCTAAATCGTTTATATCTATTTTTCCAGATTTATTCGTATCCTTTTCTAACGTAAAAATTTTGCCATGTGTATTAGTTTTTCTTTTTATCAAATTTTGGTGACTCTGTTTCAAATAATGATAATTGACATGGTTGCGAAACTTTTTTACTTTTTCATATGCATAACTAGTGCTAATCAACTTTTTTATACCCAATCTTTCAAAGTTTTGAGCGAAAAATTTTTGTAAAATTTGACCATTCTGGATCATCACACGGTAATAATATAATTTTACCTCTAAAGACATTAGGGTTATATTCTAAATACGCATTTATTTCTTTCTGTATATCACTATACTGTGTGTAAAATTCATCAAATTTTGCATTTTTTGCTTTATGAAGTTTTTCACTTTGAACCATTTAAATCACTTCCTGTTAACTAAAATTTTTTCTAACTTATGTTCTAATTGATATAATGTATTTCCACTAGACACATCTTCACCTAAATCTTCAAGCGCTGAATATAATATTTGACGTTTTGATGGATTTGAATTATTCGGAACCTCAATATTTGTATCTTTTTCATATATTCCTAAAGTCCCATCCTCATTTGCTTTTTGAGTAATAATTTTTTCCTGTTAAACTTGAATAAAAACTTATATTTTTAAAATGATGTCTATTTTTTGATAAAATTAAAAGCTTCTTTCTTATCTTCTATTTCTTCCTTTGTTTCTTTCCATAAATGAAGTCTATTAATTGTTCCGTTTATTTCAGCCATACTTTCAAATGCTGAATACATTTCTTCTGGCCTCATATGATAAAATTCTCTTACTCTAATTTTATCTCCTATTTTTTCCTTACTTCTTAATTCTGGATTTATAGTATCTATAAACTTATGTAATTTTATATCAGTCAATCTTTCAGTAACATCAAATGTTGCATAAATATGAAACGAAAAAGGAACAGCTTCAGAATTGTTCAATTGTTTTACTCTTGCTTCAACATCATTTGCATATCCAATTTTGATATACTCTGGAAATGATGGATTAGTTAATATATAAATCACTCCACATTTTTTTTTCATACTCTTTCACTCCTAAAGTTCTAAATACAATATTATTATATCATACAATTCGACAAATTTTGATTTTTGATTTTAATTTACTTGAAAAAATTAATTATCTATTATATATCGATATATTCTAATAAAAAATAAACCTAGAATAGTTATATGAAATCTACTTATATCTAAATTGTTTAAAGTTCCTACTGTATTTTTATAATCAAACTGTAATATTCCACACTTTTCTAATTTAATAAATGATTTACCATAAAATATCCAATCGCTATATCCATCATCAATATTAGTATTAAAGCATTCATATAACATGGTAAAATTTAAAGGAATTTGGCTAGGCGAACCACAATAGATAGAAAAATCATTCCAAAATATTGTCCTTTCCTCATCTAAAATTACACTCCTATCTTGAAAAGGAGGCATAGTAATTTTTGATATTCATAGGATTGTTCTTATTTTCTTCTTCAATTTTTTTTTTGTTTTCTATTTCAAGATTAGCATTTTTTATTGCACCTTCCTCTAGTCTTTTAGTTTCTTGTTTATAATTCAATCTTTCCCCATCTTTTAAATATTTTTTATATATTTAATTAAATCCACGTCATGCTTATTTAACGAAGAAATAATTTCACACAATTCTTCCTCTGTTTCACATTTTTTCTTGCATAATATAATCAATAAATAAAGAAAATGTATATATCAACAGTTTCAGGTATACAATTTTTTATAATACTTTCTAAAACAGATGTTGAAAAAATATTTTTTATGGTCAGACAAATTAGAAATTTTATCCTTAAAATCTGATTTACTTATTTTCTTTTTTGTAATTGATTTTCTATCTTTTTAATCTTTTGATAATATCATCATCACTTACAAATCCCAAAATTCTATTAACCCCAAAAACAATTAAAGGAACAACTGAAAATTCAGGAACAGCAAGGGCCACTATACCAGAGCCTGCTGATATTCCATCATTTATATTTTTTGAATTTTAGTTGCTTTGTTCTTATCCACAATCCATCACCTCTTGCAACTATATTATACCATTAAATTTTAATATTTTTTATTAGGGGTTGGGAGTATTCCCACAAAAGAATTTCGTACGGGAGTACAAATTCAGTGCTGGCTAGACAACAGATTCACTCCCAACTAGTATTTACACTATTGGTATTAAGTATTATAATTTTCTTAAATACAAAAAGTAAATATACAAATACTAAAAGGAAAGGAGACAATTTATTTAATTTTATTTTTATATTTAGTCTCTAATCATCGTGTCTGTATATGATGATTTTTGTATTTAAGAAAGGAGGATTACATGAAAATGTTAATGTTAACATGGGAGTTTGTTAGTTACTATAAACTTGGTAATGATTTGTCTTTAATACTACAAGGACGTAAAAATCCATTACAAGTATTTATTGAATCCGGTATAAATGACTATGCAAAAAGATTTGCTTTACAATTCATTAAACTATAATAATAGATAAGGATAGGTAATATGAATTTAAAGACATAAAAACACTATTTAACAAGTGAATGTTAGATAGTGTTTTATTTTTAATAAAATTTCTTTAATATCATTGGATTATCTTTTACTATTATTAAATTATATTTTATTTTTAATATTTCTTTCACCTTAGGTATAAGTTTATTAATATCGCATCTACAATTAAAAACATCTATAGCAGAGTTGATATGATTTCTTAAAGGACAATTTGATAAACAATGTCTACTATATCCATTTGCTAAATAAAATGCTACTAAATCAGGTATAACATATTTATTTATATAATCATTAACATTGTTATAGAAAGGTAAATATATTTTTTCAAATTCTTTATCAGTTATATCAGACATAAATATACTCCTTTTAAAATTGTTTCTTCTGCTATATTTTTAATATTATTCATTTTACCTATCCATAACATTTGATTACTACTTTTTAATTCTTCAGTAATATTTTCTTTTTTCAGTGAGTTCTTTAATTAACTTCTGCACTATCTCCATAACAGTAGTATCGATATTATGAAGATATTCATTTAATTTATCACTAGTAAGTAAATCAAAATATAATCCTAATTTATATTTCTTAATATAATTTAATCTTAATAATCCATATTTTCCTATATTATATTGTTTTTTATCTTCTAATATTAAATCTGGTAATAAATAATCACCTTTCTTAGTGTAACTAATATTCATAACATTTCTCCATTTCTCTCTATATTTATTTGACTTTAATTGTTATACATTTGTTACACAATGACCATCGCCACCTCCTGCATTTATGTGATTAGATACAACAATAACATTACTATCATTTCCAAAAGCATTCTTAATTCTATTGACTCTTTGAGTTGGACTCAATGTTTCATCTGTTTCTCTTGTAATATAAACAGGTATTCCTAATCTTTTTAGTTCATTATACATAATTTTACTAATAGCTAAAGTCATATTTTTTTCTATTATATCATTTCCACTTGCACCATTATCAGTACCACCATGACCAGGGTCAATTATAATCTTATAATTATTCATAGTATCACCTAAAATAGTGTATGAAAAAAAAATGAAATATGGCACTCACATTTCATTTTTATCTATTTAGTCTCATAAAGCAAATTAGATTTATTTATTACTTTATCTAATTTAGTTATATCGTTACTTTTTATATATTTTATTTATATGTGATAAACTTTGTTTAGTATAATACACTTTTTTTCTCTCTTTTTAAACAACTATCACTTACATATAAATCATTTGTATAAGTGTTCTCACTTAAATCATAACCAGTAAATTCATCAAACTTCTCACTTCTATTTATTATTGTTCCAAGATTTTCATAATATGTAACAAAAAGCTAAACATTCATTTTCATATTCAAAATAAACATATTTTGTATTTCCAAGCACTGGAGTAGTAAGTTTTAATGAATGATTTTCAAAAGACACATTCATCGTACGTTTATCATAATTTTGTTTAATATAAACATAGTTTAATAAAAATTAAAGACAATAACCGATATTAAGAAAACAGCAACAAACAAAATGACTAAGTTAAAAAATCCTAATAGTTTTATTTTTTTTAAGTTCCACAGTTCCAACTACATCTATCATATTTTTTCTCAAACTTATCCTGATATTCATCTTTTTTTCAATTTCTCTCCGGATAAGAATTCATTAATTGATATTCCTAAAACTTCACATATTGAATTATACATGGACATATCCGGCATACATTTTCCATTTTCCCCCATCTTGATATACTTCTACTATTAACATTTAATTTTTTCAGCTAACTCTTCCTGAGTTAAGTTACACTCTTTACGCCTTTCAGCAATAAACTTCCCAATTTTTTTCTTGATTCATAACTTCCTTCCTTTCTGTCTTTATACTACAAAATATATTTTATATAATACACGACATAAAGTGAGAATTACTTATTTTTCATTATATTCATCCAAGAAACTTTTATATATTCACCATTCTTTTTAGTTCCTAAGACACAGTTTAAATTAACATTATTCATACTAGTAAAGATATTACGATCAATTTCTCTATTAATTTGTCTCATCTTTTTTACTAATTCTTTCATTTCTTTTTCTTTTTGCTTGTACCATCATTGATTAAAGAACAACCTTCAGTAAATCTACAAGCACAGTTGATAAACGTAAGTTCATTATAATTTCTCCAAGAAATAATAGCGCCCTCTTTCACCAAATAAAGAGGTCTAATAAGTTCAAGTCCTTCATAATTATCCGAATGAAGTTTAGGCATCATAGTTTTAATCTCAGCTCCATAAAACATTGAAAGTAAAGTTGTTTCAATAACATCATTAAAATGATGACCTAAAGCTATTTTGTTGCATCCAATTTCCTTTGCTTTATTATATAGATAACCTCTACGCATTTTTTGCACATAAATAACAAGGACTTTTAGAATCTATTGTCGATACAACATCAAAATATCACTCTCAAATATCTCAATTGGAATATTAAGAATACGTGCATTATCCTCAATGTATTTACGATTATATTCATTATATCCAGGATCCATTACCACATATCTAGCTTCAAAATTAATTTTGCCATGACGTTTTAATTCTTGAATGCATTTAGCAAGCAAAAAAAATCCTTTCCTCCACTTATACAAACCATTATTTTATCATTATCTTGAATAAGTTCATAAGTCTTAACAGCTTCAATAAATTTAGACCATATTTCCTTACGATATTTCTTTATAATACTTTTTTCAATTTCTTTATACTTCTCCATAACACACCTAAATTCTAACCGATAATATTATTCATCACTTCAATAAATTTATCAATTTCTGCGTTCGTTGTCAAATGACTTAAACTAAGTCTAATTGAAGAACTAGCAAGTCCTTTATTTTTTGGTAACAGCATATACAAGTTTAGATGGTGTTTCAACTGGACAACAAAGATGTTTTAGTAGAGACATATATTTCTAAATCATTAAGTTTTTTTGAAGATCATTAGATTTTCTATTTTGAACACTAAAATTAATAATATAAGGTATTGAATTATCATTACTGTTTATTGTAACATCCTTTTTACCTTTTAAATATTCAACAATTTTTTTTTTATTCTTATCTATAACAGAAATACGTCTTTCTTCCATATTTTCCAAAGACTTTTTAAAAGCAATAGAAGCAGATGCAATCAATGCCGTATCAGGTGTACCACTTCGATAAATTGTACTAGATTTTCCTCCATTTATTTGTGGCTTTAAAAACACATTATCACGTTTTACTAAAATACCTACCCCAGAAAGTCCATAAAACTTATGAGGTGTTATCGTTATTAAATCAACATCGCTGTAATCAATATTAACTTTACCAATAGCTTGACTAGCATCAGTATGAAAAAAAACAATTTGGATATTCCTTTAAAATAGAAGCAATTTCCTCAATAGGTTCTCTTATTCCGAGTTCTGAATCAACAGAAGTAATACTTACTAAGATGGTATCATCTCTTAACATTTTTTTAATTCATCAATGTTAATAATTCCATACTTATCGACAGGAATAATTTCAACCTCAAAACCAAGTTCTTGTAAATATGTACATGATGATACAATCGAATTATGTTCTAAAGAACTTATAAGGATATGTTTTCCCCTACTTTTATATCTTTCACATACACCCTTAATAACTAAATTGTTGCTTTCACTTGAACCACTTGTATAGATTATTTCATCCTCTTTAACATTAAGAAGTTTAGCAATGTTCTTAGTTGCTTCATCTATAACACTTTTGCTTTCATCCCAAGTGTGTGATTTGAATTTGGATTCGCATAATATTCTTTAGAAACGCGAATAAATTCATTTAAAACTTCATCATCTACCGGAGTTGAAGCAGCATAATCTAAATAGATCATATTATTTCACTGTACCTTTCCAATTTTCAAACTTATCTTTATAACTCTCAACATAATTTGCATAAGTTGCTTCACTAGTAATACTTTCAGTATTAATCTCAATTTCATTTTTATATTTTTACTTAATTCCATTTATTTATTGATAGTTTTACTTTTAGAACAACCACACATCACCATAGTTAAATATATAACAAAAAAACGAAAATATGATTTTTTTCATGGAGTTACCTCAAGAGTATATCCTAAATCATTTATACATTTTTCTATAACTGACATTTCAAGAGTTCCAACATATTCTATCACAACTTTACCGGTTTTTAAATCCACTTTAACCCCATCAATGTTAAGAAAAAAATTTTTTCACTGAAGAACCACAATGAGAACAACTCATACCTTTAACAATTATTTATAATTTATTATTTTTTTTTACATATTTATCTTCCTTCCTTATTTAATTTCAATATTCTTAAAAAGAATTAAATAAACCAGTTGATAAAGCATAAACTTGCATCGCTTGTATTGGTCCACAAGTCATAAAACCATTTAATAAACCGATTATAAATGGACTTTTTGAACTTTTTTTTAAAATTAAATCATTTAACATTTTTATATGAATTATACCTAACATATTTAAAGACATTATAAACATCAAAACCGAAGCAATAACAATAATAATTCCTGAATACGTATCATTTATGCTTAATACACTTCCAACTAAACCGCCAATAAAC
>VOFC01004851.1_pt1 | contig 28727 bp, 53 predicted proteins | sample 5384161 | NCBI WGS metagenome assembly VOFC01 (sample SAMN12384722, study PRJNA508395) | human gut metagenome | isolation source: healthy gut B | host: Homo sapiens | reverse complement strand
ATAGTCGTCAAAGAGAGTCGATAGTCAACTTTCTGGCGAGCCGGACCGATCATCCGACTGCTGAAACTATCTATCAGAATATCAAAAAAAGAATTTCCAAACATCAGTCTTGGAACTGTTTACAGAAACCTTTCCTTGCTTGAGGAAATTGGTGAGATCATCAAGATTTCGACCGGAGTCGGTCCTGACCATTACGATTACAACACAGCGCCTCATTATCACTTTATATGCAGAGGCTGCGGACGCGTGATGGATATCGATTTGGACTTCGCCGATGAGCTGATGACACAGGTGCAGGAATCCACTGATTTAGCCATTGAGAGCTGCTCAGTTTCGTTTACGGGACTTTGTCCGGATTGCAAGAATGAGCTTTCCTAGAGCCTGACAATTTTTACAACAATTAAACATTTATTTACTATCTTTAAAAGGAGGAACATTATTATGGCAAAATGGGTTTGTACAGTTTGTGGATACGTTTATGAGGGAGAGAATCCACCGGCAGAGTGTCCGGTATGCCACGTTGGCGCAGATAAATTCAAGAAGGTTGAGGGAGATTTAACACTTGCTGCAGAGCATGAGTTTGGAGTATACGCTTCAACTGTTAAGAACAATCCTGAAATCTCTGATGAAGATAAGAAATACATCTTCGAGCAGTTAAAGGCTAACTTCGAGGGCGAGTGCTCTGAGGTTGGTATGTATCTTTGCATGGCTCGTGTAGCTCATCGCGAGGGATATCCGGAGATCGGTCTCTACTGGGAGAAGGCAGCTTACGAAGAGGCTGAGCATGCAGCAAAGTTCGCAGAGATGCTCGGTGAGGACCTGAGCCTAACATGAAGGCTACTACAAAGGACAACCTCGCTTGGAGAGTTGACTGTGAGTTCGGTGCTACAGCAGGAAAGACTGACCTAGCAAAATGTGCTAAGAAGAACAATCTGGATGCAATCCATGATACCGTTCAACATTTCTATTATCATCTGCTGGCTTAGCCTTGTATGGACAATCGCAAAATATATTCCCCCATATTTTGATTTGCGTTCGTTTTCCTCAATCCCGGCAGCTTTTCCTTTTTCTGTAACACGCTTTTCTTTATTTCCGTTTTCCTCGATTTCTTCAAGATATCCGTTTTTTGACAAGCAGCTCATTTACAAATGCCGCCGATAGCTTTTTACGTTCTTTATTTTCAGGACAAAGCGCATTTATGCTGTCCGTAAGCTCTGATATCATGCATTTATCCTTTAATCCAACCAGATCAAGCTTCCCCGTTCAATATAAAATGGCTGTTTCTTTTTTACTTTTTGCTGACAGGTGAAACATCTTCTGTTGTAAGATCTTCTACTTTAATCTCCTGGGATATACTTTTTTCAGCAATGAATTTATTTATCTCCTCGATAAAAAACATCTCCATAGTTTTTTATTTTCTGTTCTCCCATTCCGTATACTTCTGTCATTTTTTTTTTTTTGTTTCCGGACACTTCGCACACATATCCTTTAATGTCTTGTCGGAACAGATTATGTATGGTGGAACCGATTTTTTCAGAAGCAAGCTTCATCCTGCATATTCGGAGTTTCTCAAACAATTCCTGTCCCACTGCGCTGAGTCCTGAAAGCTGCAATGCTTTTTGCGCACTTTTCCGTCTTGTATATAGTTTTTCTTCTTCATCGTCCCCGACAACAACACAATTACTGCATTTATTGCATACACATGGTGTTGTATCACCAAAATACGAAAGTATAAACTGACGTAAACACTTATCTGTCTCGCAGTAGTTTATCATCTGATTCAGCTTTCTCTGGTCATTTGCCCTTTTAAGTGGATCGTCCCCATAGCCTTCACCACTGGGTAACCTTATATTGGAGCAGACGTTTATTTATCATTATGTCCTGCTTTGAAAAAAACAGGACACATTCTGCTTCCTCACCATCACGTCCCGCCCTTCCGGCTTCCTGATAATAATATTCATAATTGATTATACTGTTGTCCTTCTGGCTGCCTCCCTTTCTTGTAACAACCCTGAAAAACAGGTTAGGTCTGTCAAACCCTGTCACCATAGTAACCGGATTGTTAAGTCCAAGCGAAGCCACTATATCATTTTTCACGCGCTCCGTGGCGGTCGCTGTAAACGCACTGACTATCGGTCGTCTTGGAAGTGGGCTATCCTTATGGGATTTATGTATTTTACGGAAATTATGATGTACCTGTAAAAGGTGCTGATAATGAAAGCCAGTGGGAATCAGAGGAGGTGTACAAATTCATGATCTGTGCGATAAGTCCTCTGCACGATGATTATGAAATGGGTACACCTCAGGCTGGTTTTCTGTTCCCGGCATTTGCAAACCGCAGTACTGATGTTACATCCATCAATGTATTTAATGATCCGGGATTATTCTAATTGATCTGTTGGTTCATCTCATCAACCACTGCATCAATCCCGGCTTCATGCAATTTATTATTAAAAACTTCATAGTATTCTTTCCAGTCAGCGCAATCCTCTGCTTTATTATTATTAAAATCAAGCAGGGAATCCAGATTATTCACATAGCTTATAATTTCTGATACTGCCTTATACTGGCTTTCTACGGCGGAACTATCGAATGCAAAATCATCCGCCTGCATTTTTTCACGCAGCTTATCCATATCAGATCTTGTTGTTTTGATTTCCGTATCCACATATGGCTCCATAATCATGCATACCGAAAGATTTCCAAGCGGAATTCTGTACAGATCCAATTCACTCCATTTTTGTCTGTCTGATATGTGTTTCCATCGGATGTGTAGTCTGTATCTTTTATGCCATATAATAATAACTCAGACATTTCCTTTGTAGTGTCTACCTGATTTAAAAACTCAAGAGCCTGGTCTATATGGTCTGATTCTGACGGTATCACACTGCTTTGTATCAGAACGTCTCCGGCTGCATCATCATATGGTATCCTCACAAGTTCCCGTCCAGTAGGACTGCTCCAAAGATCAAGTGAATCTGTCCTCATAAGCGGAGTTGCATCCCATGCGGCTTTCATGAAATAATCATCCCTGTTTTCCGTATCATCTACAAGCTTTGCGTACCCTTTTTTCGCTGAAGGTATTAAGCGTCCCTACCAATTCGTATGTACGGCTGTCATCGAATATATTTTTGATATTTTTCTCATCATCTCCAGCCCAATAACCGGTATATGTATTTTTATCATACATGATCACAGGTGTGTTGGATTCCAATATTCCCCAACCATAAATAAATGGCGTAAGTTCAGGCTTTTCTGCCTTTACTTTTTTCGAAAACAGGCTCAAGTTCCGAAAGAGGTTTTTTCAGGTCTTCTACCGTAAGTCCAAGATCTATCATAGTTTCCCGGTCTACCAGCCACCCCCCGGCAGGTTTCAACAACAGATCCGACGCCATACCAGTGTCCATCTTCTTCCGTAAGTGTCCAGTATGTATCATCCATGGCTGCTTTTAGCTGCTTGCCTTTTCCCGCAGACAGATAATCTGTCATGTCATACAGCATTTCCTTTGGAAGATTATTCGTAACTCTTCCGTAAACCGAACACAATATATCGGGATTTATACCATTTTTCTGAATATATTGGATAAAATCAGCCATCGTATCATTGAGCGTATATTCCCATGGGATTTTTATCATTATAATGTCAACAAACGCCCAGACAAACTCCTGCACTCTGTTGTCAGCACGCTTTCTTGAGGCACTGCGCTCCTCGTTATCCACGCCACCCTCAAGCGGATAAGGTCTGTTTATTCCCATATCCTTTAGCGCAATATGTATTGTCCTTCTGACACAGCCCTGCTCAATTAAATAGCCTAAGCCCAGCTTCCTGAGTTGCTCGTTGAGCTCTGCAATTTGCTCTGTTATGTATAGCTTTACACCTTTTTGTTTCAGTGAGCGGTAAAGTGACTCTATGCTGTCAGCTCCTGTGATATCAATACTTCCGATAGCTCCGGCATCGATTATGACAGCTTTTGTATCATGCTTTAGGTGGTCCTCAATATCACGCACAAGTACCTTTGCATTTGCAAAAAACAGGCTGCTCGAAAATCTGTAAATAATCACACCGTCAATCTCGTGGATGTTTGTGCTCTCCCTGATATCGCGGAAATGACTGTGTCCCGGCTGCACACCGAGAAAGCAGGTGGCCGGCTTTGCGCTTCTGATTATCATCTCGGCAAAAGACAAAATAATTCCTATCAAAACTCCGTTTATCGTACCCAGAATAAGTACTCCGAAAAAAGCACCAACAAATATGAAAAATTCTGTCCTGCTGACCTTCCACAGTCTCTTTGCCAGATGAAACTCCGTGGCACCCATGAGCGCTGATATGACAATCGCCGTGAGCACCGGAACCGTCAGATATCCTATAAAGCCTGTGCAAAAAAAGAAGCACTGCTATCATGGAAACGCCTGCAACAAGCCCTGTGAGCTGTGTCTTACCCTCGTACTGCTCGCTCATCGCAGTTCGTGACACTGAACCGTTTATCGGACAGCAGCCCGTAAAAGCCGCAGCCATATTTCCTATGGAAAATGCCAAAAAGCTCCGTGTTATCATCTATTCTGTATCCGTTTTTCTGTGCGAAATTGTTTTCTGCCAGAAGTGTCTCTGCCATGATGACAACAGCAACCGAAAGACTTAAAACTATTACCTCTGAGGCCTTTTGAACTGAAAAAACTGCCTCGAAATCCGGTATATACCACCGCGGCATGCCGGGCTCCCGGTCCAAAATATGTAAACGAATTTTCCGAGTTGTTCGTGCCTTTCTGATTTTCATTATCCGAGTCATTTATGTCTTTCTGATTTTCATCATCTGAACTATTTGCGCCATTCTGACTTTCATCAGTACCGTTTAACTCACTTTCAAGACCATATTCTATATACTCTTTTGTGGTCAGATTTTTTCTCAAAAAACGGGCCAACCTTTAGATTGTAATAGTCTTCCGAAACATAGCCGTTTCCAGAACTCATGTATATCAGACCACCCGGATACTCTGCAAGTTCCTCATCCATACCTATAAAAGCCATTATCTGATAGATAACAAGTGCTGCCATCAGACAAAACCACATCACCACCAGGCAACTGTTTTGAAATATTTTCACTCCATTAGACTTTGTTGAAATATTGTCTTTAAACAATATAAGTTTGATAATCCATAATAGCGACAATATTATGCATCCCGCAGATGTGAGCATGATCGATGACATCTGATACCAGCTTCTATAATGATATCCCTCAGGCAAAAGCCCGATTATCCCGTAAAAGAATCCTGCATACAATACTAATACCGCCGTGATAATAAGCAAAACCGGCCACTTGCGTCTAATTTGATTATGATTGTAAATAGTCTGTTGCAGATTCATTTTTCCACATCTAGTAGAAAACAGAAATGCTATTTCATCATTCGTCATCTGTTTAGACTTCGGTGGAATAGCATAACAGTTATTTAATACTTCCTCCCAGCCATGTTTATCACTTAAGTACAAAGCTGCCGCTTTATAAAAAAATAAAACTCTCTCAAATACTGTAGTTTCAGAGAGTCAGTGCGAACCATTTCCAAAGCCTGTATAGCCAGATCATAGTGTCCCATAAGGATCTGCTGTTTTGCCATCTGGATCAGTGTAACAGCCTGAAGCTGCTTATTATCTTTATATCGGGTTCTGTACAAAGCCAGATTGTAATCGTGCTTATCCTGAAGATTCCATTTTTCTGTCTTTTTTTGCCGATATGATTATGCTCGCATACATGAGCATAATCAGAAATACCAGATAAGATACCAGAAGTAACACGCATGATTCCAGCATTCCCATTGTATAATCCTCACGCTGTCCAGTTCCGATAATAAAGCATACGCCTAAAATGCCGCCTATCATAACTAGAACTCTGTAAATCTGTACTATCGTTTTCTGCCATAAGCCCTTTTGATAACCGGTTGTAAATGGTGCGTTTGGATTTGAAATATCATAGTAATTCATAAAAGCCGCCTTTCATACTAATTCTTTATCAGTATTTTATATTGTTATACTCTTCTTAATCCCTCACTTTTTTTGCCGATTAAATAAAGTATAACACTGTTTTTCTATAAAACAGCCTAAAATACAAATATACTCTTCTCAATCTCATAAAAAATCATAGATTAAAAAGAGTATACATTATTCCATCTTATTTAGATATGTGCGATTTTCTTCTTTGTACGCAACTCCCATATTAAGTATGTCACTATAAGGAGTACACCTGTTGAAAGCCACGCAGCCGGATCTGCATAACACACACCAGTATAGCCAAAAGGCTTTGCAAGTATTGCTATGGCGATCACTCTCGCAGCAAGCTCCATCACTCCGCTGAGCATCGGAACAAGTCCGCGGTTTAACCCCTGTAATCCATTTCTATAGGCAAAAAAATCCAGGCCAGTGGCAGCATAAATATACTTGCGATACGTAGATATCTCATTGCATAGTCCATATCAGCAGCCGTAGGCGATGTGATAAACCAGCCTATCATGTGCGGTCCCACAAAGCAGTTGATTGCGGCTGCTAAAACAGCACAACCTATACAAATCCAGAAGCACGATTTCATTCCCTTGAAAATACGATCATATTTTCCCGCTCCCAGGTTCTGTCCACAATATGTTGCAGCAGCCGTTCCAAGTGTTGGCATAGTCTGCGTTGCAATATTATTAACCTTTGATGCCGCTGTGAATGCCGCAACCACCTGTGATCCAAATACATTGACAGCAGCCTGGAAAATCATAGTTCCAATAGCTGTGATAGAATAGTTGAGCGCCATCTGGATACCGATTGACAGCATATGCCATATTCCATTCCAATCCATATAATAGTCATCACGATGCGTGCGCAGTATATCGTATTTTCTAAACATTACTATAAATGACAGGACTGCAGCAAGTCCCTGCGAAATTACCGTCGCATATGCAGCTCCAGCCGTTCCGGCTTTCACAACGACTATGAAAAACACATCAAGTATTATATTGAGCACCGATGAAAATATAAGAAAATACAGCGGTGTCTTACTGTCACCTATGCTTCGCAAAAAGTCCTGACGCCACATTATATGACATAGTGCAGAAAATTCCCGCAAAATAGCCTTTATATATGCATCCGCCATATTCAGAATATTCTCCGGTGTGTTCATCCATATAAGAAACTGCTTTTGATGCGAGCACTGTCGGTATCGTAAGCACTGCCGAAACTATCACCGTCAATATGATAGCAAGCAACATAATGCTTGCGCAAATCCCAGTACCAGAAACATAAGACAGCCTGTTGATCCAACCGCCGCAAAGTGCGTCCGATCCAAGATACTGGCCTACTATGATCGTATCAACCATGTTGTAAAACTGCTGGAACAAATTTCCCATCAAAACAGGGATTGAAAACATCAGAATGATCTTCATTGGATTACCTTTGGTCATATCCGTTTTCATGTAAATCTCCTTCTCCAAATCGTAATAAAGTTCCCACGATTTATTATTTTATGTAATTGTTTATATATTTTTACATAAAATAAAGTGTGAACCAAGCAATTTTTAAACCTCGTCCACACATTATATACATATATATTTTAGTATTCAAGTACTATTTTACAATTTTATAACTTAATTTTTCTCGTTCTGTATCTTATCACATTCTTGTCAACCTATTTAATATCTTTCAAGGCTTCCAGATATCCCAATAATCTTTCCTTCTGCTTTGTCTGCAGATTTCTGAAAGTTTCAAGCACTATGCCCTCATCATTATTCAGTGCTGCCAGATAGTCCGATCCTTCATCAGCGGTCATATCTCTTTCTGACAGCAATTCATATGGTGTCACGTAGCACCTCGCATATTTTCAGTATCTTATCCGCTGATGGATTAGTCTTTTTCCTTTTCCAGTCACTGATCGTGCTTTGAGAGATTCCTGTCTGTGCCGCAAAAATCCTTCTGTGACATTCCATTTTTATCTAATAGGTAAAATATCTTTTCACTTATTATCAATATGTTCTCTCCCCTCTCGACTTATTTATACAATAACTATTTGCCTATTATCTCATTATACAAAGCTGTTTTATCTGAACAATTTTCGGTAGCATCTGTCCAGCTTACTATCCTATTAGTATCATCTGTGCTATCAATTACAGATTTTATAAGCTCCATATCATACTCTGCCGGATCATCGAAAAAAACTTTTAGAATCGTCATTGACATTCTTTTTATTTTCTGCTGCTCTTCTATTCGCTTCTGTTGCTCTTCTTTTCGCTTCTGCTGCTCCTCTTTTGCCTTCTGCCGTTCCTCCTCCCCGAGCTTACGCCATTCCTCTGCTTCTTTACGCAACTGTTGTATATCGATTTTTTCCATATTCTCAAATAGATAACCCAATTTGTGTTCCCTCACTTTCTGAACCGCATCATCAGTTTCCTCTGCCGAAATATGAATCTTAGTACATAGTGATCTAACCACCGCTGCTATAATATCTATAACCTGCTCAGAAGAATTATGGATTATAGAATCAATCTTATCCTTCTCTATGTCCCTGAAATTTGTAATGTCATCAGCCGTCTGAAACTTATTTATCAGCATCAGCAACGACATCTCATCTTCCCGAGCCAGCAGTTCTTCATCTGAGAAATCATGATTTCTGACGACAATATACTTGAAATCAGGTATATATGGACGAAGAATATCAGAAAACATGATCCTGTCCCTAAGATACATATCTGCTGTCCATTCTTTCTTACCCTCATAATAAACGACCGGAATGATCGGAGGATACCTGAACGACTTATTTTTACCTATTTTACCACGTTCTGATAAAAAGTCTTCTCATATTCTGCCCATATGCATGCCATATATTTAAGAAGCTGCATTGCTACATTATAATCGACATCACTTTTTATGATCTATCAATGAAATCATATAAAACAATTCCTCATAATCCTCTATGTGAATACGTATACGTTTAACCATATCTGCTTCATACTCTATTCCAAAATATGAACTGAATCGTTCTGTAACGTCTTCCAGATCCTCCGGCTGCACATTCTTGAGCAGCGGAATATTAATATTATCTCTGATAAACTGCGCACAAAGAATATTATTCTTAAAAAAATAGTCTTACTGTTAATGTCCCCAATATGCTGATTTACATCTCTCATAGCATGATCTCCTTTTCTTTTTTGTATTATACGTATCGTATATACGTTATACTATTTGAAATAAAACTAATTGTCAATACTTTTATAGCAATAAATCATCGAAACTTTAAAATTGCTTTTGATGTATTGTCAATTTTACGCAAAAAAAAAAGGACTGCGCAATAAAATAATTGCGCAATCCATATTTTCATTCTCTACTATTTTTTAATCCTGTTTTTCTTGGATATATTCCATTTTTTACTGTTACTTTTGTATATGTTCAGCCTCTACCTGTTCTTTAATCCTTATCCGATAATTTACATATCTCTTGATCAGATAATATACAACAGCCCACAGCGGCACTCCTATAAAAAGTCCGACTATTCCAAACAATCCATTTCCAAGGAAGATCGCAAATACCACCCAGAATGGAGAGAGCCCTGTTGACTGTCCTAAAATCTTTTGGTCCGATTATGTTTCCGTCTACCTGCTGTAAAATTGCTATAAAAATAATAAACACAATTCCCTTTGACGGACTGTCCAATAATATAAGAACCGCACTCGGTATAGCTCCGATATATGGTCCAAAGAACGGAATCAGATTAGTGACTCCAACGATCACACTAACAAGAGCAACATAAGGCATTCTGAGTATCAGGCAGCATACAAAACAAATAACACCAATTATAAAGGAATCTATTATCTTTCCGCTGATAAACCCTCCAAATATCTTATCACTTTCCTTTACTACACTTACGATCACATTTGTCTGACGTTCATTGAAAAAAGCATTTATAACTTTTTTAATCTGCCTGCGGAATGTTTCCTTGCTTAAAAGCACATATATAGCAACAATAAAAAGCTACAAGGCAATTTACTGCTGTTCCAAATATCCCCATTATCCCGTCTATAACAACAGAAACCTGTCCCAGCATATCTGACTTGATCCAGTTTGTGATGTAATTCATGAAATTATCATAAAATCCGTTTATTGCATTTCTGACTTTCTCATTATTTTTTTGCAAGCTCCATAAGCTTTCCCACCAGATCCTGGATCTGTTCAGGAAATGAATAAACCAGATTGCTTATATTGGTATATATTTGCGGAACGACCATCATTATAAGAAGAGCAATTACTGCTAATACTATTATCACACTTATGAAAATAGACAATCCCCTCATGGAAACTTTTTTCTTTGTCTTTTTTTTCTATAAATTTTCCGAGACTCCTGTCCAGATGTCTTTCATAAAACTCAACCACAGGATTAAGCAGATATGCTATAACAATTCCCATTATTATAGGCATAAGTATATTGCAGACACGAAGTATCTGGTCAAGTATAGAATCAAATCTGAATAGCAAAAATACAAGAAGTATAGCTCCTGCCATGGCCATAAATAATGACAGTCCCTTTGACCATGCCAATTTCAATCTTTTTTAGTTTGTCCTGCTGCATCTGACAGACCTCCCGGATTATTATTAATCAGAAATCATTCCCATCTGTTTAGTCAGACAATACTACTTAGTGTTCCGGGCGGGTGCCAATATTTATAACACTCTCCCCACTGATCAGTTCAAATGGGATTATTTCATGTGTCACCGGTTTGTTAAGGTCTATCATATTAAAAAGCATCTCAACACTTCTGGCTGCCATATCCTTATGCGGCTGTCTGATAGACACGATTTTTGGATTGTAGTACTGTGAAAGCACAGATCCATCAAAACCGGTTATAGATATATCATCCGGTACTTTTAAGCCTTTGTCAAGTATTGCTTTATCGCACCTATAGCCATCACATCTGAAATTGCATAAACAGCTGTAATTTCTATATCCTTCTCCAAAAGGCGTTCCATCGCCCTGTATGCACTATCATATGAGAATCTGGCTCTCTCATAATATCTTTCATCGGGAACTATTCCGTTTTTTTGAGGCTGTTAATATATCCGTTATGACGTAAAATAGCTGTCTGGGATAATTCCAGATTGGCTCCTATCTCGGCAATCTTCGTGTGTCCGTTTTGAATGAGATAATCCACAACAGTCTCTCCCGCCTTCTCATCATCAATAGACAAAGACGAAAGCTTATCTACATCCCATCCCTTTGCACAAGTTGTAACAATAACGCAAGGCACTGATACCTCAGAAAATTCTTCGGTAAAATCGTCACGGCTTCCTCCAAGAAAAAATAACACCAAGCGGCTTTCTCTCTCTGCATATCCTTATCGTCTCATTTCCGATATTATCATCCTCATCCAGATATGTGATATTTAAAGAATAATCTGATCTGTCAACAACACACTGGATTTCCTCGATTATATTCGCAAAGAGCATATTTGATGTACCTTTGACAAGCACATATATATTTCTTGAGCTTGTCTGTTCAGCCTCTTGGCGTTTGTATTTGGCACAAAATTATGTGCTTTTACAATTTCCATTATTTTATTTTTCGCTTCAGGACTTACATCCTGTCTATTATTTAAAACTCGGGATACCGTTGTTACAGAGTATCCTGATTCTTTTGCTATATCTACAATTGTCACTGTTTTTCCCCATATAAATGTTTTCATAAATTATATCAATAAGTATTCTCACAGATATAACTTGTTATGCCAATTATATCATACCTTCTGAATTCCACCAACCTGTCAATTGTATTTTAGATAAGTTTCGTTGGTCCTTGTATACCTAGCCCTTTACCGCTCCTGCTAACACACCTTCTATAATATATTTCTGACAGAAAATGTAAAAGATCACAATTGGTAAGATTGCAAGTACAAGCATCGCCATCATTGCTCCCCAGTCAATCATTCCATGGCTCTGCTTCAGATACTGAATGGCAATCGGTATGGTTTTATACCTGTTTATATTAAGAACAAGTGAAGGAAGAAGATAATCATTCCATACCCACATTGCCTCAAGTATTGCTACAGTCACTGCTGTTGGACGAAGTATAGGAAATACTACACGGAAGTATGTCTGTAAAGGTGTACATCCATCTATCATAGCAGCCTCTTCGATCTCAAGTGAAATACTCTTTACAAATCCGGTAAACATAAATACCGCAAGCCCCTGCACCAAATCCAAGGTAAACGATTATTATACCGAGCGGATTTGAAAGATGAAGCATATTTGCAAATTTTGAAAGAGTAAACATTACCATCTGGAATGGTACGATCATTGAAAAAGAGACAAAGTGTATACATTATTTTTGTGCCCTTTGTCTTAACTCTTACTATATACCATGCGCACATTGAGCAGCAAAGTATTATAAGAAGTACAGATCCAACCGTTATAAAAAGTGAATTTCCAAAACAGTCCCAGAAATTTGTCTGGCGAAGTCCATTTGTGTAATTCTGCAAACCACAGAAGATCTGCTTCATTCCTGCCGTAAATGCATCCCAGCCATCAGATAGTTTTGCTGAGCTGATTCCAAATGGATATCTGAATATAAAAGCTTTTCTCTTAAACGAGTTTAAAATAACTATTAAAATAGGAAGTATCCAAACTACTGATAAAATTCCAAATATTATTGAAAGTACCCAGCCATGCTTAGCCTGACGTACTGTACTGACCTGTTGTTCTTTATTTTTAGCCATTAACCCTGTACCTCCTTGCTTGTCGTAATCTTATTCTGTACAAGAGCGATTAGTGCTACAAGTATAAAAGAAAATTACGGCCTTTGCCTGACCTACACCCTGCCAGCCTGTTGTTCCATACATAGTGTCGTAAATATTTAATGCGAGAAGCTGTGACAGTTTTCCCCGGATTTCCACCTGTAAGAGCGAGGTTCTGGTCAAAAAGCTTAAATCCATTTGTAAGTGTAAGGAATGTACATATTGTAATTGTAGGCATCAGCATGGAAGTGTCACATGACGGATAAGCTGCCATGAGCTTGCTCCATCTATCTTTGCTGCCTCTATAAGTTCTCCCGGAATATTCTGGATTCCAGCAATATAGATTATCATCATATATCCTATCTGCTGCCAGCACACAACAATTATGAGCCCCCAGAAAGCTGACCACTCTGAACTTATTATTGTCTTTGAGTAGTTCTGTAATATTGCGTTAAAGATCATTAACCATACATAAGAAAGTACAATTCCGCCTATAAGGTTTGGCAGGAAAAATACTGTACGGAAAATATTAGTTCCTCTGATTCCTTTTGTAAGCGCCATTGCGATTCCGAAAGATACCGGGTTTATGATAAGTACAGAAACTAGTGTAAATAACGCTGTATACCATATAGAATGTATAAATGATGTGTCTACACTGCCGTTTACAACAAAAAAATCCTCGAATAGTTTTTTAAAACCGACCCATTTCCAGTTAGATACTGTAGTGAATTTACAAAATGATAAAAATATTCCATATAAAAAATGGTTTTTTGATAAATCCAATAGTAAATGCTAACATAGTTGGAAGTGCAAAAATACAGAAATATTTTTTTAGTTGCTTTTTTCCATGATAATCCCTTTCCTTGTTGTGCATCTGTCTTGTGGTACCGGGAACTCCCGGCACCAATTTCCCGACAGACATTACTTTATAATTACTTTTTATTTCTCATTTGAAAGGTTCCAGTAATATGCCCACTGATCAACAAATGCTTTCTCTACGTCATCCCATGATCCATCACGCTCTGTGTACTCTGTAAGAGGAGCAACCACATCGGCTCTCCAGCTGTCAACTGAAGGTGTCGCATTAAATGACCATGCTACAGATGTTTTTCCATCTTCTACATATTTAGCAGCCATTGCTGCAAAACCATTCTTAGAAGCGAAATCTCCTGTAAATGTATCAAATGGAGCAGATAATCCCATTGTCTCTGTTATAGCTTTACGTCCATCATCACTTGTAATAACCCACTCTAAGAAATCAAGTGTAGCATCGATATTTTTCTGATCCGCTTTTTGCATTTACTGCCCAATGATTCTCTGTACCAACTGCAAGTCCTTCGTTTGCATCGTCAACACCAAAGTAAATAGGCATCATAGAAAGATCTTCCTGTTTAACTGTGTATCCTTTCTCGTTATCAGGAGCAAATGCTGCATATTCCCAATCACCATTCTGATAGAATACTGCTTCTTCCATTCCAAGCTCTGCTTCTGCATCAAAAGCTTCCTGAATCAAGTGTAGATTTGTCTGCTGCTGAAGTATTTGTGTACATATCCCAGACTCTCTTGTAGTTGTCAAGATATGTTCCCTTGATTTCTCCCCGGCCTGCTGTGAGATCACATCCTGCATCCTTGAACTCATAGTAAAAGCTCGATACCTGCGAGATGTCCTGAGAATCTCCAGTTTGATCCATCATCAAGTCCTGCCGAAGCGAATGCTTCTGTAATATGTGTACCACATGCCTCATTGATCTTGTCAACATTTGAATTGATATCTGTTGCAACCTTCTCCAATGTATCAAGATCTTTTTATATCATCTACAGACTTTATAACTGCATCCGGATAGTTTTTACAATAGTTTTCAAGAATAGCTTTGTTGTAAATAATTCCGTAGCACTCGTAGCAGTTAGCTACTGCAGCAACTTTTCCATCATATTCAAGTGAAAGTGATTTGTCTGACTGATGTTTATAAATCTCACTGTCCTTTAAGTCATATATGTAATCTGCATACTCTGCGCAATCAGATGTGCTTCCGATATTGAAGATTGTAGGTGCTTCTTTCTTTGCAAGCTCTGACTGGAGCTGTGTCTTATACTGTCCGTCAGCTGCTGTTACAACAGTTACATCTACACCCTTCTCGTCTGAATACTCTTTGGCAAGATCCTGCCATGCCTGATCTGTCTCCGGCTTGAAATTCAGCGTAAAACAGAACCACTATCTGATGAATTTTTACTTCCTCCATCTGAACCACATCCGGCAAACATAGAAGCTACCATTGTTGTAGCGAGTAACATTGTTACTAATTTCTTTTTCATTTTAACCCTCCTGAAAAAATATGTTTTTGCAAGCTCTCGAAAACTTTTTCGGTATTGTTTTCGGTAACGTTTTCACAAGTAAAAGTATACAACTCTTTCGTAATGTTTCGCAATACTTTTTCGTTTTTTCTACATATATTCCAGTTTATAATGTGATTTTTTATGCGATTTGCACAATGAAATTATTTTTCGTTCAAAAGAAAAGCAGTAAGAAATTACTATTTTTAAAAAAAGTGCTCAAAAATAATTAAGTGCTTTTGTGCTATTTTTTTATATACTTTTGGGCATAAAAAAAGCCGAATGACCCCAAGCAGCACAACTGGCTACCTTCGTTTACCATCCGGCTCTTAGCATCTTCCTGTCAAAAAATGAAGAAATGTGACAGGTTCTTTTCCTCGTTTCTGTGTTTCCCTGACATACTTTTTGGTAACTGGCTACAACCTGTCCAAAAAGACATCTCTGGATTAATCGTATACATACAATCACCTCCTGATATTATAAACGCAATGTTTATTTGAAGATATCCACATATCTTCTTCATTGCGACTATAATATACACCCCTGCTTTGGCAATTGTCAACAATTTAAATGTAAAGTTTTTTGTGCATTTTGTATAAATCAAAGTACAAACTTCGTTAATAAATAATTAACGCAAATATAAAATGAATTATTTTACGGCTTTTTATTAAGTGTACCAGCTATAAGTTCAAGCTTCTGGCTGCGTGACAGCTGTTTGATCCCGGCCTCCCGGCTCATAGCCTCCTGTTTTGTCAGAAACTTTTCATAATATACCAGTTCTACCGGACGACGGGTTTTTGTATATTTTGCTCCCCTGCCTGAATTATGTGCCTTTAACCTTTTGTCCAGATCATTTGTCCATCCTGTGTACAGGCTTCCATCTGAGCATTTTACTATATATGTAAAATTTTCCTGTGACATTTATTTTGCCTCTACTGATACTTCTGATAAATTGCCGACACAGTAGCCATTCCTGCTGCGCTTTTTCATTCTGTAAAGCATTTCATCTGCTATATGCAGAAAATCCCAGACTTTATTATTTTTTTTTCCGGTACATCACAGCATACGCCCTGCGAGATGGTCACGATCGGTAATGCTTTTGAGTATTTATGTGGTATATTAAGGTTCATGACCTTTTCCTTCAGCTCTTTTGCATACAGCTCTAAGTTTTCCATAGATACATTTTCATAAATGATCACGAACTCATCACCGCCATATCTTGCACAGAATCCACCATATTTTTCTGTGATATCAGATATGCACTCTGCCACACTGATAAGGCACTGGTCACCTGCCTGATGTCCGTAATTATCGTTGTACTCTTTGAAATAATCCACATCAAGTATCTCTATCGCAAACCGCTGCTTCTGTTCATATGCACGATTAAATATCCTGTCTGCGTATATATTGAGTTTACCTCGATTAGCAAGTCCTGTAAGTGAATCTGTCTCTGATTTTTCTGCAAGTATGAGATTTTCCATTTCGACAGCCTTTCTCTCACGATTTGCCCTTTCAAGACGATTTCTTAAGTTAAGCACATTATTCATCATCTCTTTAGATTCTTTTTCCATCTTTACCGAGATTTCGTAATAGAGCCCTGCCGCCTGCAGATATTCGGCATTTTTATTATGTTTTTTATAAAATCGTATCTTCAATGAAATCGCTTTTAGCTGCATATTTGTAATATTAAAATTACGGATCATCGGATCCAATGTATCCAATATATGCCAGAATTCACTTTCCTTATCACATTCCAAAAGCATTTTGGCATATAAAAAAATAATCATCCACCATATCCATGAATGCTATATTTTCAGATACTTCACCATCAATCCTTGCTATACATTCATCGCATTTTTTGCATTGTCCGCTTTTTGTGATAAAAAGTGCCTTGCTTATTAACACCCCAATCTTGTCCAGATGATCACCTTTATCCCAATGCTCATTCATTATCCTGTCAAATATTTCTTCTACACCATCGTATTTTCCCCTGCATCACATAACACGTGATCACATTCTCATATATACACATTATGGTTGAATTATACATAGGCTGATCTTTTTGGTTTCTCCAGAAAGATAACGATTTTTCCAGATAAATAAGTGCTTCAGCATATCTTCCTGCCTGTATATTCAGACAGCCACAGTTAATATTTATTATTGCCTCATCCATGGCCAGATTATATTTATTACAATACACCAGACCATTAAGGAAATAATCGTATGCAACCGGTAAATTGCCTCTGTTTACTGCTATGATCCCTATGACATTATAACATCTTGCTATGTATTCCCACTGCTTTGACAGCTCAAGATATTCCAGTGCCTTATATGTCGTGTCAAAAAACTTATCCCCATCATTTAAACAGTAATATGTACCTGATAGATGATAATATGCATATCCAAGTATTTTTACATCGTTATTGTGCATTCCGTACTCTATCAGTTTATTGCAATATTTCAAGGTGAGCTCAGCATCTTTCCTATAACTGTCAAGAACACCCTGAAGCCATTGTTGTATTATCTCATTGTATTCTTTAAATTCGATCACTCAGCCCACCTCTGCTTTTATATTTTTCCGAAATATATCATTGGATCCATAGCTGTTCCATCCTGCTCCAATGCAAAATATATATTTGGTCCCTCGACCAGATAATACTTAGTCGGTTCATCTACATATCCTATTATAACGCCTGCGTCAATTATATCTCCCTGACTGTAGTTTAGATCCTTAAGCTGACCATATATCGCTGTAACTCCATCCCCAAGATCCTGAACTATCGTGCATCCTGTTTCCTCACTGTCATAGATATCTATGATCTTTCCCCGAGCCACAGCACAAACCTCCTGATCCTGCTGTGCCCGTATCACCATTCCACGATTATACTGATACTGGTCAAGTGTCGGAAAATATATAGTTTTTTCCATTGAAAATGGGATCAGTACATCACCTTTTAACGGCCAGTTTTTTATGCTATCCTGGGGCAAAATGTACTTCTTCCTGTTTTTCTGATGCAGGCTCTGTATTTTGGATAATCTCCTCTGTCTGGCTTTCTGTTTCCTTTTCCGGCAACTTCTGGACCTTCTTTGGTGTTTCCTTTTCTGTCGGCTCTACTATAGATGAAACCTGGGGAAATCTCTGTTGGAACCTGCTCTTTGTTTACGATTTTTGTTGAATATACTGCCGCAAATCCTATGGCTCCGGCCACAAGGCATCACCGCTGCTGCAATATGTTGTTTTTTTCATAGGACATTACCTCCATCATCAGAATAGTCTCTGATAATATTGTTTCCGTCCTATATTTTTTATTCAATTTATTTTTATTTGACAAGCTTTTTGCCTATTATATTGCTAAGGCAGGCGAATTGTTCAAGGCTTAATGCCTCTCCACGTATATTTACAGGCACTCCAAGCTCTTCTATGCTCTGCTGTATCTGCTCTTTTGTGAGATTGATCCCACCATAATTATTAAGACCGTTGGCTAGTGTCTTTCTGCGCTGGTTGAATGAGGCTCTTATAACTTTAAACATAAGCTTTTCGTCCTCTACCTGTACAACCGGCTGCTGATGGCGCCTTAACGATATAACCGTACTTCCCACTTTTGGCTGTGGCATAAAACAGCTTGGCGGAACATTTACAACTATCTGAGGCTTAGAATAATACTGCACTGCAAGTGAAAGAGCACCATAATCTTTTGTTCCCGGTCCTGACTGCATCCTGTCTGCGACCTCTTTCTGCACCATGACCGTTATGCTTTCAAGCGGCACATGACTTTCAAATAATCCCATTATAATAGGTGTTGTTATATAATATGGAAGATTTGCAACAACCTTTATTGGTCTGCCATTATTGTATTCTCTGGCAAGTTCATTTATGTCCACCTTTAATATATCATCATTTATTATTCTGACGTTATCATAAGCACTTAAAGTGTCTTTAAGTATCGGTATAAGGTTTGTGTCTATCTCAACAGCTATAACCTGACGTGCATTCTCGCATAAGTACTGTGTCATCGTTCCGATTCCCGGTCCGATCTCGAGCACCATGTCCTCATCCGTCACTTCCGCTGCATCTATTATATCCTCGAGAACACCTGTATTTATAAGAAAATTCTGACCGAATTTCTTTTGAAAATTAAAATTATATTTCTGCAATATTTCTATTGTATTTTTTAGGATTTCCAAGTACTGCCATTTTATTCCTCTCCGAAATTTATCTGTCTTGTCCCTATTTTGTTATTGTTCACACCTGACAGTGTGAATAGCAAACCTATTTTACCATAATTATTTATTTTTGTGCAGATATAATAATATAAAAGTTTTTATATCATGAGCGTAAGCACATGATATAATGAGCGTAAGCGGATTATATTTATATGCAGACTAGAGCTTTAATATAAATCAAGGAGAAAAAATATGATATTCGAAACACACGCACATTATGATGATGAAAAATTCAAAAATGATCAGGATGAAACCATAAAAAAGAGTTCACGACAGCGGAGTTGATCCTATCATAAACGTCGGAGCCTCAATTGAGTCGACAAAAACAACTCTTGCCCTTGCGGACAAATATGACTTTATCTATGCCGCTGTCGGAGTCCATCCAAGCGATATTTCCGGACTGAACGAAGAAACCTTCGACTGGCTGAAAAAACAGACCATGCTAGAGAAAACTGTTGCTGTCGGTGAAATCGGTCTTGATTATTACTGGGACAAAGAACCTGATATCCAGGAAGCACAGCGTTATTGGTTTAAACGTCAGCTTTCCCTTGCAAAAGAATCCTCTCTTCCGGTCATCATCCATTCCCGGATGCGGCTGAGGATACAATGCAGATAATGAAAGAAGCCTGTGCACAAGGCATCGAAGGTGTTATCCACTGCTATTCCTACTCAAAAGAAATGGCACTTGAATTTATAAAACTTGGATTTTATATCGGCGTTGGAGGTGTCGTTACATTCAAGAATGCCAAAAAGCTTGTCGAAACTGTGGCAGAAATTCCACTTGACCGTATTCTTTTGGAAACAGATTGTCCATATATGGCACCTGAACCAAAGCGTGGAACGAGAAATGATTCCTCAAATATTCCATATGTGATAGAAAAAATTGCATCTATAAAAGGTATAACTGCCGGCGAAGTAGAAGAGATAACCCGCAAAAACGCATTTAACCTGTTTAGAAAAATAAAAAGGTGGGAATAACCCACCTTTTATATATGTGTATATACCAAAAATTTTTAGTTTCCTGATGGCATAAACGGCCTTATTGCACCTGCAAGCTGTGAAACAGGCATGCTCTGAAGCCATATGCGTCCCGGGCCGGTAACTACTGTATTGAAAAGTCCTTCTCCTCCAAAAACTGCATTTTTAAATCCCGGTACAGTCTGGATATCGATCTGACAGCTGCTCGTCATTGCCGCAAGGTATCCAGTGTCTATTACAAGCTGCTGACCTGCAGCAAGTTCATATTCCTTAATATATCCGTCAAACTCCAGAAACACAAGTCCATTTCCTGAAAGACGCTGCATAATAAAACCTTCTCCGCCAAATAAACCAGAGCCTAAGCGCTTCTGAAAGAAAATAGAAAGCTCTACACCCGCTGTAGAAGCGAGAAATGCTGATTTTTGAGCAACTATCTCCTGTCCCGGTCCAATCTGGAATGCCCGTATACATCCCGGAAAACTTGATGCAAATGCTATCATTCCCGGACCACCCATGGCAGTATAACGGTTCTGGAACATGCTTTCTCCCGAAAATGCCCTTCCGAACATTTTACCTATCCCACCATTTGACGTAGTTTCCATATTCATGTTTGGTGTCATCCATGACATCGCACCTTTTTCTGTTATCATTGTCTCATTTGCGTCAAGATTGCAAATCACAACCGGTAATGGTTCACCTTCAATTGTATAATTCATATTTCCTCCTTAAAATTTAGATTTTCACAACAATGTTATTTTACCACAATCTTACATATTATGTACATTGATTTTTACATTTTTGTAGTATAAAATCAGTTATATGGAGGTTATATGTTAAAAAAATTTGCAAAATACGTTTCTCAAAATATGCTCGGCATGGTTGGAATGTCTGTATACATTCTTGCTGATACATTTTTTATTTCCCAATCCGTCGGAGCAAATGGCATAACTGCTCTGAATCTTGTTCTCCCGATATACAATCTTATATTTGCCATAGGCGCCATGATCGGTGTCGGTTCTGCAATACGCTTCGTTATTGAGAGACATGGCAATAGCTCCGGCACAGAGGGATATTTTTTCCACGCTCTTGTCTGGGCATTTTTAATAAGCCTTATATTTATTTTTGTCGGCATATTCCTGCCGGATAAACTCATTGCGCTGCTTGGCGGTGATTCTTCAATAATAGCAGTAGGCACAGATTATACACGGATTTTTATGATCTTTTCGCCATTTTTTATGTGGAATCATATCTGTATGGCATTTGTCAGAAATGATGGAAATCCATCTGTTGCAATGGCTGCAACTCTTTTCGGCAGTCTGTTCAATATTGTTTTCGATTATATATTAATGTTCCCTGCTTGGGCTCGGGATGCAGGGCGCCGCACTTGCCACAGGCTGCTCCCCGATTGTCGGGATCCTCATATGCTGTATACATTTTAAATCTTCAAAATGTACAATTACGCTTAAGCCTGTACGGCTTTCGGTAAACGTCTCCTTCATTCATGCCACGTTGGGATTTCCTCATTCGTAGCTGAGCTTTCATCCGGAGTGATAACAATCGTATTCAATATGATCATTCTGAATATTGCAGGCAATACAGGTGTTGCCGCTTATGGCGTCATCGCAAATACATCACTGGTAGCAGTATCTCTTTTTTAATGGAATTTCACAGGGCTCACAGCCTCTTATAAGTGACAGCTACGGAAAGGGTGATTCAAAAAATGTTATGTATCTGATAAAACTTGCTGCAGCAACCTCGCTTTTTATTTCTGTACTGCTTATTACCGCTGTATACCTCGGTGCCCCATCTATAACAGCTGTATTTAACAGCGAAAAAATCCACTTCTGGCACAATATGCCATCAGTGGACTTCGCATTTATTTTACCGGTTTTTTATTTGCCGGGATAAATATTGTAGGTTCGTCAATATTAAGCTCTGTTGAATCTGCAAAATTTGCATTTATCGTATCAATCATGCGCGGATTCGCAGCCATAACATTTTTGCCTTTTTATTATCTAAGATCTTTGGGCTTACCGGTATATGGTCAGCATTCCCGGCAGCTGAATTTCTTACAATGTTTGTGACTGTTTACGGACTTTTTAAGATCCATAGACCGGCTTAGAAATTTATGCCTAACATCAAAACGGCAATAAGTGCAATTACCGCCATTAATATGTAAAAAAGCAAAAGAATGACCTTGCATAATTTCTAACATTTTTATTTTTTGCTCTTCCGAATGAAAATACAAGTAATAAAATGATTCCTATACATGGAAGGGCAAATAAAATATCATATCCAAAATACTTCCACACTCCTTAATGTATACATTAATTTATATTACTACACTCAGCTGATGCTATTTTTTATTTTCCTTAAATCCATTTTTTCCTGATAAACCATATATATTTGTATCTGTACTGAATAGGCATATTTTCTTTTAACAGTTTAATACACTTTGTTGTTTCTGTCTATACCATTATGGCTTTCATTTCTTTCCTATAAGGTTTTTATAACTACATTTCAAAGATTATATAACGATAACATATTGACATTTTAACTATCAAGTTTTATACTCAAATTGTTTGATTTTCAAACTATTTAGCATTTATCTTATTCATTGGCACTAACTTTGTTGATGCCAATAAACATCTACAATCATTTACGGAGGTTTGAAATGGAACTAAAAACAAAAAAATACTTTAAAGAGTTAAAAATAGGCGATAAGCTTGCCCGGTTGCCTATAATTCAAGGTGGAATGGGTGTTGGTGTAAGCTTAAGCAGGCTGGCCGGTTCTGTTGCAAAGGAAGGTGGAGTAGGCATAATTTCTACTGCCCAGATCGGTTTTGACGAAGAGAATTTTGAAAAAAGACCAGGCTGGCTGCAATATCCATGCTATAAAAAAGCACATCACACGTGCTAAGGAGATTGCGTACGGTAATGGACTTGTCGGGGTGAATATAATGGTTGCCCTAAAGCATTATAAAGAACACGTGTTAAAAGCAGCTGTTGCTGCCGGCGCAGATGTAATCATAAGTGGTGCGGGGCTTCCTATGGATCTGCCAGCTCTTATAGGTGAACACTGCCGCACAAAAATTGCCCCAATCGTATCTTCAAAACGTGCTGCAAACCTTATTCTCAAAATGTGGGCACACAAATATGACCGCACTGCGGATTTTATTGTTATTGAAGGTCCCAAAGCCGGTGGCCACCTTGGTTTTTCTGAGAGCCAGCTGTCCGATATAAACCAGCTTGATTTTGATAAAGAAATAACACAGATCATTGATTGCAAAAAAGAATATGAGCAGAAATATAATACCCAGATTCCGGTTATCGTTGCAGGAGGAATTTTCGATAGAAACGATATCGCCCACGCTATAGATCTTGGTGCCGATGGCGTACAGATTGCCAGCCGCTTTGTGGCAACAAAAGAGTGCGATGCCTCTGATGCATACAAACAGGCATACATAAATGCAGATGAGCAGGACAACAGATAATAAAAAGCCCTGTCGGTATGCCCGGCAGAGCTCTTAGAAATAAATTTATCCAAAAACTTGATAACGCTCGTGTTCCTATTTCAAAATGTTATAACTGCCTCGAAAAATGTAATCCCGCAAAGGTTCCTTATTGCATAACCAAGGCCCTTATTGACGCTGTAAAAGGTGATGTTGATAATGGACTTGTCTTTTGTGGGGCTAATGTTGGCCGCATTAATAAAATGACTACAGTCCATGACCTGATGACAGAATTATTCGGGTAATCATTTTTCCATCAGTATTGTGACCTGCGAGGCATTTGCCACACTCATGTTAGAGATTATCGCTGCTCTCTGATCCGCTGCCATATTTGACAAAATTTTAACTCCCAGTGTCACTCTGATGTTGCTGTTTTTTCCCATACTTCCTGGGCAATTTCTTTTTACAAGTGCAAGTTTTGCCCACTGTTGCTCCTCTGTGATCTTATTTCCAATCTCACAGGATGCAAACCACACTGTGGACTTAAGCATAGACGCTCAAGCGGAATATACTTTTCTGCTTCATGGATTCTTGCGATTACCACATCCTTATCTTCAAGTTCCGGTCTTTTTTGTTGTAATGAGTCCAAGCACAACTTTTTTATCGGGTGAAACTTTAGCAAGCGGCGCAAAACCGCCAGATCTTGCATCATCATACTCTAAGAAAAGGGCATCAACATTCTCCTGGGCGAATACATAATCAGCCACAGAATCATATGATCCGCTTGTAAAAAATGTCGAATGATAATTTCCACGACATATATGTGATGTGATCACCATATCACCCGGTCTGTTTTCCAGCGCAAGGTTATTTACTTTAAGAAGCTGCGCTTTTACATCCTCAATATTAAGTCCAAGTGATTTATATCTCTGCTTTGCGGCATCTCCTACGATTGCACCCCATGTGCAATCATCAAGCTGCAGATTGCGGCAGCCAGCCTCATAAAACTGTGTGATCACATCCTGATAAGCTTTCCGATATCGCTTATTAGCTGCTCATCAGTTTCATAAAATTTTCTGGTCTGCTTTATATTCTGTGGCACGATCATCTGCTGATACATCTGTGCCGGAGCCGGAATAGTGTATTTTTGCAACAGTCTGTTCGTCTTCAAACTGCTTTAAAAATTTAAAATATTCCACAAATGGATGTGCTTTTGCTTTTATTTTTCCAACCAGATATGTTGCCTCAAGATCTGCCATTTCCCCATCAAACTGTACACCACCGCCATCTTTTTTTTATGCGCAACGCCTTCAAATCCCCACATAAAATCCAGATGCCAGAATTTTCTTCTGAATTCCCCATCTGTGATCGCATGGAAGCCAGCTTGTTTTTTGTTTTTTAACGATCTCTGTTACACACTCATCTGTCACACGATCTAATTCATCCTGAGAGATTTTTCCTTCCTCAAATGCAGCCTTTGCAGCTTTAAACTTTTCTGGTCTTAAAAAGCTTCCTACAAAATCATAGCGAAATGGTGTTTTTAATGTACTCATTTACCTATAACCTCCTGCTTCTTATTTATCGGTTGTATCTTTGTCATGAGGTTATCCTATCATTAACTGTTTTATATGTATAATACCTTTGATATGAACTTTGTTATAGGAAAAAACTATAGCCGCCCGGATTTGAAATTTTCTAAATCCGGGCTGTTCTTAATTTAATTTTATGATTAAAGGGGCAAAATACCTTTTGACCCTCATATAATTTTATACTCCAAAACATAAATGATTCTTGCGACTAAGTTTGTGATTTTGAAAGAATCTCACGAATATCCGCAAGCTGTTTCATAAGTGTGATATCAATTTTTCTCTCCCTTAGCCTAAAACTGCACTTTTTACGTGCAGTCAAAGACTTTTTCGTCTAATCTTTTGATTTATGTTTATGGCTATTCTGACAGCGTTACTTAAAGTATTTATCCCTGCATTGTAAAGACTCTCGCCCTCCACATATGATGACACGATATACACCGTATTATTTTGTTCATATATGTTGTGGAAACTTGAAGTCACATTTGTAAGTCCGCTCGTATTATGCAGCTTATTAAATACATCAAAAGAAGGGGTTGGGATTTTTCTGTAAAAAAATTAGTATATGAAGTCATAAATGTTCCTTTCACATAACAAATCCGCTTCACGCCTGATATCAGCATAGCGGATGATATTTCAAACATTTTAAATTTACCTTGTAATAAATAAACCAACATAAAATAAAATTATCAGAACAACTATAACTGTTATAGTTCTTACTATTACCTTCTTCATTACATCCCCCTTAATTATCATTTTCAAATTCTATATCATATTTTTCTTTATCATATCCCTGATACAAAAATTGTTTTATAATGTTCTTCCCATTTTCTTCAGCTTTATCATATAGTCCGTTACTAATTGCGTCTTCCTGTGCCTGATCAGTAAGTTCTTTTAAAGCATCATTATGTTCTTCCATTGAAATTGGAGAAAATATATTATCATCTTCATGATAAAGTTTAAATGAATCCTTGTCTATATCACATGAGATTATTTCAACCTCCGGTAAATGCACACATATTTTACCTTTTTCGTTTTTGGCGCCATCTTTGACTGTATACCGAATCTTTGTAAAATCGTATCCCGCCTGAATATCCGTATCATATGAATATATTATTTCTGACTTCGTAAAAGGTATTGATTTGCCAAATAACTTTCGATCTTTGCTCTCTGACTTTACAGTAGTACATCTTACCTCCTGCGTTGACAGCTTTCCTATATTTTCAAATGTAAGTTTTGTTGTCTTGCTTTCTGTGGAAAAAATACTGTTTTGCCACAAAAGTACCGCCAGCTATAGCTATTATTACAATTATTATTACTATATATCTGATTTTAAATTTCTTTTTTTCTCTTTTGTCATATGTAGATTATCCTCTGTTTATAATTGCAATCCAATTATTTACTTCCTTATTTCAGATATATGGTATCACTTCATTCTATATTCTACAACATAATTTTTGTTGAAATTCTCTGCTTCAAAAAGTCTTTGACTGCATGCAAAAGTGCAGTTTTAAGCTGAAATTAACGTAAACATAAATCAAATAAAATACACGAGAGGAGTAATGAATATGAAATGTAAAAACTGTAATGCTACAATGGAAATTGATCCTTCAAAACAGGAAGCGGTCTGCCCATATTGTGGAGCCAAAGAGTTGATTTGCGACAGCGATGCTGTCGCCGTAGAAAAATCAAGAGCAGTACTTTCAAGGAAATGGAATATGCGCATATGGAAAACCAGCGCCGGCAACAGGATCATATTGAAAAAGAGAAAGAAAGAAAGGCTTATATTAATGGGGCTTTTAGCAAATTTACTATTGCATTTATATTTGCCTGCCTTATAGCCGTTTTTGTTTCATTTTCCGATAAATACATTTTGTCTGGAATCATTGCAATTACTCAAACTGTGCTTTTTGCTGTATCATGGCTTATAGGCACGCAGCTTCTAAAGCATAATAAAAATCATTGTACAGGGCTTTAGCTGTTTTGGGACTCATTCTTATTATCCCATTTTTTGCCAGTACACAAGTCAAACTTCCTGAAAAATTAAATTGGCCAAGCAGCGGATTAGCGAAGAATTTGCCTGACCCTCCAGCAAAATACGGAACAATAACAGCAGATAATAATGATCTTTTTTTGATGTCTACTTTGAAAAGATGACTGCAGATGATTATAGAAATTACATAAACGACTGTAAAGATAAAGGATTTACCATTGATCCAGACGAATCCGGCAGTTCTTATTCTGCTTATAATGATGATGGTTTTAAACTGGTTATTGATTATTCTGATTACAACAATGAAATGGCAGTCTCTCTGGATGCTCCGGAAGAAATGACAGAATTTACATGGCCTGAAACTGATTTATCCAAGCTGATTCCTCAACCAAAATCCAACTTTGGCAATATCAATTTTGAGCACGATGATTCAATTTCTATTGATATTGGAAAGACCAGTGAATCAGATTATGCCGAATACGTTCAGACGTGTATTGATTCAGGTTTTTAATGTTGATTACAAAAAATCTGATAAGTTTTATAATGCAGATGATTCCTACGGCAATCATTTAAGCCTGTCCTACAAAGGAAATCAGATCATGAATATTAATTTACAAGTTGCAAATTCTGAAGCAGCCACTGATTCAGACAATACAAATACTTTGGATTCCTCAGAAACTACTGACAGTAACACATCTGATATTGAAAGATCTTCTGATATTGATTCAAGTTCTGTAACTTCGGAACTTAAGGATTTCTTAGACAGTTACGAAGCTTTCGCAGATGAATATATTGCATTCATGCAAAAATATAATGAATCCGATGATACTTTAAGCATGCTGTCTGATTACAATAACATGCTATCCAGATATGCAGATTTTTCACAAAAAATTGATTCTTATAATACTGACGAAATGTCAGCAGCCGATGCCGCATATTTTTTAGAAGTAACCAGTCGCATAGATCAAAAACTTATCAATGCATCTCTTTCTTAAAGTAGATTAATTTGCTTTAAGATTAAAAATAAGGGGCATATCAGATTGATATTCCCCTTATTCCTTTTCCGTTATAAAACACATTTATCAAAATTGATTTTATAATCCCTGTGTCATTTTATAATCAATTAAAGACATAAGTGATTCCGAATCGAGTGCAAGCTGCTCACATTCCTCAATCCACTTTTCATATGCCTCGCTGGCTTCATCCTCTGGCTCCCTTGCCTCGAGTGCCTCCATCATCTTATTGACTTCGGCAAACTCTGCCTTGATATCCTCTAGTAAAGAGTCTTTCGTTGATTTCATGTTTCCTCCAAGTCATATTAATGTACTCTCGGCATCTTCTAAATGAAGAATTCTGAGATAGATTTTTGATATACAATGACATTTTTTGCAGTGCGTACACGGTGTGTACGACGAGAAA
>VOFC01003330.1_pt1 | contig 28753 bp, 54 predicted proteins | sample 5384161 | NCBI WGS metagenome assembly VOFC01 (sample SAMN12384722, study PRJNA508395) | human gut metagenome | isolation source: healthy gut B | host: Homo sapiens | reverse complement strand
AATCTAAATCAATTAATGAAAGAAGCAAAAAAAATGCAATCAGATGTTGAAAAATCACAAGAAGAACTAGCTGCAAAAGAATTCGAGGCATCTGCAGGCGGAGAAGCCGTAAAAGTAAAGGTTTCTGGAAGCAAACAAATAAAAGAAATAAAAAATAAAACCAGAGGTATTAGACCCAGATGATGTAGAAATGTTAGAAGATTTAATTGCAACATGTATAAATAATGCATTGAAACAAGTAGACGACGCACAAGCCGCATCACTTGGAAAATACAACATACCAGGATTAATGTAAAATAACAGGAGAAACATATGTCATACTATTCACCATCAATAGAAAAGCTAATAGAAAGTTTTGAAAAACTTCCTAGCATAGGAAACAAAACAGCGGCAAGACTTGCGTTTTATATATTAGATGCTAGCGAAGAAGAAACAAACGAATTTATAGAAAGCATACAAAATGCAAAGAAAAACTTAAAATATTGTTCACAATGCTACAACATAACAGATACAGATCCTTGCCCAATATGCGCAAACACAGGAAGAGACCACTCTTTAATTTGTGTTGTAGAAGATGTAAGAGATGTTGTGGCAATGGAAAAAACACACGAATTTAAGGGAGTATATCATGTGCTACATGGGTCAATATCTCCGATGAATGGCGTTGGACCAGATGACATAAAAGTAAAAGAGCTTCTTGCACGTTTGATGGATGGTAGTGTAAAAGAAGTAATACTCGCAACAAACCCAAGGGTTGAAGGAGAGGCAACCGCAATGTATTTATCAAAACTGATAAAGCCATTGGGAATAAAAGTAACAAGAATAGCACACGGAGTTCCAGTTGGTGGAGACTTAGAATATACTGATGAAGTAACATTAAGTAGAGCGTTGGAAGGAAGAGTGCAATTATAAAAATATAAAACCCGAAGAATATTCGGGTTTTTATTGTGGAAGTATTGTTCTACAAATATCCATTGTTGAGTTCTTTTTTGCAAGCAATTCTGTGTTTTTTCTCATTTGATTTAATTTATCCTCATTATTTAAAAGTTCTGTAATTATTTCATCACAATTTTCTTTTTGTTTTAACCAAATTCCAACACCTGAATCTTCTAAAAATTTTGCATTTTCTTCTTCTTGACCAGGAATAGGGTTAATTAAAACCATTGGAAGTCTGGAAGCTAGGCTTTCTGTAGATGTTAAACCACCGGGTTTTGTTACAACAAAATCAGCAATACTCATTAATTCTGGCACTTGTGTGGTGTATGGCAAAACTTTTACTATATCTTCGGCATGCAACTCTGAAACTAATTTTTCAAAAGCTTCTTTCATTTTTTCGTTTTTTCCAGAAATTGCAACAATTTGATGATTACTTGAATGAGTAATAAATGATTTTAGTATTTTTAATGTTTGCTCTCTTCCTAAACCAAACTCGCCACCGCCAAACAACAAAATAACTTTTTTATTTAAATTAAGGTTAAATGAATTCATAATTTCTTCTCTATTATAAGTCATCAAGAATCTCTTAGAAATTGGAATTCCAGTTGCAAATACTTTTTCAGCAGGAATATTATCATCTATTAATTCTTGTCTCATTTTTTCATGAGAAACAAAAAAGTAATCTACTTGTTCTTTTCCTACTAACCATTGCTCATGAGGAGCAAAATCTGTCATTATTGTAGCTAATTTGCAATCAATTAGAGCTTTTCTCTTTAAATAGCTTACCATTTGGCTCCCAAATGGGTGAGTAGAAATTACTATGTCTGGCGAATATTCTCTTAGTAATTTTAGTAATTTTTTAGCCATTAGATTATTAGCAGTAGAGCTAATGTGTGCCATAGGTCCCTCTCTGAGAATGCCTATAAACTTCGCCCCATGCCCATGGAAACTTTAGCCATTTCTTTATAGACAATAGTAGAAATTTTATTAATAGGTTTATTTACATATAATAAACAATCAACCAAACTTGTTTCATATCCTTCAAAATTCTCATCAATGCATTGTTTTATTGAATTAGCAAAGCAGATAAATGACCGCCACCAAATGATGCATAAAATATTAAAATTTTTTTTTCATTGTTTAAATTCCCCTTATAAATTTTTTTATAAAAATGTAAAATAAATTATAAACATTTTTATGAAGATTTTTTGCAATTTGATTTTATCATAATAAAACAAAAAAAAAAAAAGTAAAATGCATAAAATTTGAAAAATTACCAATAATATAGCTAGAGTTACGACTAACTCAAATACCCTTTTTATTCTAATCATAATTTTTTAGTGAAACGATTACTATTTTATGAAAAAATTTCTTAAAATAGTAATTGTTTCAAAAAATTAAAATGAAGGAGTAAGTATGAAAATTAAAAAGTTTTTTATTATACCAATTTTGCTTTTGATGGTTACAGGCTTGTATGTACTTATAAATTTATTGCCGAAAAATGTAGAAGCAGCAAGTGATTCATCGTCTACGTCAGACTTGCAATTAATGGCTAGGGCAATAAATGGAGAGGCAAGAGGCGAACCATATGAAGGACAAGTTGCCGTTGGAGCAGTTATACTAAATAGAGTAAAATCTTCTCAATTTCCAAATACAATAGCCGGAGTAATTTACGAAAAAGGTGCATTTACAGCAGTATCTGACGGACAGATAAATGTACCAATAAAAAAGGTTCTACAGTTTTAAAAAGCAAAGCAAGAGACGCTATGAATGGCTGGGATCCAACTGGTGGAGCTATATATTATTTTAATCCAAGCACAGCTACAAACAAGTGGATTTGGTCAAGACCACTTATTAAGACAATTGGAAAACATAGATTTTGTAAATAAGGAGGAAATTTAAGTGAGTAAAAAATTAAAAACCACAACATCATATATAATAATAGGAATAATATTTGCAGTTGTAATTGCAGGAGGCAGACAATTTATTATGCATATCAAGAAAGCAGAGAATATATAACAGCATCGGAAAATGGTTACAATATGGCCTTTTTGAGTTGGTAGACTATGTGCAAAATGTAGAAACATATCTGGCAAAAGCTTTAATATCAACAACTCCAGAGCATGGAGCAGAAACATTAACTAATGTTTGGAGAGAAGCAAGTGTTGCGCAAAGTTGTCTAGCACAATTACCAATAAACAGCAATGAATTAGAAAATACATCTAAATTTTTAAACCAAGTAAGTGATTACAGTTATTCTCTTTCTAGAAAAGCGATCGGTGGAGAAAATTTATCACAAGATGATTTAAACAATATTAAGCAATTGCACACTTACAGCTTAGATTTAGAAAATACATTAAATCAACTATCAACAGATTTAAATAGTGGAAGAATAAAATGTGGAATGAGCTGAGAGATGAAGGAACGAAGGCGTTTGCAACACAAGTAAGTAACATAACTAAGGACAGTTTTTCTAATCTTGAAGAAAATTTTCACGAATATGCGGGCTTAATATATGATGAATAGCAAAAAAGGGTGGACATGTAATATTCGCAAACTATAACAAAACTGTAAATGCAGAGACGATATCACAAGAAAAAGCAGACGAAATAGGAAAACAATTCTTAGATGCGCATGGCTACAAAATATGAAAGAAACTTATTATCTAAAAACAAAATGGAGTTGTTACAATTAACTACGCATATTCTCAAACAGCTCAAAATGGCGAAAAAAGTAGTAATATATCCAGACTTAATAAAATTAAAAGTAGCGTTAGATGATGGAAGCGTGCTTGGAATAGAAACAACAGGATATCTAAACTCTCATCATACAAAGAGACATAGCAACAAACTTAATTTCAAAAAAGAAGAAACAAAAAAAGTCTTAAACAAACAATTAGAAATACAAAGTGAAAATTTGGCAATAATTCCAACAAAATGGAAAACAGAAATATTATGTTGGGAATTCAAAGGAAAAAGTAGAAGATAACGAATTTTTAGTATATATAAATGCAGAAACAGGTAAAGAAGAAGACATATTAGTAATAGTAAATACTCCAGATGGAACATTAACACATTAATGCAATAAACTTCTAGAATTAAAAAATAAAAAAAAAAAAAATAATAACAATTAAATTTATAGGAGGGACAGAAAAAATGACAAAAAAGAAAATTAATGTCAGAAAACTTAAAAGAAGAAATTGCAAAAGAATTGGGAGTATATGAACAAGTAAACAAGACGGAAGCTGGGGAAATGTATCATCAAAACTTGTGGTAATATGGTATCAAAAGCAATAGAAATGGCAAACAGAACAACAAACAAATAACAAAGAGAGGGGACCCTCCTCTTTAGCTTTGAATATAAAACAGAAAACTTTCAAATTAATAAAAACGCGCCCACTAATGCGGGCGCGTTAAACGTTTGACAGAAACGGTAATTAAATATATTGTTTAATTAAAGATAAAACCGATTCTGCTATATCACAACTCTAAAGCAAAAAGTCAATAGTTTAAAAACAAAAGGTATAAAGATTTTTTATATAATTGAACATTATATTTAATAAAAACTTTTGATATGCTTAATTTACCATAATAACAATAAAAAATCAATATAATACTATAAAAAAATATAAAATTTTTTAAATGAATATATAAAATAAAAAAATCGCGTAAGTCCTAGAACCAATATAACAACAAAGGATTTCAGATTTTTATTAAATATAATGTTCAATTAAAAAATAGCCGTTTTTTGAAGTGGTCTTATAACATATTTAATAAAAAACTGATAAAAAATAAAAAAAATAGGAGGAAACAAATGAAAGAACAAGAAAAGCAAAAAGAACAGATTTAAAAGAAACTAAATCTAAAAACAAAAATGCTATAACATTAATAGCACTAGTAGTAACAATAGTTGTACTTTTTAATACTAGCAGGGTAACAATAAACTTACTACTAGATGAAAACGGAATCGTTGTAAAATCAAAAGACGCAAGGATTGAAACAAGAGCTTCTCAAGTAGAAGATGAAGTGGGGATGTGGAAACAACATAATTTCATAAACAAAGAATCAAACCAAGAACAAGAAAGTGCAGACACAATGCTAGCAAGTTTAATCTCTAAAAAGCTATTAACAGAAGACGAGATAGATAGAGACCAAGAATTAATTACAATAAAGAAGAAAAATGGAACTATAATAAGAGAAATAAGTTACAGTAGTGTAACAATAAATATAAGTAAAAGTCCAGAAAACAAAAAGTCGGGGCATGTAGAACTAACAGTAGAATCTGTGGAAGGAATGACTATTCAATAATCACAAATGAAAAGAACTTAATGATTTTTTAAATTCACTAAGTAAGGAACAAAAAGGATATTATAAAAAGAAGTCTGCCAACATGGGTAAATAACAGGGATTCTAGTGCGAATTGCATGACCTTTTGAACAGGCGCTAGAATACTTTAAAAATAAAAACTGGATTGAAGAAGCAACAGAAGAATTCTTTTGGAATGATATAGAAAGCAAAGGAGGAATTGATAGATTTTTAGGAGAAATATTAGTAAATTTATACTTGGACAGAGTAACAAAAGGAAAATAAATGGTTACATTGTAACGAATCAGACAATAAAGAATCAACACATATACAGCAATGGACAATGGAACATATGCATTTAAAGTAAAGGATTTGATAACAGGAAAAATATACACTAAAAAAAAGTACAGGTAACCAATGTAGATAAAGACATAGTGGTAGAGCCAGAAAATATAGCAGACTGGGGAATACACAGAAGAAGATGATGGAACAATAACAATAAATACATACAAAGGAAGTGACACAACAGTTGTAATACCAAACTATATAAATGGAAAACCTGTGAAAAAAAATAGAAAGTGCAAAGACTTATTGCTATGGACAGCTTAAAAAAAAAGAATGCTATGGGATGAAAGTATATGCTCAGAAGAAAGGTATGGAGGATATTTTACAGTACAAAAACTATAAAAGAAATCGTTATTTCTGAAGGATTCAAGAGATAGGAGAAAAGTGCTTTACTGCCAGTGGTGCCCTTGAACAAATAACAATACCAAAAGTGTAACTTCTATTGAATAAATGCTTTCCAATGTTGCACAGAATTGAAGAACATAACAATACCAGAGAGTGTAACAACAATAAAATACGATGCGTTTATTGACATTCCATCAATAACAGTAAATGTGCCATTTAAAGAAGGAGAAACACCAGAAGGCTGGGATGCAGACTGGAACCATACAGATAGCGATTGTGTAGTAACAGTAAATTATTTAAAATAGTAGCAAAACAACACTGATAACAGAAATGTTATCAGTGTTGTTGCGTTGACAGCATTTATAATACAAACATTTTACGTAATATCTTATTGCAAAATCTTTACAGTAGGAATATAATAAAAAAGTTGGAGGGTAGACTATGAACATACAAATAACTGTAAAAGATATAATAGACATCACAATGGGAAAAGTTGATATATGGCGATGAAAATGAAATATGCGAAAACTTCTCTAGAAATACTAAAGAAATAAATCAAGATGACATATTTGTAGGACTTAAAGGCGATAAATTTGATGGAAGCAAATTCTATGAAGACGCACTAAAAAGCAGGAGCAAAAGGTTGTATAATTAACAAAGTAGAAGGACTAGAAATAAAGCACGTGCCAGGAAAATTCATAATACAAGTAGAAGACACAGTAAAAAGCAATAGGCCAAATAGCAAAATTTAAAAGAGAAAAATATCATATACCAGTAATAGCAATAACTGGAAGCGTTGGAAAAACAAGCACAAAGACATCATATATAGTGTGGTATCGCAAAAAATACCATACACTCAAAACACAAGGCAATCTAAACAACCATATGGGTATGCCATTTACATTGCTAAGGTTAAAGACCATGAAGCGCTAGTTGTAGAAATGGGAATGAACCATTTTGGAGAACTAAGCTATTTAACAAACATTGCACAGCCAACAGTTGCAGTAATCACAAATGTAGGAACTGCGCATATAGGAAATCTAGGCTCAAGAGAAAATATACTAAAACAAAGCTAGAAATACTAGAAGGACTTCAAAAGAAGGAACAGTCATCATAAACAATGACAATGACTTACTACATAAATGGCAATCGGAAAACGACCATTATAAGGTAATCACATATGGAATAGAAAATCAAGTAATTACATGGCAACAGACATAGAATATACAGAAGCGGGAAGCAAATACAAAGTAAATCATAATGAAGAAATCGAAGTGCCTGTAAAAGGAGAAGCCTTTTGTTTACAATAGTCTATCAGCCGTTTGCGTTGGAAAGCTTTTTTAGGAGTATCAGAACAAGACATAGCAAAAGGAATAAAAGAATTTGAGCTATCAGCAATGAGACTAGATATACAAAAATCAGAATATGGTTATACAGTAATAAACGATTGCTACAATGCAAACTATGATTCTATGAAAGCAGCATTAGATTGCTTAAGCAAAATGCAAGGTGGAAGAAAAATAGCAGTATTAGGAGACATGGGAGAGCTAGGAGAATACGCAACAGAATTACATCAAAAAGTTGGAAAAGTGGCAGCAGAAGACAATGTGGACATATTGATAACTGTCGGAACAGAAGCAAAACAAATAGCAGAAGCGGCAAAAGCAAACGGATTAGAAAAGATTTATTCATTTGATGAATTAAAAGACGCCATTGACAAAATAAAGAAAAATACTTGCAGTTAATGACATAGTACTTGTAAAAGCCTCTCATTACATGAACTTCGAAGAAATAGTAAAAAGCTTTATAGAAAGGAAATAATAATTTGGAACTAATAGACACAATAAAAAAAGACTTAAAAAGAAACTCTATCTGAGAGAAGATACATCCACTCGATCGGAGTAATGGAAATGTGTGCAAAACTTGCACAAATATATGGAGTAGATGTGCAAAAAAGCGCAAATAGCAGGACTTCTTCACGACATTGCAAAAGAAATGACAAAAGAAGAAATGTTTAAATATGTAAAAGAAAACAATATAGAAATAACAGAAATAGAAAAAATAAGCTATCAAATACTACATGGTAAAATAGGAGCAGACATTGCTAAAAAAGAAATATGGACTAGATGAGCAAATACAAAATGCAATAAAATACCATACAACAACAAGCCCGGAAATGGACACATTAGCGAAAATAAATAGTATATGTATCAGACAAAATAGAAATGAACAGAAAGTCAGAGGGCTATGACTTGAATATGAAAGAGAGCTTGCACAGAAAGACCTAGACAAAAACAGTACTATATATAATAGATGCAAGCATCAAATCACTAGTAGAAAAAGGTAAATTAATAGAAAAAAAGTTGACACAAGAAACTACTTAATACTCAAAAATCTAAAAGTATAATCGCACAGTAAAACTAAAAATACCATCAAGGTGATTTTAAATCTTGATGGTATTATAAAATAAAAGGGAAAAATATGAAAATAGAAAATGAAGACGTAAGTATTGAATTTATAAGAATAAGAAAGTAATTATAAATTTATATGACGATAGAAAAAGCTTTTGTACAAAGAATACAAAAATTTTATACAACGTATAAAATACCAGAATATTGTAAAGGAACTATTCAAGATGGAAAAATCTTCTTTTTTTAAAATAGATAATCAAATTGAAGAAAACACATATAAATATGAATTAGAATTAAGAAAAATAGTGCATGAATATATTCATATTCTATATAACGAGATGTGTAAGACAAGAAAAATGAACACTTTTACATGGATGGACGAAGGAATCGCTATGAATTTATCAAAAGAAAAAAGGCAGGTTTGTAAAAGAAAAAATTTCCTGTTTTGAAACAAGATATAAATTCAATAAATTTGAACGATTTAAGTCATGAAAATGGAGAGAACAAGCAAAAAAATATAAATATGATAGAATGTGGTATTCTCGTATAGGAAGAAAAAAGAACAAAGTTGCAAAACAACAAGAAGCAAAAAAGACAGCTACAAGAAGTGAAATTTTAAACGTATTATTTGGGCTAAACCACAATAATGATGAAAAAGAACCAGCAAAACAAAAAAAAATCAAAAGTACCAGTTCAAGGTGAAGATGTTGAAACCGAAATACCAATAACAATATATGAAGGCTTTTTTGGTCAAACTAAGAAAATTTCTTTACGTACAATTAATGGTAAAATGAAAAACTTTGAAATAAATATTCCTGCCGGAATTAGAAACGGAGAAAAAGTTAGATTAATAGGTCAAGGAAAACCCGGTGAAAATGGCGGGAAAAATGGAGACTTATTAATAAAAATAAATGTTGCAGAGGACAAACAATACAAATTAGTTGGCTCTGACATTTATACAGAGCTAAACATAAGCCCTTGGGAAGCAGTTTTAGGTGCAAAAGTAGAAGTTAACGCAATAGACGAAACTATTGGAGTTTATATACCACAAGGAATAGAGACAGGCGAAGAAATCTGCATAGAAAATAAAGGATATAAAGACAATAAAGGCGGAAGAGGAAATTTTATTATAAAAATAAAAATAATGATACCTAAGCATATATCCGAAAAAGAAAAGGAAATTTATAGACAATTAAAGAAAGTTTCAAAATTTAATCCACGTGAAATATAAAACAACACATAAAAAGGTAACATAAAAATATTGACATATTCTTGAAAACAAGTTATAATATAAGAGTATGCAGAAGAAAAAATATGGAAGAAGTTTCATATAGAAAGAGGTGTAATATATGGACCAAGTACAGGGAAAACATTTTAGTATAACAGATCCACAAAATGTAAACACAGTAATTTATCAAATTAATAAAACAGAAGGTTTGATGGAAGAAAATACACCAAAGTTTACATTGGAGAGACTAAAATGTAGAGAAGAATTAGTAGGGCTAAATAAAAGAAAAAACTTTTTTTTGATGCACCTAAAGATGAAGGAAACCAATTAATAATTCTATCTTTTGGACAAGATAGAGTTGTTGTTAATATGGGATTACTAAATAAAGATGAAGTTAGAATTTCAAAAAAGACCTGTTCCTGTAAAATTTGATACGATATATTCTGAACAAGAAACAGAATATAAAGATGTAAAATATACGCCAAACTTTCAAAGACCTATTACAATAATAGATCCTGAAACAACAGAAGAAGTAAAACCCGTACTTTCTTTTGATAAAGATACAAATGAAGTTAGAGGAAAATGTAAATTGAAACCATATAAGTCTTATTTTGTTTTTGAAGTAAGAGAAAAAAATAATTAAGGGGATCTTAAATGAGTGAAGAAGTAAAAAAGAATCTACAAATGGAGGAGGTTAGAATATGATTTGGGTTGTGGAACATTATATTTAAATGAAAGAGAAAAAAATTTTGATATTCCACCAAAAGAAATGAAATTACTAAGCGACTATTTAAAAGAGCTTAAAGATCCAAATCGTAGCATTAGAATTGCATTACAAGAAGAGAGAGAACAGAGTGTTAAAAAAGCTATAGAGAGAGAAGAAAAATAATAAAGGTGAAGAACAGATGAATAAAATGAAAAAAGCTTTTGAAAAGAATAAAAAATATTTAATACTATTTCTAGTACTTTGGATTGTACTAGAGATAGTATTGATTGCGCCTATGTCGGTTGCAATAGCAGAAAGTTTTGTGCAAGGCAAATTCGACTTGGCTTTTTTTTATAGAAAATTTTGGAAAAGAAGTTTCTAGTTTTACAGCAATAACTAGAATTGGAAGTGCTGGAGCAGGAAGTGCCTTCGGAAAAGGAACATTATGGCTTACAATTTTGTGTTTAGTTGTTACTGCAATTGGAATTATCAAATCAAAGTCAAACAATCCTTATGTAGATATAGAAAATGGTTCTAGTGATTGGTGCCAAGGAGGAGAACAATATAAAATTTTAAATAAAAATAAAGGTATAATCCTTGCAGAAGATAATTATTTGCCAGTAGATAAAATAGGAAATGTTAACGTATTAGTAGTCGGAGGTTCTGGTTCTGGTAAATCAGCATCATATTCAATTCCAAATGCATATCAAATGTTGGGATCATATGTATTTACAGACCCTAAGGGAGAATTATATGATAAAACAGCAGGATATTTAAAGGCAAATGGTTATGATATAAAAGTTTTAAACTTAGTAAACCCTGAAAACAGTGATGGATATAACCCTTTAATGCATATTAATAATGAGAGAGATGTTGATGTTATTGCAAGTACAATAATACAAGGACAGGACACAGAAGGCAAAGGTGGTTCGGATCCGTTCTGGGATAACAACGCAGAAATGTTATTAAAATCTTTAATATATTATTTATTAGAGAAAAGGCCAAAAGAAGAAATAAACTTAACATCATGTGCAGAAATGGTTAGAGCTGCAGCAAGTAGCAATGGAACTAATTTGTTGAGAGAATTGATGAGTGAGTTACCTTTAGGTAGTTTAGCTAGAACAAACTTCCAATCAGTAGAAGTTTCAGCAGGTTCAGAGAAAACATATAGTTCAATATTGAGTTCATTACAAGCAAAACTTGGTAAGTTCGATTCTCAAGAAATTGCAGCTGTAACTTCAACAAATACAATAAATTTTGAAGATATAGCAAACCATAAAACAGCAGTATATGTAATTTCTTCAGATACTCATACAGCGTATAATTTTTTATTAACAATATTCTTTGCTCAAATGATACAACAATTATATGATTATGCAGATAAAAGAGGTGGAGAATTACCAATACGTACATTCTTTATACTAGACGAGTTTGCAAACATTGGACAAATACCAGACTTCGATAAAAAGATATCAACAAGTAGAAGTAGAAAGATTTCGTTTAGTGTTATATTGCAAAACTTAGACCAGTTAGAGGCGGTTTATGAAAAGTCATATGAAACTATAATGGGAAACTGTGATACTCACGTATTTTTAGGAAGTAACTCTTTTAAGACAGTTGAATATTTCTCAAAACAATTAGGAGAAACAACAATTGCAAGGGACACAAAATCTACAAATAGAGATAAAAATTTCTCGAAACAAGGTTATAGTACATCAGACCAAATAATGGGAAGAGCTCTAATGACACCTGATGAGCTAAGAAGAATGGATAATGACTTATGTATAATATTTGAAAAAGGCTTAAAACCGGTAAAGGCAAATAAATATTATTACTTCACGAAGCCAAACATGAATAGAAGATTAAATGAAAATAGATTAGACCATAATAATTTTGATTCGGCAGTAAGAGGAGAGTGGAGAAAATTCAATCCTCAAAATCCTTACACAGATTCAACAGATAAGCCAGAACAAGATTTAAAAGTTGAATCATTATTACTTATTGACCAATTAAAAAGTTGAATCATTAGATGACTTATTTGAAGACGATGTAAAACCAATAACACCTCCAATACCACAGGCTCAACCAAAAGCGGGTGAGAGTGCAAAAAAAACAAGAAGAAGCACCAGTGCTTCCAATGGAAGATAATACTAGAGAAGACGAATTGTTTTCGAAAGATTTACAAGAAGAATTGGAAGCAAAATTTGATGAATTATTTGGCTCAGTAGATACAAGTAAGAAAGACAACTAATATTTTTTATTAAAAGCACTAATTAAACTTAGTGCTTTTTTATGTCGAAAAATGTCATACAAATTAGAGAACAAATGTTTTAAAAACTATTGACTTAATTTAGAGGTTATGGTATAAAATTAGTGTGAGTTGAAAAATTGGATATACATTCTATCTAATTTTTTGACCTTGAGAGAGGAAAGTGATTAATTATGAAATTTATACATACAGCAGATATACATTTTGATAGTCCTTTTGCAACATTAGCAGGAAAGGGAAAGTTTGCACAAGAGAGAAGATTAGAACAAAGGAAAGTAATGAAAGAGATGGTGGAATACATAAAAGCAAATAATATTCCATATTTTTTTTTATTGCGGGTGACCTATATGAACAAGATTACATAAAGAAAAGTACCATAGAATATGTAAACCAATTGTTTACTGAAATTCCAAATACAAAAATATTTATAACACCAGGAAACCATGATCCTTACATAAAAAAATTCATTTTATAAACAATTTAAATGGAGTGAAAATGTACACATATTTACTAATGAAATAGAAGTGGTAGAAGATGAAAATGTTGATATATATGGCTATGGATTTAACGATTTTTACATGCCTAGCGAATGTGATCAAATACATATAAAAAATAAGCAAAAAATAAATATTTTAATAACACATGGAAATCTTGATAGTGGAACAGAAGAAAATAGGGAGTATAATCCTTTAACAACTAGAGAACTAAGAGAGCTAGGCTTTGATTATGTTGCACTAGGTCATATACACAAGCCCGATTATGTAGGAAAAAATATCGTATATCCAGGTTCGCCTATTTCACTTGGTTTTGATGAACTCGGAGACAGAGGATTTATAGCAGGAAATATAGACGAGGAAAATAAAGAATTAAAACTAAAATTTATTAAGACATCTGCAAAAACATTTGCTGAATACAGTTTAGATACGAGTGAAATAAATTCAGAAGAAGAATTAATAGAAAAAATAAATAATACACAATTTGATGATAATAAATTTTATAAAATAATTTTAGTCGGCAAATGCAGTTTTAATATTGATGAAAATAAAATTTTAGAGTTGATAAACATTGAAAATATTATAAGAATAAGAAATCACACACAAGCAAAATATGAAATTGAAGAAATAGCAAATCAAGTAAGTTTGAAAGGATTATTCGCAAAAAGAATTCTAGAAAAAGATACAAAACACAGAAGATGAACAAGAAAAAAATCGATTAATAAGTGCATTTGATATAGGAATGGACGTACTTAGTAAATAAGAGGCGAAAAAAAATTTGAAGATAAAAAATATAAAAAGTTAATGCATATGGAAACATAGAAAACAAAGACATAAATTTAGAAGAAGGCGTAAACATAATTCATGGAGCAAACGAGAGTGGCAAATCAACACTATTAAACTATATAATTAGCATTTTTTATGGAATATCAAGAAACAAAGATGGAAAAGCTCTTTCGGACTATGAAAAATACAAACCATGGAATAGTAACGAATTCTCTGGAAGAATATCTTATAAACTTGAAGATGGAGAAAAATACGAGATATTCAGAGATTTTAACAAGAAAAATCCTAAAATATATAATGATAAATTAGCAGATATATCGGATAGGTTTGAAACAGACAAAAAGATGGCAGCAAATTTTTTATAGAACAAATGGGAATAGATAAACAAATGTATTTATCAACAGTTGTTTCAACACAAGAAGAAGTGCGTTTAGATGAACAGGAGATAGAAAATTTAACAAAAAGAACTACAAGACAAAGAAGAAGAAAAAAGAGACTTAGACAGTCAAATATCAATGATAAAGGACAATTATTATTACTTGAAAAATAACAATGAACAAATATCAGCACAAGTAAATAAAATAAAAACAGATTTATTAAATACTCAAAATCAAGACAAAAATCAGATAATAACAAAATATAAAACTGAGATACCAATAGAAAAGATAAACAGTATTATAGAAAGCAATAATTTGCACTCATTAGAAGAACAACTAAACACAAATAAAATAAAGTTAACAGGCTTAGAAATAGAAGAAAACACAATATTACCACAGTTAGACAACTTAGTAAACTTAGAAGAAAGATTAGAAGCAGATAGGCAAAAAAAGACAGAACTATTGCAAAAAAAGAAGAAGTAATAAACTTAGCAATAGAGAATCTAAACAAAGCATATGAAGAAATGAAGACAACAATAACCCCTAAATTTACAAACAACCTTTCAGAGGGAATAAAAGAGATAACAAACAATAAATGCGAAAAAGTTGCAATAAATGATGAAAATGGTATGATAATTGAAAATGCAAGAGGTGAATACATAGAAGCAAATAAGCTAAGTACAGGAACAATTGACCAGTTATATTTAGCTCTAAGACTATCTATGATAAAAGATTTATCAAAAGAGACTCTTCAATAATACTAGACGAAACATTTGCATACTTTGACAATGCAAGATTAGAAAAAGATAATTCAATATTTAAATGAAAAAACAAAAGAACATCAAACAATAATATTTACTTGTACAAACAGAGAAAAAGAAATACTAGACAACTTAAAAATAGAATACAATTACATAGAATTATAAGAAAGGACATAAAATGAAAATAAATGTAGTAATGGTCGAGCCAAAATACCACAAAACACAGGCAATATAATAAGAACTTGTGCTGCAATAGAGACAAAGCTTCATTTAGTATATCCATTAGGATTTGAAATAAATGATAAGCATCTAAAAAAGAGCAGGATTAGATTATTGGGATAAACTAGAAATAGAAGAACATGAATCATTAAAGAGTTTTTTAGAAAAATACAAACCAGAAGAACACAATATGTTCTTTTGCTTCAACAAAATCTAAAAGATGCTACTCAGATGTAGATTACAGTAAAATGGAAGAAGTCTTTGTATTATTTGGAAAAGAAACAAAAGGACTTCCAGAAGACTTACTTCAAAAAATATATGAACAAAGATATAAGGATACCAATGAGAGAAACACTACGTTCTTTGAATCTATCAAATTCAGTAGCAATAATCGTATATGAAATACTAAGACAAGTAAACTTTAACGGCTTACAAGAAATTAGCCAGTACTTTGACTAAGAGGAGAAAATAAATGGAAAAAAAGAGATCTATATGACATAAACAGAAGATTAACCGGAAAAACAATATACAAAGGAGAAGAAATACCAGAGGGGTCATACATCACGGTAGTTTTAGTATACATACAAAACTCTGAAGGAAAATTTCTATTCCAAAAGCGTAGCAAAAGAAAAAACGGTTTATGGGCAACAACAGGAGGACATCCAAAATCAGGAGAAGATAGTTTACAAGGGATTATAACAGAAACAAAAGAAGAAATAGGAATAGATTTAGATCCAAATAAAGTAGTAAAATATTATAGTGGAAGAGAAGACAACGAAAGAGTATTTTGGGACGATTATTATGTAAAAAAATGGACATACCAACCATAGAAAAATTAGAACTCCAAGAATCTGAAGTTGAACAAGTAAAATGGTTTACAGCAGAAGAGGCAGAACAATTAAATCAAGAGGGAAATTTTTTCAAGAACCATTATGAAGAATTTATAATATTACAAAATTGGTTAAAAAACAATCAAAACCAAAAGTAGTTGATAAAAACAAAAAAATATGTTAAAATAAAAGAGTAGTATTTCAATTCGTCCATTCGCGATATACTATAAAAATTTAAATAAAGAGAGTTTAAGAATCTTTCTTTATGAATGGCAAAAAATTTTAACCATAGCAAAATTATGGTTGTTTTTGCTTGTTCATAGAAGGGAGGTTCTTTTGATTTACAACCAAATAAAAATAAAGGAGAAAATAAAATGCAGGAAAATGAATTAAAATATTATGAAAAACAAAAAAACTGGGATTTCAGCTATATAAAACGTAAAACAGAAAAATTAACAAATTGGGATTTTTATGAAAAAATCAAAGAAAACACAACAATAAAATCATTATGTTTAGATATAGGAACAGGAGGAGGAGAAAGAGTATTAAAGAAATATCCAGAAGTAGGAATGATAATCGCAACAGATTTTTCAAAAAAGAAATGTTAAAAACAGCAAAAAGAAAATCAAAACAATATCCAGAAAAAGAGTGAAATTTACTTATATGGACAGTAGAGAAATGAAATTTCCTAAAGAAACATTTGATTTAATATCAGCAAGGCATACGGTAATAAATGCAGAACAAATCTACGAATGTTTAGTAAAAGGTGGCAAGCTAATAATAGAAGGAATAGACAAAGAAGACTGCCAAGAAATAAAAGAGATATTTAAAAGAGGTCAAGCATATAATGACAAAATAGCAATATCAGAGCAAGATTATTTAGATTTAGTAAAAAGCAGGATTTAAAAAAAATAGAAAGAGTACAAATAGTGGAAAATGAATACTATAATACAGAACAAGACTTAATGGAGTTATTATTAAAAAGTACCAATAATAGACGATTTTTCAGAAATAAACAATGAAAAATTTGAACATAGAACAATAATCGAAAAAGATCTATTTGATGAATATGTAAGAAAATATAAAACTGAAAAAAGGGATACTATTAAAAAGAAGATTATACGGAATAATAGCAGAAAAATAAAATGAAACTATATAACAAAATCCTAAAAAGTGAATAAAAATATAGAAAAAAATCCACAAAATGTGATATAATTGTGGAAAAAAGGAGGGCAAAAAATGTCAAACTTAATAGAATTAGAAGCAGGTTATAAATTAACCGATTTTGAAAATATTTTAAAAAGATAAAAGAATATGATTACAAACTTAATTACAAAGTAACAGAACAAGATACATATTATACAGACAAAGATTTAGAATTTGTAAAAATAGAATTTGTTTGCGTACAAGAAAAGTAAACAACGAAAGTTTAGAATTGACATTTAAGCCAAGAAGTGATGCCAATACAGAGAAATATGGAAAAAAGAAGTAAATATTCAACTGAAAGTCGAAGATCTAGAAGATATAAAATTTATAATAAAAAAAATCTTGGCTATGACGAATATGTTTCGTTTATTAAACATAGAACAGTATATAGCAAAGAAGAGTTTGGCTTTGAACATAATATAATGTTAGATGAAATTGAAGGCGTTGGCTATTTTGCAGAGCTAGAACTTATTTCGCATAATGAAACGGAAAAGAGCAATTACATGCTGAAAAAATTATATAAAAAAAGATTTGAATGCGAAAAATTTGGAGAAGAAAGATCAACCATATAGCTGAGTTAGAAAATTATTGTCAATAGAAATTTGAATGAAAATTTTTAAATTTTTTATTTAAATATGATTTGCCCTGAGCCAATTTCGTGGTATAATATTGGTAGAAGGTATCATCATTCCAAATAATTAGTTGTGCTGCACGATTAATTGCATAACGCAAGTATTTAGAGCCTCTTTTAGATATTTTGGTATTAGTAGCATTAAAATTTCCAGATTGTCTAACAGATGGATCTAAACCAGCAAAAAAAAAGTAATTTTGTAGATGTGCTGAAGCGAGTAATATCGCCAATTTCACTAATAATGATGGAACCTAACCAATTACCAATACCTGGAATAGAAGAAATTGGGGAATTTAGACTTTCCATAATATTGGTTATTTCAATATCGAGCAAATCTATTTGTTTTTCAAGCATTTGGATTTGCTCGATTAACATTTTAATTTGAATACCGATTGCAGGGTTGTCCATTGCAATAGAGTTTTTGGCAAAGTTCTTTAAGAGCAATTGCTTTATCTTGTTTAAAAATGTCCCTTTGATGCAGAATATAATAAATTTGTTAAAGCATCGATTCTAGTATTAGCAATAATTCTAGCTGTTGGATATTTAGAAAGTAATGCATAAGATGACTTAATATGCAAATTATTATTAAAGAAATTGGCTAATTCAGGACAGGCAATATCTAAGCATGTAACTAATTGAACTTTGATTTAGACTGAGATTTCTTAATATCAAATTTAAATCTGCAAATAGTTTTTAATTTGATAAGCTGAATATCTTTTTCAGTAATTAAAGTATAATGTCCTAACATAAGACATTGAGCTATTAAAAAGTATCAATCTTGTCATTCTTAGTTTTTCTAATATTAGAAGAACGAAGAGAATCAGTTTGAATTGGATTAATACGACCAATCTTGAAACCTTTTTCAAAAAGAAAAGTAGTGAGATTGTCGCCATAAATACCAGTAGATTCTAAGCCTACTAAACAATTAGACAAATCAAATCCTTAAAAGTATTAATAAATAAATTAAAACCTTGATTATCATTAGTAAATTTAAATGGATTAATAAGCACTTCACCATCTGAGTTAACAGCAGAAGCAAAGTGAGTAGATTTGGCAATATCAATGCCGATAAAGATCATAAAAAGATCAACTCCTTGAATTTGTATTTTAACACTTGTGACGATTCCACTTAGTTTTAGCCTTGTAACCTTGCTGGATATAAAGAGTCAAAGCCCTATCTAACTAATAACCAATAAAGCGTAAAACTGTGGCAATAGTCTCCTTTTAAATAGTCTAGCTATAAGGAGTTTATAAAAAGTCCACAGTGTTAATAAATTAATTATACAATGAATTTAATTCAAAGTAAAATTATGTTAATTATTTAAAATTAAAATATAAAATAACGGTACCATTAAACCAAAATTTTTAGAAATAAAAAATAAAATAATTAATGGAGAAAGGTAAGTATAATATATTAAATTTTAAACTTTATTATATTATACAAAGGGCGGAGCTTTGGGATATATATGATGGAAACAAAAAAGAAGACAGGAAGAACGGCAGAAAGAGAGTTTATGAGTTTAAAGATGGAGAATATCATTTGGTGGTACAAGCCATTATTTTAAACACAAAAAATGAAATATTGATTAGTAAGAGAGCTCCATTTAAGAAGTTTGGTGGAATGTGGGAATGCAACGGTGGTTCTGCTTTGAAGGGAGAAACAAGCTTAGAGGGAATTCTAAGAGAAGTAAAAAGAGGAGTTAGGAATTAAATTTTCGAAACCAGAAGCTATTTTCCTAAAAGAGGTAAAACGTGAAATGGTCCCTGCAAATTTCAAAGACTTGTGGTTGTTTAAACGTGATATAAAGGATGAAGAGATTACGTTCCCAGATGGAGAGGCTACAGATTTTAAGTGGGTAAGTATAGATGAATTTATGGAGATGTTTAATAATAAAGAGATCGTACCAACTGTTGATTTTGGACGAGATGAATATGAATTGGCGCTAAGAACTGAACAAAGAAAGTCGTATGGATTCATAGGAAAGAATGTAAGCGTGAGAATAGATAGACCTTTAAATAGCAAGCATCCAAAGCATGGATTTGTATATGAAGCAAATTATGGTTATGTTCCAAATACAGTAAGTGGTGACGGAGAAGAACTGGATGCTTATGTGTTAGGAGTAAATGAGCCTGTGCAAGAGTTTACAGGAAAGTGCATAGCTGTGATTCATAGAACAAACGATGATGATGACAAATTAATAATTGTTCCAGAAGACAAGAACCTTACAGATGAAGAGATTAGACAGTTTACAAATTTTCAGGAACAATTTTTTTGAAAGTGAGATTATTAGATAACATTTGTACCAAGACCAAATGATGATTTGGGTGCAGGAATGATTTTATATGATAAATAAAAAGAGGAGCAAACTGATGGATAAAAAGGAAGAATATTTAAATGAATTATTAGAAAATCCGGGTGGAGCACAAGTATTAAGTGATAAACTAAGCCAGTTACTAGACGACAAGGAGTTTTTACAAATATGGATTGCTTGTTCCAATCATAGAAAAGTTGTTAAGTAGTGGATATGAAAATACGGTATTAAGCCAATTTTCTCACATTTTACAAAGAGCGTTAAAAGATGAGATTCTGGATATTGCAGAGATGATTTCGGATGTGCCAGAGGGACAAGATACATTAACCAATAATGCAGCACAAGTTATTGCAAGGTTGGATGGAGAAGATATCGTAGATTTTATTGATTTGCTTAGTGACGAGAAAAAGCAAGAAATATTTGAAAGAAACGAATATTCATATAATCTTTATAGACAGGGACTAATTCGAGAATCAACATTAGGTGGAATTATTAAGGGCGATGTTTCGATATTTGTTGAAGAAATTATTAAAGAGGTTTCGGAAGGAAAAGAGTTAAAGAAAATCGGAGATGAGGGAACTTATAGTGATGCGATAGAGACAAATGGGTATGTCATAAAGTTGGGCGAAACTAGAGATAAGTTTGAAATGCCATACCATCCTAATATTTTGCAACCTTTGTTGAGAGAGAATCTCAGACAAAGAGGGCAAAGATATTTTAATTGTTGAGGTACAAGACAAGGTTGATACTAAAAACGTAACAGAAGAGCAAAGGCAAGAGTTGATAAATAAACTTAAGGAATCTAAGATTAAATGCAAAGATATTCTATATGGAAATATTGGAATTCTTCAAAAAGCCTAACCAGAGAAGATTGTTTGATGGTGTTGGAGGAATAACAGATCATAAAAACATAAAGGAAGAAACACTAAAACCAGGAGAACCAGTTGTATACGATACTGATATGATAGAATATGATGATTCTGAAAGATAACCATTGCGTTAATCTAAAAATATGGTATAATACTGATTAGTAAAGGCAAAAAATATAAACATTTGAAATTTATTAACATACCAAAAGTATGCCGATAAATTTCAAATTTGTTTTATAAATAAAAGCCTGGGAAAGGAATTAAATAAAATGGATTTAACGATTGAAGTAGAGGACTACAAGTTAAATGTAAGAGCTGCTGGAATTATAATTCATAACAATAAAGTTTTAACACACAGAAATCTTAACTCGAATCACTATACTTTTATAGGAGGAAGAGTTGAAATCGGTGAAGATTCAGCAACTACCGTAAAAAGAGAAATTGAAGAGGAACTTGGAAAAGAAGCTGAGATAATAGAACATGGAGGCGTAATAGAGAACTTTTTTGAAATGAAGGGTGCAAAGTATCATGAGATGTTATTCATTCATAGAGCGGAATTTGTAAATGAAGAAGATAAGAAAAATTGAATATACATTGAAGAATAAAGAGGGTAAAGACTATTTGCAATATGAGTGGATAGACATAGACCATTTAGATGACTATCCAATAAAACCAGCAATAATAAAAAGAAATATTAAAACAAGGAAAATTTCCCTGTACATATGATAAACAAAGACTAACACGAAACTATAATTACAGAAATATGGCTTAAACGTTGATTTTTTCGGCATAATTTGATATAATTATTTACATAAAATTCTGAAAGGAGGACGTGCATATGGCGAATGCCAAGCACAACAAGAAACGGTTTAAGGGCATAATCACGATTCTCATTCTGATTGTGCTCGTCGCCACGTCTGTGGTGATGATTGAGAAGGAGCCGAAGGCGCCTAGATCTGGACAGGTGAACCAGCCGGCAATCAACCAGAATGGAGAACCCTTAGGGGAACTCCTGATGACAATGATTGATGTAGGACAAGCGGATTCCTTTCTGTTTGAACAGAACGGGAAAGTAGCAGTTATCGATTGTGGAACGCGGTCGACGGGAAAGGATGTAGTTTCGTATCTTAAAGGCAAAGGGATAACGCGAATTGATTATCTTATTGGAACTCATCCTCATGAGGACCACATGGGCGGCATGTATGCAGTTCTTACTAGCTTTGATATCGGAACAGTTATTATTCCGAAGGTAACAAAAGCGAGATTACCACGAACTGGTATACCAAGCTCATGGGAGAAAAGAAATGCTAAATGACCCAGAAATGAAAGAATTAGCAGAAGAAGAGTTGTATGAAAATAAAGAAAAAACTTCCAAAGATAGAAGAAGAACTAAAAATATTACTTATACCAAAGGATCCAGATGATGATAAAAATATCATATGCGAAATTAGAGCTGGTGCTGGTGGAGACGAAGCTGCATTATTTGCTGGAACGCTATACAGAATGTATTCAATGTATGCAGAAAGAAAAACATTGGAAAATAGAGGTATTAAACGAAAATGAAACAGGACTAGGAGGCTATAAAGAAATATCTTTTATGGTTACTGGAAAAGGTGTATATAGTAGACTAAAATTTGAAAGTGGAGTTCACAGGGTACAAAGAGTTCCAGAAACAGAAGCAAGTGGAAGAATACATACATCAACAGCAACAGTTGCGGTCTTACCAGTAGTAGAAGATGTCCAAATAGAAATAAATCCAGCAGACATTAAACTAGAAGTATTTAGAGCTTCTGGTGCAGGAGGACAACACGTAAACAAAACATCATCAGCAGTAAGATTAATACACATTCCAACAGGAATAGTAGCAGAGTGCCAAACAGAGCGTTCTCAAACACAAAACAGAGAATATGCAATGAAACTTTTAAAATCTAGATTATATGAAGTAGAGAAGCAAAAACGTGATTCAGAACTTGCAAATGAGCGTAAGAGTCAAGTCGGAAGTGGAGATAGAAGTGAAAAAATACGTACTTACAACTATCCACAAGGACGTATAACAGACCATAGAATAGGGCTTAGCATATATCAAATGGAAAACTTCCTAAATGGAGACTTAGATGAAATGATAGATAACTTAATTGCAAAGCAGACAGAGCAGAAAAATTACAAGGAAATGATGAAGAATAATTGAAACTAAAATTTAAAATATTAAACATAGTATAAAACACTGAAAAAGATGATGAAAATTTTATAATTACATCATCTTTTGTTTTGTATGAGATTACAATTGACTAATACTCGATTTTTGATATAATGTGCTTAACCAAAATAAGGAGAGCTTGCATATTATGAATAATGAAGAGAATAACATAGAACGACAAGAATTAGCACAAATGGTCGGAAAAAATGGAGACAGAGTTTTAAGGGAATACTTTGATGATATAGGATTGGCGCATAAAATAAATAATGAAGTTTCAGGCTTAATAAACAGGTTAAAAATTTGTGGTGTAGATATTAATAAAATTCTTTCAGAATGTGGACAAGATGCTGCGTTAGATACTATAGTTGAGAGAAATCAAGTTATAGGTATTGTATATGGATTTTTTTGTGAATTTGGCATAGATGTATCTAAATTATTAGAAGAAGGAAAACAGAACAATGAAAGCGGACAAACAGTATATTTATCTTTTAATAAAGGAGTAAAAAGAAACGAAACTACAAGTCCAACATTCGCAGGAGAAGATGTACACACATATGCAAAAGAAACCGGAACATTAACAGATGTGTATTCATTAGTTCATGAAATATCGCATACACTATATGTTCAAAATCAGTTTGGAGAAGCAAGAATGATTTTAGGAGAAGTTATACCACAGTGCATGGAAAGAATGCTTGACGGCTATTTAATAGAGTTGAATGGAAGAAAAGAATCCGATGTAGATATTGGCACATTAAAAGAAAATATAATCAAAAGAAGAATTAGTACTGCCATTGATAGATTCAGAATGGCAAGCAAAATAGCTAAAGGAGAATACAAATTTGCAAGTGAAAAAGCAGAGTTTTCACGTTATATGTTAGCACAGATTTATGCAACGGAGCTAATGGAAATGGATAAATCAATACAAAAGCAAAGAATATTTGACTTTATAGAAGCTTTAAAAAGTAATGACATAAAGAAAGCAAATGATGCTTTTGATATGCAAATAGGTAAAGAGAATGCTAAAGAAAGAGATAGATATATCAGTAATAGCATATGGAATTTACAAAAAGATGTATTAACTTTTCAAGAAAATGAAGTACTAAAAGAACAAACAGCCGGAACAACAAGAACAATAAGTAAAGAAGACGAGAAGGAGCCGGAAATATAAACAGGATTAATAATATATAGAAGAAATTTTGAAAGGAGCTTTGCATAATGCAGAATGAATTAAATGAACAAAATAATTTTATAATGTATACAACAGATGATGGAAAAGTTGACATTGAAGTGAGATTAGAAGACGAAAATGTATGGCTTACTCAAAATTCTATGGCTGAATTATTTGATACGACTAGAAATAATATAACGATGCATATAAAAAAAATATTTTTGAAGAAGGAGAATTGCAGGAAAGTTCAGTTAGTAAGGAATCCTTACTAACTGCCAAAGATGGAAAAAAATATAAAACTAAATTTTACAATTTAGATTTAATTATATCAGTTGGATATAGAGTAAAATCTGTTCGAGGTACACAATTTAGAATATGGGCAAATAAATTGATAAAAGAATATCTAATAAAAGGATATAACCTTAATGTTAAAAGATTTAAAAACAATGGTGGCGGAGAATATTTTGAAGAAGTATTAGAGAAAATTAGAGATATTCGTTCTTCTGAAAAAAGTATTTTGGAGAAAAATACTGGACATTTATGCTACTAGTGTAGATTATGATGCAAAAAATGAACAAACAAGAGAATTCTTTAAAACAGTTCAAAATAAAATGCATTATGCCGTTCATGGTAATACAGCAGCCGGAAGTAATATTTAATAGAGTAGATAGTAAAAAAGAGAATATAGGTTTAACAAACTTTAAAGGCAATATGCCTACTAAAGCAGAAACAGAAATTGCGAAGAATTATTTAAGTGAAAAAGAATTGGATTTATTAAATAGAATGGTATCAGCATATTTAGATGTTGCAGAGATTAATGCTTTAAATATGCATGCAATGACAATGAAAGAGTGGGTAAGAGAACTAGATAGATTTTTGACTATGACTCATAAAGATATCTTAGAAGGAACAGGAACTATATCTCATGAAGTTAGAGAATGGATATATATAGTATCTGCAATAATAATTATGTTTGGTTTTATTGTTGGAATAATACAATTACTTTTAAAGATTAAGAAAAAATTGTAAATATTATTCTAATAAGCATATTTATTATGTTATTTTTTACTATCAACTCCAATAATTTATTTTTTGGAGCATTTGGCTATACACCTGAACATGTTGTCGAAAAGGATGGAAAAAAGTTTGTTGCATATGTGAGTGGATTTAAGAGAACTTATGTGAATTACTATGATTATAAAAATATATTTGTAGTTGGAAATCAGAAAAGAATAGAAGAATATTATGGCAAGGGTGGATTTGATCCAATAGAAAATAAATATGGATATGAATATAAGCTTGAAAGGACAACATGCTATGATGAAAAGGGAGAGATTATATCTATAAATGAATAGACAAATTACAAGGTGTATTTTTTTTTTATTTTATTCTAACATCAAAATGTTATTTTACTATTTACTTATTATAATGATTATGATATAGTAGCAGTAAGGAGGAGAAAAGTATGAAGAAACAATGGATAATGTGGGTGGCAGTTGTGGTTGTTGTAATTGCCGTGATTGGAGTGCTTGCTATTAGTAGAAAAAATGGAGGAACTACTGCAACGGAAATTAACATGAAAAAAATGTTCAATACTATTTATGCTGATTTAAAGGATCAATTACCAGATAGCTTAACAACACAAGAAATTGATGTCAAAGATGGTGAACAAGTTGCAGAATATACTGGACTTGTTTCAACAAAAAATGTTGAGAAGTTACTAGTTTCAGAACCTATGATAAGTTCGCAAGCATATTCAGCTGTTGCTTTAAAAAAGTAAAAGCAGGAGCAGATATTGAAGGTATTAAACAAGAAATGCTAGATAACTTAAATATGAACAAATGGATATGTGTTTCAGCAGAAAAAATTATATATAACTAGTTATAATAACATAATATTTGCTGTAATGTCTGATGAGGATTGGGCCAAACCTGTTTATGATGGCTTTAAAAAATATGTAAACAATAAAAATGGAAAAGAGCTAGAAAAAACAGCAGAAGAAGATATTGAACTTCCAGACGAAATGTTAATAGTAGAATAATTACAGTAAAAAAGCTTCTTATAAAGAAGCTTTTTACATATAGGAGGTAAATATGCTATTTACAAGTATTAGCTTTTTTTGTATTATTTCTTACCAATTGTTATAATTTTATATTTTATTGTACCAAAAAGAAATTTAAAAACTTTATTCTTTTTGTATCTTCAATATTTTTTTACTTTGTGGAGAACCAATATATACCTTTTTGATGATTGGTGAAATTTTTATAGCCTATGTGGGGCTAGGTATTTAGAAAAACATAGGAAAAAGAGTATTCTTGTTTCTTTGCTTGCTATACATATAGGCGCATTGGGACTGTTTAAATATTCTGATTTTACAATAAACAATATAAATCAAATTTTTGGAAGTAAAATTCCATTATTAAAATTAGCACTACCAATAGGAATTTCGTTTTTACACCTTTCAAATTATAAGTTATGTAGTTGATGTATACAGAGGAAAAGTAAAAAGCTCAGAAAAAGCTTTTTTTGAAACTAGCAACATATGTATCATTATTCCCTCAACTAATTGCAGGACCTATTGTTAGATACGAAACTATAGAGAAGGAACTAGATAATAGGACAAAAAGCAATTTTGAAAAATTTTGCATATGGTGTAAGAAGATTTGTCATAGGACTTGGAAAAAAAAGTGCTAATAGCAAATATGTTAGGCGAATTATGTGATGTATTTTCTACTACAAACGAAAAAAAGTGTCCTATTTTATTGGATATTTGCAATAAGCTATTCGCTTCAAATATACTTTGATTTTCGGCGTATTCAGATATGGCAATTGGTTTAGGACGTATGTTTGGATTTCACTTTTAGAAAATTTCAATTATCCATATATTTCAAAAAGCATAACTGAATTTTGGAGAAGGTGGCATATGTCTTTAAGCTCGTGGTTTAGAGACTATGTATATATTCCACTTGGTGGAAACAGGAAGGAAACTATAATTTTAGTAAGAAATATTTTTTATAGTTTGGGCTCTAACAGGAATTTGGCATGGTGCAAATTGGACTTTCGTAATATGGGGATTAATGTATGGAATAATGCTTATAATAGAAAAATTACTTTTGACAAAACATTTAGAGAAAATGCCTTCGATTTTACAAAGGATTTATGTTTTATTTACAGTAATGATAAGTTTTTATAATATTTAATGCAAATAGTATAGGGGAGGCGTGGAATAATATTATAGGACTATTTGGAGCAAATGGAGAAAGCTTAATAAATGCAAGTACAGTATATTATTTAAAAAGTTATTTGGTGGTATTAGTAATAGCGATAATTGGAAGCACACCATTACTAAAAAACATAATAGAAAAACTAAAAACAAAAACTAATGCAAATAAAATAATAAATTTGTTAGAGCCAATAGCAATGGCTTCAATATTGATTATAGTTACCGCATATTTGGTAGATAATTCATATAATCCATTTCTATATTTTAGGTTTTAAGGAGGCAATATGAACGATAAATTAAAAAATGTTGTAGTTACAATAGCATTTGTATTTATAATTGTAACTTTTTCATAGCAAATATAATAAAAAAGATGACACAATTTCTATTGCTGAAAGAAGAAAATTGGAACAATTTCCTCAAATTTCTGCCAAAACAGTTTTTAATGGTACTTTCTTCAATAAATTTAATAAATACACCACAGACCAATTTGTACTAAGAGAAGAATTTAGAAAGCTTAAAATAAATGCAGAATTTAATTTGCTTAGAAAAGTGATTACAATAATCTTTATCAATATGGAGATTACATAATAAGCCAAACATATCCATTAAATGAGAAATCAGTTTTAAATATCTCAAAAAAAAAAATCAAATATACGAGCAATATTTAACTGATCAAAACAATGTATATTTTACGATAGTTCCAGATAAAAATTATTTTATAAATGATGAAAATTTAAAATTAGATTACAATAAATTAGAAAATTTATTAAACAGAAATTTATCATTTGCTAAATATATACGAATATTTGATATGTTAGAACTAGAAGATTATTATAAAACAGATACGCATTGGAAACAGGAAAGGTTATTAAAAGTAGCAAAAACTATTGCTGAGAGTATGAATGTGAATTTAGAAAACGAATATAAAGAAAAAACGATTTGCGATTTTCAAGGCACATATTCAGGACAATTGCCAATTTCTACTGCCAAAGACAAAATAAAAAATATTAACAAATTCTGAGATAGAAAAAAGCAAAGTATATAATTATGAAACAAAAAAAAAGAAAATAAGGTATACAATATGGAAAAAAATAAATTCGCTAGATAAATATGATATATACTTATCTGGTGCTACA
>VOFC01004538.1_pt1 | contig 28774 bp, 39 predicted proteins | sample 5384161 | NCBI WGS metagenome assembly VOFC01 (sample SAMN12384722, study PRJNA508395) | human gut metagenome | isolation source: healthy gut B | host: Homo sapiens | reverse complement strand
TACGAGCAGTTTAAAATGCAGGTTATGTCACGCAGGAAATCGGTGTCACGCAGAAAGTTTATTGAAAAACTGCGGGCAAAGGAAACCGAACTTTTCAGCAACGGAGAAACTGCTCTGAAATACTTTAAAACAAAGCTGAAAAATGACAAGTTGTATTGCCTTGACGAACCCGAAAACAGTATGTCGGCAAAAATGCAGTTAAAACTTGTAAAAATGCTTGAAGAACTGGACCCGATATTGCGGCTGTCAATTGATAATTGCCACAAACTCGCCGTTTTTGCTTGCTATGGACAATGCAAAGATTTATGACCTCGACTCAAACCCTGTTGAAGATAAAAGATTGGTGCAAAATATGGTACTGCACCCACCGTCATGAACCGGGATGTGCTGTAATGCAAAGCAGTGGAAGAACATTCATCAGCGAATCTCGCCATACCTCTTATCTAAATATGTTGGAAGATAAAGAGGAAGGAATACCGGGCTGCCTACTGATTAACTCTTTTTACTTTTTTTTCTTAAACCTTTTCCCTTGGGAGAAGCTCCACCTTTTGGTATCTGAAGATTCTGGATCGTTCCTGTACTGATGACGCTCAATAATCAAATAGCCGAGATTGTTGGATGACAAGTTTATATTTTTTATTTATGACACATTATTTATGAAAAATTTCTATTTTTGCCTTCATATTTCCACTTTCTATGTGAGAGAGTGGAAACGGTGAGAATATGATTAAAGTGACGAAGTTATGGGTCATGAAAAAACAATTGCGGATAGGAGGATTTTCGCATTCATTTTTATGTCGGGTAATGTTGACTAATACTAATAAAAAAAATGGTATTATGAGGTATTTATCCCATTTTAATATATTCCGTTGATTTCATTACTGTCATTATTATAAATAACATTATAACTCTGATTATCAAACTAAAATTCCACCTTGTTACTAACAGTGGGTAACAAAATAGTAACAAAAAAACGAAGAAATCGCTTTGTGGTGGGCTTTATGTGTAAAAAGGTAACAAAAGCCCTCTAACCATAAAAAGCAAAACTGGCGAAAAGAAGAATACTGTCTTTTTTCTTTTTCGCCAGCATATTTATCATGCAGTCAATGCAAACAGATTTAGTTTGTTTTGGATATATAGATAAAAGTATAAACCAAACTCTATTTGGCAAAGACTAGTAAGATATCAATTTTCTTTTTCTTTTTGATTAAAGATAAAAAGAAGAAAAAAAACATCCCCCGCAGTAGGGAGTAACAGACAGACACCTACTTTAGATTGCCGTCATTGGGAGAAATAACAACTATCATTGCATTTTTGCGTATTTCAATAGAACTCCACATGCCTTTTGCAGCACTTCCAACAGTACTGTCCGTTTCAATTTGCACACCGTCCTCAAACACAGATGATAACCTCAAAAAGTAGCATAATTATTACAGAACAACGTATAAGTTCCTCCACTTTTCCGGAACTGCTATGTGATCCTTTTAAGATATGTGCTGAAGTATCTACCTCCCATTCCATTGGCTCCCAAATCTTTTACTTGTACAGGACAAAAAAGGCAATAGTATATATAATCAAACATAAACATTTTTTTCATCATGATATTACAGAGTATTCAAGATTATATTTATAATTGTTAGAATTACTCACCAAAGTAATTTCCGGGTCTTTATTTCAGCTTCACTATTGGTATCAAGGATTTTGCTTAAATAATAACCATTGTAGCTGATCAATAACTGATTTTAGCCCCACGAAATAATCTCTCGAAGCGACGGTCCGTAGATGTACCCTGAATCGCGGTTCCAGCCTTTGTCGAAGTCATCTTGATAAGCGTTCGTGAGGTTTTGCACCCCAGCATTCACCTGCAGGGTGATGGACTTATAGACAGGAATATCATACGCTACTTTCAAGTTTAACGAAGAATCTGGGAGTATTGAGAGCCACCGGTTCACGTATACCCAGACCATTTTCTATACCGGCACGCCCCACAAGCATACTGCCTGTATAAGTTCCGGAAAAAGAAGCAGACAAACGTTTCAGCGGATGGATGGTTGCCGTGAAAAAGCCATACAAATCGGGCGTACGCAACATCTTTTCTCTTTCGGAGCGTCCTCATCCCATTCCACCGATTGGTCGTAGCGACTTTTCTGTAAAGTCACCCGGCTTGCAGCTCCAGCCAGGAGGCATAGGCCGCCTTGCCTTCGATGTTTAGCCCGTATACTTTGGCACCGTATGCGTTGTAACGTTCCTGCACCTCATTTCCTTGAGCATCCGGCTGCGCTAGTTTGCGGGTAGAGAAGACATCGTTTAAATCCGTATAGAAGCCTTCTATCAAAAGATTTGTCTGCACATTCCCGAAGGTATGATACAGGTCAGCGGAAACGCTGAAACTGTTCGAACGCTCTTCCTTCAGATTGTCTGCCAGGCGTGTCACTAACCGTTCGCCGCCCACCAGGCTGACGTGAAGTCTTCGTCGAAAGCTTGCGGGGCACGGAAGCCTCCGGCATAGCTGGCACGCAGGTTGATGCTACGGTTAGGGATTGAAACGCAAGTTGGCTCGGGGGCGAAAAGATGACATGGTCTACCAAGTTATGCTTGTCCAGGCGCCCTCCAACGAGGAGGCTCCACCGTTCGTTCTTCCATTCGTTTTGCAGATAGGTGCCAGCTATGCGCACTTTCTGTTTCATCTATCTTTCGTCACCTATCACTTCCTCTTCCAGTGCCATCGTAGTTGTATTCGGCACCGAGGGTGAGGTCAGACGGCATGAAGAGTAGCTTGCCGAAAGAGTGCGCCACCTACCAGAGTAAGGTCACTGGTGGTGCCGTAGGCTTTTTTTCCGCATTCTCCTTATCCTCCCTCGGTAATGCCTTCTCCGGTGCCGCCATAGTAACTTTTCCTTGCCGTGTTTTGAAAGGAGAAGTAGACATTGAGGTGGTTTTTCTCGTCGGGAGAGAAATAATCGTAGCTCAGGCCACCGCCGTTGATGTTATGTTCGATTTGTTCGGCGATATTAGCCTCGTGAGCGGAAGTTTTAGGAGATTTCCTCCACGTCGGAACTCATTGATACCATGATACTGCAAGGTCAGCTTGGAATAAGGATTAAGGCGGAGAAAGGAGCGAACGCCGATGGTCTGATTGCGCAGGTTGGGAGTTCGGTATATCCGTCGCCATCGTTATCGTAGCCCGAGCGATAGCGGTTCTGTCCGTAGACGTAGAATCCCGCTTTGTTGTCTTCCGTTACCAAGGAGGCATTCAACGTCGTGTTGTTCTCGAAAGAACAGCTTCCACCAATAGACATCAGCGAATGGGCAAGCTCGGCGGAGTTACGGGTGGGTTCCTTGGTAATGATATTGATGGTTCCCCCCGATGGCGGATGCGCCGAACAGGGCCGATCCACCTCTGCGTACCACCTCTACACGTTCTATCATGTTAGCCGGGATTTGTTCCAAGCCGTACATACCTGTCAGTGCTGAGAAGATGGGACGCGAGTCCATCAATATCTGCGAATAATGCCCATCCAATCCATTGATACGCACCTGGGTGAAGCCACAGTTCTGGCAGTTGTCCTCCACGCGGACACCCGGCTGGAAGCTCAGCCCTTGTGCTAGGCAGGTGGCGTGGGTGGATTCGAACAGTTTCGTATCCATCACGTTAACAAGACTGGGGCTTCCACCGCATGGTCGCAGTGCGGTTGGCAGAGACCACCACCTCGTCGATGGCGATGTTGTCCGCCTCCAGCTCGAAGTTCACTTCCTGCGGAGTTCTTCTGCACGGTTATTTCTTTGTGCAGCGTGAGATAGCCGATGTATTTCACTTCGATGGTGTGTACCCACGGGGAGGTTCTTCAGGAAATAATGCCCAGTTGCGTCGGTGGTGGTGCCAATGGTGGTACCTTTTCACCCAAAGGTTGATGTAAGGGAGATGTTCACCCAGTAGCTTTGTCTTTTACGTGTCCATAGACGTTGGCATCCGTGTCTCTCGGAGACTGGTTATCAGCTGACGCAAGGCTGGCAAAGGCCAGTTCAGTGCAAGGACCCTCATGAGGGTCCATACTTTATAAAGCGATAAATGTTTCATCATTCTTCATTATTTAATTATTTGTTATCTGAAATCTTTATGTTGACAGCTTTCAATTGCTGCCAGCCCGAGCGGTCAGTCACTCTTATCATGAAGTGGTAGTCACCCGGGTCGATGTCCGCAGGAATGGGGATATTCACATGGGCATCGTATAGCGGGGAATTTCCGGGTATGGGAAAATCCTGATTGTACACCCAGGGATGCACGGGGAGTTTCTTTTCGTCCAACGGACAGTCTCCTGCTTCGGTGCTGTGGCTGTGGTGGTCGAAATTATTGTGTATCTCGATGTTGTAGCTACCCAATGCATCGTTATCCGTAAAAGTATACCGGAAAGGAATTTCTTCTCCTGTCCGATATACCTGGCAGTTGAGCGGCGATGCGCTGTCGCCGGATTCGATGAGCGGCTTGTCCAGGTCTTTCCGTCCCCGTCCTCCTCGCTGCAAGCGGCAAGGAGGAGGCAGAACAGGCCGCACGCCAACCAATAGTTGTTTCTTGACATGATACTTATGTATTTTCGGATTCTACTTTTCTGCAAGGGTGAATTCTTTCCTTGAAAATCTTGTTCGCCCCTTTGGGCATATTCCACACGGAGTTCAAGAATATATTCGCCTGCCGTTGCATACCGGCCTTTATCGTCTTTGGTTTCCAGTTTCTTGTTGAATGTATATTCTTTCAATCCTCCTTTGGAGAATTCATCGGCGAGCGTACTGTTAAAGAAATATTCACTCGGAGCAGATTCCTTATAAATACGCAGGCGGATAGAATACAAATCATCCTGCGCCTTGACAGTGAATTTAGTCAGGATGTCAGAAGCGGTAGCCGAGCGGCCGGTTCCTATTTCAACCCCCTGCAATTCCACATTGCTTTTCTTGAATTGGACACCCTCCAGTGGGTTTTCCGATACTTCATTCTTGTCGTATACATTGAAGTGCATGTGGTAATCTCCTGCAGGGGGCATCATCCGGAATTACAATGTGTTTATGCTGGCCTTCCGTACCCCATTCCTTTTCACCGTTGAAGGTGTAGGTGGTATCCAGTTCAAAGGCCCGAGTGCCTTCTTCATTGTGGATAAAGACAGCGATTTTTTCAATTCCGTTTTCTGCTTTGATATGGGCGGATACCATCGGCTTGGTGCCTACATAACTAATCTTGTTCTCCGAGAAATCATGCGACGCTCCGAACTTTAAGTCTTCTACCGTGATATGCAGCGGCAGCCACAGCCAGTTCCGATTGCGCCATCTCCGTTTGCCCCAGCTGGTCGGTTACGGTGAAATGCAGATGATAGGCTCCGGCAGGCGCTTCGGCAGGGATGTCGATGTGCTCGTGGAAAGTGGTGTTCTTCACTCCGATGTACTTTCCTTCGGTAAACGACTTTTCGATGCGGAACTCGCCGCCCTCTTCCTGATGGATTTCGATGTCGATACGCTTTATCCTGTTCTCGGCTGTAATCTCGCCCTCCAGGTGAAGGTCGCTTCCGGCAATGGCGGTCTTACTGTTCTCTTCGCCCACTTCGTTCAAGGCGACAACCGGTTTTCCTACGTTTTTATCTTCTTCATTGTCATCGCAGGCGGAGAAGGTAAACATGCACAAACTCAGCAGCAACACAGCTGCCATGAATAAACTCTTTTCATAATCTTCTTTGTTTTTAGAGGGAAGGCACTTGGATGTACTCGCATGCCTTTCCATTATTTGTTAATGAATTATTATTTAAAAAATCAAATCCTATCAGCAGAGAGAAATTACGTCCCGGCTCCGGCACGTCTATCTGCCGGTAATAACTGGTATGGTCGTAATATTTCTTGCCCAGCAGGTTCAGTGCCTGCAAGTTCAGCCGCAGGCGGCACTCTTTCCATGCAAAGACTTTTTCCTGCCGACAGGTTCAGTATGCTATATCCGGCAGTAGACTTTTCGGGTGGGACAATCTCATGCTGGTTGCCCACTGTGCGGTAGGCGGCGGAGATAAACCCGTCTCACCGTCCTCCCCGGAGCCGAAGGTGTACTTCAACTCCACATCCGCACCTCCGGTGGCGAGAAGGGCAGGGTGTATCCTTTCTTGTTGCCGGAGAGTTGCTCCGCATAGAGGTATTCCCTTTCACCACGGCTTCCAGACGGCGAAGGAAGCGGTAACGGATGTCCGCCTCGACCCCGTAGCGGATCACCCGGCTTTGCGTGTAATAATACGTCTGCAAGCCCTCGGTGTAGGCCGAAGTGGGGTTCAGGTAGATGTAGTTGGGGAAATAGTTCACGTAGGGAGTCCAGCCGGATATCGAGCGCTTCGTTGTGCCAGTAGATTCCTGCATCGAACTGGTAGGATTCTTCGGGCGACAAACCGGCTTCTCCCTTTTCATAACGGAAGATGTGGTAATTTACCCCGTCGGCGCCCAGCTCTTTCGGGATGGGCACGCGGAAGCTTTTCCCGATGTTCGCTTTCCATATCCATGCTCCAGCGGAGTAGTTGACGCCCAGAGACCAGGTGAAGCTGTTGAAAGACCTCCGAAGCCGTTCCGACCGCTCCCGATAGACGGAATCGCTTCCGGCAACCGGCGTCTTGTACCAGTCGTGATAACTGTGGATGCGAGTTACGACCCTGTTGATACGGATGCCAGCGTTCAGAATTAGGTCGTCGGACAGAAAGTAACGGTCGAAGGCATATCCTCCCCACGAGGTGGTTTCAAAGTCCGGAATAATGAATCCCCATCCGCTACGCCGGTTATGCTGATGCTCTACATTCAGCCCTGCGTTCAAACTGTGCCGTTCAGCTATCAGCGCCTTCATGCCCGGAGGCTTGCCGTATAGGTGTTCTTGATGTACTTCCGCTCCAGCGTGCCGGGAGGCATGGGCATATAGCCGTGCGACACCGGTTCGGGTGTTCCCGGCGTAGATTGTTCTGATAAGAGAGGTTGCTTTCCAGCGGACCGCTCCGGTGCCGAATGGTTTGTCACCTTCAGATGGTTGACGTCGTGACGGGGCAGGTCGATGTCGCACCGGGAGCGGTCGTAGTCTATATCCGAGAGGCGTACTTCCAGCCCGTGCGCATTGGCAAAGAATCCGCTTCGCACATAGGTGTCGGAGATGCGGAAGGAGGTAGAGAAACGCTTCGCCTGCATAACCGCACAGGAGGCTTCCGTCGCGTTCTTTGCCTGCCGTGTTGCGCAGCCGTTGTTCTTTCAGCCGGATGTAATAGGAATAATACTGGATGCTGTCGGTGGGAACTTTATAGTCTGCGTAATCCACCAGCGTCAGGTTCGCTTTGTAATAAAACCAATTGTTCTTTTCCCGCCACCCGGACCGAAAGCCCTAACGATTCATTGACACTACGCATAAACAGTTCGGTCTTACCCTCGAAGGGGCTTCGCCGGCGGGATATCGCTATACAGGTTGATAACTCCCCGATGGCATCGAACCATAAAGACAGCGCAGCGGGACCTTTGATAATCTCCACACAGTCTACCGCAAACTGGTCTATCTCCAGCCGTGCTCTTCGCCCCACTGCTGTCCCTCGTGCTTGATGCCGTTCTCGGTCACCGCCATACGATTGAACCCCAATCCACGTATGGCGGGTTTGGACTGGCTGGAGCCGATGTTTATCGCTTTACTCCCGGTATAGAGCTAAGGCTCTGCATCAGGCTACCCGAGAGAGCGAGGATACTATCTCCGATTTGTCGATGCGCACCAGGCTCTGCGAAGATTTCATCAGCATGTCTTTGCGGCTGTTATTGCCCATGATGACCACTTCATTCAATGTCGCACCATCCCTTGTCATGTCCGGAACGGTGTCTTGCCGTTGGGCATGAGTGTGGACGACGAACAAGAATGTCACAAGGATTGTAACGATCTTTTTTCATCAATATCTTTCAGATTATTTGTGGGAATAGGATATGCCTCACCCGGCATCCGGACAGGGCATATGCGGATTATTCATAAGCAAAGGGGCACTTTCTACCACATCACTTATTATAACAGTGCGGACAAAACGGGAGGAGCGCACAGGTGATGCGAGCGAATAAGCCGCCAGCTTATGCTCTGTACCCGATAAACGGATTTGTAATCGGAAACCGAAACGATTATCTCGGCATGAAAGGCTTCAGCCTGGGCAAACGGAGAAAGAGCGAACTGGCAGACGGGGCATTGGTCGCAAGGATTGTGGGAGTGCTCCCCGTCAGAAGATTGGCAAACAACAGTCTCACTTTCTCCGTGATGATGGACAGCCTTCACCACAAAGAGGGGCATGAGCGTCATGAACAACAGCCATGCTACTACGATTCTGCTTTTTTTTGCTTTACTCTCATTTTTTACTTGTTTATTGAAAATCGCCGTAAATATACTGCATTTTATCATAAAAAGCAACAATGTTTCATATTAACACTTTGTTTCATCTGTTTAAAACACATCAAAATACCTAATTGTCGGTATCACGTGCTTTTGTCTTGCAGATAATTAGGTATCTTTGCAATCTCAATCAAATTAGGACAGATGAGTGCAATAGATATATTAAGAGAGAAAGGGCTTAAGAAAAAAGCGCCCAGCGCATATCAATTATCAACATCTTGTTGGACAAGCAAATTCCCCTGACGGAAAGCGACATCGAGGTCGAAATGGGAGATATGTATGACCGGATTACATTTTACCGAACAATACAAACACTGTTGGAAAAGGGTGTGATTCATCGCATTACCATCGACAGCACGACGGTGAAATACGCATTGAATACAGCGCAAAAAGCCATAGTCATATCCATTTTTATTGCAAGATGTGCCATGCGGTGACTTTTGCTTCAAGAGATTCCGTTACAGGAATACGTCTTGCCGGCAGGTTTCGAGCAGGAAGAATGCGAGGTGCTGATAAAGGGGTATGCGGGAAGTGCAAATGATGTGAGAATAGCGATTTTTTACAGTCCTTGTATGCTTTCTTACTTCCATATTTTCCTAATATATTTTGAGTTCAAATCTCTTTATTTCTCCTCTTTTGTGTCAACACACGTAAACCATTGTCAACACACGTCAACTACTGCGTCATCGTAACATCGGGGCAAATCCCGAAAAAGTTTCGCAGTAGAAATACGGTAGAAAAATATGGCGGACAACTATATCCGACTGCATATAGCCGGATTTTTTAGACAAATAAAAATCCACTGAAAATCAGCGGCTTCATTATAGTTGGTTCTAATTCGTTACAATTAATTGCGATATATCATTTTCCCGATTGAGCATATCGAACTGCTTGAAAACAAAAGAATTGGCGTTTAAACGGTAGAAAAAGCCATTTTTCACTTGTTTTTCAGGCCCAAAACTGCTGTTTCCCCGTCAGTCCACCTTGGTGCAGAAAATAGTGGTACCAACTGAAGTCAACTAAAACAAGATGGAAGTCACTATTCAAAACAGAAAATAGGTTGTCGTGTTATGATGAGGGCAACCACTTCTAATGTGTTCTGCACCTGGAAGATGATGTGTTACCACTACAATGTGTTCTGCAGTACTTTCTGCCAGACTTCCCTTGATGAAATCCAAGCAGAAAATATGCATTTGATTAAATTCTTCTGTTTGGAGCAATTTATCATTATACTTTATCTGCCGGAAGTCATTCATGCCTTTCCACACAAAATATTCGTTAGCTGGTGAGATGTGAGACCACAAAGTGTTCATGATAAAATCTGTATCATCAATCCTGTGCTTTCTGCCAGTTCAACTTTATGAAATCAAACAAAATATACATTTGGTTATCTGTATCACTTGATTTTGATAATATCCTACATTTTCCTTAAACATCCATTTCCATTGTAATCCTCTATCCATCACATCACAATAATTGTAATACTCGTGGTTTCCGGGTACGATGAGCACCTGACGATAATTAGCAGAAGCCCATTTCCAGAAATTACTCAAAGGTGCAACCTTGTTTTTTTGAAATAGAATATATCTCCGGCAAGTACCAAATATCGCCTGTTACCGGCAATTCATTATGTTTCATCCACCTGCTGTTATCACAGAATTCCAAATGTAGGTCGCTCATATATTGTATCTTCATTCTTACTGTCCTCCTTTCTTCAATTTGTTTGGTTATTATTCTCTTGACTTGTTCAAATGATACCGGTGTAAAGTTATTGTTGTCAACCCCGACATCGTACTGTGTCGGGTAGAGGTATTGAAGCCTTGGGCTGCATCAATTCCCGCATTGTTCTTTTCCTCGTGTGAACATGCCCAAACAATTGCCATACATCTTTGTACCCGCCATCAAAGCATAGAAAAGGATAGTGGTTCAAATATATCCTTTGCTTGCCGACCTCTATGTGCATCTGCATTGCAACATGCTCAAATCGTGTCAATGTATCCTTGGCGTATATTTTTCAAATCGTGGTTGCCCATAATCAGATGTATCCTGCCGTTCAATCGGTCAAGCATTTTTGTCCACTCAGCTGAACCGCCAAGACAAAAATCGCCCAAGTGAAAAACAATATCATCTTGTCCGATTATATTATTCCAATTGGATATAATGGTTTCGTTCATCATTTCTACATCCTTGAATGGTCTGTTGCAGAAACGGATAATATTCCCGTGATAAAAGTGGGTGTCAGATGTAAAGAACACCTTGCTGCCATCAAATTTATAATTCATTTCTCTTCAATTTATGTGCATCACTGCATGTTAATAATCAAGTTATCAGTACGCATTAGACGGAAAAGGCAGAAGAGCATCACAAAGGCGACTGTCACAAATGGGCATAAAACAAAATAGTTGGAAAGTTTGGCAAAGGACTCTCCAACTATTCAGCTTATATTTTCAATCAAAGTACAAAAGTGTACTCGCTATGTTCGTTGGAAAGTATTTACTATACGAGGTTCAATGCGTGAAACATGGACACACGACACAAATTCAGTGCGTTTATTGCTCTGAATTGCTGTTGCTATCGATAATATGTCCATTCTGTATCTACTGCATTGTTAATATTATATTGTTTAAACAAAATTACGAAGCTTTTCAAAATTATCAGTCTGCGAGTGGAAAATTCGGTGGATATTGACAAATGGCGAAAAAAGATTTGGTGGAAAGTGTAATCCTCTTTGTTATCCTAACGAGCTTTCGCTAAAATCACGGTCATATAAAAAAGCAATATTTTGCGTAGAAAACATATTCAACATACTTTAATCTTCAAAATTTAGCTGTTGTGTTATAAATCAAAATACTTCGGAAAAACTCCTGCATTTCTTGGGCCATTAAAAATCATACGTTTCCCCAATGACCTTAACGACAAGACGGATGATGATAAGTTTAACAATGAGAGTGCCATCCGCCTGATTACCCGCTTGATTTTTGTTTGGTTCCTGAAGCAACGCCACCTTTGTGCCTGACGAGTTTTTTGACGAAAATATATTGCAGACAATCTGATAGCGAGCTTTAATCCGCATGCAAAAGTTGATTTGTTTTATAAATCCGATGAAAGCAAGTATTACAAAGCCATCTTACAGAATCTCTTCTTTGCCATGCTCAATAGTCCTATTACGCCGGAAGGAAGTAAAGAGCTTTCAGAGAGGCATTTCAGAAAAAGGCCGTGGGGATTATGATAACAACAAGCTGATGCGCTATGAGTACTATTTTAAGAACCCGCAGTTGTTTGTCGATTTAGCGAACAAGACGGTTCCGTTCTTGAACGGAGGACTGTTCGATTGTTTGGATGAGAAAGACAAGGATTTGTATTATGATGGCTTTAGTGACCGAGAAGCAGTGAAGAAAGCGTTGATAGTTCCTGATTATCTTTTCTTTGGCGAGGAGGTCGGCAAGAATATAGACCTGTCGGAATGGTACGGAGACAAGAAAAAAGAAGAAAAAAGCAGCCCGAGGAATAATTGATATACTGAAACGTTACAATTTTACCGTAGAGGAAAATACACCATTCGACAAGGAGGTATCACTTGACCCGGAATTGTTGGGCAAAGTGTTCGAAAACCTGCTTGCATCCTACAATCCAGAGACGCAGACTACAGCCAGAAAAACAGACCGGCTCGTTCTATACCCCTCGGGAGATTGTGCAATATATGGTGGACGAAAGTCTGGTTGCTCACCTCAAACGCACCGTGGGTGATGACCTTGAAAACTCAATACCGTCAATTGATGCAATATACAGACGAGGTTGTTAACTTTACCGAAGAGCAGCGAAAACAAATCATGCAATCGCTCTATAACTGCAAAGTTCTTGACCCGGCCTGTGGTTCTGGAGCTTTCCTATGGGTATGCTGCAACAGATGGTGCATATTCTTAGCCGTATTGACCCCGATAATACGCAATGGAAGGAGATGATGCTCAATAAGGCTATTGATGAAACATCGGATGCCTATCGCACGGCATCTTCTGATGAACGCCGGGAAATCATTGCGGACATCGAGCGTAGTTTTGATGAAAGTGTCAACCGCCCAGATTATGCCCGTAAACTCTATTTGATTGAAAATTGCATTTACGGTGTCGATATACAGCCTATCGCCATTCAGATTAGTAAGTTGCGCTTCTTTATTTCATTGGTCGTTGACCAGAAAATCCAATGATAATCCTGTTGAAAACTTTGGCATTCGTCCGCTCCCGAACCTTGAAGCGAAATTTGTGGCAGCCAATACGTTGATAGGATTGGATAAGAAAGATGCATCTTTGTTTGATAGTGCGGAGATAAAGGCAAAAAGAAAGTGAATTGAAGATTGCCAAGCACAAAATCTTCGGGGCAAAGACTGTACGCACCAAGCGTAAATATCGGCAGATTGTAAACGATTTGCGTCTGAAAATAGCTAATATGTTGGAAGATTGTGGTGCTGTGGGTAATGCTGAAGCTCAGCAATTGGCTGCTTGGGACATGTTCAACCAAAATGCCTCTTCACCATATTTCGATCCTGAATGGATGTTTAACGTAAAAAGAAGGATTCGATATTGTGATTGGTAATCCGCCGTATATAAGTGCTATAGATTTGAAAAAATCGCTCGGTAATACAAATTACAAGTACTTAAAAAGTCTTTTCCAAACTTCAAAAAGGTACGGTAGATATGTATGTTTATTTCTTTGAAAAAGGCCTAAACTTATTATGTGATGGTGGTACATTATCTTTTATAACTCCTAACAAATATCTTTCAGCCAATTACGGCAAAACGTTACGTGCTTACTTGATGACTAATGCAAAAAATAACAACTGTGTTAGACGTTTCAAGGGATAGTGTTTTTGATGCTGATACATATCCAGTTGTTAGTATTATTCGCAAATCTTCTGATACTAAAACTTATGAGTTTATAGCTATTGACAAATATAAAATTGAGCATAAATTCAATTCTTCGCAACTATCTGAATTACCAGAAAACAATTGGGGGTTCATACTTAGCACCAAGTATAAATTAACCAAAAAAAATTCTTCTTAAAAAGTAAATCAATTTTAGATGTTTGTAAGATCAATGCAACATCTACTGCTTCTGAAGCAGACGAGTTTCACAATTCATTATATAATGATGAAAAAATAGGACTCAAACTTATCAATACAGGAACGATAGATCCGTATTGCTTGTAACTTTTTGGGGAGCTCGCACTTTGACTGACAAAGGAGAACAGTATTTATACCCAATGCTACCCAATAATGCAAAATATTAGGGATAAATCGATATAATCTTTATAATAGTCCCAAAATTATAATTGCAAAAATGTCACTCCGTCTTGAAGGCTTTTTTGACGAGAAAGGTGAATATGCATCAATCAATACCAATTGTCTGCATAGCATAAAAAGTTAGTCCTTTAAAAAGTTAATGGGATGGATACATAGTAAATTATTTAATTATATATATGAGTGCTATTTCTGAGGGATTGAGAATGTCTGGTAATTATTTGCCATTTACAGCACCTTATCTCTCATGTATGTGTGTACCAGTGAATATAAATTTTTTTGAAATAGATAATTTAGTCAGTTCTATATTCAATGCTAAACGTTTAGCAGTGGACACAGACATAACTGCATTAGAACAACAAATTGACTTGTTAATTTATCATCTTTATAATCTTACTTACGATGAAGTGTTAATAGTCGATCCTCAAACATCTATAACACGGGAACAATACGAATCATAAATATATGAGTAATCTTGATAAAGAAATAATTATCAGGAGATTGGCAATTATTAAGTACTTGTACAATCTCGGCGCAACAGTCAATGCAAGTTGATATGGTTGCAGGCTTTTCGATTCTGTCATTTCATGATTGTGCGGAGATGTTTCTTCTTTTGGTTGCGGAAAATAAAGGAATGAAAGGAGAAAAATGTATTTATGGATTACTGGAACAAAATTCCAGAATTAACACTTAAGGAATCAATGCGCATTCTTAAGGAAAGGCGTGTTAACATAAAAACATAAAGGATTATTCCCTTCTAAAGTGATGTTGAAATAAGTCGTATAACTATGACGGATTTTTAAATCAAAATACAAAAATCCAATTTGGTTTAGAGTTTTCGTCAGTATCCATATCATCTTTAATTTCATATAACGAAGTAAAAACATACATTGATGCGGCAGAAGAATATCTTGCAAAAAAATGATTTCTACAATTGTTTGGTAAATTCTAAAAATAGCATTTATAGAATTATTGTCATCTTATGAAGACAGCAAAAGAGGGAAATATCATATAAATAGCATAACTGATGTAGGCAGAAAAATAGGTAGCGAGTATCAAAAACTTATTGGACATGATGAAAAATTTGGCGAACGATGGTTTCGTGATGTTACGGAAACAACTAATCGGATACGTGAGATATTGAAAATTACTGCTCTTGGTATTGATTACCGAAAATATGCTTTTTTTGAATACATCACTCCAGAAACAAATGCTTATTGGAACAATAGTAGTCGTGAATATCATTCAATGCCAAAAGATTACTATGAAAGTAGATTCAATTTGCGAGCGAGTGATTGTCGATTTTGTATTGATTTCGTCATTGATAGTGCGCTGAAATTACAAGAGTTTGATTATGATATAAGTAATTTAATAAAATAGTTATGTCTTAAAAATTTTGAGATTAGCAATCTTGGATGATATCAATTATAATCGAATAATTACTAAACATGGAATCAGAGATTAAGAAAGCATTTATATCCTATGCTTGGGATAGTGAAGAACATAAAAATTGGATATTAAAACTTGCATTTGATTTACGGCGTCACGGAATTGATGCAATACTGGATCAATGGGATGCAAGGTTAGGTAACGATTTGTCATTCTTTATGGAGCAAGGGCTTACAACATCTCATTTTGTATTGTGCGTGTGTAGTGACAAATATATAGAGAAAAGCTAATGGCGGAATAGGAGGGGCCGGATATGAAAAACGAATCTTAGCAGCAGAAATGATGGATAATGATGATAAACGATTTATTATTCCAGTAATCAAAAGAAATTTCCAAGTACGTAAACTTCAACATTTCTTTCAGGATTAAAATATGTAGATTTTGATAATGGTCAGTATTATGATAACTATCAAGAACTTCTAGAACGTATTTATGATGAGGATATAAAAGAAAAAGCCGCCACTTGGGGAGTAATCCGTTTATTTCATCAATAATATCAGACCAGATTACAACAAAACTTAGTATAGAACAAATAGAATTCCAAAACCCTGTTTTTGAAGGGAAAGCATCCTTTGACTATAAGAGGAATAGTGGTTCATATACTATAGGGAAGGTGATTATATATTTGTTACTCATTGGAGTGAATGTGGGCATAATTCTATTCATTGTTATAGAGATTACATATATAGATTGGGATATAATCCAATTATACTGAATTTCCGTCTCCTAACGAGTTTATTAATTTTGATTTTAGTTCACGGGCTAAGTCTGTTAACGTTGGGGGAAATTGTGCTGTTGGAGAATCGCAATCATAAATTTGCTGCACTTAGAGTTACAAGAGTGGTGAGAAGAGATGAAGACATAAACCATTTGTTAGAATTTGAATACAAAATATATAAGGAAATAGAGTGAATGAGATTAGTACTCATAAAGATTATACACTATGTTAATAATTTAAATATGTCCAGATTAAGCAAACTATACGAAGCCATGGAAACCCTTCGCAAAGAAGGGCTTCCAGTAGATGAGAACCTTGAAAAAGAAGGCCAATGAATTGGAAGAAAACATCATCAAGAAAAGAAATTCTTCCGGTGTTGAGCAAGACCATTGAGCCAGCATTGCAGCCCGTAAAGCGGGAGTTGGTGTTGGTAGTGGATTATGTGCCCGGACAACCATTGAGCGTTCATTTGAGCCGTAAGCGTAATTTTGCAGCGGAATTAACCGATGCCAAGGAAATGGTGCTTGATCCGGAGGTAACTCATCGGAATCACCTCTCAAGTTCAGAGGGAAAGATAGAGCGAGGTCCGGCAAGAGATCTGTCTGTGGAATTTCCGGATGGAACTGTCATCTCTGAAAAAGACTGCCGCAGAAACGCTGGTTGCGGTCGTGCAGAAAATCGGGTTGCAAAAAGTGCGCCAAGTGGTAGAAGAGTATAACTTGAAGTTTTGTAAAGTTCCAGTGATTTCAAATCGAAGGGATGCCAAATATGGCCGAAGCCAGCGGGATTTGGGTGGAGGATGGCTGCTAATAACTCACAGCAACAATCCAATGAAAAAGGCTTTCATAGAAAAAAGTTTCCGAGGTCTTGCATCTTGGTATAAAGGTCATATTAAAGGATTAGGTTCAGGTATGCTGGCCGATTTTGGCGCAGTTGGCAACAAATAAATCCGTGATAGTATGGACGCAAAGCAGTGTATGATTGTAGATTTGGAGCAGCGCGATGACAAGCGAATGTTCATCACCGAACAAAGTCGCTTCGATAAGCGAGAACAAAAACGGCCTTTTGGATGGTGCGGTTCTTGTCCTCGCCCCGTGTGTTTAATTATAATCACTCCAGACTGCTTTATCTCACGCATCCGGAAGCGATAGATATGGGTGAAAAGGACTGTATGTCAGGAATAAGCATATAACAGATGTAAGCGAGTTGCTTCGCTTCACCGATGGCCGGCATACTTTTTACCGAGTGACTTATGCCAACGGTTATTCTGAAAAACTTTGACGAAAATGATGTGTATGTAACCCGTACACCACTTGATAAAAATGGAGGTTCCACCTGGGATTATCTGCGGAAATTGGCCGCAGAAACGGGTCTGACCACCGAAGATGACGAGAATATTTTGTCCAAACAGTATGACTTGGTGGACTTGAAGCGCGGCAACGTGCCTTTGGCACAATATCTTGGCGACAAGACGAAGTTGGCAGTCTATCGTGAGCCTAAACAGGTATTTTTTCCTTTCGGTTGTAATGCAAGCCAAAAGGCTGCCGTGGAAGCTGCATTGATGCATCAGACAAGCATCATCCAAGGTCCTCTCCGGGTACAGGCAAGACACAGACCATTCTGAACATCATTGCCAATCTGTTGCTGGCAGACAAAACTGTGTTGGTGGTGTCGAACAATAATTCAGCCGTTGAGAATGTGGCGGAAAAACTTGCAGAGAAAGTCTTGACTTTATCGTGGCGAAACTGGGCAGTGTGCAGAACAAAGAGGCTTTCATCGCCAATCAACCCGATTATCCGGATATGAGCGGTTGGGCGATAAAAGAAGAGCCTGCTAGACAACAAGCACAAAACTCGCTTCATACCGTGACCCAAGGATTTGATGCCCAGACACGCCAAGCCCAGTTGAAGGCAGAATACGACGCATTGCTGAAAGAAACGAAGTATAATGACATGCTTCAACTGGAATCTTCCGACAATGAGTGGCTGAACGACAAACGTTCTTCCAAACTGATGAAACTGCTCAATCTTTATCAACTGAAGATAGAGAACAGCCCCAAAGCTGACATCTGGTTTCGGCTGAAGTGGACTTTTTATTGGGTATGAGGATATTCTCGTTTCTCGGAGGCAAGCCGTCGGATGTGGTTACGGGTTTGGAATCTGCCTATTATTTTTCCCGTAAGACTGAAAATAGAGCAAGAGTTGGATGCTATTGTCACAACGCTGCAATCCATCGACATCAAACGGTGTACGGCAGAATTGCGTTCCACATCTCTCTTGGTGTTGAAAAGTAAGATGGCAAAACGCTATCGAGCCTCAGAGAGGATACGATTCACCACCAAAGACATTAAGCCGAAAACCGAGGAGTTTTTGAAAGAATATCCGGTCGTGCTCAGCACTACCTATTCCGCCAAAAGTTGCATCAGCAAGGATATGGTTTTTGACTATGTGATTATGGACGAGGCATCACAGGTGGACATAAAGACAGGTGCGTTGGCGTTGTCTTGTGCCATGAATGCCGTAATCGTGGGTGATGACAAACAGCTTCCTAACGTGGTCAGCAGGGGAAGAAGCTCAGGCATTGGACGCTATCCTGTCTACATACAACGTGGATGACAAGTACAATGCCGCCACACACAGTTTCTTGCAATCTTGTGTGGAGGTGTTCAAGGGCGCGCCGGTTACGCTGCTCCGTGAGCATTATCGTTGCCATCCGAAAATAATCGAGTTCTGCAATCAAAAATTCTATGACGGTGAACTGGTGTCCATGACGACAGACAAAGGCGAGGACAAGGTGTTACAGGTGGTGCGGACAATCAAAGGGAATCATGCCCGTGGGCATTTCAACCAGCGTGAGATTGACGTGATAACCCAAGAAGTGATGCCAGAATATGCGGATATGGGCACTGTGGGCATCATCACTCCTTATCGCTCACAAGCAGAGGAAATCAATAAAGTCATTGGGTCAGACATTGCCAGCACGGTGCATAAGTATCAGGGACGTGAGGTGTGACACAATCATCATGAGCATGGTTGATAACGCTCCGACAGAGTTCTCCGATGACCCCAACCTGCTCAATGTGGCCATCTCACGAGCCAAAACCCATTTGTGCATAGTGACCAATGGCAACGATATGCCGCAGGACACAAACATAGCCCAACTCATTGCCTACATCCAGTACAACAATTTTGAAGTGAAGGAGAGCAAGCTCCATTCTGTTTTTGATTTGTTGTACAAGCAATATACGGCAGAACGTTTGGCATACGAGCAGGCTCATCCGGTTGCATCCGGATACCTGTCTGAACATCTTGTGTATAATATGTTGCTCAAAGGTATAGCTCATTTGGAATTGGCAAACACAGAAGTTTTGTGCCACTATCCCCTGTCAAGATTAATTGCAGACTGGGGCGTGTTGGATGAACAGGAAAAACTTTTGCCGAAAGTCCTTTCTCACACGTAGACTTCTTGATTTACAACTCTCTCCAAGCGTCCGCTTCAAGCAATAGAAGTTGACGGTTGGCATTTCCATAAAGAAAGCGAATCCCAGCAATCGCGTGATGCCCTCAAAGACCGAATACTTACGAAGTTTGGATTGTGTCCGCATCGTATTTCTACAGCGGATACGGTGAATGAGAAAACGGTAATGAAAATATACTTCAGGCAAAGTCTTAAAAATATAAAATTGTCCAGATTTAATCAGACTTTTCATCTGTTCCTAATACGCTGCTGCCAGTTTTAGCAAAAGTACTGGGATGAATTTCAAACAATGTTGATTTGAACATATTGTGCAGATGCATTAACTAACTCTGCCAGATGTCGCTTCAGTGTTTGCCGGGTTCTCAAAAATGCATTTATTGCAGGGATTATCCAGTCGCAGAAACCTTGTTTTACCAAAAACCCATGATAGAAGTCTGTCAAGTAACATGAGCCAATCTTAGTAGAAGTAGATGTGGTATGCGCATTGACATTCACAGTTTGGTTCCGTAGCGAGTTTGACTTATAGCCAGGTGAACTATGTTCGAAAAAAGGGGAGACAAAAATCAGAATCATATCTAACAGACACGGCTTTGGGAATGTATAATGTTCTGCCGAATAATTTTGTATGTTTTGGCGACGATTTTTCGTTTAGATGACACACTAGTGTATCTTTTGATGCACTTTTGCTCCTAAAGCAGAAGTCCCTCGAAATAATAACTGGATTAAAGTCCAGACCTTGTTCTTTTTGCGGAATTGGCGCGCATAGTCGGCTTGAGATATAATCATCCTGTCCATCCTGACAGACATTTTTCCGTGCTCAGCTTGCTGTTTTATGGCACTTCATCCCGCCGCCGAAAAAAGGCGAGTGGGGTATTAGGTTAAGCCTAATATATAGCTGATTGATTTTATTTTATAATTTATTATTAATCGAATATATAAATATTGTATTTTGAACATTTACAGATAAGTAAAATTCTAAATATGTCACTATAATGTCACAATATTTTTGTAAGGCGTCAATATGCCCGGCTAAAATCAAGCAAAAAAAACTTGCACGTAAAACACGAAAGCCATATCTTTGCATTAATCATCAGATGATATCATGATATGATAATATAAATAATATAATAGCAATGGAAAAAAGAACAATCATTCAAAGGCGGTCTTTGGCAGATGAGGTGGCGGAACAGGTGCAGAAACAAATCATCGACGGTGAACTGAAAGAAGGGGACAAACTTTCCCGATAGAAGCCGAACTCATGAAGCGAAGTTCGGCGGGGACGTTCTTTCTATCCGTGAGGCGGTGAAGAAACTGAGAACATGGGGTATCTGAAAGTACAGCAAGGGAAAGGGACTTTTATCACAACCCCGTCATTATCCCAAGAACCTTTGGAACAACGCCTGAAACGTGCGGATATAAAAAGAATTGTATGAAGTAAGGAACATTTTGAATCTGCCATCGCAGAAAGGGCTGCGCAACGCCATACTGCGCAGGATGGAAGAAATGATGGAATATCTTTGCGGCACGCAAAGCTGCGGCAGAAGCCGGAACATTGGCAGAGTGTATTGAAGCAGACATAAAAGTTCCATGTTTCAGTAGCTAAAGCAGCCCATAATGAAATTCTTTTTCGAGCTTTACAGCTCGAAGTTGCGACACGCCTGTTAGACAGTTACAGGCATATATATGAAGATACGGCTCATTTTATCGAATCCCAGCCTTTGCATGAGAAAGTAGCGGAAAGTATTGCTGCCGATGCCAGAGAAGCAGCGGCAGACTTGGGCTCCCGCTTCTGAGTAATCTCAATATTGGAAAATAAAATCATGAAATGAAAGCGTTATTGACAGTCGTCCTGACTGTCGGAAGTCTAAATGTATTTTGTAAAAGCAACAGTAATATGGAAACAAAAGAAAACGTAACGCCGCAGCAGGTCATAGAGAACGTACACAAGGCGGCAGAAATTCTAAAACAACAAGGAGAGGCAGGGCTGAAGATCCTAAGCGACCCTGTATCGGAGTTCAACACGGGGGGAGACGATTATATTTTTCATCATCGACGTGGAGAAAAGCCTTGTAGTTTCAAACTCCCCGTTTCCTGAAAGGACCGGCGGAAATATCCGTGAACATCTGACTGGAATAAAGACCATTACGGAATCCGCCTTTGTGAAGTCGCCTTGCAGGGTGGCGGCTGGATAGAGTTCGTATGGCCCAAGCCGGGAACAACAGAAAGGGTACGCAAAATTTTTTACATATATCCTATTCCCGGAATGCGTTATACGGTATGCGCGGGCATGTACAACGAAACGATGAGCCTTGAGGAGTTGAACGGGCTGACCGCTAAGACCGCCGGGCCCAAATCTTCCAAAGTAGCCGTATTGTTTGAAGTAACCCCAAAAAAAAGAAGGGAAGGAGGAATATCTTAGTCTGGTGCTGCACTGAAATCCGAACTGGCGAAAAATGCCGGGGTTCATCAGCGTGGAACGCTTCGCAAGCCTGAATGAAGAGGGCAAGCTGTTAAGCCTTTCAGTATGGGAAAGCGAAGAAGCGGCGGCGGCAGGTTGGCGTAATCAAATCAATCACCGCAACAGCCAAAAGAAAGGACATGACACGCTTTTCGAGAAATATAAGATTTCAGTGGCAGCGGTTATCCGTGAATATACTAATGAACAAACGGGAACAAGCCCCGAAAGATTCCAACGCTTTTCTGAATGTAAAATGACATGGAAAAGTATTTCCAATACGGAGAAAAGGAACTGTCTTACCTGAAAAGCAAAGATAAACGACTGGCGGAAGTCATAGACAAGGTTGGCATGGTGAAAAAGGCGGGTCATTCCCGACCTTTTCGCTGCGCTTGTTCATTCCATTGTCGGGCAGCAGATTTCAACAAGGGGCACATGAAACGATTTGGCAAAGTTGCTCACCCACTTCGGAACGATAACCCCGGCAGCAATCGCCTCCATTCCACGGGAAGAACTGCAACGCTTCGGGATTACGTTCAGGAAAGCAGATTACATCCAAAGTGCGGCACGTAAAATCATCAGTGGAGAGTTTGACATCAAGGAGTTGCACGGCATGGCTGATGCGGAAGTCTGTAATCGGCTGTCGGCTTTGGACGGCATCGGAATATGGACTGCGGAAATGATGATGCTCCACTCCCCTGCAACGCCCCGATATTCTTAGTTTCGGGGATTTGGCTATGCAGAGGGGTTGCGGATGCTGTACCACCACCGCAAAATCACCCGCAAGCTGTTTGAGAAATACCGCCGCCGCTATTCACCGTATGGCAGCGTGGCGTGTATCTACCTTTTGGGCGGTGTCTGCCGGAGCAGTGGAAGGTCTGAAAGATTATGCACCCCCAAGAAAAAAGCAAGTAACAAACGAAAAAAACGATGAAAGTTAAAAATAAAATCATAGTCAAACCGTACTTATCCCCTTGTGGCGTGCTGTTGCTTGGCTCATTCAGAGATAAACTCTGCCTGTGTGACTGGCAGGTGGAAAAACATCATGAGCATGTGGATAGACGGTTGAAGCGGATATTGTATGCGGAGTTCGAGGAGGGGACATCGGATGTGATCGAAAAAGCCATACTTCAACTTGACGAGTACTTTATAGGAAGGCGCAAAATGTTCGATGTGCGTGCTGCTCCGTGCCGAAATGGATAATTGCTTGATTGCCCGTTTGAAAATATCGCTCGTGTGAAATAGGAAGTCGGCAAAGGCATTCCGAGAAGTTTGCGGCTGATTGCCAATGCGCTTTCCAACAGGCGGATGGTCTTGTCTTTCTCCGCTGTGGCTTGGCTCACCGCTTGGCGGATATGCTGTTGTTCATAGTCTTGCTGTTCCTGAAGCTGACTTACCGCCTTGTCCCTTTCAATGGAAAGTGAACGGCTCTGCACCAAAGCCCTGTCACGCTCGGCTTCGGCTTCCTGCTTCTCTGCAACCAATGCTTGTGTCAGTTCAGCCACTTTGTTTTTGACAGCATCGGGAAAGGATTTTTTGATGCGCTCATTCTCGGCTTTCAGTTTGGCGTTTTCCTTTTCGATGGCTGCGGATTTACCCACACCGACAAGGCTGCTTACGCTGTCCAAAATGCTGTCCATTTTTGCCTTACGTTCGTCTTTGAGTTGCCGCTCCTTGTCGTCAATCTCGGTGTCAAGAGATTGACGGTATTGCTCTTTTGCCTTGTTCTCGCCCTCGATGGTCTGCCGTTCCTTTTCGGCTTTCTCTTTGGCTGCAAGGGCTGCTTCCTTTTCTGCTTTGGCTTGCTCCGCTTCCTGCTTCTGCTTGGCTATGATGATGAGTCCGTCCTTTCCAAATGCTTCTTACCTGTAATCTCCTTTGAGACGCCCCTTTCCATATCAAGGCACTCAGCCAAAACCGTCTGCATCTCGCTCATGGCTTTCTCGTCCAGTTTGCAGGATTTCCCGGTGTCGTGGTTCATCCAATCCCATACGATATGGGCGTGAAGATTGGGCATCCATGTGGCGGTATCTCCGAGATTGCCGTAATGCCCCTCGTCACGGTGGATGAAGATTTGCAAAGCTGTGATACCCCAATGCTCGTTACACACCTTTACAGAAATTCTGCAACTGCTTCATCGTGGTGTCTTCCTTGATTACGACCACGCCCTCTTTGAGTGGGGTGCTGCCACGCACAATGGTCACCTTGCCTGTCTTCTTGTTCATTCGTTCACGGTCTTTGGTCTGCATTTTCCGACCAGTCTTTTCCTTGACCATTGGGGCTATCTGATTGTAGTAGTCGGTCAGTGAGGTATCGCCTAATTGTGATGATACCCACATTTCGTTTCTCGCCATAAGGTCAGTGCGGATATAGAACTTCTCCTTGCGGATATTGGCGAGGTATTCTGCTGACCGTTTGTTATGCGGGCTGCTACTTCCAAGGTTGCAGGGCTTTATGTTGATGGATGTCTTCTGTGCCATAGGGCTTGTCTGTTTTTGGGTTTTACTTCGGGTTATTAGGGCAGAGCCTTAATCGGAGGGTGCAGGGAGAGGGTCACTTCCTGCTCCGGGTTCTTAGGGGTGGAAGCCACTAAGCGGAGTTTCCAAAGAGGGGGGCACTCTTTGGTCGGGTTGCATAGGACTGACAGTCCTTGCCGGGTTCTTAGGGGCAGCGTCCTAAGGGGACGGGGCAACGCCCAGCCCCTCGGGAGAGCCCACTACTTTGGAGCGAAGCGGAGAAGTTATAGTGGGCTACATGGGCAAGCCCATTCATTCACGCCACGACAACGGAGGCTCGTTTGAAATCCGCCCTCTGTGCCCGTCAATCTTCCGTGCCTGTGTCGGGCTATCCTCATCGCCAATCGTGCCGTCCTGCGCCTCTTTTGGGGCTTCTGCTTCCCCGTTGTCGTCCGGCATCGCTTCCCCTATGTCTATTATATGGAGATGGTCGGTATTGCCCTCGTCGTCCTGCCTGTCAGTTTGACGGCCGGAAGACCATAGGCGAACAGAGGGAAGAAAGAGCGGCTTCCCACCGCTTTCCGTGGAGTCCGCTTTTGTCGTTTGGCGGTTATCGTCGGCACAGAACACTTTGCTATCTTCCAATGACCTTTCATCGGAAGATGGTGTCCGTCTGCCCTCTGTATGTTCTTTGACATTAGCCGAAGGTCTGATATAATGGGGATTGGTCAGGAGGACACCGCCGACATACCAGCCTGTCAGAAAAATGCAGGGTATGTATGAAGTTCGGTTGTTGGCTCGGGTGGTCAGCATACCGAGGCTGTTAAAGCTGTCAATGAGTTTGCCGATAGTTTTACGGTTGCAGCCCAAGTATTCCGCCAGTTCCACGTCGGAAGCTGCGACCTGTCCCACCCCCAAGACTATTTCAATACCCTTTGATTTTATAAGTGGTCTTTGTCCGCACCGCATCGGACATCAGCCGATGCAGGCATTTTTGCCTTAAAGCGGAAAATTTGCCTTCCAAAAGAAAATCCCACTGCCCGGCTGAAAGAATAGTGCAGTAATGTATCGTCTGTTTATCCTTGTACATAGTCTAATGATATTATGATGTTACAATGGTCTGCTACCTGCCCAAGCCATATTCCCGCTCAGGCATGTAAACTCTCTGTCTTCCGCTATGTGGTTCAGCACATCCTGCAAACGGTTGAGCTGGTCATGGTCGAGTACACGGATAGCGTTTATGGTTATCTTCTGCGTGGCAATTTTGCGGTGTGCGATGTTCGTCTCGTTCATCGTGCCGCCGCCGTCCGCATGGACGGAATGCAAGATAGGCATTGACTGTCTCCGTCTGCTTTTTGGTTGGGTATGGTGCTGCCCATTTGTCCTGAATATAGCCGACCATTTGGCTGACTGCGTTTGCCAAGAGCGGGTCACGCTGTGCGATACTCGCTGTCAGTTGTTCCACGTTCATCTTTTGTGTCCTCCCTCTATTCGTTCTATGTCGGAAAGTTTGTAGCAGTTCTTGCCGCCGACCTTGTAACGGGTGAGATAGCCGGAGATGTTCCATCGCCAGAGCGTGGCCCGGCTCTTGCCGAGGCGGTGCAGGACGGTTTCCTCGTCGAGCATGGCCTCCTTTTCGGCTGCACGGCGTTGTCGTTCCTGTTCCTCCGTCCACTGCAGGAAAGCGGTTTTCAATGTATCGACCGAAGTGATGACTATCGTGTCGGGTTGTCTTGATTCCAAATCATGTGTAGAAGTCATTTCTTTGACAAGGCAGTTCTTTCGGCGACCCTCACGGCAAAACATTTGCCTCGCACCTGCCGGACTGCACCGTGGCAGTGAGGTCTGCCACGGATTCGTGGTGCGAAGTTAGAACGCTTTGAAACGAATGCGGAATATTTTGGGTTGTCATTGCTTGCCGGACACCGGAAGACATTTTTGTGAACGGAATTAACAATACATGAGAGGGGAAACGCACTCGTAAGACTGATTTTTGGCAAAAAGTTTGGCGGTTTCGGGAAAAGGCATTATATTTGTGTACCAATTTTGGTACACAATGTAAATATAAAAAGTTATGGCAGTCATTCAGATTACATCAAGAGAATTTCGGGAGAAGCAGGCATCCATGTTTGCACTCGCCGACAATGGGGAGCAGGTGGTAATCAGGCGCAGGGGAAAGGTCTCCCATATGCTGACCCCCTGTTTACGAAGAGGATTTTGTCCTTTCCCCGGAGCTTGAAGAGGGCTCGAAGAGGGGTCGCAGGCAATATAGGGAGGGCAATGTCACGACCTGTACTACAAAGGAAGAACTTAATAAATTCTTGGAAACGCTATGAGCTTGTATAAGATAGAATTTACCCAAATAGCGACAAAGACTGTATCGAAATACAAGAAATCCAATCCGTGCAATACAAGAAGCTCGTCAAGCTGCTTAATGAGTTGATGGAGCATCCGAGGACAGGGACAGGACACCCCGAACCACTTAAATCAGGAGATTCGATAACATATTCCAGAAGAATATCAAAAAACGACCGCCTGATTTATGATATATACGAGGAGAAAGTTACCGTGTTGGTCTTGACCGTAGAGGGGCATTACGACGACAAATGACCTCCCGCACCTTATCCCCCTGCCCGGTTATAACAACCGAAAAAGAGGGAAAAGGAAAATTATTCAGCCAGCGATTTCATCATGCGCCACAGTTGCAGGAACACACTTTTTGTAGCTCGGTTTGTCGGGCAGGAAAACAATGCGTCCGTCTTCCTCTTTCGTGTAGCCAATCTTGGTACGGAGCGTTCCGACGATGCGGTTCTTCTCCCTGTCGGGGAAACGCTCGTGCAGGTAGTTGTTGTAGGCGGTCTTCGTCACATGGCAGAACTCGGTAACGATTTTCGCATGGGCTATGTCCCGTACCAATCCCTCGTCCCTTGCGCATACCATGACAAGTGCAGCACCACGCCCTACCTTGCCCCTGAAGCAAAAAAAATGCAGCGTGTCGAGAATTTTCTCCGCATGTTCCGGTAGAGTATTTCATCGGTGAACTTTGTCGGCCGGGATTGTCCGGCAATATGTTTCCACGCATTTAGGTAGATGCGTACCATTTGCGACGGCATTTTCGGCACATATTGTTTGAGCAGCCTATCGACAAACCTGTGCACCTCGTCGGGGTGGTTACGTGCCCGGATAAAAAGGTATTCCATGACGTGTTTCACACGCTGTTCCCGGCAGATCGTTTCCCAAGACAGTTCGGGGCGGTCAATCAGCAGCAGGATGGTCTTTTGCCGCCGCTTCGATGGACGGAACGGGAATATCATCATCCAGTCTCCCGTCCTCCGTGGCATGCGCCTCGACAAGTGAAAGGACATAGGCGATGTTACGCTCCATGTTCGGTTGTCCGTATTGCAGTTCAATATCCGCACTTATATCTTCGATGTTTTCTTTCATAAGCCCCCTATGGTTATAACGGTTATCCGGCAGTACCGGTCTTTGCCAGTTCGAGAAGTCCGGCAAGCTGTTCAGCCGACATTTGCCCGAACTGTTCCAACAGTACCGATTTGACCTCTGCTTCCTGTTTGGCTTTCGCCACTTTTTTGCTATGCTGGTGGCCAGTTCGATACCGCTTATCTTGATGTAATCGTTGAAAACGCTTTCGGTCTTGTGCCCGCTTATCGACATCATCTCGTGGCTGTCGAGCATCTTGCTCAAGTACATGAGGGTGATGCCCGTCCTCCGTGCTGTATGGGTGGTGGCGAGGCGGTATCTCGGTACAGTATATCTCCATACTCGTTGCGTTTGAACGCTACCCTGTTCTGTTCTTCCATCCTTTGGCTTATGAGCGTGATTTTTGTCGCCATTTCCTGCCTCAAACTCGGCACGGATTCGGAGAGCTTTTTTAGAACGACCTTGATAATTTCGTTCAGGTCGTTGTTGTGGATGTACGGCAGATTGTAGTCGTATTTCTCGAAAATGCGGATAAGGTTGTCATTGAGTATGGGGATGGAAACCTCCGTGCCTGTCTTCTGCTGTGTCAGCGTGATGATGCCCACGCCGTCGTGGAAGCTGATGTTGCGCTCCGTGATACGGGAATAGTCGGAAAACGCTGGTTTGTGTAACAGCCCACGAGGAACACGTCACGGGCTTTGTCTTCCTTTCCGGCTTAAAGGCATTTCATAAAGGGCTTGCAGTTCTTCTTCCGTCAGGTAGATTTCCCCACCTTGTCCTCCGTGTCACGTGGAGTTTCGGGAAATGGTCGAGCACCGATGTCTTGAAGCGGAAGCCCTCCTTGAAAGCGGTATTGAGCATGGCGGAGAAGACAGCGAGGTTTTTGTTGATGGTCTTCTTCATGTAGCCGTAGTTCTCCATGTAGAGGACAAACTCGTCAATCAACCGCTCGTTGATGTCTTCCCAGTCGAAAGGGTGTTGTTTTATGAATGTCTCGAGGATATTGGCAAAGCCCGTATAAGCGTGAAGCGTCTGTTTCGTGTAGTTGTTGCCCTTGCGCTTTATCGTGCCGTTCTT
>VOFC01003342.1_pt1 | contig 28778 bp, 42 predicted proteins | sample 5384161 | NCBI WGS metagenome assembly VOFC01 (sample SAMN12384722, study PRJNA508395) | human gut metagenome | isolation source: healthy gut B | host: Homo sapiens | reverse complement strand
TACAACATCCTCTGGCAACAAAAATATTTGAATTATATTACTGTGCTGGTAATTCCTGCTAAATAATCTCTTTGCGTTGTTACTACTTGTGCATTCTTATTTGAATTTTCGTTATTCCAATATTCACTTTCACCCTCTATTAATTCCTTTATTGATTGATCTGTTGTATTTGCCCTTTCTTACTAGGCTCTAGTATAACGATAAGTAATACACTTTTTGGCTAATGAATATTTTCCAAAGCCATTAATTGTTCTTCTATAATGTCTTGAATATCTTCTACAAAAATTCTTTTTTTTGTCTAATTCCTCTATGTAATTTATAATTTCATTAATTTCAAATCTTTAGAAGCTCTCTTTTTGGCTTTACTTCTTTTTATTAGCTTTTCAATAGCTATTCTAATTTTAGATTTTATCAAAATCTACTATTTGCCATCTCTTTTTTATTACTTTGCATTTTTATTCCTCCTTATATATTAGTTTTATATATTTAACTCTGTTTTGCAGAGGATTTCTTTCGTTTTTATATTATTTTTCCTTTGTTTTTCTTTCTACTGATTGTCTAATTTATTCTTATATTATATTATCTTTTTATAATGTCAAACGTTTAAGTCTTATGTAACATCTATTTCTTTTCCTTTATTTAACTACCTTCTCTTAGACTTTTTCCATATATTAGTAAGCATTATTTTTTTATTCTTTCTAAAAGAATCCTTTATTTTTCTATCTTTTTAACGTTTTATTACAGTTTTGTTACATTTTTTCATTACATTTTTATTACTCGTGTTCGTATTCAAAGTCAATTTCACTCCCTTTGACATAGGCTATTTATTTTTTCAATTCAAATTAAGATAACTATGGCAAGAATATACTTCTCTATTTTTAAAAATTTTAATGATATATCCTTTAATAGTTAATATTTTTCTACTTTTGTCATATCTTTTTATAGGTGATTATATGATTAATTCAAAGATATGATAGAATTAATGCTTTAAATTATGCTAGAACTTGGGCTTTAAAAGCGAAACCCTAAAATATTATAATTATGATAATATTGGAGGAGATTGTACTAATTTTGTATCACAATGCATATATGAAGGTTCTAAAAGTAATGAATCATGCTGAAACTTTTGGTTGGTATTATTATTCTGCAAATAAAAAAAAGTCCTTCATGGACAGGTGTTGAATACTTATTTAATTTTTAACAAAAAACAGTGGAATTGGTCCTTATGGTAATGTTTGCTCTAAAGAAGATATAGAACAAGGTGACATCATACAATTAAGTTTTGATGGAACAATTTTGCTCATAGTTTATTCGTTGTAGATAAAGTATTATCAAATATTTGGATTGCAACACATACTTTTGATGCTTATTATAAAAACTTAAATGATTACAATTATCAGAAAATTAAATTTCTGCACATAGATGGTATTAGAAAACTTTCTTAATGAATATCCAAATTGAGCACTCTTCCCAATTCAAAAAGCTATCTCTAATTGGGAAAATTGTGTTTTTTATGTGATGTATATAGTTTTTGTCTGCTATATATACTTCTATTATATCTATTCTTATGTATTCATTTTCTAATTTATTTATATATATGTAATATTCTATTTGCCTTTTGTAAGTGCTTTTTCTTTATTTCATTTACTGCGTCAACTGGTTCGCCATATTCTTTTTTTTGTTCTTGTTTTTACTTCCACAAATACATATTCTTCTTTGTCTTTTTTGCTATTATATCGATTTCTCCTTGTTTACAGTTAAAATTCTATCTAATATTTCGTAATTTATACTTTTCAAATAGTTTGATGCAATTTCTTCTCCTATTATTCCTATTCTTTGTTTTATATACATTATTCCCCCTGTATTTTTACAAATTTATTTCCAGCTAAGCTTTTGATATATCCTTCTATCTCCATTAAAAGCTAATAAGCTACTAGTTTTGGATATACTTAAACCCGTCTTTCTACTTATTTCATTTAAGTCTGTTGGTGTTTTCTTTATATAATTGTATATTTCTTCATACTCTTTTGGTATTTCATTTTTTTCTGGGATATCTTCATATAAAACATACATATCTAAGATATCTTCTGCAGATGTTACCAATAAGGCACCTTGTTTTTATTAATCTATTTGTTCCCACTCCTTGTTTGCTATCAATGTTTACTTGGTATACAAAACAACATTTTTTGTTCTTCTATGGTATATTTTTTGCTGTTATGCTACTTCCACTTCTGTATTCGCTTCTACTACCAAAGTGCCCATAGATATTCCACTAATAATTCGGTTTCTTTTAGGAAATGTATTCAAATCGGCCTTTTCTACCCGGCTCATATTCGCTAACAATACATCCCTCCATTTTCTAATATTTGATTATATAATTCTATATTTTCTTCTGGATATATATTATTAAATCCACATCCTATTACTGCTATTGTTCTTCCAATTTCAGACATAGACCCCAAGTGTGCAGCTGCATCTATTCCTACGGCTAAGCCACTTACTATACAAATATTGTTTTTTTAGAAAAGCTCTTCTGCAAATTTGAATGCATGTTTTCTACCATATTCCGTACAATTTCGAAAGAACCTACTATTGCTACTGAATTTTTGTTTAATAAACTATAATCACCTTCATATAACTTTTCTGGTGATTTTTTGTTTTTAATAATCTTTGCGGATATTCTTTATCTATCTTTTTTTAATTATTTTAATATTTATCACTCCATATATTATTTATTTTTTCTTGCGGATTATTAAAGATTCAAACTAATACAAATTTAATAAATAGATTAATTTTTCCAATATTTTTATCTAAATTCTATATTGTATTAGCTTCTGCTATGTGTTCTTTTTGAATGTTTTCCTTTTCTGACAAATCTGCTATTGTTCTTGATACTTTTTAATATTCTTACATGTGTGCTCTTGCACTTAAATGTAGCTTGTCAAATGCATACTGTAATATTTTTTTTTTACTTTCTGAATCTAATTTACAATATTTTCTACTAATTTAGGAGTCAGTTGTGAATTTGAATAAATTTTATCATCTTTATATCTTTTTCTAATTGTATTTTTCTTGCACTATTAACTCTGGCTTTTTATTACTTCAGATGTTTCTATTTCATTATTTTCAACCTGTAATTTTTCATATTTTTACAGGTGTAACTTCTGTTGAATATCTATTCTATCTAATAATGGACCACTTATTCTCCCCATATACTTATTTATGAAAACTTGTTCACTGCAGTTACATTCTTTGTCTGATGCGCCATAGAATCCGCAAGGAGCATGGGTTCATAGAAGCAACAAACATAAAAATCACATGGATATGTTAATGTGGCATTTTACTCTACTTATTGTAACAATATTGTCTTCTAACGGCGCTCTTAACACTTCTAAAGTATTCTTATTAAATTCTGGCAGTTCATCTAAAAACAATATTCCATAATGTGCCAAACTTATTTCTCCTGGTTTTTGGGATTTTCCTCCACCTATTAATTAATGAAATTGGCAAATTGTATGATGCGGGCCCTAAAAAGGGGGTCTTGTTGTTATTAATGGACATTTTGTCCAGCTTCCCACTTATACTATGTATCTTTGTTATTTCTAAAGCTTCTTCAAAAAGTTAAATCTGGTAATATTGATGGTATTCTTCTTGCAAGCATAGTTTTTTTGCCAGACCCTGGCGAACCGTATTAAAAAAGCACATTGTTGTCCTCAGCAGCCGCTATTTCTAAAAGCTCTTTTTCATTTTCCCTGCCCTTTTACATCTGAAAAGTCAAATGAATATTTATTATTTTCATTTAATATAATTTCTGCATCTATCTTATCCTCTATTATTTCTATTTCTTCATTTAAATACATTACGATTTCTTTTAAATCATTTATGCCTAATACTTCTATTCCCTTTTACAATTGTTGCTTCTTTTTACATTCTCTTTTTGGAAGTATTATTCTTTTAATATTTAGTTTTTTTCTATGCATAATGGTAAAATTCCATTTACCTTCATAAGTTTACCATCTAATGATAGCTCTCCTATAAATATCGTATCTTCTAGTTTTTTGGTTTTATTGTTTCCATGCTTAGCAATATTCCTACTGCTATTGGCAAATCAAAATATGGACCTTCTTTTTTATTTCCGCAGGTGCTAAATTTACAATAATTTTACTACTTCTTAATTCAAACCAGAATTTTTTATTGCTGTTCTTACTCTTTCTTTTTTGATTCTCTTATACTTGTATCTGGCAATCCCACTGTCTCCCCCATCCGTGGCATACCTTTAGAAACATCAACTTTGCACGTTAATAAGACACCCATCTAAACCATATAGTGCCATACTTTTTTACTATTGATAACATCTTTTTACCTCTTTTTGATTTTTATTTAGAATTAAATTATTTGAAGAAAAACAGAGGTTAGTGTTAAAAAAGCTTTTAACCTCTATCCTCTGTCAATTTTATATTTTTTATTTTATTTGCAATACCTTCGACAAAAATAGTTATTTAATTTACATTTTTTCTTATTTTTTTGACAAATTTCTATTTTACTGGTACTCCTGTATATTCTTGTGCTTTTTTCTTCTCCATTTAATACTCTTAATACCCATTTGATAAAGCTTGCATTTCTTCTTCTCCTGGAATAATTACAACTTTTCCTATAAAAGATATATACTCTTTTTAATGTTTTTATAAAATATTCATCATATGCCATTCCACCTGTTAGTATTATGGCATCTACTTTTTCTTCTTTTAGTACCACACTTTGTGCTCCTATTTCCTTTGCTACCTGATAGAATCATTGCATCATAAACTAATTTTGCATATTCATTTCCTTCTGCTATCATTTTTTACATCTCTTGCGTCACTTGTTCCTAAATGTGATACTAGTCCTCCTTTTTAGTAATTAATTCTTTAAGTTCTTCTTCACTATATTTACCTGAAAAGCACACATTTCTATTAAAATCTATTGCAGGAACTTTTTCCACTTCTTGTTGGTGCAAATGGTCCATCTCCGTTTAAAGCATTGTTTACCTCTATAATTTTTCCGTTTTTATGCGCTCAACAGAAATTCCGCCACCTAAATGTGCTACAATTAAATTTAATTCATCATATTTTTTTTCCTATGCTATTAGCATATTGATGTGCTACTTCTTTTTGATTTAACGCATGGAATATACTTTGATTGTATATTCCTTTTATTCCAGTAATTCTTGATATTTCTTGTTTTTTCATCTACAGTTACAGGATTTACAACATATGCTTTTTTATTATTTATTTTTTGCTAAATTATATGCTATTTGTGCTCCTAATACAGATGCATGTTTCATTGTATAGCCTATTTGTGCATGATGTAATATATCATTTATCTCATATGTTCCTCCAGCTACTGATACAAGTCCTCCTCCTCTTCCAGAAAATGCATCTATCGTTTCTAGAGGTATGTTATTTTTGTTTAGTGCATCAATTACCATCTCTGTTCTATATGGTAGTTGCTCTGATATTTCTTTAAATTGTGCTAACTTGTCTGCCTCATGTGTTAAGTTTTCCTTAAAAACCATCTTTCATCGTCAAAAAGTGCTATTTTGGTAGATGTTGAACCTGGATTAATTGCTAATATCCTATACATATTATTCCTTCTTTCCATTTAATATTTTATATTATTTTTCCCTTTTAAAAATAATATCTTTCATATCTGTTTTTTCAAAGTTTACAGTTCCTTCTTCGGCAATATCTCCGCATGGCAATTCTAATGTTATCTCTGCTTTATATTTGTTTTTATTTATTGTTATTATGAAATCAAATGCAACTGTAAATTTAATATCGTCTGTAGTTTTTTCTATTTTTTTTTAATTAATGTACCATCATGTATAATTTGTTCATCTTCATCAGATTCACTTTCCTATATTTTTGTATTATCTTTATTGTTGCATTTCCACCTTGGTTTCCTATTTCTAATATTTTTGAATTGCTACGTGCTCCACCTTATATTTTTAATCTTTCATCTACAATATAATCTTCTGAATAATCATATAACCTTCCTTCTGAGCTATTTAGCATATATGTTTATTTTCTCCTATTTTTGGTGCTTTTAAATTCTAATGTTTTCTATGCTATATACTCTATATACATTTGTTTCTCAGTTTTAAATTCCTCATTTTTGTCTATATAAAAGTATATATCATTGTTTTGAAATATATTAAAATTCCATTTTTTATTTGTTTTTTTCCTGCTCCACACTTCTGCTGTACTAACAATTATAATTTTAGATAATTTAAAAGGCATATTTGTTCCCTTCTACTTCATATTTTATCATTATAATTGCAATTACTATTAATTTAAAATTAATACAGTTACAGCCACATAGAATTTTATAGTTTGCTTTTTTTTATCTGTTTCCATGTATCCTCCTCGCATGAAAAATTTTATGGAGGGGTGGATCGAACCCACGTGCCTGTTTTCGCAGACTAACTGATTTCGAATCAGCCTCGTTATGACCACTTCGATACCACTCCACAATATTTACTTTTTATTTCTTAAATTTTAAAAAATCCTTTAAAATTTTTTTCACATTTTTCTTTACTATTCCTGTTTCTATTTCTACTTTTATGGTTAAATGTATAATCACCTAATAAATTTTAGAACTGAACCACAAGCACCTGTCTTTTATCCATTGTACCTATATATACCTTTTTAATTCGTGTTGTATTAATGCCCTGCACACATTGCACATGGTTCTAGTGTAACATACATTTCACAATCTTGCAATCTCCAAGCATTCAATTTTTACTTGCTTTTTTTTATAGCTATAATTTCTGCATGTTGTGTTGTATCTTTTTTTTCCTCTTTTCTATTGTATGCCTTTAACTCACTTTTTCCATCTCTTACTATTATAGCCCTACTGGTATTTCTTCTTTGTTATATGCTTTTTTAGCTTGTTTTAATAAAGCTAACATAAATTTTTTCTTTTTCTAACATCCTAGCTCCTAACTTTTTAATATATTCTTCAATTAATGTAGAAAAAGGTTGCCAAAGGGGACGGGGAATTTTGGCACTGGTATGTTAGTGTCAGAGACTCTGCCCTTTGACACACTGTACCATAAAAACTTTGTATTTTTTAATAGAATAAAAAATAGCAATATCTCCATTTATATTACCTCCAGTATAAATAAAAGAGTTATGGCTACTTAATTTAATTATTCAGTATTTTTAAGAAAATTTCACATGGACCTATTTTTTTGTTAGTCCATTGTAATTATTAACTATTCTTTCTAATAATTCTTCTTTAATTTCTCTTCCACAATCTTACTTCCTTATATAAAAAACTATATGTAGTAAAAAAATGCTCGTCCTGTATTGTCCAAGTATTTTATCAATATTTTCATATTTTTTCTTAGGAACTGAAAAAAGGAATAGTTTTTTACTACTCCTTTGGTGCGCCATAGAGAGTCGAACCTCCGACCATCAGATTAAGAGTCTGCTGCTCTACCAACTGAGCTAATGGCGCATATTTTTCTTGACAAATTTAAAACAATTATTATTATAATGCTGTGTTTTAAATTTGTCAAGATAAAACAAATAATTTAAGTTACGCTTTCTTGATTTATATCACTTTCTTCTGAGTTTATATCTGTTTCTTGAGGTTTATCCTTCTCTTCTTCTCCACTATTTAGGAACTATAACTTCTGGTTTTGCTATCTTTTTGTTTCCTTTATTACGATTCTGTCCATAGGATCATATGTGTCTCTTGATACTAATGTTTGTGATATTACTTTTCCATTTAGCTTTAATATTTTATATGTTTCGCTATTGCATCCATCAAATCCACTTTCTTCAACAATTTCTTTTCCCTCTTCTAATGTTGCATCATTTTTATATTTTGTAGTACGATATATATATATGAAGTTATTTTTGATTGAATTATTACCTCATATTCTGTTTCTTCTTTGATTCCATATATTTGTGCTGTTGTAATCCCATCTTTAGCTACGGTCTCTATTTTTATTGATAGTTCCTATTATTTTTTAAATTGAAAATCTACTGTTCCCCAATTAACTGTTGCATCTCTACCTGCTGCCACATAAAGTTTCAAAAACAGTGGTTACTTCATCAGGCTTTAAATTTGCCAATAACACTGCATTATATAATGTAGAAGATATTTGCATATCCCCCCCACCGACATCTTGCTACAACCTTTTCACTCCCCTGCATATGCCTGCTGCTTTATATCCAGCACTAATTGTTCTTTTCACCAACCGTTTGATTATATGAAAATGTTTCGCCTGGCATAAGTAGTTCCATTAATTGCTTTTGCAGCTAATTTAAATTATTACTTCTATTATAATTGCCTGCATTATATCTTGTTGTATATGTAGATAATTGATCTGGAGATGCTTTTTTCTCCTAGATCAGCTAATGTTTTTCAGGTATAGTTATTTTTTTAATGGTATTTCATATTCTTGCTTGTTTTCTTCAATAATTTTTTTTCCGCTTCTTCCATAGACATATCAAAGTCCACACCATTTACATGTGTATATACTTTAAATAGTTTTCTCCCTATATGCATCTTTGGGTTCTTTGTATATTTCTTTTTCTTATTTTTTCTAAGTTTATAGGTTCTGGATCAGCCTCTTGCACAGGTAATTCTATGATATTCTCTTTTTTATTTATATCTTTAATTTGAGCATACAATATATTTTTAAATTTTTCGCTCTCTACTTTTATTTCCTCTTTTTCCTCTTACTATTATAAGTTTTTTCCTTCTATATAATAGCTGTTTTCTACTACTGCATTTGGCAACTTAGCTGATATTTCTTTTTATTTTATTTTGTAAAACTTCCTCATCAATAATTAATTCTGGTTCAATATTTGTTTTGAACAGTTTAGTTAATAAAATTTTATAATTATTTACTACAATATTATCTGCTTTTTCCAATATTGTAAGCTTTTGTTGACAGCTTTATCTATATTAAATTTTATCCCAAATTGGCTTGTATTTACTACTGTTTCATAACTTCCGTGTTTTATTGTAATATCACTTGTTAATTTTTCATTTATTATATCATTTACTTTTTGTAAAGCTTCTTCTTTTTGACATTTCAGAAACATCTATATTTAATATTGATATGCCTGATAAAATATTCGTATTTTTATATTTAGTAATGCAAATATTATAGAAAATATTATTAGAGAACATATTATTAATGTTATCATTATAGCAATTGTTGCTTTTCTTTTTACTTTCTTTTGCCTTCTCTCGTCTTGATTTTCTTGTCTCTTTTGTTCCTTTTTCTTCATAGCCTTCCTCTATATTTTTTTAGTATTTCATTTTTCGTTATTTATTTCTTCTACTATGGTTTTTTTTCTTCTATTTTTTATTGCTTTTATCTCCATGTTCTTCCATATTGTACCCCTTTATTTTTTTTTTGCTTTTAGTATATATATTTATACTTTTTATCTTAAACATATATTACCATATAAATTATTTTTTTACAATATACTTTATTTAGTAAAAAATTGTTATTTTTCTGGACTTTTTATATATATTTTTTATATAATGAAAAAAATGGTAAAAAAGGATTTATAATGATTGGTGATATGATTGCTAAAGCAAGGAAAAAGAAAAAAAATGTCTAAAACACAACTTTCTAAACTTACTAAAATTGATATTGGTCATCTTACTCACATTGAAAAAGGTGAACGTATTCCTAGCATACAGAGCTTTAAAAAGTATTTGTAAAGCTTTAGATGTTCCTTATCAAACTTTTTATGTTTATGTATGATAAAACCACATATGATGAACAGGGATTATTATAAAAATTTTAGACACATGACATATAATAGAGTTCTAGCTTTTTGAAAATATAGCTAATTGAAAATAGTAAAGTAAAAATCTCATATACAGGAAAATTTTATCAAGAAAACAGTGAAAAAAGTAACAATACATTATGGATTTGGAAATCAATGGAACAATGTAAATGATATAGAGATGGAAAAAAACAGAATTAGGCTTTCAAACAGAAATAGATTTATTAGAAGGCGAAAAGCTTTGAATTATGCTTTAAAAATGAAAAAGATGAATGGGATAACAATGATGGAAAAAATTATGTATTCCCATTAGAAAAAGTGTCTCAAGAACTAATAGTATTAGATGATGAACCAAAATCAATAGGTTCTGCAAGACAATTAAGAAAGTCATATATATGGAGCAAAAAATAAAATTGGCTGTATATAAAATAATAACATATTTGCCAAAAAGTAATATCAGGAAATTATAGAAAAAAAAATCAAGTAATGAAAATTAAAAAAAAAAAAGCATTATCCACATATTATTAATAATATGTGGATAATGTTTTTTAATTTATAATTAAACCACCATTTACAGGAATAATTTGTCCTGTTGTAAAATTATCTTCAATTAGCCATTTTATACATTTAGAAATATCACTTGCTTGGCCAATTTTTTCAAGGGGGGTATCATTTATTATATTTTGTACATCCTCTTTTGTGTAACATTTATTCATATCTGTATCTATAAAGCCAGGAGCAATTGAATTTGCTCGTATTCCAGAAGGACCTAATTCTTTTGCTAATGATTTTGTCATAGCATCAATTCCTGCTTTAGTAATAGAATACAAACTTTCACAAGAAGCGCCTACTTGTCCCCACATTGAGGAAATATTTATTATACAACCTGATTTATTATGTATCATGTTAGTAAGACAGTTTTGTGTTAATTTAAAGCAAGAATATAAATTGGTATTTATCATTAAATTCCAGTCGTCATCTGTTATATCTGTGAACATTTTTGTTTGTGAAATTCCAGCATTATTTATTAAGACATCTATTTTTTTGTATTTATTTAATACATAATCAGTTAATTTTTTTTTCTGAGCTGTTTGATATATCAGCTTTGAATATATCTATATTATATTCTTTTTTTAGTTCTTTTGCTGATTGCTCGGATTTATTGTAGCCAGCAATTACAGTATATCCGCATTTTGTTAGTTCTATAGCTGTTTGTTTTCCTATGCCTCGAGAGGCTCCAGAAATTAGAATTATTTTTGAGTCCATTTAGTTTGATTCTCCTTTTTTAAATATAAAAAAAGCCAACAATTAAGAGCCTTCTCAAAACTATTGACAATACTGGAGCCACTTGTCCGATTTGAACGGACGACCTACTGATTACAAGTCAGTTGCTCTACCAGCTGAGCTAAAGTGGCATATTAAATTTAAATGGTGACCCCTACGGGAATTGAACCCATGTCCCCGCCGTGAAAGGGCGATGTCTTAACCTCTTGACCAAGGGGCCACGTAAAAATGAATATTAAATTTTGCTTTAATATTCAAATAAAAGCTTCCTATTTATACTTAAAATCAGTATGCTATTTGGCAACATTGAGATAAGAAAGATATAATTGCAAGAATTATATAGATTATTATCAATGCTTCTAATAGTCCATAAATTATACCACCCAATTTATCAAATTGCTTTTATTACTGGTAACTTTGTTATCCATTTTGTTATTAATTTTATTACTAATAATAAAATTTTGCTATTATAAATATTGTTATCCAAACTCCTGCATTTATAATTAGAGTAGCTACTTTATTTGCGGTTGTATCTGCCACTTTATTTTTTACATCATTTGTTGCATCTTCAATGTTTCATTTATATACTCTTGCACAACTGTTGGCATTGTAGTATCTTCTTCTTCTTTTCTACTTCGTTTTTTCCTCTTCCTGCTTTTTATTATAACACTTCTAATTGAATTCTCCAAATTTTCATCTATTTGAGTATTATTTTATTATTAGAATTGAAACTGGTTTAAATAATATACATGCTACTATTATAGCTAATATAAAAAGATATTATTTTAACAGGCATCCTGTTAAACCTCTTTTATAACCTAACCCCACACATAGCAAAATTATTGCTACTATCACTAAGTCTACAATTAACATATATTTTCTCCTTTCTATAAATTTTACTATTTCTATCTTATCTCTATATACAATTGCTGCTGCTCCTTCACATAGCACAACATCTTTTATTTCTTGTAATGATTTATATCTTTTAATTAGCCAGCCATTGGTATGAATAAATTCTACTTCTGAACCTATATTTATAGCTATTGTTTCGCCTCTACAATATATAGACTTTTGCCACTCCTTCTATAGTATATATAATAGATTTACCACTTGTTATATTTTTTATTTCTATATTAGTATCAGCACTAAATAATCCCGAAGACTGCTCTGTTGCCTTTATGATATAATTTTCTAATTCTATATCTGCTTTTTTTGCATTTTCATCTAATTGCATAATATTTTCGTCAATTTCATTGTATATCATATGTATAGAACTGTCATACATACAAATCAATTTGTTTTTATCTTGATATTTTATATTTGTAACTAAATCATTAGAATTTGCAGCATATGTATATATAATTGCCTCTGCTGGCTCTTGCTTTGCTTTTTCTATTGATATTACTTTTATATTAGACTGTATTACTGTTCCTGTTGTATTTACTTCTGCAAAACTTAAATATTTATTGTCTTTTGATATACAAGAATCAATTGCATTTGTTGTTGACAGATATGTTTTAAACAACTCTTTCCCTTTTTGGCTCATATGTTGCAATAACAGATTTATGAGTGGTTCCTTTTTAATATTATGCTTACATATCCATTTGGATTAACATTTATTTTTGAAATATTTCCTTCTATTTCTTTCTCCCATAATATGTTGTTCTCGCAAATTAAATAAATTTTATTACTATCTTTTTTCTCCTATTGCTAAATATCTTCCATTTGCGCTATATATTGGATTATTTATTTTTACCTCTAATTCACTTTCTATTTTTTTCCAGAAGGACTATATTGTTTCAACTTGTTTTCTGACAATATACTTATATATTTATAATTTTCTATAATGTTAACATTAGCTTCATAGCCTATATCTATTACTGTCGCATCTCCACCTGCTATATTTTTTCTAAATAAATACACATCTAAAAAATTTCTAAAAGGTTTATTAAAGCAATATATTATTGTAGAAATAATTACAATTAATAATATAACTACAGCTATAATTGTTATAATTAACTTTTTTTATTTATTTTCTTCTTTTCTTCCATCTCTTTAGATTGAAACTCTATAATATTATTTTTTCATATGTGCTCTATTTTTTAATAATTTCATTATATATTTTATATCAGTTTTTTTGTTTTTTTTTTCAATAGTTTTTCATATAAATACAAAAACCATAACTGAATTTTAAAATTTTTATTGACATTTATTAAATCTCGTGAGTATTATAATTATTGTTATGGTATTTGGGTTAGTAGCTCAGTTGGATAGAGCACAGGCCTTCTAAGCCTGGGGTCGGGGGTTCGAATCCCTCCTGGCTCACCAAAACAGTCTTATACGAACCCTGTATAAGATAATAGAAAAAACATTACTAGTACAAAAACTGGTAATGTTTTTTATTATGTACCTACACTATAAATTGTAATTTATCTTTTCTCTATTACTTATAATTTTTTGATTAAATTTTTTTCTAGAAATTGTTTTTGATGTAGACCAAGAATATGTTACATTATCAAAATCAACTAGCTTTGATAATGCCATTGCACAAATATACTCATAAGCTCCTGATTAGAACTTTTTATATATGATTAAGTATAATGGTTTTTATAGCATCATTTCCCATATTTATAACTTCCCTGAATTGTTGACTATCTAATGTATATTTATACCATCCCGCACTTAAATAAAAAATCAATATCATTTTGTTCTTTTTGGGCAATTTCTGCGCTTAATGATTTTGCAATAGTGTAGCAATTTTTTCAAATTCTTTGTATCCACATTTTGAAATAATAACTCTTCATTAACACCATCTTCTGTTATCTCATTCCATTCTATAATATCTTTATTTTTTCCTTTATTTACTGTGTCAACAGGGGTGGAACTAATATTCTCAACATTGAATTTAAAATCTTCTCTATTTGTAACCCTATTTTCAATTAACTTATATGCAACAACAATCCCAATAACTATAATTATTGCTATAATTATAATTCCAATTATTATTTTCTTATTCTTCTTCATATAGCATCACTTTGACCTTTCACTCTATAATACATCATAGCGACAAATTACTATTTCTCTAATAAATATAATAACATACAAGCAAGCAATTTTCAAATAATACTCATCCACATAACTTTGTTTTATTTTTTCTATGAATGAAAAAAATACCATTTGTTCACAAAAAATTCATCTTTATGTGTATAATATATATTTATATAATAAATAAAAGGAGGAAAAAACTCAAAAAAGTAGATGGGTTTCAATTTGAATCATTAATTTTGCATTGTTGGGAATAATATTAATTTGTATAATTTTTATGATTATGACTTGGCTTATGGTTTAGTCGCTTGCATTATAGGAATTATTACCATATTTTCAGTTCAACAATTGGTTCTATTTTTAGAATAATAATTGGATTATGGATTATATATAGTTCTTTTATTAGAATGAATTTATCTACTAAATTAAAAGCTTTAAGCACAACTATCTGGATTTGTAGTTTACTATTATCAATTATAATGTTCTTATGTGGTTTTATATATTACTGTAAACTCTGGGGCAATCATCGTTACAATTGGAATAATGATGATAATATATTCAGTTATAGATATAATAGAAGATATTATATTTATGAAAAATATTAAAGAGATATTTTAAAGTAATCTATTTTATACATATAAAAGACTGTCGAGAAAATGTCGACAGTCTAAAATTTATACTTAATTTGTCCAAAACGCTTTATATATGCTCTATATGCTTCATATATATCTATTTTGCTTGTTACCTCGTAAGGTGAATGCATTGATATTGATATTTTATGTCATTTTTTCTAAAACATTTCTTACCCATGCAACATATTCTGCTGCATTAGCATCAGAAGCACCAGATTTTCCACGAGCACCAGTATATTTATTTAAACTGATACCTTTTCCTAAATATCCAGCATTATGTCTGTCTGAAACACTAGCATATAATGGGTCAAAACCTGCATCAACATCTGCAGAAAGCATTTTTGAGAAACAGAATACTTTATCTAATAGATTTGTTCTATTTTCACCTGTTTTATTTAATAATTCAGAAATGAAATAATCAAATACATGTGATTCCATACCGGTATTTCCCATACTTCCAATTTCCTCTTTGTCAGATAAAATGCAAATAGCTGTTGTTTTTACATTTTCAAGAGACATCATAGCTTTTAAAGATGTGTAAGCACAAACTTTATCATCTTGACCATAAGCAGCAACCATACTACCATCAAAACCTAATGAACGAGCTTTAAATGCAGGAACAACTTCAAGTTCTGAACTTAATAAATCAGCTTCTGTAATATCATATTCTTGATTTAGGATGTTTAAAATATTTAATTTTACAGCTTCTGCTTCAGATTTGTTTCCATAAGGAATATTTCCTAATAATAAATTTAAATCTTCACCATCTATTCCATTTTTTAATTTTTTTCCATTTGGTCTTGAGCTAAATGTGGTAATAAATCAGTAATTACAAATATAGGATCATTTTCGTCTTCACCAATATTGACTAATATTTTTTCACCATTTGCCTTAGCGATAACACCATGAATACTTTATGGAATTGTTGTCCATTGATATTTTTTATTCCACCATAATAATGTATGGAAAAGTGACGTTGATTAATAAAAAGGAGATAAATAATGAACAATAGAATTTTAATTATGCATTACTTATTATTTTTTATGGTAGTTATATTTTTAAGTATTGTTTTTACCTAAATCGTTTAACAAACCTGTTGTTAAAACATTTATGTGAATGCAACTGAAAACAATGTTGTAAATGAAAATATTATATGGCCAATAGGCGGGTGTCTTTGATACCCCGCCATCATTCTTTTAATATTTTATTTTCTTAATAATATAAGTCTATCTGCCAAAATACAATCAGCTTAAAAAGCTTTGCAACTTCCTTTTTTAGTTAATCGCATATTCTCTTAGTATCGCTCTCTCTGAACATAGGGAGGCGTTTCTATCTCTGGGTTAAATGCATTTTTTAATGCCTTCTCTAATTCTTCACAAAATACATTATATCCATCTTCAACAGAATATGTTTTTGCATTGATCTTATAGATTCGTTTATTTCAGATATGCTCATTAATCTTTTCAAAATACATATGACAAATAAGTATGCAAGATGTGTTTTGTTATATTTCTTTTTTTACAGGTGGTTTTAAAACTTCTTTGTTTTACATAGTTATTTATCATATTAGGTGTTATTACTGGTGAATTTTCTTCTTTTTTTGAGAAAATAGATAAATTACTTGCAATACACAAATTACTTGATCTATATATAACTCTATTTCTGGTAATTCATTCCATCGTGGGCAATGATAATTTATTAGTTCTTTCTGCTTTCTACCTTCATCTTGTTTTTCTCCTTTCGAAAATTTACAAGATAATGATATCACAATATTTAACTTTTGGTCAATCCAACAATTTTTTTAAATAGATGTTGACACCTTTTACCTCATAATATATAATGGTTTTAAAAACCAGATTATGTGGTTTTACTTTTAAATTATAGGAGGCTATAGTGAAAAATTATAAGAAAAATTATGAATATTATAAAGTAAAAAAGTTGATAGTATAAAGCAATTATTAGAATTTGCTGTTTCTGATGCTGGCAATAAAATTGCTTTTAAGTATAAGGAAGATAAGCAAGTTAAAGAAGTTACTTATAACGAATTTAAGGATGATGTTTACAGCTTAGGGACAGCGCTTTCTTCTATTCATATGACTTCTGCGCATATAGCTGTTATAGGGGAAAATAGTTACAATTGGCTTACTGTTTATTTATCTGTCTTAAAGAGTAATGGAGTTATTGTTCCAATAGACAAAGAACTTCCATTAAAAGATATTATAAATGTCTTAGAAAATAGTGATAGTGAAGTTTTGTTTTATTCTGAAAAAGTTCAGTAACTGTATAAATGAAATACACGAAAAACTACCTAAAATAAAATATTTTATAGGCTTTTCAAACACAAAATCTTCTAATAATATTCTTTCATATAAAGATTTTGTTGAAAGTGGAAGAAAGCTTTATAAAATGGTGATACTTCTTATAGTTCAATAGAAGGTGACCCTAATGAACTAAGACTTCTTTGTCTATACTTCTGGTACTACTGGAATGGCTAAAGGTGTTATGCTTAGTGAACACAATTTAGTAAGTCTTGTTTATTATGGCTTGCAAGTATCAACAGTATATGATTCTTGTTTATCTGTTTTACCTTATCATCATACTTATGAGGCTGTTGCTGGGATTTTAGTTGCACTTCATCATCATTCTTGTATTTGTATAAATGATAGCCTAAAAAGCTGTTCTTAAAAATTTGCAATTGTATAAACCTGATTATATATATTTAGTACCTGCTTTTGTAGAATTATTTTTACAAGAAAATATGGGCTAATGCCGAGGAAGGTAAAAAAACTTTTGCTCTAAAACTTATGATTAAATTAAGTAATTTTCTTAGAATTTTCGGCATAGATTTAAGGAAAAATTATTTAAGTCTATTCATGAGGCTTTGGCGGAAATCTTGTTAAAATAGTAACTGGTGGTGCTCCTATTAGACCAGAATTGGGAAAATTTTTTGATAGCATTGAATAAATTTAATCAATGGGTATGGTATTACAGAGTGTTCACCTCTTGTTTCTGCAAACAGAGATTACTTCAATGATTGCGCAACTGTTGGTATCCCTCTTCCTTGTGTAGAACTTAAGTTTGAGAATGTTACTCCTGAAGGAGATGGAGAAATCTGTGTAAAAGGCGATACTGTAATGCTTGGTTATTACAAAATGAGAAACTTACTAAAAGAAGTTTTACAAAATGGTTGGTTTAAAACTGGGGATTATGGCAGAATGAATGAAAAAGGTCAATTAAATCACTGGAAGAAAGAAAAATCTTATTGTTTTAGAAAATGGTAAAATGTATTTCCAGAAGAAATTGAAATTATTTATGAGAATTCCATATGTCTTAGAGGTAGTAGTTAGAGGTATAAAAGAATGAGAAAGGTGCTGAAACAGGTTTATTAGCAAGAAGTATTTTTAAGTGAAGATAAAATTAAAGAATTACAAATTGAAAATGTAGATGCTACTTTGAAGAAAAGATATTTCAGCTGTTTGCTCTCCTCTTCCTATTTACAAAAAAAATTTCACAAACGATTATAAGAGATAAAGAATTTGACAAAACAACTACAAATAAAATTAAAAGATAAAATTATATAATTTATATTGGGGAAATATTGTAATGAAAAAAACGATTTGCTAATGCTGTAAAAGAGGGAATAAAATGAGTATTACATAAAAAAGAGTTGAGGAAAAATATTTTAATGGATATATTTGCTTAGTAAAGATGAAAAATGTCAAGAAGCCATGGATTGTAAAAGATGATGAATTAGAAGATTGCATTTTAGATGAAAATTATGAATGGTTAGAAATATATCCTGACAATGAAAAAGCATGCTATTACAGCAATGTTTGATGATAATAATAATTTAATCGAATGGTACTTTGATATGATAAAAACAAACGGAGTAGAAAAAATGGAGTTCCATATATTTATGATTTCATTTGGGATTTAGTCATAAAATCAAATGGAAAAAGAAGTTGTTCTGATGAAGATGAATTGAAAGAAGTACTTTGTAATGAGATATATAAAGATGATTTTAATATGGCATACAAAACAATGAAAAAATTTAGGATAAATATAGGAATAATTTAGGGAGAATTAATTGAATTGACTAATAAATTATATAAAGAATTATATAATATTAGGAGCAGTTATAAAACTGCTCCTACATATTTATACCGAGATTATTATAATGATTAAATTGAGAAAGTGGTGAACGGACTTTCTCCAATTCCAGCTTCAATAGGTATAACCAAGCCTTCTATACTGTTGTACAAAACCAATCTTTGTAACCAGCAAAACTTTGATTCATAGGGAACATTAGCTAAAAGTATAACCACTAACTTAGCTAATTCTTTTGAACTATAATAAGCTTCTTGTTGTGCATAATCATGAAATTTTATTAATAAATTTCTTTGCCTTGTGTATGGTATGCAAGTATCAAATTTAAAATCGTGTTCAAAGTAAAATTATATAAAAGAAATATTCTGTTTTTTATTGGAAATGGACAGGCTATCCATCAAAAAGATGGAAGATAATAATATAAAATTAATAATAAAAAATAATAAAAAGGTAATATTCAAAATTATATCAAATTATGAAAATCAGAGAATATTCGGAAGAATTTTTAAACAGTTTATATGCAAATTTATAAAGAAAGGATAGGTGAATTCTATGAAAACATATAAAATTTTGAATACATTTCTTCTCCCAGCAGGGCTAAAAAGGCAGAATATTATGGATATAAACAATTATCTAAATAATAAGAGATTCTGCGATTTATGAAAAGGTAACTGATGTTGACTTAATAGGAAAAATGAAATTTTAAAAAGCATATTCAGATAATACACAGATATTAAAAGAAATGATAAAGTTAATTGATAAAAATTAGATCTAGAATGTATAGAAAATTATCAAGATACTGAGCCCATATTTATCAGAAGATGTAAAAAAACATATTATTGAAAAATGTGGAAAAACAAAATAATGATATAAACAATATAAAGTGTAATTTTAAACAGACTAAAAATCAAAGGAATCCTATTGAAGTAGATAATGAAAATGAAATTTTATTTGATATTATAAAAGAATGTCACTTAAATTTTGAAAAATTAATAAAATATGCTGAAAAACAAATAATAAAAAGGCATTAGATAAATTATTAATATTAAAAAAGTAAAAATTATTCATTAAAGCAATTGATTTTAAGATAAAATAATGATAATAATTATAAAGGAGAGAGTGAGTTATGATTAATATTAGATTTAATACATATTGTATTTTTTTACAGAAGAAAAACAGGAGGCAAAAGAAACAATAGGATTAATTTTTAAAGATTATATAGAAAATTTAAAATTAAAAACAAAGTAATTATTCTAAAGTATTTGCAAAATTATTTTAAGCACGTTACAATTTATGTGTAGATGATTACGGATAGGAGGTTAAATGCTAAACTTGAAATACCAAAACTTCAAAGTACGGAATATATATAAGACTATCTAGAGAAGATGGCGACAAACAAGAAAAGCGAAAGTATCGGTAATCAAAGAAATATTTTGCAAAGATATGTAAAGGAGAACAACTTAATATTAATCAAAGAATATGTTGATGATGGTATATCTGGGACTACATTTGACAGACCTGGATTTAATGAAATGTTACAGGACATCGAGAATAAAACTATTAATATGGTAGTAACTAAAGACTTATCTAGACTCGGAAGAGATTATATTAAAACAGGACATTACATAGAAAATTACTTTCCACAGAACAATATCAGGTATGTTGCAATAACAGATGGAATAGATACTTATATTGATAGCACCAATAACGATATAACGCCTTTTAAAGCAATAATGAACGATTATTATGCTAAGGATATATCAAAAGAAAATTAGAAGTGTTTATAAGGAAAAACAAAAGAATGGCGAATATCTATGTAGTATTCCAGCATATCGGATATAAAAGACATCCTAGTATTAAAAATAAGCTAATTATTGATGAACAAGTAAAGGATATTGTAGAAAAGATATTTGATATGTATGCAAATGGACAAGGGAGTGTAGAAATAGTAAATTTCTTAAATACTAATAAGTACTTATCTCCAACAGGGTATAGAAAAACAGGTATTATACAAGATGAGAATAAAACAAACTATGATTGGAATGAAGTTACTCTATGCAATATGTTAAAAAATGAAGTTTATATTGGAAATACAGTTCAAAACAAAAAAGTCAGTAGTATCTTACAAAGTACATAAAATAAGAACAGTAGAAAAAAAAAAATCAAATAATAGTAAATAATACACATGAACCTATTGTCGACAAAGATACGTTTGAGAAAGTACAATGTATTCTAAAAAAAAGAGGAACAAATACAAAACTTAAATATGATTATTTATTACGAGGATTACTTTACTGTTATCATTGCAAAAAGAAAACTGCAAATAGTGCTTAAGAAAAATTCAAGAAGAAATGCACAATCACATTCATATATAATATGTGCAGATTATAAAAAAAAGAGGTTGTTATCCATTAAATATGAACTACGAGAAATTTGAAAAACATATTATCTATGTCGCAAAAAAAGATATGTCAAATATATGCTGATAAAGAAATTTTTTATTCAATCTATGAAAAATATCAAAATAAAACTCTAGATATACGAGAAGGATATAAGAAAAAAATAGATCAGATTGATAAATCTATATTTAATATAAATAATAATTTAGACAAGATGTATATGGATAAATTACAAGGGATAATTCTTGAAGAAGATTACATTAGGGTATCACAAAAATTTATATTTGACAGAACAAATTTAATAAAACAAAAAAGAAGAATTAGAACAAAAACTAATAGGAACAGAAGAAAAAATTAATACGAAATATAAAACAAAAGAAGAAAAAGAATTAGATGAATTAATAGAAAATTTTTTAAAATTTGAAAAGCCAGATAAAATGTTTTTATACAGACTAATCAATAAAATTGAGATTGATAAAGACAAAAATGCATATATATTTAGAACAGAGGGAATGTTACCATTTGAAAAACAAGGTAGCAGAGTATATTGATAAAAAATGAAAAGTAATCATGTGTTATACAGAGTAACACCTATATTTAATGGAGATAATAAAATTAGCAAGTGGCATAACAAATGGAAGCTTGGTCTATTGAAGATAATGGTAAAGGGAATCCATTTTAACGTTTATTGTTACAATGTACAACCAGGAATAGTTATTGATTATACAACAGGAGAGAAAGTCATGCCGAGGAATAAATTTTTGCAAATTTTAGAAAAAATGCCAAAATCTATTGTAAATTTATGTAAAATAATATAATCACTCTAGTTTAATTCTTACTACTATATGTCAATAGTAGAATTTCCAATATTAAAAAATCAAAAGGAGTGATTACATATTGAATTTAGACATTGTAAATGACTTATTTAATAATTTAAAAGGAGAATAATTTTGTACAAAATTTTATGAAAGAATTATCAAAATACTTAGAAAATAATATAACAAATAACAATACAACATCTAACAATGATTGTAGTTTTAATGATATACATTTAGGCGATTTAATACTTTATGGAGAGAAAGTAACTGTTAGATATAGAGATAAAATGCTAACTGAAAGATCAGAAATATTACAAAGATATAGTGAGAATACCAAAGAAAAAATTTTATGAAAGAAATGTATTATATTTATGATGTAAACTCTGGTGATAGTAATTCTTTAATTTATGCATTTGTGAAGAAGGGAAAAGCCACTGTAATTACAAAATCAAAAAGAAGAATTACCAGAAGGTGCTACTTTAGGAAGTGTATTAAGAAAAAAAGATATAGGTTTTTTTTTTAGATCACGAAGGAACAAAGAGTGTTGGAAAAGAAATAAATACAATGATTAAAGAAAAAATAGAAGAACAACATAAATATTTAGATAGCAAAAAGAGTGGAAGGACATACTTTTGAAGTAGGTGAAAAATATTCAGGAAGAATATGGCTGTATGACTTGGATAATGTTCAGGGCGGTGGCATAGAAGGAATTGAAGAAATAGAATTCTCGAAAGATTTATATCAAGATGCAAAAAGAAGGAGATTTATTCATATATCAAAATGGTAAATATGAAAAAAGTAAAAAACAAGCAAAAGTCTTGTAAAATAAATAGATGCAAAACTTTGTAAATTGGTTGATAGTTTTTTAAATCCACACCATTTGCATTTGCTTTCCATCCATCTGGAAATGGAATTTCAGGAAAATTATTAGATATCTTTTTAAAATTCCTATATTCTTGAGAATTTTTTGTTTATTGCTCCAGTTACTAAATCCACTCCATCTGGATTTACCATTGGTACTATATATATTGAAACCTGACTAAATACATCTCTTGCATTATGTTCATATATATTAGAATTTTGTACAAAGCCTGCAAAAGTTTTCTATGAATTTCATCAATAAAACTGCTGTAATCCATTCATTAGCATGAATTGAAGCCGAATACATTACCTCTTTATATCCATTTCCTATCTTTAGATATGGAATACTTTTTCAAGTACACTCTTCCCTATATTTCCAACAACTAAAAATGGATATACTTTTTTAATGTCTTAATATTCATTTGCATCAACTCATATGTATGCCATATTTGTAGGTACAACATCCTCAAAAGGCACTATTATATTTGAACCAATTTGTAAATTATTTGCATTTATATTTGGATTTGAAAATAATATATAATTAATATCTATTCCAAACATTTTGGCTATTGAATATAATGTATCTCCTTTTTTTTTATTACATAATTTAAATAACCCTTTTCCATACAAAAATCACCTAATGATATATATTAAAAAAAACAAGTTTTATTACTAAAACTTGCTAAAGGGTGTCCCAAAATGTGCAAATGGGACAATTAGGGACTGTCCCCCTAATTGGTGTGCTTGAAGGAATCGAACCCCCGACCTCTCCCCTTGGGAGGGGAGCGCTCTATCCAACTGAGCTACAAACACATATGTAATTATTTTACACCTTTTATTTGAATTTGACAAGTATTTCAGTTTACATTTTTTCTCTTTCGCTGTGCTATAATATTTTAGGTGATATTATGCAAAAGAATGTTAAGTTATATGAGAAAAAGCTATTGAAGATTATAATATGATAGAAGATGGAGATAAAATTGCTGTCGGACTTTCCGGTGGTAAAGATTCTATTACTTTACTTATGGGTTTAAAAAAGCATTGCAAAAGGTTTTATCCTAAAAAATTTGAAGTAATTGCAATAAGTGTTAATCCTGGATTTGAGTTTTTAATTCAGATTTTTAAGAGATACATGTGATAAAATAGGGGGTTCAATATATAGAGGAAAAAAAGTCATATAAAAGAAATTGTTTTTGATATTAGAAAAGAAAAAAATCCTTGTTCTTTATGTGCAAATTTACGTAGAGGTATTTTTTAAATTCAGTTGCTATTGCTAATAATTGTAAATAAAATTGCGTTAGGTCATAATGAAGATGATGTTTTAGAAACCTTTTCTTAAATTTATTATATGCTGGAAATTTTGTCTACTTTTGCTCCTACAAGTTATATGGATAGGTCGAAAATAACTCTAATTAGGCCTATGATTTACATTCCAGAAAAGAAGTACGCAAATTCGTAAAAGACAAGGTATAAAGTTATGCCAAAAGTTTGCCCTATGGATGGTATTTCTAAAAGAGAATCTATAAAAAAGAATTAATTGCTAAATTGGTGAAAGATATTCCTACTGTTAGAGCTAATGTGATGGGTGCTATTAAAAGAGCTAACATTAATGGTTGGAAGGAATTTTAAGCTTGAGATATGCATTATCCTTTTGATACAAATAAAAATTAGCTGTAAAATTATTTTTACAGCTAAAATTATATTTTTCTATTTTCTTTTCATAATACTTTCTACAAAGTCATTATCATTATATACTGTAATAGCTTGGGGTAAAACATCAATATTAAATCTATCTGATGTTTAGCATATCTCCATCAATATTAAAGTAACCTGCTCCTTCAAATAGAAGCTCTATATGATTTGTTCTAAATTTATGAACTTTGTGTTTTTCCTTTCGTGCTTTCCTTTTTTTTAGTTTTAATAATAGTGGTATCATTCTAAGTCTATTCATTTTTTTCAATATAATAAATGTCTAATAATCCATCAGAAAGTTGAGACTTTGGTGCAATATTAAACCTCCACCATAATATGCTCCATTACAAATACTCAAAACACTGTATTGTTCATCAATTGTTTTTATTATGGTTTTGAAATGCACTTTTTTAAATTTAAATTTATAAATGTATAAATAATACTTGCATTATATAATTGACTGGTTGGAATAATGGTATTTCTTAACTTATCTACATTATTTGCAACTTCTGCATCTATTCCTGTACATGCAACATTTATAAAATAAGTGTCATTAATTTTACCTAAATCTATTAAATTTTCTCTTTTTTGGCAATATCTTTACTGTTCTATATGTGTCATTTCCAGAACCTGATGGTATAATTCCTAGTTTATTTTTGTTCCAACAATTCCTGGTAATGTTTTTGTTATTGTTCCATCTCCACCTACAACATAAATTATATTTTCTTCGTTTTTTATACTCTAGCAATATCTTCGCTACTTTTAAGTCTTTTGTTATATATCTTATTTCATAATTGATTTTCTTGCTTTTACATTCTATCTCTATATTAGGTAATATTTTTTTATATTTTCCTCTTCCTGCTGTTTCATTAACTATAAATATATACTTCATTTTTTCCTACTTTCTATATAATTTTAATACTTCATTTCTTAAATATTCTTTTACCTTCTTCTATTTCCATTTTACTTACATCAATTGATTTCCAAATTCAAGAGTTATACTTTTTCTAAATAATTTATATTTCCTTTTATCGCAAATGGCAAAATTGAGTATTTGTACTTTTAGCAATTCCTTATGCTCCATTTCTGAAATTTAGTAAATTATTTTTTGTTTTATTTCTTGTTCCCTCTGAAAATCCCAATTGTTCCACCATTATTTAATATTTTTTTGCTTTCCTTCTATAGTTTATATACTTTATTTCATAAACTTAATAAGTCCAATTTTTAAATATTTTACCATGAAGTCCTTTAAACAATTTTTTTTGCCATATAATGAACTATTCTATCAGTTGACATCATTACTACAGTTGATTTATTGCATGTCTATGATTTCCTGCAAATATTAGTGCTCCTTTTGGGGAATATTTTCCTTTCCTATTATTTGTGTCTAAAATAATATTTTTAATAATGTTGAATATATTATTTTTAAAACTGATATAAAAAGCATTTTTTCTGTTTTTATTTTATCTTTGTATTTTTCTTCATTTATATTATCATGTATTTGTGCCACTTTTATAGACCTTCCTTTTTATTTTTCCTTTTCATATTCACTATTTTATGTAATATATTTTAATTATAACATGTAATATGAATTATTTAAATAGTATTATGGCAATTTTTTAGTGTTTCCTCATATATTCTTCTTCCAAAGTCCACATTGGAACAATTTCTTCTGTTGTTATACATCTCTATAAATTTATCTATGGTCACCCACATAAAAATCTGTTGTTTCTCCATCTGAAATGTTATTTCTTCATCTTTTTACATCTTTTTAAACAACCATAAATCTTAAAATCTGGTATTTTGTCCTCCTCCTAACTTCTTTTTAAAAATATGGCTTTTTTTGAAAACCTGATTCCTAGTTCTTTTTTTACTCTTATTATTCCTTCCAAGCTTGTCTCACCTGTCAGTATTGAGCCACCATTACATTCCCACATTCCACCAAATTTCTTGTTTTCTGCTCTTTTGCTAATTAGTATTTCATTTTTAGAATTTATTATAATTCCAGTTACTACAATATGATACTCCCCTTCTTGTTGATATACTCCTTTCTGCTGTCCTGCCTGTTTTCTTTTTGTTTTATCATAAATATCCCATAGTTCTCCCATTATTAAACCTCCATCTTTCTATAATTTTCCACAATTATATCACTTACTGTGAATTATTAAAACTCGTTTTCGAATTATCGCGAAAATACACCTCAAAATGTTAGTTTTTTCTAACATTTTTGGTGCACTTCATCATTAATTATATAAAAATAAAATTCTCGTTTTCTTTATTACATTTTTTCATGGCTTGGAACAAAATTTATATTATCTATATCTTTTATATCTATCCATAAGAATTCTAGTTTTCCCCTGTTTTCTGGTTCTACTGGTTCATATTTGTCTTTGGCATATTTTCTTCATTTTTGAATTTTAATTCATGCGTCATTAATAGTTCATGGTATTCCTTTCCTTTCATTATGAAGAAGTTTTCTATTAAAGATACTGGTCTTACATATTCTGTTTCAAAATCCATTTCTTCTTTTATTTCTCGTTGTAATGCCTCTATACTACTTTCTCCCTCTTTCACTCTGCCTCCTGGTAAAGTAAAATGTTTTGATCCAATAGAATGATGTACTAATACTTTATTCTCTTTTTATTATTGCTGATACTCTATAGTTTAATAAGTGTTCTCCCACAATCACGGAAATATCTGCTTTTTTCCATAAAATTCCTCCTATATTATCTTATCACTTTATTATTTTATAAGCAATTTCAGATTTTGTGCTGTTAATATTTTCAATATCAGTCATACAGTTTCTTCTATATCTTCATATGTCTCTAATTAATTTGTTTGTATACCTATATAATTTTCTGGTGTTAGATTATAATGTCTTTTATCTTTTTTTGCTTCTTCTAATTTTAAAAAGAAATTCTTTGTAAATTTTACTCAATCGATATCTGGGTATGCCACCATATGCGCATTATAATTCCCCCACTTAACAATATTTTCTCTAACCATTTGATTTCAACTAAAAACTTATATTTTATATGAATATTCACTAAAATATTCACTTATTTTTGTTTCGGTACCTATATCTCCCATCAATTGGCGAAATTGCTCTCTAATGTTTCTAGATTCATTTTATCTTACTCTCCTATTATCATATTATCTCTTCCTGCTCCTGTTCTATAAATTTAATTGGCACTCCCTACTAAATTCTTATTCTATTTAAATATTTTTTTGCATTTTCTGGCAAATCTTCTCTTTATATTACTTATATCTCCAAAATTACCTTCAAACTCCTCATATACAGGTTCGATATCCTTCAAATATTCTTCATCGCAAGAAAATTTCATATATCTATATATTATTTCCTTTTGTATGCTGCTACAAAGTTTTTATTTATCCATTTTTCCATTGTGTCAACATGATTTATAGCAAGTGCTGTAATTCCGTTAAGTATAACAGCATATTTTGGAGAGCAACTGCATCTAGCCAACCACATCTACGTGGTCTTTTTGTCGTTGTTCCGTATTCATGCCCTAATTCTCTTCATTAAATCTCCTATTTCATTAGCCTGTTCTGTTATATATGGTCCTTCTCCTACTCTAGAAGAATATCCTTTAAGAACTCCATAAACATTTCAATATATTTTGCTCCACCTCCGCTTCCAGTACAAATTCCGCCTATACTTGGATTAGAAGATGTTAAAATGGATAACTTCAAAGTCTATGTCTAAAAAGTGTAGCTTGTGCTCCTTCACATACTATTTTTTGTCTTGTTCAATAGCTTTATGTTATCATATAAACTGTATCTGTTACATATGGTTTTAATTTTTTGAAAGTTCAATATATTCTGCAATTATTTTATCTGCATTTAGTGTTTTCTTTTTCCATATAGCTTAAATATTTCATTTTTTTTTGTTTTCTCTCTTGCAATTGTGGCAAATCTGTCTGATATAAAGTCCATGACTCTTATTCCACATCTTTCAAATTTATCACAATATGCTGGACCAATACCTCTTTTTGGTTGTTCCTATTTTATTATTCTAAGCTCCTCTTTGCAACTCATCCATTTTATATGATATGGCATTATTATGTGTGCTTTATCACTTATATATAAATTGCTTGTACTAATTCCTTCATCTTCTAA
>VOFC01005706.1_pt1 | contig 28813 bp, 37 predicted proteins | sample 5384161 | NCBI WGS metagenome assembly VOFC01 (sample SAMN12384722, study PRJNA508395) | human gut metagenome | isolation source: healthy gut B | host: Homo sapiens | reverse complement strand
TGTTTTGTTTCCGCCGGGCAAGTCTTAACTTTCAAAGCTTACTCGCCGGAACTGGAAAACGCCCGGATCAGAAGTGAATAATAATTGATACAATAACTTAAAAACAACCAGAATCAAATGAAGCAGGATATGATTAGTTATCCTTGACTGTAGTCATGAATACGGTATTGGCTCGCGCCATCCGTGCGTTAGGTGTATATAGTGAGATCATCCTCAGGATATAACCGTTGAAGAACTGAAAAGTTGTCCAATGTAAAGGGCATTATTATCAATGGTGGACCGTAACATAGAGATGGCGTTGCCATCGATGTGAATCCTTCTATCTACGAGGCGGGAATCCCAGTGATGGCTGCCGGTCATGACAAAGCGACGGTGCGGTGAAACTGCCACAGTTTACTGGATGATATTGAAGCTATCAAAGCAGCTGTTAAGTTTTCGTTTTCGAAACTTGCAAGGCCGAAGCTAATTGGAACATGACCAACTTCGTGAATGACCAGATTGAATTGGTACGTCGCCAGGTGGGTGACAGAAAAGTATTGCTGGCCCTTTCCGGTGGTGTTGATAGTTCCGTAGTGGCAGCTCTGTTGCTGAAAGCAATTGGCAACTTAATCTGGTATGCGTGCATGTAAATCACGGTCTGATGCGTAAAGGCGAATCCGAAGATGTAGTAGAAATGTTCGGTAATCAGCTGAAGGCGAATTTGATCTATGTAGATGTTACCGACCGCTCTCCTTACTAAACTGGAAGGTGGGAAGATCCCGAACAGAAACGAAAGATTATCGGCGGAGAGTTTATCCGAGTATTCGAAGAAGAAGCGCGTAAACTGGACGGTATCGACTTTAGGCCAGGGAACTATCTACCCTGATATTGTGGAAAGCGGAACGAAAACGGCCAAGATGGTGAAGTCTCACCACAACGTAGGCGGTCTGCCGGAAGATCTTCAGTTCGAACTTGTGGAACCGTTGCGTCAGCTTTTCAAAGACGAAGTACGTGCATGGTCTTGAATTGGGCTTGCCTTATGAAATGGTTTATCGTCAACCCTTCCCCGGTCCCGGTCCGCGTGCGTTGTCTGGGTGCTATCACACGCGATCGTTTGAAGCTGTGCGCGCGAGTCCGATGCTATCATGCGTGAAGAATTTCAACTTGCCGGACTGATAAGAAAGTGTGGCAATATTCACCGTGGTACCCGGACTTCAAGTCAGTGGGTGCGCGACAATGCCCGTTCTTTCGAATGGCCGGTTATCATCCGTGCTGTCAATACGATTGACGCGATGACCGCTACCATCGAACAGGGTAGAATGGCCTGTCCTGATGAAAATTACGGATCGTATCCTGAAAGAAGTAAAACATGTGAATCGTGTTTGCTACGATATGTCTCCGAAGCCTAACGCTACTATCGAATGGGAATAAAAGACTTTTTGCTAAATAGCTAGCGCATTAAGTCCTTTCGGATACTTCATTTAAAGATACTTTCCGTATCTTTGCTGTCTCTCTTACAAAAGATGGCATCTTTTGATGTAAAAGATGCCATCTTTTGTTATCATTAGATGCCACCTTTCGATGTAAAAGATGCCATCTTTTTGCATGGAAGGAATAAGGAAAGATGTCAAAGGTAGTAATTAAAAACACGTAAAGACTATGGGAATGATTTACTGGTAAGAAAGAAACTCTTCCAGACTAAGGAAGGTGCAAAACAACTGTATTATGCCGTGCAACGTACACTGCAACCCAGAGGTGGGGTGACCGAAGAGACATACTGGCAAAACGAATCGCTCACCGGACGGGCAGGAGCGAAGGTGATGTAAAAGGAATATTGGCCGACCTGCCTCACTTTCATAGAAGAGGCCTTGAAGAATGGGGAGTCGGTATCTATCAAAGGACTGGGTTCTTTCCATTGCGATAACCAGCGAGGGCTTTTTGAACACCCCTGAAGACGTGATGCCGGGAACCGTGCGCATTTTCGCGCGTTTACTTCACCGCTGACCGCGGCTTGACCAGGGAATTAAGCAGGGGAAATGAGATTTTCCGCTATCCGCTGAGCAAGTACTTCCCGGCAAGTATGTTGAGCAAGAAAAGTTGTGGAAGCGGAAAAGAAGGCGGAAACTGCAAGGAGAATTTCCGAAGAAGAGATAACTGAGAACCCCAGAATACCCCTTCCACACTCTATTCCTATGAATAAAGGGTTGCAGAAGTGTGGAAGGGGGAAATAGTACAGGTACTACAGTGAGGTTATACCCCCATGCATTCCCTGATAAAAATCGAACATTTCTGTAAATGGTATCTTTTTGTCGGCAGTCTGGTTGAGGCAGATGTCTCCGACTTCTTTCAATAGAGTGAAGTTGATGGCGCCGGCAGTGTTCTTTGTCATGCTTCATCAACTCATAAAGTGGTCGTACTGTTTGCAATTGAAGGCAAAGCCACCGTAGTTCTTTTGATGAACTGAATGGTTCGGCGCATTTTCTCTTTCGGAAAACCTACCTTTATATAAGAAAGGTATAGCTCGCAAACAATTCCCAACAGCATAACCATGTAATACGGGGCGACCTTCGGCAAGAGCCAGACTTTCGAAGGCATGACCTACGGTATGTCCCAGGTTCAGCGCCTTGCGGATGCCGTGTTCCAGCGGATCTTGTTCCACGATATCCTCTTTTTACTTGTACGGAACGGCCCACCATTGATTTCAGTGCAACGTAATCTATCTTGTCCGTATCGAAAGCCAATAACTCGGCAAGGTGCCGGGGTACTGATAAGACCGTGCTTCAACATCTCGGCGCAACGAGAAGAAGTTGTGGGCATCGAGGCTGCGCAGGAACCTGTTTCAAGAAGTACACTGGCGGCGGGTGCGAAAACACCGATTTCGTTCTTCAACCCGTTGAATGATACCCGTTTTGCCTCCTACGGGAAGCATCCACCATGGCCAGCAGGGTGGTGGGGATATTGATATAGGCAATGCCCCGTTTGAAGGTAGAAGCGGCGAAACCACCCAGGTCGGTCACCATGCCGCCACCCAGGTTAATCAGTAATGAATGGCGTGTAGCTCCCTGTTCGCTCAGAGCTTGCCAAACGGAAGCCAGGGTTTCAGATTCTTGTGTACATCTTCGGCACCGATAATAATTTCGGTAGCCTCTTTCAGTGCCGGAATGTCATTGAGTTGCGGCAGGCAGAGGCGGTGGGTATGCTCGTCGGTCAATATGAAGAGACTTGTCATGGGGACAATTCCCGATGGCGCTTGCCAGGCTGCTTTCCAGTTTCTCGCAAAGGATTACTTCTTGTTTACTCATCTGATTAATTACAAATTATAAATTACTGATTGTGGATTCTAAATTATGAAAAGAGATGGATACCTTCTTTGTTAATTGTGGTACAAAAGATAGCTCTTTTGGCAATAAAACGTTATCTTTGCCCATCGATTTTTGATGGGCTGGCATGATGCTTCTGCCATCTGCCCCCCACAATCTATAATTTAATAATTAGTAATTCATAATTTTGAAATGAGAGCATTACTACCGGTTTATTGTCGTCTATTAGGATATTTTGTGATAGCTTTGGCACTGTTTCTTCCGCTCCTGATGCTGATGCTAGGGAAAATGACGGATTCCAACCTCTTGTTTTATAAAGAATGCTCTAAACTGCTGATGATGCTTGGCGCATTGATGATTCTGTTTGCCTACACCAAGAACGAGAATAAAGAAACCGAGCAGGTCCGTAATACGGCTACACGTAATGCTATGTTCCTGACAGTATTATTCATCTTTGGCGGTATGCTCTATCGCCTGGCGAAGGAGACATCATGAGCGTGGATACTTCCTCTTTTTGATCTTTCTGATACTGAATGTTCTTTGCCTGGAATTTGGTATAAAAAAAAGCGGCAGTTGATAGGTTGTTTAAGCGAGATCGTCGATAATTAGAACATTTTATTTAAACCTCATTAAACTTTTCCATTGAAAGCTTGTCAAATGAAACAGTATAAAAACAGACATTTTGTTTCATAAAAAACAGGCGCATGAAAAAAAGTAATCATCGGAACAGTGTTATTGCTGACAACCACACTTTCCGCTTTCTCACAGACTAAGAACATTACCGTAGCGGGGCGTGTCATCGAGGATGACACGAAAGAGCCCAGTACAAGCCACAGTACAGTTACTTTCGTTACCGGACAGTGCATTTGCGGCGGGTATAGCCACTACAGCGCAGGGATATTTCACCCTGCCCAAAGTGCAGGCCGGGAAATATGTATTGAAAGTTTCCTATATCGGCTTCCAACCTACAGTGCTTCCTTTGCAACTGTCGGCTCAAAATCCCAATAAGAATGTAGGTACGCTGGCTCTGAAGACGGATGCCGTGATGCTGGCAAAGCGGTGATTACCGCCGAAGCTCCGCAGGTACAGGTAGTGGAAGATACGTTAATGTACAATTCCAGTGCTTACCGCACAATGAAGGGGCCATGCTGGAAGAGCTGGTGAAGAAACTCCCCGGTGCCGAAATTGATGATGACGGTAACGTGAAAATCAATGGTAAGGAGTTGAAAAAACTTCATGGTAGATGGAAAGGAATTCTTTGGTGGAGACGTGAAAACGGGCTTGAAGAACTTGCCGGTGGAGATGATCGATAAGCTGAAGACGTATGACAAGCAGTCGGACCTGGCACGCATTACGGGTATTGATGATGGTGAGGAGGAAACCGTACTTGATTTGACGGTGAAGAAGGGGATGAACCGTGGATGGTTTGGTAATGCGGATGCAGCCGTGGGAACTGAAGACCGCTATACACGCAGCCCGTTTAAAAACTGGTAAATCATTTTGTGGATAAGACACAGGTAACCGTTATTGGTTCTACCAATAACGTGAACAACTCAGGGCTTTTCAGGTGGTGGAGGTGGACCCTATCGCTGGCGTCGTAACAATGGTTTGAACGCGCCTTTTTTGGGTATCAGTTTTGCCAAACAGAGAATAAAGAAAGATAGAACTGGGAGGAATGTGCCCAATAATGATTAATAATTTCATTCCGTGGTTCATTTGGATATGGAGATGATGACAGCGATCAGTATGCTCAATCGGAAACCCGTTACTATCAGATAAAGAACTATTTAGGAGGGGATTCTATAGAACATCGTAATCAATACATTACGATGCCTACTAAAAATTATAATTATACAGCACAGTTTACTTATAGCGAACCTATAGCACGGGCTACTTTCCTGCAATTTAGTTATAGATTCCAATATAAGAATAGCAAGAGTGATAAATCGACATACGATTTGGGGTATCCTTGGGATATAAATGACGGATTACCCGAAAACTATGAAACTGCTTATGTGGATAGCTTGAGTAAGGATGCTGAATATAAATACTTTAATCATGATATTTCTTTGGGACTACGATTTATCCGGGAGAAATATCAGTTGAGTGCCGGCATGTCCTTACAGCCTCAAAATACGAAATTGTCCTATAAGAAGGGAGATTACATGACTGATACCACAAGAACGGTATTCAATTTTGCTCCGAATCTGGATTTTCGTTATCGCTTCTCTAAGGTAAGTCAGCTGCGTATCACTTATCGTGGGCGTAGTAGCCAGCCTAGTATGGAAAACCTGTTGCCGATTGTCGATAATTCCAATCAAACTATGAATGCGTTTGGATTGTTCGGTTTTAATTCGGCTTTGAAGAATAAAAAGTTTACTATAAATTCTTTTTTCTCGTGTGAGCTACCGGAATCAGGTAGCGTTCTTATACAATAAGGAAACATTGCATGATGATAAGAATACGACTACCGGTTTGACTTTGGCGGAGAATCTGAATGGGTCCTATCGGAATGACTGGTTTGAATTTTCATTGAATGGTTCTATTGAGTATACAGCGGAACGTAGCAAGCTGCGTCCTGAAAAGAACCAGAATCCTTATACATTCTCATATGGAGCGAGTACCAATGTCACTTTACCATGGCAGATGACATTTTCTACCATATCACCAACCAGTCCGTATGACATATGATGATGCCAGTTTGAACAATAATGAACCATTTGGAATGCCCAAATAGAAGATATGAATGGAGCTGCAACTTTAGAACAATAATTCCCTGATTTGAATGCCCAAATAGCACAAAATTCTATTGAAAACAGTTTTGAAATGAATATCAACAGAGCAATATCAGCCGTTCTTTGACAACGGATGTACGTTCGGTTACCGAATACAACAGTATCAACAGTTATTGTATGGTACATTTTATCTATCGTCTGAATATTTTTGGAAGTAAAGCCGCCCGTGACAAGATGATGAATAGCCATAGGGGATTCGGCGGTCCCATTTTGGTCCCGGTCCGGGAAAGACATGGCCATCGTCCTTTTTAAATGAAACTATATCTTAATCTTTTCCCAATCTATATTGTTATAGGTTGGGATTTTTTTTATAAGTTTGCTTATAAGTAAATTACTGGAATTATATGGTAGAGTGGAGTATCTTTAATCTTTTTGTTTGCTTTTAACGTGCTTTATTTTGTGATTATCATCGGAACTATCTTTATATACTTGATAATCGTAATCTTTTGGCATGTTCTTTAATGAAATCTTTGCTGTTTTTTAACGTGCTTTATTTTGTGATTATCATCGGAACTATCTTTATAGTGATTACTGATAATCGTAATCCCGTTAAAACAATGGCATGGGTACTTCTTTTTTCCTGCCCATTGTGGGGCTTGTGTTCTATTTTTTTCGGCAGAAGCACACGTAAGGAGAAATTGATCAGCAAGAAAGGGTTCACCCGTCTCATAAAACGTCCCATGGCAGAATATCAGGCGCAAAAGGCGTTTAAGTGTCCTGATGAACAGCACCAGTTGATGCGTTTTTCCGGAAAGTGAATAATGCTTTGCCCTTTGAAGGAAATGCGACGGAAGTTTTTACGGATGGTTATTCCATGCTGTATTCATTGATGAAAGAAATCAGTAAGGCAAAAGCATCACATCCATTTGCAGTTTTATTTTTTGCCGGTTTTATATTTTTGATTTGATGATCCGGCAGGCAGGCGTTTATATATTTACTGGGCTGCGGATTTGTTGATAGATGAAATCGGTGAAGCAGCGGCAGGGATAGAAGGTTTGACTTTATGCAGTTGTGGGCTGCTGGAAAGTTCCCCATGCTTTTTTGATGAAATGCGGGGCGCAGGTATAATAGGCACGCCGTTTTTTTGAAAGTCCGTTTTCCTTTTATTTACCAGTAAGGTAAATTATCGTAATCACCGTAAAATAGTAGTAATCGACGGTCGTGTGGCTTATACGGGAGGGATGAACATTGCTTTGCGCTATATGAAAGGCTTTCCATGGGGGATATGGCGGGATACTCACATTAAAATAGAAGGAAAAGCGGTATATGGGTTACAGACTGCTTTTTTGACCGATTGGTATGTAGTAGACCGTACCCTTATCACTTCCTCCCGTTATTTCCCCGAAGTCGGAATCTTTGGAAAGGCTCTGATACAGATTGTTACTTCCGATCCTGTAGGCGAATGGCGGGATATTATGCAAGGGCTACTGATAGCTATCAGCAGCTCCCGAAAGTATTTTTATATACAAACAAACAGTTGAAAGGTATTTTCCTGCAAGACCAGAAGGACGCCATCCTGTTGCAGAGAAAAACATGGATAAAGCGTCCTTGGTATCAAAAAGCACAAGAATCTATTGTCCGGTTGCTGGCACCGTTGCTTTGAAGAAAGAGAAGTTCACACTGCCATATGCACGGCGCTCAATAAAATGGGGGTCATCCTCAAAATGATTCTCTTTGCCATGTTCCAGTACCAGTAATCCGTCTTCCTTTAAAATCCCGCTTTCGAAAATACGGGTGGGGATGCTTTCCAACTCTTTCAAGGCGTATGGAGGGTCGGCGAAGATGAAATCAAATTGCTCGCTGCATTTGTCTATAAATCTAAAGACATCAGCACGGATAGGAAAACATTTGTCGGTCTTCACTTCACGCATCACCTGTGAGATGAAAGAAAGGTGCTGGGGATCTTTTTCTACTGAAATAACCCGGTCACAACCGCGTGAAACCAGTTCTATACTGATGCTGCCCGTACCGGCGAAAAGGTCCAAGGCTGTAACTCCGTCCTCGAAGTCAAAATAATTGTTACTTAATACATTGAAAAGGTTCTCTTTGGCGAAATCCGTTGTCGGACGTGCCTTGAATGTATGAGGCACATCGAAACGGCGCCGTTTGTATATACCGCTGATTACTCGCATAATAATAAGGTTTGCATGTCAAAAGGTATCTCTTCTATTTTACTTATCTCGGAGCGGTTGAATTCCGCTTTGGGGCTGATGACGAATACCTGGCGCAGATAATTGCGCAACTCTTTCAGTAATTCTTCTTTGTCCTTTAATATTCCTGTCAAGTGCAGCTCGTCTCTTTCCTGACTATAATTTAATTGTTGCCATACATATAATAGGTAATACACACGGTCTGTGGTTTGTTTGCATGGAAATGAGTTGATCAGTAATAAGTTGCCCTTATCAAAACAAAAAACTTCCATTTGTTGCTCGCGTATGTATGTATATAGTTTCCGGCTGTTACCCAACCGGCTTTTCCGGGCGAAATATTCAGTCAGCGGGCTGGCGGTGGAGAAGAAACGAGCTGTAGGAAAATGTTCAGTCAGTAACAAATGGGTATGTTTGTCCATAGCAAAAAGTATTACCACATTGCTTCTTCCCAGGACATTGCAAAGTACAATCTCGTTATTTCCTTTAGCTTTAGGAAAATTATGATAGAAAATTGTATCCATCTGTTCGTCTTCGAATAATTCCAAAGGAACAGGGGTGAAACGGGGGAGTCATACAAGATGTTAACCCGTTTATACGGATACTTCAGCGCTTCTGTTTTAGTCAGCATATCTTTCAGATTGGCCGTCATGGAATATCCGGTGTTGACCGGATGCGGAACAAAGCAGAAATCATTATCTGTCAGTGGGTTATAGATAGAAAAAAAATCCATCCGCACTGAGGCGGATGGATAATGTATATTGTTCCGATTTTGTAAAATCGATACGTTCAGTCATTCTTATTCCCAGTTACCTGCGTTATTGTTAGGCTGTTCGATATCACCCACTCTTAAACCGCAATATTTGCCCAATTTGGTTTGAAGGTCTTTAAGGTTAGCCAATTCTTGAGTATTCAAGCCGCCCAAATATGTTTCATACGGAGTTTGAGCTTGGAACAAGTTCAAAGGAGCACCCGATTTGGTAGTATCGCTGCGGGTAACCATCTCAAATTGTACGCCGTTTCCGAAGGGAACATATCTCAAAGAGTCTGCATTGAAGCCCGGAGCATAGATTGTATCTGTTACGGCAACCCATAAAGTATCACGTTTGAAGTTCATCAAACCTTCTTTTTCAACTTCTTTCCAGTTACCGGTCTTTTTGGCTTTGTTGATGATTGCCATCGCTTTCTTTTCAGTCATACCGGCTTCCAGTTGTGTATCAGACAAAACTCCTTCTTTCTTTACAAACGGAAGTTTTGCAGTTTTGACGAAATCAATCAAGGTGTCGAAGCTTGCAGTATATCGTCCATTGTGCAGGTTACGGTATTCCAACTGTGCCTTACGGATGTCAATTAAGCGTGCAATAACTTGTTTCTCTCTAGTCTTTTTAGCGTCATCGAAGTTGATCGGTCCCATGATACTGCCGTAGCAAACGTATATCAAACCGATAACGCAAGCAGCCAATACAATATTAATAACTGTTTTCATGATAAATATGTGTTTTTTTAGTTTATATTCGCATCGCAAAAATAAAACAAATAAATCTAATAACGCACAGTTCAAGGAACTTTTTATTACGCAATTATGATTAATAGTTATTTAGTGCAGCAAATTAAGGGAAATTTTCTATATAAACCAACTTTAGAACAAGAAAAAGCTGTTAAATTTTTTAGCAGATTTTCTCTTTTTTCCCGCCAATCGGACTCGGTTTCTCTTTAAAGGGATATGCCGGTACGGGTAAAACATCCCTTATCGGAGCATTGGTGAAGACCTTGGACCAGTTACAGCAAAAGTGTGTTCTGCTTGCTCCGACGGGAAGGGCGGCTAAAGTCTTTTCACATTATGCACAGCATCCGGCTTATACTATCCATAAGAAGATTTACCGCCAGCGCAACTTTTCAAATGACCTGGACAACTTTTCTTTGGATGATAACCTGCATCAGCATACTTTGTTTATTGTGGATGAGGCGTCGATGATCGCTAATGACGGATTGGCGGGGGCGGTCTTTGGTACAGGGCGTTTGCTGGACGACTTGATTCAATATGTATATGCCGGAACAGGTTGCCGTCTGATGCTGATAGGAGATACGGCGCAGCTTCCTCCGGTGGGAGAGGAGGAGAGTCCGGCTCTTTCGGCCGATAAGTTACGCGGGTATGGCATGGAAGTATATGAGGCGCAGCTCACTGAGGTGGTCCGTCAGATGCATGATTCGGGGATTCTTTGGAATGCGACAGAATTGCGCCGCTACATATCCGAGGAAAATTTTCTCACTTTGCCTTCTGTCCGTGTGGAAGGGTTTCCGGATATCCGGATGGTTTCTGGTAGTGAGCTGATTGAGGTAATCAATGATTGTTACGGTCAGGCAGGTATGGACGAAACGATTGTGGTCTGCCGTTCCAATAAACGGGCGAATATTTATAATAAGGGAATCAGGAATACGATTCTGTTTCGGGAGGATGAACTGAACAGCGGTGACCTGCTGATGGTGGCGAAGAATAACTATTTTTGGACGGAGGGTTGTAAGGAGATTGATTTTATAGCCAATGGAGATATAGCTGTGGTTCGCCGTGTCCGTCGGGTGCGTGAGGCATACGGCTTTCGTTTTGCCGATGTGGTGCTGGCGTTCCCCGACTATGATGGTATGGAATTGGAGGTGAAACTTTTGTTGGATACCTTGCATACTGAAACACCCGCACTGCCTAAAGAATTGAATGACAGGTTATTTTATTCGGTATTGGAGGATTATGCTGATATAACAGTGAAACGTGAGCGGATGAAGAAAATGAAAGCCGATCCTCATTACAATGCCTTGCAGGTGAAATATGCGTATGCCGTTACTTGTCACAAAGCGCAGGGTGGCCAGTGGAAACGGGTCTTTTTGGATCAGGGTTATATGACGGAGGATATGTTGACTCCGGATTATTTCCGTTGGCTGTATACGGCTTTCACCCGTGCTACGGAAATTCTGTATCTAGTGAACTGGCCGAAGGAGCAGACGGAATGAGCGGGCAGTCAGTGAGGTGTTAATGACTGATGATATGTTTTCAACCGTTTGGTTAATGTTTTTTTCTTTATGGCTAAGCCTTTTTGAACGTTTGTATTCTATCTCCATAACCTTTGGAGTTAACTCCCAAGCTTATGGAGTTGACTCCAAAGGCTATGGAGATAACTCCAAAGGCTTGGAGATAGAAATCTTCCTTTTTATTTCCCTTATCCATAAAGAAGAAAAGGCTTAGTAAACCAGATAAAAAAACTCCGCCATCGGCTTTCAGACCAGATGGCGGAGTTTTGATATATACGAAATATGGACGAAATTCGAATAGATTACAATGCAGCCAGCTCTATCACTTTATCAACAGCCGCATTCAGACCGTCGGGATTCTTACCGCCTGCCGTTGCGAAGTGGGGCTGACCGCCGCCGCCGCCTTGAATCAGTTTGGCTGCTTCACGGACCAGTTTGCCTGCATTCTGTCCGGCTTTTACCAGTCTTCGCTAATCATGACAGTCAGCATCGGTTTGTTGTTGTCCACACTACCTATTACAACGAACAGATTGGCAGGAATCTCACCTTTCAGCTGGAAGGCAATATCTTTCACTACGTCGGCAGACATCGGAATGATGGCTTTCACCACTTTCACACCATTTATTTCTTTGGCATTCTCTACCAGTCTGGCTTTCAGTGCGGCGCCCTTTTCTTTCATGAACTCTTCCACCTGCTTCTTCAATCCTGCATTTTCGTCAATATACTTGCGGATGGCGACTTTCAGATCGGGAGCATTGTTGAACAATGCCTTCAAGTCATTCAGCGTATCTTGGACCGTATCCATCAATTCCTCTACTTTGGCACCCGTGATAGCTTCGATACGGCGCACACCGGCAGCAACAGAGCTTTCGCTGATAATACGGACCATACCGATCTTGCCTGTAGCCGGAACGTGGGTACCTCCACAGAATTCAATAGAGTTTCCGAATTGGACAACACGTACCTCATCACCGTATTTTTCACCGAACAAAGCAATAGCACCCAGTTCTTTTGCCTTTTCGATAGGAAGATTGCGGTATTCCGTCAAAGGGATGTTCTCACGGATTTTGGCATTTACCAAATGTTCCACTTCACGAAGTTGCTCGTCAGTCACCTTCTGGAAGTGAGAGAAGTCGAAACGTAATGACTCAGGGGTTACCAAAGAACCTTTTTGTTCTACGTGAGTTCCTAATACCTGGCGCAACGCTTCGTCCAGCAAGTGAGTACAAGAGTGGTTGGCGGCACAGGCGGCACGTTTTTCTGTATCTACACAAGCCATCATCGGAACGTCAAGGTGTTCGGGCAGTTTTTTGGTGATATGGATAGGAAGGTTGTTTTCCTTCTTGGTGTCAATGATTTCAATGGTTTCGAATTCGCTTACGATCACCCCTGTATCACCTACCTGACCACCACTTTCGGCATAGAAAGGAGTATCGCTCAGTACAATTTGATACAATGTCTGGTTTTTCTGCTTGATCTGGCGATAGCGCAGGATGCTGGTTTCACATTCGGTAAAGTCATAACCTACAAAGTGGGTGTCACCTTCCTTTATGGTGATCCAGTCGCCGGTTTCAACGGCTGCCGCGTTACGGGCGCGTTCTTTTTGTTTCTGCATTTCGGCGTTGAACTCTTCTTCGTTTACAGTCATGCCGTTTTCTCGGAGAATCAGTTCTGTCAGGTCGAGGGGGAAACCGAAAGTGTCATATAATGTAAAGGCATCCACACCGCTGATCTCTTTTTTCCCGGCAGCTTTGGCATCGTTCATAGTCTTGTCCAACAGACGGATACCTGTTTCCAGTGTGCGCAGGAAAGATTCTTCTTCTTCTTTGATCACTTTCTCGATCAGTGTTTTCTGTGCGTTCAACTCCGGATAGGCCTCGCCCATATTCTCAATCAATACAGGCAGCAGCTTGTACATGAATGCTTGTTTCTGTCCCAGGAAAGTATATCCGTAACGGACGGCACGGCGGAGGATACGGCGGATTACATAGCCGGCTTTTGCGTTGCTGGGCAATTGGCCGTCGGTGATTGAGAATGCGATGGTACGGATATGGTCGGCTATAACGCGCATGGCGATATCTTTCTGGTTGTCTTGACCATAGGTGGTTCCTGCCATTTCGGCAATGGCTTTCAGTATCGGTTGGAACACATCAGTGTCATAGTTGGATGTCTTGCCTTGCAGTGTGCGCACCAAACGTTCGAATCCCATACCGGTATCGATCACTTTGGCGGGAAGACCTTCCAGTGAACCGTCTGCTTTGCGGTTGAACTGCATGAATACAAGATTCCAGATCTCGATTACTTGCGGATGATCCTTATTTACCAGTTGGTTGCCGGGGATTTGAGCTTTTTCTTCTTCCGAACGTGAGTCGATATGGATTTCGGAACACGGACCGCAAGGACCTGTATCACCCATTTCCCAGAAGTTATCATGTTTGTTGCCATTGAGGATATGGTCTTTCGGCAGGAACTGTTCCCAGTAAGAGGCGGCTTCGTTGTCCCGTTCCAGTCCTTCTTCGGGACTTCCTTCGAATACGGTGGCATACAGATCTTTCGGATCTATCTTCAGTACATCTACCAGATATTCCCATGCCCAGTTGATGGCTTCTTTCTTGAAGTAGTCACCGAATGACCAGTTGCCCAGCATTTCGAACATGGTGTGGTGGTACGTATCGTGTCCTACTTCTTCCAGGTCATTATGCTTTCCGCTTACACGCAGACATTTCTGCGAGTCCGCGACTCTTTGGTATTTGGCCGGATGGTTACCCAGAATAATATCTTTGAACTGGTTCATACCTGCGTTGGTGAACATCAGGGTAGGGTCATCTTTTATCACCATCGGAGCCGAGGGAACAATCTGGTGTCCTTTCGACTCAAAGAAATTCTTGAATGAATCTCTGATCTCTTTGCAGTCAACATATAATGAAGAATATATTTATGATTTAGTTAATTTCTCAAAAAGGATTTGTGGGATAATTGGTTTTATTATTTTTCCCAATAAATCATAAATCACAACTCATTGATTCGTAAAAAACTTCAAAAATAGCTTGTTTTTATTACTTTTGCCGTATTAACAAGAGATGCGTCCAAAGTATACTACATCTATAATCCACAGACCCAGACTTATGATCGAATTTACCCTACCGTACGGCAGCGTGCGCTTAGTATCCTGCGTCGGCTTTTCTATGGAATGGGGTTGGGGCAGGTTGTTTATTGTATTGCTGTTTGATCTTTGGTTCTCCGTCGGAGAAGGAATTAAGAATTGAAAACAGCCGTTTTTTGGCGCAGTACAATGTACTTTCCCGCCGTTTGGATGAGGCTATGGGGGTGATGCAGGATATCCAGCAGCGTGACGATAACTTGTATCGGGTGGTGCTACAAGCGATCCTGTTTCTCCGGCTATTCGTCAGGCAGGATACGGCGGGTACAAACCGCTACGAAGAGTGATGGATATGGCGAATGCCAAGCTGGTTATGAACACGACTCAGAAATTGGACGTGCTTTCCAAAAGGCTTTATATCCAGTCGAAATCTTTCGATGATGTGGTGGATATGTGTAAGAATCATGACGAGATGCTGAAATGTATTCCGGCCCGGGAACGGATGTTTATGCTACCGGAAACGGAACAGTGGTGAAAGCGCTTATTTTTTCATTTAACGGATCATCTTTTTATACAATCTTTGCTTTATAGATTCCTTATAACCTATATGGATGGAGCCTGCCCAAAATTACGCAGCCCGAAAACCTCTTTAAGGCTTTACCACCGGTTGCCCAGTCTTGTATTATTTTTCGTTTCCGTATTGAAGAATACTACTTGATAGGAACCTGTATGCTTCTGCTTTGTTTAATTTGGCAATGATAACTTCAAGCCAATACCCGGTTTTTGTGTGGAAGTGTTCACAATTCTGCTTAATCTGATCTCTTCTTCACTACATATAGCTTGCATTGGTCGTCATCAATTCTTGTGGATCGATAGCTTCCATTGACCTGATTGACAGCATCGAGTGAGATTTCATTAACTCTTACTTTCAGCTTCTTACTTACGTCATATTTCTTGGCTTCGGTAATGAACAATCGGTTAATTCCATCCAAATGCTACTTTAAATTGTGCCGAGGGGTTTCTGCTGCGCCAAATACTTTAGCCGCTGAATAGTCCTCCATAGAAATTGATACTCAACTTCTTTAAGGAAGTTCTTGTTTTGTCCAGGAAACAAATCATGCTTGTTGCAAGGAACAGAAAAGGGTGAGATAGCTTTTTTTCCATACAATTAATAATTTGAGAATCAGTACTTTCAGTTTATTATTTTGTCAAAATTAGAAATTAGTTATGCGTGAAATCAAAGAATTTGATGCTTTTTCTACTCATCGGAGGCATTTGTATCTGAGAGATATATTCTGCGGTTCAAACCGGATGGTAGGGGAAGCTACCCGTATTTTAGAGCGGAATAAATCTTTAATTTCTTTGGCAAAGCTTTCTGTTTTCGTCACTGCCAATCCGAATCAATATCTCGTCTGTACCTAACTTGTTGGTATACCCTCAACAACGTAGTTCTTTACCGGGAATATCATCAATATGTCGAATAATGCAGGTGGATACAGGGTTGTTTCCTTTATTTTATCATTTGTCCTTTTCGTCCCAGCACAGAACTTAACGGATGGTGTTTCTGCCCACATGCACAAGGTTCAAAATATATTGGTAACAGATATTCGGTTTTTGAAACAAGCAAAAGGCATACCTTCTACTAAAGTGGTAATGGAGATTTACTTCTCCCGGTTCTCCTGCTTTCACCGGAAGGTTCTTATCATCCAGAAATTCTACAATGATAAGTTCGCAGGTGTGCCATGGAATTCAGAACATTCGGTGAAGGACGATTGCATTTCCGTAGAGGCATAGAGTGGAATAGAGTTGAGTGACGGCCACTTTTCGCTGATACGCTGTCCAAGGGTGTTCAATGTAAAATCGGGGTTACGCAGTGCTTCGCGCCGATACATACACGCACTTCTTCATAGAACAGGTGTTATGATCAATCTGATTTTCTCGAGCAAACTCTATCAATTTAATCAGGAATGAAGGAAACGACCATGCCGCAGGTAAAGGGTGAATACGGTGAATGGTATCCCATTGCGGTTCAGGTATACTGTTGCCTACACGGGCTACTCCCATACCGAGCTCTCTAGCTCCCAAGTAGTAGGCCAGCCCTGCCAAGAAGCGGCGGTCTATGGTGGTCATCAGTTGCAGTATATCGTGTCGGCTGCATCCGGCAGTATTGAAAAGACAGATACTCGTTGTATGCCAGACGGTCCAGGTCTTTGGAGGTCAGTACAAAAGAAGTAACCGGATCTCCTAAAGTTCCAGGAAGTGGTGACATAGTCGATAATATCATCCGGTCTACACAGATGAATTCACTATTATGTGAGAGTTGCAGGTCTGTTTTTGGTGGTAACGGGAATTTGTTGGAGGTCTTCTATCTTCTAGCAGTTCGGGTAAATGTCTATGGAGTGTTCTTTGAACATTTGCTGATAGAAAGCAGAGATGTGCCTGCAAGTAAACCAAGGTTTCAGTGAGCCTGAGCACCCTGATACAATTTAATCTCTTCGGGAGAGCAGAGGAAACTGTATGTCTGGATTTTTTCCATATTATTGTTTTTTATTGATTTTTTGTTGGATTCGTACTTTCTCAGCTTGTTTGGGTATGGGCATTGTTAGTGCTTTTCTGCCAATAGGTTATGGCTGTATCAGTTTGTTGTATTGCAGCATAATAATCTCCCAATATCTCGTAAACGTAATAATGAAGGATTAGATGCTTCATAAAGATTCAGGACCTTTGTTTCTATTGTTTCTTTCCGTTGGATCTTTTCCGATGAGCTTCGTTTAGCTGTTTATAAGCCATGAACTGTTTGGTTTGCTTGCCTGATAAAGTTGTCTTCGGGAATAGTCAGATTCAAAGTGGCGATTTCGTGATGGAAATCTATGGTATCGCTGAATATTTTGTTTTAGATCGTATGCCATATACTTGCCGCATTGCCACAGGGAGAAGGGATACATACATGATCTGTTTCTCCGTAGGAAAATAACAGAGTGATGGGCTATGAGTTGATTAATAGCCATTTCATTACCCATGCCCAAATCAATATTGTCCAATCCTTTTTGGTTGCGGAGAATGGAAGCAAAGCTTTCATCGGGTCGATAGGCTTATTCTTTCAACAGTTCTGCAGACGGGCAAAAACGATAGGGACTATCGGAAGTCGCAATGTTTTCCTGGTTGCGTTCATCGTTGCGGAAAGTATCTGATTGATAATGGTTGGTACAAAATAATCTGATTAGCCGCTACTTGTAAAAAGTGCCGTCTTCTCCGGTGACTTTTCAAGATAGCGGCTCTGCCATCCCGCGCAGAACCGATCAGTATGGATTCGGAAACAAATGTTTTTCAGGCGGGCGATAGCATAAGCTTCATCAATCGTTGAGGCATATTGCAGTATCTCTCTGGTTAGATAGAGATGGGAGTGGCGGATGCAGTCGGCATATCCGATTTTGCAGCTATTGATAGTCACCGTGAGTCCGGTTTCATTCATGCCCGAAAGTACACCGATCAGCAGCTCCCGGCCAACCCACGGATGCAAATTTATAGTTTGCTCGGGCTGATAAAAAGATACCAGCTTGTTGTTGTGTGCAAACTTATCCCCCATGTAAAAATCAAAATTGCGTCCGATGATGAGGGAAGAGTCGGCACTGTTTTCTCCCAGGTGGCAAAGGGAACTGCAACCCTACCAACATGTAATCTTGCATGGCATGTCCCAGATCGTGAGCCGAATGATAATTGAGTTGGCGTAGGGAGTACCGATAAAAGTCGTACTCATGGGTACAGGAGAGCAATACCATAAACTTCATCTCTGAATTCTTCCGGGACATTCTCTCCTAAATTACGGTTGAAAAGTACGATGAAGAAGCGGAGAAACTTAAGATAATTGTCAGAAGGTACTATTTCTACGTATCTGGTCAACAAAGACTTTCTCCTGATAGTGGCATAAAATCAGGAAGAAAAGTTTGCCTTATGGCCTACTCACCGCGCTGGAATGCACGCCACTCACCTTCAACTCCCACAGACCACTGTTGCTTTGCCGCAGATTTTTCTTTAATATCTTATGCATGGCCTATTCGTTTAGCTAAATATTCATGTCCGAGTAATTCGCCAAAGTGATGGAGGTTAATGTAACTCCAAAGCACCGTGGACATTCAGGTTCTGTCCTGTGAGAAATAAGTTTCCCAATTTGGTCCGGGTGGAAACAAAACCGATTTGCGGACATTTGTAATCTTTTGATAATCCCATAGGCGGAACCGTCGCAAAGTACCTGTAAAGTCTCTGTAGCTAAGTGGAGTAGTGGTATACATTGTCTCGATGTGATCGGTAAAATCGATTCCGTGACTTTTTGATGAACTCCAACAATTGCCTGGCTTTTTCCATTTTGAAGGCTTTATAGTCTTCACCTCGTTGTTCGGGAAGTGTATCCTGCCAGGCGGACAGTTCATCTATATACATGGGAGTCAGAATGGAAAATGACGTCTGCATAATCACTGTTGCGGGAAGATGCTTGTGTGGAGATCATGCAATTGGTGGTATATCCCATATTGACTTTCTTATCATACCATACATCATTGTCTCCATGCAGATAGAGGTTCTGATTCAGATACGGATAACTTTTTCTCTTTCATAATCAGATAAAGAGTGAAAATGCCGTATGTGTTTTCTAAAGAATTAATACGGGAGATATAGGCATTTTTGATACAGCGGGTTTGTCCAGCAAGGTTAATGTTTGTTTGGGGTGTACGTTAGAGATGATGTATTTGCTTTCTATCCGCTCTGCATGGTTTATCTCTACCCCTGCTACCTGATTGTTCTCTACAATGATACGGGTGACTTCACTGTTGTTCAAAACTGTTCCGCCATGAGTGCGAATCACATTGATCATCTCAGAGGCCACTTGCATACTTCCGTCAATGAACCGATAGGCTCCTTGTATGTAGGAGTTGTTAATCATGGCGTGTTCATAGAAGTTGGAATGTTCTCTTAAACCACCATACAGAAGTGCCGAACCGGCCAATACCGATTGCAAATCAGGATTGGTGGTAATCTTATCTATCATTCCTGCTGCTGAGGTATTGAAGAACTTCATTCCTTCAGTAGAAATAATACCTTTTTCAGATTATCCACACTGATCAGGTTGCCTACCTCTTTCAGTAACGTTGTATATTGCCGGAGATTTTCTTTTTCGTGAGGAAATGATTGGCAAAGGGTATCGGTAAAGCGTTCGTATCCCATTGCGTAATCATATACGCGATTCTTATAAAAAATCTTATCAAAAGCATTTTTCATCCAGTTTCCGGACTTTGAGGTGATCCATGATTCCTACATACGGGAAAAACTGATTCATGACTTGTCCTTCGTCCAGACTACCTATATAATGAATTCCTGTATCCAACAAATGTCCTTTTCCGGTGATACGTCTGAAAGCATCCTCCAAACAGTTCGTTCTTTCGAGCACACATACGTTATACCCTTCTTTACTAAGTATAGCTCCACATTCAAGGCCACCTAATCCGCTTCCAATGATGATGATGTCATACTTACTCATGGCAATTGCTTTTTAAGTATATAGATGGTATTCGATGTATATTTATCGTTTCGGATAGTCTTTACTTCCATTCCACACTCCCGGCTATGCTCTGAATTTGAGCTTCGGAAGTGAAGCAGAGCTCATCCGTAGTGCGGTTGAGAACTTGACAACTTGGGTAGAGAGAACTTCCGTGAGGCGGGTTAGCCGATGCTTATGGGTCTCAGCGGAATTTCCATCACGTACGATAATCATTCCTTCAGGACGAAGAAGATTAGCACATCTCACTAACAAGTCATATTGATGTTCATAATTCATGTAATGCAATACGTCATTCAGGATGAAGACATCACTTTCCGGGAACTCATAAACCGATGCGTCAGCATGTTCAAAGCGAAGGTTTTCACTACGAAGCCAGCCGTGTTGAGCTATAGCTATTTTATCTTCGTCATAATCGATTCCTAATATTTGCCTTTCTTTGGATATCATAGACAGCATATAACACAGAGGACCGAGACCGCAACCGATATCTGTAATCTGTCCTTTCATCGGAATCAGTTGATTGAATAACTGGTAATTGTGTTCCATCTTTACTTTGATGCGGATGTACCACTCGATGACAGGACTTTTATAGATATAGTTCAGTACCAATGCCTCATAAAATGCCGATTCGCCGGTGTATTCTTTTCAGGCAAATACGTGCATATTCTTCTTTCATGTAGGAAGAGATGCGCTTGGTACGTTCCTGGTAGGTAGTTCGAATGAATCATCGTTATAAAGTATGCGAGGTAATATTTTTAGAGTAAATAATGCCTTTGCGGACATAGAAAGGTTGTGCCTTGGCTATAATCTCTCCATTGCCGTATAGCAGAATAGGAATAATATCCAATTGCAGAGTTTCTGATAAATAGAAAGCACCTTTATGAAAACGTTTCATCTTGCCGTCATAGGTTCGGGTACCTTCGGGGAAGAATGGCGATGGAGTATCCTTCTCTTACTTTTTCCCGCATCCGTTCCACACAAAGTTCATATCCTTCGTCTACATGGAAGAAGCCTGCATATTGAATAATTTTTTCCAAATACCGGAGAGTTCCATACCCAGTGATTGGTTATCATGATAATCTTCGGGGAAAAGATAATAACTCCAGGATATCAATGAAAGACTGGTGATTGGCTATTATGATAGCCGGCTTTTTGAATGTCTCATTGGTTACGTTGATGTGTTCTTTACGTACAAATGTTGCCACTACCAATATACCTTTGCAAGTAATGTTGATAATCCGGCAAACAAGCTGCTGTTTATAACTGCGGCGTACCGGAATGAGGTATAATAAGAAATGAAAATTCTCAGAATGATGCATCCTGTAACGAAGAGCATGAAAAGGAGGATCGTGCGGAGTAAAACCTATCAAGGTGTACGGGGCAATCCCTTAAAGCCGGTTTAGAAATAAAGAACTGGAAAAATAATAGGTTGTATGGTATAGGCTACTAATACCACCGCTGCCATTCCAAGGATGGAAATCAGTGAAATGGATTGCAGGGCGGATGTTTGGCAAATACTAAAGTTCCCATTCCCACAACGGCTGTGAATGCAGAGAAGAAAATAGCTGTCTTATGGGAATTCAGGATCGCTTTTCCTGTCCGGTATTTGTTTTGGAGTCCATCCATGATGAAGATACTGAAGTCGTCTCCGATACCGAAAATGAAAGTAGAGAGGATAATATTAATAATGTTGAATTCGATACCCAGAATCCCCATCAGGCCCAAAATAATGGTCCAGCTGATAAGCATAGGCAGGAAACTGATCAGGGTTAATTCTATACGCCCGTACGAAATCAATAGAGCCAGGAATATAAGGAACGAAGAAATATAAAGTATCAGGTAAAAGTCGTTATTGATGGCAGAGACCCATTGATTAGTGAAATAACTCGGTCGAAGACTACAACATCCGTATTATCCTTGAATTGTTGATAGACTTCTTCCTTATTATCATCAGTGATGCGTACTTGGGTAACGAGCATCGTGATGGAATCAGCACTTGTTTGCCATTCGTTTAGTAGGGTAGTAGCGATACTATTTGTATCGTCCTGATAATTATAGGGCTGGAATGGATGTTCTAACCATTGGTAAAATGCATCGAAACTACCTTCCCGGAAGTGATAGGTACGGGCAGCGTCTTCTATGTATTTGCGAATAGTTGATATCTTTCCCGACTCTCCCCAATACTGGTTCCATTGTTCCAGACGCTTTTGCTGTTCTTCCGGTGAAATTAAGAATTGCTCGGCAGATGCATACGCTTTAATAAGCCCTTGCTCTTTAAAAAAGCGGATAAGTGCTGATTGGTATTTGCATAGCTTTCGAGTGCTTCCGTCATGTTCTTACCTACACTGACAAAAAAGTACGGTTTTCTCTTGGGCATTGAAAAGCTGTTCCAGTTTAGCCTCTGCTTGTTTTAAGTGCTGAGGTTCATAGTTGAGGCTCATCATGTCTTCGTTAAACCTGACTTTTTTGTGAAGTAAATAAGCCGATGAGGGTAATAATAATGATACCACCTACTAACCATTTGTTCTTCTCAAAAGGATAAGCGTTTATTTTCTCAATAAAGCGTAAGACCCTGCCTTGCTTCACATCAGCTTGTCCTTTCAGAAAATGTGGAAGGTAAATAAGACAGAAAAGAGTAGTACCAATAAGTGCCAGAGAAGCAAACAAACCGAAATCGCGTAGCAATTCGGAAGTGGTAAAAGATAAGTCCGAAGAATGCACCTATTGTAGTAAAGCTGCCTACTGTAAGCGGATAAGTTATTTCTTTAATCAATTGCTGGACAGTAGAAACATGATTTTGATGGGCCAGCATGTGTATGGAGTAACTCAGCGCAATACCCAGAATAGCCGAGCCGGCACCTACGGCAATTGCAGAAATATATCCCTGAATAAAGTAGATTAGGCATAAAGCGAACAATCCCCCGAATAAAACGGGAGTGACAATGAGAGGGATTGATTTCTTATCTTAAACACCAGCGAGATGAAAACAATGATAATCAGCAGTGCGATCGAAGAAGTAATAATGGTATCCTTTTTTAATCTGTCGCATTATAGACGCTGACCGAGGACCTCCAAAAGTAAGATGCGCGAATGGAAGGATACTCTTTCTGAACCTGTTGCAACTCATTTTCAAGTATTTCGGATCAGATTTTCATTCTCACCGGTACTTCCTGTTCCAAATACCGGAGTCATAAACATCAGCAATGTATTTCCATCTTTCGAAAAGATGTGCCCGTCGTTGATTTCATAATTGGTTTCCAACTGAAAATCCTGTAGATGTTTTAAGACGTTATTTCCAAGTCCTAACGGGTCTCTTTGTATATAACCTCTCAATGCTATACCTGCGGGAGAAAGAAGGTTGGTATAGTTCTTTTTCGCATCATGGCTTCTATGCCTTCCTGTGTTAAGAGTGAGTCGAAAGTGCTGATAGTCTTTTTCCGTCAAGAACAGCGGAAGATTTTCATAAACAAAATCTGTTGCTTTTTCAATGGTTGTTTCATCTACTTCCGAAAAAGATATCTTTAATCCAGGTTTGGTTAGACTCTTCTAATAAGTTTTGTTTCAGTTGGTCTCCGACCTCTATCATTAGATCCGAGTTACTATAGAGTCGGCAGGAGAGATTAAGATGATAATCTTTATCCTTTATTTTTAGGTTATCAAATACCTTGGTGATGTTCTGGCTGTTCTTCGTATTAGGAAAGAAACGGGTCACATTCTCCTCAAACCTGACTTGCCAGGCAAGTACCCCCATAAAAAGGACACAAACACAGAGTGACAAGTAGAAGAGAACTTTGTGTCTTTTGAAAATAATTATATAGTCTGATAAAAGAACTGAGTCATGTTGTTTTCGGCCTTCTGTATATAGTGAGCAGGCTGATCGTTATAATACCTGCCAGTATACTACAAGCAGTTGCAAAGATAACACTTCAATTAAATATTGCTCTAAAACCGATTTCACATTTTTCAAATGAAATATCGGTAAGATGAAGTTCAACCGGCCTGTTCAAGACTTTTACATCCTGTCAGGTAACTGCCATATAATAGGGAAAGGAATCATGGGAGGAATACTGATATTAGCTGCTACAATAGCTATTACTTTGTTGAGTTTAAGCACATGAGCCAAAAAATAAAGTGGCAAGCATCTGGTATCCCCAAATCGGGACTATTCCCATAAATATACCTAACATAATGGCATAGGTAATCTTCAGATTCGATTCTTCGGACTGTGTAATGTGAGTCCGGAAAAATTTTCCGGCAATTACTCCAGGTTAGTTTCCGGAAGAAGTTACGCGGATAAATCCAAAGGAAAGTGATGAACACTAAAAAGGTATTCAATATACTGATGCGGGTGAAATCCGGAAAGGACGGAAGTGGGAGACACGTTCTTCCTGGGGCGGATAATAGACATGTATGGGTATATTGCGGACCGTGGTTCCTCCCCATACTGCAAGACCAGTGCTTCAAGCTCAAATTCATATTTAGCGGTATAGTAGAATCTCTGCACATTGATTTTTATGTAATGGATAGAGCCGGTAACCCTGATTGGGTGTCCTGAAGCTTTACTCGGTTTCAAGTTTAAACCAGAAGTTGGAGAACTTATTGGCAAAAGTATTCTTGCCCGCATATTGTCTGAAGTCAGATTACGGGCACCTCACCAAACGTATCCGGTTCTTTTTCTATTTCTTCCATGAAAATAAGAATGTCCGGAAGCAAAATGCTGTCCATCGGAATCTATAGTGATGGCATATCGGTAGCGGCTACTTTGGCCTGTTTTAATCCGTTCTTTAAGGCAGTTCCTTTTCCTTTATTGGTAGGATGGGTGATGATATGCAGGTTCGGATAGTTTTCCAGAAGAGTAGGGGTGCTATCGGTAGAGCCGTCATTGACAACGATGATATCTTCTACATAGAAGAGTACATCTTCAATTACGGTAGTCAGCGTCTTTTCATTATTGTAGGGTATAATAACTACAATAACAAGTTGCCTGGCTTTCTCATGCCATAGTTCCTCGCTACGTTCTTCCATGTTTATTTTGCCAATTAGTTGTGCTTTTAATTTGATACAGATATCTTTTTTGAGGATGCTCCCTTCAGCCAGAATCTGGAATGTATCCGTTCGTTTTTTGATAGTCAATGAGAGCTTTAATTCGGTGTTTCATTCGGATTAATAACTGAAAAGAAACTTGCATGATGCTATCTGCTTGTATTGCAGGGGAGCTTGCTGTATTTTTTCTACGCACTCCTTTATTATTTTGCAGCATACAAACACCCGGAACCACGGGCTGTTGTGGAAAGTGTCCGCTATAAATAGCATGTTGTGGGTTGAGCATGACTTGCACTACCCAGTCTGTTTCATTGATATGCTCAGAGTGCGTGACTTTATAGAAATTGGGAAAGAAGTTCAGCCATATTAGTTTGGGTTTTCTTTTAATTTGTCCAACTGTATACTTAGTCGCAACCAGGGATGTTTGATTTTATCTGTTCAGGGATGTCCTGAGTTGAACTCCGATAGATAGAATACTGATTTACCGAATCCTCTGCCTGTGACTCTTTTTTCAAGGTACTGCTTTTCTTTTTTGATGCGGATATTCTTTCCACTTAAAAATAGATTCTTGAAGTCTGTTTCCAGTAATAGCAGCATTTTCTTTTTCTTCATGGGCTCTATGCAACTGTTGACGTGAAATTCATTTCCCGAAGTGAAAAATCAAAAGACTGAGTCCAAAGTAAGTAGATGCCAATATTCTTATTTCATTATCCGGCAATTTCCGTACAATTAATAAACCGCTGAAGTGATGCTTCATAAAATCTAACTGCATATTATATTTTTTGCGAGTATTCTTCAGCGCAAATGATAGGTGTCACATAAGATGTGGTATCTCCTTATTGTTTTTGAGGAACCACAGGAAGTGAATAGGTACAGAATAAAGATCAGATTAGCGAATAGAAAACTTTGTTTCATCTTTCAAAGCATTAAATCTCTTGTTGTAGAATTCATATTCCGTATAATTGGTGGCTGTTTCGGAAAGACGCAATTTGTAAACCGACATATCTTTCTTATCTAGGTGTATTTCAATTTCCGAAATGTAGGCTTGTATGGCTTTATTGACCGACTTAATCTTCACTATATAATAGGAATCATTTTCAAAATATTCCAGTTTGTAGTCGGAAGACATTTTTGAGATCACCTATCATGCAAGCTGTGAGCATATCTTGCATTTGATTCATCATCTTATTGGCGGTTAGGCTCATAACGCTCTTTTTACCGTCCGATACAATTTTTAAGCCGGGAGTCGTTTATCACTATTAGGTAGTTGACAGGTTGGGCGTATTCCATACGTATTTTGCCACTCTTTTGATAATAGAATTTTCCTTTGGAGGTTTACCTTCTCATCCAGAATATCCAAATACTTCACTTGTGTAAAGTCACTTTCAATGGACTGCATGGTTTGTGCTTCCTTTGCCAGACGGTTTTCAAAATCTTGGGTATGGATTAGCTTCTTCATTGTCTGGGCATGGGTATAGGAAATACCCAATATGATTGATAATATTATTAGTATGGTTCTCATAATGCTTTTACAACATGCTGTCCAGACGGACAACTGTATATCCCTGTTCTTTAATTAAGTTAAGTATCTCTTTTAATAACAGGTCACTGTCCGGCATCCGATCGTGTAGAAGGATAATAGAACCGGGGCGTAACCTTTTCTGAATACGCTTCAAAACTTTCTCTTTGGAAGGTTGCAGTGTATCGAGTGTTCTGATATTCCAGCCAACAGGAGTGTATCCCAATATGCGGACAGCTTTTGCTATAGTAAGTTCGTGACTCCAAACGGTGGGCGGAATAACTTGATTTTCTGCGAAGTTACTCGTTCTAATGCAAACTGGCAAGCTTTGCAAGTCTTTTTTCATCCGCGACAGGCTGTACAAGGGAAAATGATTGGTATGGGTAAAAGAATGATTACCAATCAGATGTCCTTCGTTGATGATTTGTCGGATCAACTCTTCATTCTCTTGTACTTTTGTGACCGATGCAGAAAAAACAAGCCGGTATTTGTTGTTCTTTGAGTACTTGCAATACTTTGGGGAGTTTGTACAGGTCCGGTCCATCATCAAAGGTGATAGCTTCAATTTATCTTCAGTCTGTTTCTTGCAAAAATACCTTGAGATAGATGTTAGAACGGATGTTGCAAGATGCGTAGACGAAAAAGATAATCAGTAATGTGATCAGGATTTTCTACTATCATTGTCTTTTCAGATTAAAATAAGTGAATGGTTAATGGAGTGATAATGATTATATATCAGAACTGTCTGTCCCCGGTTTAGATTCTCTTCAAAGTTTTAGCCACTTTCCATAAAGCAAAGGAAGATGCTGTAGGATATTCCACATTCATTCTTAAAAGGTGGTGCATGTTGCTGTGGGAAACAGGCTGTTTTTTCTAAATCAGTATACAGGGTATCTTCTTTCAGATTTCCATTCTTACCGGTAACAAACCAATCGATTTGTCCGGCTGTTAATCAGTTACTTTGCAAAAGCGATGAATCTTTTCAGCTACTTCTTGTGTACTGCTCTGCATGAATAAAAGTCGATATACCGGCAAGTTCTGCTAATGTGGATTCGGTGGTTTCTCGTCCCAATAGGAAGAACTGGGCACCTTCGCCTGCTTGTATGCCCCTTTAGCAGTCCCAGGCGTTGTTGTAGCTGGTGTGACTGTTAGGGGTAATCTCATCAATAGCTCCTACGAGGACATTTTTCATCACCTTCCCAGATTCTCATCATACCGTCCAATAGTGCACTTTCGAAACTCAATCCCCGGTGCACATACGTCATGTTGTAAGCATGTATCTGGCGGAGTAATGCTATTTGGGCTCCGATGGTATTGAAGGTTGACTGGATAAAGGGGTGTTGGGTTCAGTAGTTGTTCTTCATTCTCAATGATTGTATTCAGGAACTTCTCTGTATCTGCCAGGCATCCGAGTCCGGTTGCAGTGATGATCATGTACTTTTTCGGAAGGTAGGGGTACTGATACATTCCAGTCACAGGCAACTCCATTTTGATGATCCGGCTCATACGCCTCCGTAGTGCGGCATTTGTGATAATACTCTTGTAATCCGGTTCATTGGCGGACAAATAAGGGATTCTCCGGAAGCAGTATCCGCGTGAATAGAACAATATGATTGATATAGACAGGTTGCATCATTTCTCTCTTAATGTAGAAAAACAGGATCAGAAGAATCATTTCCACCGAATCCAAAAGAATTCGATAGTACATTACGAATGGGTAGTCCCTCGCATGGAATGAGGTTTCGGGCATCAACATGTTTTTCTTCTATAGGTTCTTTGAAGTTCAGATTGGGATAGATGAAACCATGATATACGGAGAACAGAATAAACCGCTTCAATTCCTTCCGAAGCCCCTAATGTATGACCGATAAACGCTTTGACAGAACTGAACGGAGAATTTTATCACCAAAAATCCGTCGGATAGCAAGTCTTCTGAAAGATCATTACTTGGAGTTCCTGTGCCATGTACATTGATATAATCAATCTCTTCGGGAGGAATTTCACTCTTTGCTATGGCTTCTGTCATAGACCAGAATGGTCCGTTTCCTTCGGGTGAACTGCGGTTTGATGAAAAGCTTCATTCACATTCGAATATCCGCTTAATAAGCAATAAAGGCTCTTTCCGGATAATTTCTCTGATTGAAGGACAATATATCCGGCTCCTTCTCCTAAAGTTGAGGCCTGCACGGGATGCGTCAAAAAGGACGGCAGTGTTCCTATCCAAAATCATAAGTGAGTTGAAGCCGTTGAGGGTAAACTTGCACAAGGCGTCCGTACCTCCTACAATGGCAGCGTCCAGTTGGCCATTCCTGATCATGCGGGCTCCTAACATGATAGC